>Ga0182011_10004512_pt1 | contig 11140 bp, 10 predicted proteins | sample 711E1DmetaG_FD_120481 | JGI IMG/M metagenome (GOLD analysis project Ga0182011, IMG submission 120481) | Permafrost microbial communities from Stordalen Mire, Sweden - 711E1D metaG | ecosystem: Environmental > Terrestrial > Soil > Wetlands > Permafrost | place: Sweden: Stordalen | collected... | reverse complement strand
TGCATCCATGATTATTTGTTGTTCTTGCGTTATAACTAAGGCATCCGCTTTTTTCCACATGCTCTTATTATAATGTAATGAATACGCCATTGTCTAGTTATTACTGGTACATTACACTAGATTTTATTTAATGTACTCACGGAATGGCAAACATTATAATGAATGCGTGACGATAAGGTTATTCGAATTATTGCCTTACAAACTCCTCAACCAACTTCTCCACATCTCCATCATTCATGTTTTTTACTTCAAACCACTTGATTCTTTCGTCTTTCAGTCGGAACCATGCGTACTGGTGGCGGATAAAGCGATGGGTGCCAACCTTGATCTTGCAGACAGCTTCGTCCAGCGTCATTTCCCCATTCAGGTACTGCCCTATTTCCCGGTAGCCGATGCTGAACATCGCCGGCAGATTCAGGTTATACCCTTTGGCCATTAAATCTTTGACTTCGGCCACGAATCCCAGCTTGACCATATCATCAACACGCTCGTCCACTCGGCGGTATAATTCATCGCGTTCTGCCGTCAACCCGATGATAAGCGTTTGAAAAGACGGAGGCTGTTTTTTTTGCAGTTGTGAAAATGGCTTAGTTGAGGTTTTACTGACTTCCAGCGCCCGGATAACACGCCGCACATTACGGGGATCGATTTTACCGGCAGCAATCGGGTCGACTTGCTGCAATTCGCGGTACAGCTCTGCAGCCTGCCCCATCTCCGCTTTCTTTTCCTGCTCGCGTCGGAACGAAACATCCGGCGCTACCTGCGGCACAATCCAGCCTTCCAGAACCGTCCAGATATAAAGACCGCTGCCCCCGACCAGGAACGGCACTTTACCGCGCTTCTGAATATCTTTAATCGACTCATACGCCAAATGCCGGTATTCCGCCAAGCTGAATTCCTGATTCGGTTCTATTATATCAATCAGATGGTGCAGGACTGCGGCCAGTTCTGCGTTAGTCGGTTTGGCCGTGCCGATATCCATGCTGCGGTAGATTTGGCGGCTATCGGCATTAATGATTTCGCCATTAAAACACCGGGCAAGCTGAATCGCCAGTTTCGTTTTACCGATACCGGTTGGCCCGACGATAGCAATCAGTTTGTCCATACTACGTTTGGAAATCCCAAAACTCAAGCATCAAATTTCAAATAATACTCTATCAATCTGCGTTCTTTCGTTGAAGTACTAGAATCTATTTACCTTAAAATACTAGATGCTTCGCTTCATTTCCGATGAACATGCACTCACTGATAGGCTCAGCATGACAAAAGGGGGCATATACCGCGCTAATAACAGGCTATTATTTTTTTACTTGTGCCGTCTGTTTGACAATGCTGGCGAACGGTTCTACTTTAAGACTGGCACCGCCGACTAATCCGCCATCTATTTCCGGCTGTTTCATGAGCTCGGTGATGTTCTCGGCAGTGACACTGCCACCGTAGAGTATGCGTAGACTCTGCGCGAAATTGTCGCCGTATAATTTTACAACGATTTTTCGAATCATACCGATAACTTTGTTGGCCTGCTCACTGGTGGCGGCTTTGCCCGTACCGATTGCCCAGACCGGCTCGTAGGCAATGACGAGGTTGGGGGATGCAGGGATATCCTTTAGCGAGCCTGTTACATGGTCGGTGACAACGGCTTCGGTTTTACCTGCTTCATATTGTACCAGGCTTTCCCCGACGCACAGGATGGGTTTTAAACCGGCTTTTAGAGCCGCGCGGATTTTTTTGTTGATGATTTCATTGGTTTCACCGAAATACTGGCGCCGCTCGGAGTGTCCCAGAATTACATATTCGCAGAGACCGGCCAACATCAAAGGCGATACTTCTCCAGTATAAGCGCCCTTCTCCTCGAAATACATATTCTGCGCTCCCAGTTTAACGGAACTTCCCTTGAGCGTTTCCTTCACGGACGTCAACGAGACAAACGGCGGACAGACTACTTTTTCTACGTTATTAATCGGATCCAGTAAAGACTTCATTTCCCCGACCAGTTTGACTGCCTCGCTGACGGTAGTATTCATTTTCCAGTTGCCTGCGATAATCGGCACGCGCATTTCTTTTCCTCCAAGTAATTCTTATTAAATTGTAATCAATTAAAATGTACCACAGAAATCAGGAAAAAGGAAAGAAGAGAATTACTTGAGCCCAATTTACGGGAGCGATATCCGGTTACATTATTTTTCATATTGTTGGAGAGATCTAAACGACGGTTTAAGATTGCCACGTCCTTCAGCGAAAGGACTCGCAACGACGATGGAGATATCAAGATAACATAGGTCTGGACAATTGATGACGGCGGGTTTATGATTTTCTCAAAGCTTAAGAGGAGAATTCAAATGGAAAGAAAAGAAAGACCGACCGTGCTTTATACTGATAAATACGACCGTAGCTTTCTAGCGCAATTCATTATCGAAAAAGATTATTGTGATACCGCTAACAATTTCATCAGAAAGACTTTATCCGACCCTCATGCATTGTCGTATGAACTTACCTCTCCCGGCTTACTCTATAAAACAAAAGAGCTGCCCCTGCTATCAATTAAAGGAGATTCAGTCGATACTACCAGAGTGATGTTAATTTATGAAGGGAAATCACTGGTGGAATTCGTTTTCAATTCCGGTAAATGTCACTATTCTGTCAGCCAACTGCATTCCATACATCGGCTGGAGAGAACGGATTATTCCCTCATCGTGGTGACACAGAATGCCGTCGTACCTTGTGCTGATATCATCCTCTTCGGCAAGTACCAGTTTTCTTACCGGTTCAGCATCGAAGGGCAAAAAGAGGTCGAGGAACTGGACAAATTCATGGCGAAATTAAGAGAAGCGATGATGAATCAGGGGGAGTCTGGCAGCTAACCGCAGTCAGCTATCAGATGTCGGTTATAAGTATTTGTGTTGAGATTAAAAAATCCCCTTATTCTCTCCTTTTAATCCCTCCCGTAAAATTATCTACCGGTTACGGTACTTTGTCCTTGCAAAGGAGGGAAATATCTCCTTTGTAAGGGCGTAAAAAAACAATACTCATTTGAGACTGGCATGATTCGATGAATATAGGAGAGAAGGAGATCCTTCGACTTCGCTCAGGACGAAAAGTGGTTGCTGAGGAGTTGACAGGCAGAGACGCCTGTCCCACCAGGAATGACCAGAGAAGTTGACTGGTTGTGATTACAGTCCTTCACGTTTGTATTGCTGGGCCAGCTCCGAGTAGATTTTCGGGCTATTCTGACTCCACCAGAGTTGTTCCTTCGAAATCTTGCCCTTAATCTGGGCGGGGACTCCAACCACGAAAGACATTTCCGGAATTTTCATTTTTTCTTTAACGACACACCCAGCGGCAATGATGGCATGATCGCCGATCTCTACATCGTGGAGAATAGTGGAATTGATGCTGATGAGAACGTTATTTCCGATTTTCAGGGCGTTACTGATAGCACCGTGACCGATGACGACATTATCGCCGATAGTGACATCGGCAATGGGAGGGATGGCCGGTGACCCAGAGTGGATGACGCAATTATCTTCAATCACCGTGTTCTTACCAATCGTTATCTTTCCGAGGTCGCCCCTGATAACCGCTCCGGGCAACACCGCGCAATTTTCTCCAATCTCGACATCGCCGATAACATAAGCCTTTTCGCTGATAAAGGCTGATTCGGCAATTTTAGGCGTTTTGCCATTAAAGCTTCTAATCATGTCTTACCCCCTCTTTTAAGCAGACAACATAAGGCTAAAGATAGGATATTATACAAACTCCCTTGATTGAAATGGCAAACCTACGCGCCGTACTTATTCAGTTTCAGAGCATTCGCCATCGCCAGCGGCATAATCTGCGTTGCCGGGAAAATACCCAATCCTCCGCCAAGACAGCCGGACTCTGAAAATCTTGTCACTTTATCAGGCCGGCAATATTGTCCGTACACCATCGTCGGTACGGTATGCCAGCTGTGGCCTTTGAGCATGGCCGGTGTTGAATGATCGCCGGTTACAACGATGACATCCGGGTTTAAACTCAGGAGTTCGGGTAAGGTTTTATCGATGTCTTCCAGTATTTTCACCTTCCGGTCGAAATCGCCATCCTCGCCCGCGGCATCCAGTGCTTTGATGTGCACGAAAAAGAAATCAAACTCGTTGTAATGTTCTTTTACGGTTTTGATTTCATCGGAGAAAATACTACCGGTGGGTAAATTGGTCATGCCCACCAGCCTGGCCAGCCCGCGGTACATGGGATAGGTGGCAATCACCGCGGGTTTTAGTTTATAGATGGCTTCCATGCTGAGCAATTCCGGTTTTTTAGAAAAGCCGCGCAGGAGTAGCATGTTAGCCGGGTGTTTATCTGCCAGAATCTTTTTCGCCTGCTTCACAAACTGGTTAGCGACATTCGCGGTCTTTATCGCGCCCGCCGAAAGCGCCGTGACTTGCAGGGGCTGCAAACCTTCATGCTGAGGGTCCGTCTCAGAAACATTATCCCGTAGCCCCGGGCCGCGGAAACAAATGACAAAGCGATGGTCTTTTACAGGCGTAGTAATAATCTGAATATCATCGATTTTCATATTCAGCAATTTACAAAGTCCGGCATTCAACTCGGTTGCAATTCTGCCGGCTCGACGGTCAGTGATTACGCCATTGTTATCCACCGTGCAGAAATTTCCGCGTGCCAGAACATCATCCTGTTCAATGGGGAAATCGATGCCAACTGCTTCCAGCACGCCGCGTCCGATATTGACGGCTACCGGATCGTAGCCGAAAAGTGCCGTATGCCCTGGAGCGCTTCCGGAAGTAACCCCTGCACCGACAGGGTCGCTCAAACCGCAAATGCTCAAGCTGGCGAGTTTATCAAGGTTTGGTATTCGGGCTGTTTCCAACTCCGTTTTACCGGTATCCGGTTTGGGTAAGCCGCCAAGTCCATCCATCACCAGCAAGATGATTTTACTGGGTGTCGACTGAGCCAGTGCTCTTATCTGTTCCTGAGAAAACATTGTTATTTATCTACCTTTATTTTTTATTGGATAACGCTTCCACACCGGGTAATACTTCACCGCTTAAGAAGCTCATCGAAGCACCGCCGCCGGTGGAAACAAAAGTCATTTTGTCAGCCAGTTTCATATCATAAACCATATCGGCCGTAGAACCGCCGCCAATAACCGTCGATGCTTTCAAGCCCGCCAGCAATTGTGCCATGGCCACACTGCCCTTCGCGAATTGATCGATTTCATAAACGCCCATCGGGCCGTTCCAGAAGACTGTCTTGCATTTTTTTAATACGGCGGTAAACGATTCTATGGTCTTCGGGCCGATATCGACGATTTTCATATCCTTCGGGACTTTATCGATGGCGACAACCTGACATGATCCTTTGTCGCTGACTTCATTCGTGATGACAACATCCAGAGGTAAGACCAAATTTACTTTATTCGCTTTGGTTTTATTGATTAAATCAGCCGCGGTGGCAATACGATCGGCTTCGATTAGCGATTGCCCGACTTCGTAACCCTCCGATTTGAGGAATGTCGCCGCCATACCGCCGCCAATCAGAATATAATCTACCTTGCTGACGATATTTTCAATCAGGGCGACCTTATCACTGACTTTGGCGCCGCCGAGCAGGGCCGCAAAGGGATGGACGGGATTGGTAAGAATACCACCCAGGTTCACCAGTTCTTTTTCCAGCAGGAAACCGGCTACCGACGGCTGTAAGTACTTGGTAACACCGACAATTGAGGCATGAGCGCGGTGAGCCGTGCCAAAGGCATCATTCACGTAGATTTCTGCCAGACTGGCAAGAGCTTTAGCGAAATCTGGTCCGTTTTTCTCTTCCTCCGCATGAAAACGCAAATTTTCCAATAATAAAATATCGCCGCTCTTCATCGCTTTGGCGGCAGCTTCAGCTTCCGGTCCGATACAATCGCGGGTCGTAGCAACCGGTTTGCCGATTAATTCCTGTAATCTTTTCGCTACCGGAGCCATCCTGAATTTATCTTCCGGCGCTCCTTTCGGACGTCCCAGATGTGAACACAGGATAACCTTAGCTTTGTGATCCAATAAATATTTAATGGTAGGCAGACTGGCGCGAATCCGGCTGTCATCGGTAATTACTCCGGTATCCTCATTCATCGGGACGTTAAAGTCCACTCTGACTAAAACTCTTTTATCCTTGACATCGATGTCTCTGATTGTTAACTTATCCATTTTACCCTCACAATATTAATATATGAATTTAAGACTGCGCAATTTTAGTAACCGAATCAGCAGGAATTATCTCTAGTACCTTGTTAACTATTCCCTTAGCATCCAGACCGTACTTAGAACGTAGAAATCCCTGTCCGCCATGCTCGATAAATATGTCGGGAATACCGATATTTCTTATTATAACATCACTAATATCAGCCTGTCTGATAGTATCGTTAACATAATTGCCGAAGCCGCCTGAGACAGTATTCTCTTCAACAGTAACAATATGTTTGATACGTGTCGCTATGTCAATAATCAGTTCTCTGTCAATTGGTTTTACAAAACGGGCGTTTACCACGGTAGCTTCAACACCCTGTAAAGCCAGAGTCTCCGCCGCCTGTATTGACGGTGTCACCATTGAGCCGATAGCCAGTATGGCGACACCATTGCCTTGCCTTAATATTTCACCTTTGCCGATAGGGAGATCACGTAACTCTGCATCCATTTTCACACCCAAGCCGGGGCTACGCGGGTAACGCACTGCCATAATCTTACCTGATTTAATCGCCGTGTTCAGCAGATGTTGCAACTCATTTTCATCTTTTGGAGATGATACAATAATGTTCGGAATTAAAGACAGATAAGAAAGGTCGAAGATGCCCTGATGTGTCTTGCCATCTTCCCCGACAATGCCACCGCGGTCGATGGCGAATACCACTGGCAATTCCTGAAGACAGACATCGTGGATTATCTGGTCGTAAGAACGCTGTAGAAAGGTGGAATAAATCGCCAGGACCGGTAGATATCCCTGAGTGGCTAACCCTGCCGCAAAAGTAACTGCATGTTGCTCACAGATACCGACGTCGAAGACACGCTTCGGGAACTCTTCTTGCAGAATGCGCAGGCTGTTACCCTCCGGCATCGCAGGGGTAATTACCACCAGCTTGGGATTCTCACGTGCCAGTTTCAGCATCGTCTGCGCAAAGACATCGCTATAAGTAGGTACGGTTTTTTTCTTCGCGGCGCCATTTGTGCCAGCAATACCGTGGAAATAAACCGAGTCTCCCTCAGCAGGCAGATAACCACTACCTTTTGTAGTAACGACATGCACCAATATAGGGCCGCCTGTATAGTTCCGCACCCGGTTGAGCGCTATCTCCAGCTTTTTAAAATCATGCCCGTCAACCGGACCGATATAGCTGAAGCCAAAGTTTTCCCAGAACCTGGTTGGGCGGGATATATCCTTTAACCAACTTTCAATCTGTAAACCCATGCGCCACACCTGTTTGCCGAGAGGGAGGCGATTCAATAACTTCTGACTTTTTTCCTTGCTGACCCGATAACGATGGTCGAACCTGATGCGGTCGAGCAAACGGGCGATAGCGCCAACGGTGGGTGAAATGGACATACCGTTATCATTTAAAACAACAATCAGACGGGTGGCAATATGCCCTGCCTGGTTGAATCCTTCGAGGGCCATACCGCCGGTTATTGCACCATCCCCAATCATCGCCACTACATGATAATCATCACCCGCAAAATCACGTGCGACAGCGATACCTAATGCGGCCGATATCGAGGTACTGGCATGACCTGCGCCGAAGATATCATATTCGCCTTCTTCACGGGTGGTAAAACCCGATAATCCGCCAAACTGACGTAAAGTTGCAAATTGTTTACGCCGGCCCGTAACGAGTTTGTGAGTATAAGTTTGGTGTCCGACATCCCAAACGATTTTATCGTGCGGTGCATCAAAGACACGATGCAAAGCCAGCGTGAGTTCAATTACACCCAAGTTGGAGGCCAAATGTCCGCCATTAGCAGATACCACCGAAACCATTTCTTCCCTGATTTCAGAGGCTAACTGCTCCAGCTCGGCGATAGTTAAATTCTTCAGGTCGCCGGGTTTATCAATCCTGTCTAATATCTTAGTCATTTCGATTGATTTCATACTATGATGTCCCCGTGTGATTGTCAAGGATAATTATTAGAGAATAGTGAATAGCTGACAGCTTTCAGCGGTCAGCTAGCAGCTATAATCAACAGGTGTGAGTTATGATTTAGTAATTACAATGACGAAATAACCCCCGCCCTGAGATTGCTTCGCTAGCTCGCAATGACTATGGGGCTTATTGGGCAGTCTTTTATTCAACCAATTCATTGAGTCCGGTGTATTTATCGTGGGCACGATGAAGCTGGGTATCAAGCTCCCCGATTGTAACCTCGGCGGTAGAAAATATGGTGGCCTCAACAAGATGCCCTCCCCTACTCGCTTTTTGGTCGGAAAGCATAATATGAATATGAACAATCTGATTATCTTCTTTCATCGCGACGGAACCCTGCGCACAGACAATTTCCAGCGGGCCCGTATAATCGACACTCTGAAATTCTCCGGGTAATTTGATCAAGTAATTGAGCCGCGCTTTGGTTACGGAACCGATAATACCGATAATCACACAGGAGGAAACATTATTTTTAGCGCAATAAGCGGCGATTGCTGTCATTAATTCCTGTTGGGGTTTAACACGAAAGACATGAATTTTCTTAAACAATTGGCACCTCCTCACGGGATTTGTAATTATACTACCATATTCGCACGGCTACGATTATCAGTCATTTTTAAAAAGTTGCGCCATCTTATCTAGAGCCAGAAGAACGAGATGGGTGTTTCTGCCGCCGCAGCCGGGCTTCATCCCTTCAGGCATGGAAATATTGACCGTTGCCTCTCCGCCGAAAATGAAAGCCAACTTGCGTTGCGCTTGATTGGGATTGTTGATAAGCACCAGGGTGACATCCGCAACATTAGTGCCTGTGGGTCCGGTTTCTATTCCCAAGCCAAGCTTTTTAAAGAAGGTAGCAGAATCAAAACCAGACAGGTAATTTTGATAGGCGAGACCCTGACTAAAGGCCACCTTATTGGTGTCCATGTCAGCCATGGCGCCCGCAAGTCCGCTGTTGCCGTCCATGCCATCGGTGGAGAAACTCGCAAAGGTAATCCGGTCCGTATCAATCAAATGGGGAGTAATAACCCGGAAGATATTCTCGATTTCACGTGTTACTTCATCTTTTAATTTACCATCGGTGGCACCGGTTCCGAAGCTGATGATCTGCACTTGATAGCCGAGTTGACCGGCTTTCTCCCTTGCGGCGGCCATTGCCCGGTCGTTGTTGGCAATAATGACATATTGACTCTTTTCATCAGTTAAAAGGGGTGAGTTTTTGGACAGAGTCTCGTTATCCGGTTTACCGATATTGGTCTGGATATAACTCCTGACCGCCGAGGGAGTTTTGTTCCAGATTTGATAATCCATGAGGACTTTTTTGGCCATCTGAAAGGTAGAATCATCGCCGACGGTGGGGCCGGAAGAAATGACTGAGGGGTCATCTACAATCCCTGTTTTAGTAACCGAAACATCGGACAGTACCAAAGAGATAAACCCGCCCGCTTGTGCGGCGAATTTACGCATCCTGCCGCCTTTCAGCAAATCGATGTGTTTCCGCACCGTATTGATTTCCTCGATAGTAGCCGGCACGGGGAGCAATAGTTTACTGATATCCTGGTAGTCGGCGATGCTTACCCTGTCTGCGGGAGCGGCCATTAAAGAAGAACCCCCACCGGAGATTAGAGCGATAACCAGCGTTTTGGTGTCGGCATTTTTTAACAGCTCGATCATCTGTCGTGCGCCTTCGACGCCTTCCCGGTTAGGAACCGGATGGTCGGCGGCAAACAGCTTAATGCGCCCTGAAAGGGGCTCTATTGATTGCTCCCGGTAAACATTTAAAATACCGCGGGTAATCCTGTCGCCCATGATTTTCACCAGTTCTGCGCCGGTGCGCCGGGCTGCTTTGCCGCCTCCGACAACAAATATACGCTCATACCGATTAAGGTCATATCTTCTGCTGGCCACGGTCAAGGTATTTGTAATATTATCCAGACTCACATAACGGCGCAGAGCAGGTTCGGGAAGTACACTCTCCAGGACATGCCTGACAATACTCATGGCATCTGCTTGTGCCGATTGTTTTTCAGGGTGTTTTAACGGGCTGTTTCCTGATAGATTCATTATAATCCGACTTTAATAGAATTTAGTAACAGGTCAGGATTCTTTTTGAGGTCTGCTCCGTTTGATGTGCCGATAAATATAGAAAACAATCAGGATGACGATGATAGCAACAAATAACGGGTCGTAGGGACGCATCACGGTCCTGATTTTCTCCCAATTCTGACCGAGGAAGAAGCCGGCAAGAGAGAGGGCGGTACACCACAGAAAAGAACCGACAATAGTGAAAATCAGGAATTTATCGATGCGCATTTTAGCAATACCGGCCGGCAAGCTGATAAAGGTGCGTATTACAGGCATCAGTCGGGTAATAAAGATTGCCCAATCCCCATTTTTTTTAAACCACGCATCGGCTCTATCGAGGTCATGCGGGGTAATCAGAATATATTTCCCATATTTATTGAGGAAAGGTCGCCCGCCTTTTGCACCTACCCAATACGCAACAATCGAACCGATGGTGCAGCCAATCGCGCCGAAGACACCGGCTAACAGGTTGAAAGCGATGGGTAACCCATGCCCTTTGATTAATAGTCCACCGGCCAGCGGCATAATAATTTCGCTGGGAATGGGGACGCAAGCGCTTTCAATTGCCATCAGAGCAATGACACCCGGCCATTGCATCGTTTGGAAGGCTGAGTTGATGAAGGTCATAAACCAGTGTTCAATGGAAGACATTGTGAGCAGTATAACAAAATGGAGGCTCATGAGTCAAAACAACGACTTGTTTTACCACTACTTTTATCGTAGAATTTATGTGGAAATGAAATGTCCCAGTAGCTCAGTTGGATAGAGCGGCTGCCTTCTAAGCAGCGGGTCGTGGGTTCGAATCCCACCTGGGATACCAAAACCCCCTTTTTAGCTTCATTTTCGACCAAAATTCACCCCCCGCCGTAATCCCCTTTTTGC
>Ga0182011_10004511_pt1 | contig 11140 bp, 10 predicted proteins | sample 711E1DmetaG_FD_120481 | JGI IMG/M metagenome (GOLD analysis project Ga0182011, IMG submission 120481) | Permafrost microbial communities from Stordalen Mire, Sweden - 711E1D metaG | ecosystem: Environmental > Terrestrial > Soil > Wetlands > Permafrost | place: Sweden: Stordalen | collected... | reverse complement strand
GAAATATCTACAGGAAGCTACTCAGATAGCCCTTCGATTAGAATTACTGGACATCGGCGATAAGCTTCAATCCCTTGAAAAACAATTGTCGATGATTCAGGACTTAATCCATTTCAATGAATTACGCTTTGAACAGGGGAAAATCGAATATGATGCCTTAATACGAACCAAGCTTGAGATGCTATCCCTTCAATCGAATATCAACAACATAAAACACCAACAAGCTCAGCTACTGCTCAAATTATCGGAGAGACAATGACTATCAATAAGATCCTTTGCTTCTTTGTTCTATCATTCTTTCTTGCATCCTGCATCTACCTGGCAGCAGAAGACACACCAGCGCAAAAGAAATCGACTGTTCTCAGATTCGTTATTCAACCCGGCGATTCGGCAGTGGTTACGGTATATAATCTTATTGGTAATGTGATCGTGCAAAAATCCTTTTACGAATCCGGACTACATCGAATAAGCATAGAAATATTCAATCTTCCTGCTGGTATCTATCTTGTGCGAATAAAAACGCCACACAGCACTAATATGAAAAAAGTGTATGTCATTCCATAAAGCAGGGAAGGAATGATGATCAATGGCGCTGTCGAAATTATTGCCGGTGTCCCGGGGAAGCATCTTGACCCGCTTTTGCTTGCTCAATCGCAAACTACCGATTCAATCAATCTTATGGTAATTGCATATGAGATACCGAATCCGATTGTGAAAGAGAAGTTCTTCGATCTTCTCTTTCTGAGAGGTTCTAACATCTTCGATTGTGCCCGTATGAATCAAGATTTACGATTTCGTTTACAGGTAGAAAAAGTCATTACGACTTTTAAATCACGATCCAGTGATGAAGGAACAAGGATCCATTTCTATAAGGCATCACAAGAGCAAGTGGAACAGTTTCGCTCCACATTCTATTATGAACCTTGCTTAAAGATTCAGCTTGAATCATTAACTAGGAAAAGTGTTCAAAAGCTTTTATCTAATTCTACTTGTCGACACGGTATAATAGAATGCAACGATTTCGCACAAGCTATTCCCAAGATCGATTTACACGAAATTCGCTCTTTACAAGAATTAATCAGTTATGTCCCCGCTTCTATGAAAGGTCGGTTGCTTCTCTATGATATAGACAAGAACAACGAGCTTATTCAAGAACGATATGATTCCAACACGAATGAGCTTCCACTTCAAATATCAAAACCTTCAGCACAGCAACAGACACTTATCCTAAAGAAAGAGGGAGCCGATAAAATTCAAAGTCGACAAACGGAAATGATCAATGAAGCCAATGAGTTCGCAGAACTTGTCAAGCAGATGCTCAACACACCGGAACAAAAACAAGATACTCCTAGTACGCTTGAATTGGAATTTCCCGAAATGGTCATTAAGTCCTCAGATCAGAATCGTTCAGATGTTGAGGCAAACGATAAACACCAGGAACAGCTTCCGTTTAAGCGTCATTCACGCAGGACCATAAAGAAACAGACGGACGAACCAAAGGGGAAAAAGATTGAAGAAAAAAAGGAGGCACAATCCGAAATCATTACTCTCTTTGAGCGCATCTTCCGTTCATTCCGAAGGGTTGTGTACGAATGTTTAGGCGAGAAAAGCGAAACGATCATTGCACAAGCCGAAAGTCAAGCCCGCTTACTGCATCCTGATTTCAGTCTTTCAGCATTAACAGAAGCCAATTCAATTGTCATTCTCGATGTCATTGAAAGTGTCATCAAGAACGTGCCTTTACTGAAGCGTTCGCGCGTACGCAATGCAGTAGTGATTCTTGTTGCAGACGCTTACAACAAACAATACGATTTGCTCGAACGTACGAAGGCACTCGACCGGTTTGAGCAGTTCTATTATGAGTTGAAGAGGTAATGAATGAAATGGTTTCACCACGAATGCGCAGCGCGATACGATTCCAAGCTCCAAATTCTTGGCTCCCAATACGGTGCTGAAGGCATAGGTATCTATTGGGGACTCCTGGAAGAAATCGGCCAGCATTCGGATACTTTTCATTTGAAAGTCATCGGTGTAAACGAAGAAATCGATAGAACTTTTTCAAAAAAATTGAAGAGTTCAACAGAATCCCAACAGAATTATTTTATGATTCCATCTAAAGCAACAAACATACCAATTCTTCCCATAAAGATTCTCTCCAGGAATCTCTTTGCCTCCCCAAAACGGGTGATACAAGTTATCCAAACGGCCGCAGAAATCGGACTCTTCGATCTGCAAAAATGGTCTGAATTCAATGTTATTTACAGCCAATCCTTCGAACAACGCGCAGACGATTACACAAGGCGATTGCAGAGAACTACGAACAAAATACGGACAGACTCCGAACCTTCTACGGACAATGTTCGGACACAATCCGAAGAGATTCCGAACACTCTACGAAGTTTGTCTGGAAATGTTCACATAGATACAGAAGCAAAAGCAGAAACAAAACCAGATAAAGAATTAGAAACAGACATGCATGCAAGGGATACATCTGAATCAAAAAACGAAATCACTTATGAACAACTCAAAAGCGAACCGTATTTGGTTGAGTTAGATGAAAATGGCTTTCAGGAATATTGCCAAACATTCCGCAAGAAGATCGTGAAATGGAATGAGGAGCATAGGAATAAATTCAACTGGAATCCAGCAGACGATGAACTTCATAAAATCTTTTTAGGAGGAACACACGATCGTAAAGTCTCGATGTGCTATGATGCGTACAAAATCCTACACGAAAAGATTCATTACCCTGAACTCGTTCTACGAGCCTTGCAGCTAATGCTGAAGGCAAGCGAGAAGACCCGCATTGCAAATCCATTCGGTTGGTTATGGACTTGTCTGCACGGCAATGGCGATGGTACAACTCCCTGGGTTCAGCTTCTCACAGCAGACGAGGAGTCCAATATCGGTAACATTCTGCGAAAGCGTACGACAACGAGTCACCCTCCGTGATTCTTTTAGAAAATCTTCCTTCCCACGCGGGAATTTATTCACTATAACCAAAAGGGGGTTATTAGAAAGGATAATTTATGTTTCCAGATTCATTCGCTCGAGAAATTGCGGAATCGTTGGTCAACGACATCAAAGACACTTGTGAACAGATCGAAATAGTCGGTTCATTGCGCAGATACAAGCCGGTAGTCGGTGACATTGACATCATTGTCATTCCAAAATTTATACAGGAAGATGATGAAACACTCTTTGGAGAACCGGTTCAAACCAATCTTCTCGAAAGGCGTTTATCGCAATACTGTTTTAAGGGTATGCTTTCCATAGAGTCGAACGGTCCAAAGATAAAACGTTTTATCAAATCTGTTGATGGAGAAGATATTCCGATAGACTTCTACATAGCAGACAAGAGCACTTGGTGGACACTCATGCTCATAAGAACCGGAAGTAAGAATCATAACATCATGCTTGCACGAAGAGCCATCGACATGCATATGCAGCTCAAAGCAGATGGAACCGGCTTGCTTTCTCCTGGAGGATCTGTCATTCCCATAGAAAGCGAAGAGCATGTGTTTCGACTTTTAAATCTCCCATATAGAATTCCGGAGGATCGAGAGTGATTGCATCAACACACATCACATTCGCAGAGTTCATCTATCTGCTTATTCTCACAACCACCGGAGTTGTCTTGAATGCCACAAATGCAATTGTTATTGCGTTTGTGGCTGTCCTGCCGGATATCGATACAGCTGCAAGCATCATTGGAAAAATATGTCCATTCATTTCAAAACCGTTGGAACGCAGATTCGGCCACCGAACGCTTACTCATTCTTTGATGATGATTGCAATCATCGCAGTTGCAGGAATTCCAATCTTTATCTTAAAAAAAGACATATACATTTGTACTGTTATAGGTTATGCTTCACATCCACTACTTGATACCGCAACAGTCAATGGAGTAAAACTCTTTTATCCATTCTCCAAAGTGAAATGCGTTTTTCCGATGGAAATGAATCATCCCCATTCATATCGTCTCCAAACCGGAAGTAAAACCGATTTGATGCTCTCTATAATATTCTTCTTAGGATGTATTCCTACGCTATTCATAGCTTCTCAGGGCTATGAGCGTTTTATCCGTTCCACTCAACAAAACATCGAAGCAGCCGTCCGTGACTACAATGAGTATTCGAAAGATTACTTGGTATTTGCTGAAGTTCAGGCCTATGATATGTTTACAAAACGGCCGTTAACCGGATCATTTGAGGTTGTAGGAGCTCTTAATCCACAGACACTCATATTCAAAGGACAAGACAGCCACCTTCATACACTCGGCAAGAACTTCCATGCTGATTATGTTGCTGAAAAGGTTCTCTGTCAAAAAGGTAATCCTGTCTTTGCTTCTCTCCGTAATATCGACGTAAGCAATCAAATCCTTGTTCAAATGTTTTCACTTATAGATACCTCATCTGAGAACTATTTCTTTGGTGATCTATCAGCAGCGGATAAAGTAGCGGTTCCTGAAAACATTAAGATATTTTCTCCAGTCACTGGCAGCAGTAACACTATCAAATTCAATTATGCGACGGTTGAGGATATCCTTACCTACAATCTCGAATCTGTTTTTATCTCCAAAGGGATTTTAACAATTAAAACCATAACCAAACGTGACACAATTGCATCGATAATGTCTTCAATACCTGTCTACCCTAAAATGGAAAACTATGTGCAGCTTTCCATTTTATTGGATCCAAAAGAGACGATCACTTTCCTGAAGCAGAAGGGAGACACTTTAAAAGAAAAAGAAGTAATTGCCCAGAAGAACTTGGCACAATTCTTCTTGGATCAGGTAATTCTCAATGATGAAAAGATGCTTTCAATACAGCAACAATCTGATGCATCAATTAATGCCATTGATCAGAGGATTGTGAATTCTGAAGACTCCTATAGAATAGATTCAATGAGTTATAGACATAATTCTCAACTATCATCAAGCGGATATGTTTCCTCCAATAATCTCGAATCTGCAAAGCTGAAGCTTCAGAAGGATAAACTTCTATTATCTCAGCTTGTTTCCTCACGTTCGACGGAGGCTTCTAAATCTCGACTGGAAATCCATAAACTCCGATTATCGAATGTTCAATTGAGAGCACGAGCGAAGGCAGCAGAGTTACAATCGGAAGTTCGATCCACAACACGAGGCATTTTAATCGACATTCGGCAAATACTCCGTAATAACAAAACTCAGGTAACATTCATCGTAAAGAGATTAAACTGATGCAATACGAATGCAAACATTGCCATCATATGTTTAACACGTTTCACCTTTCGTGTCCCGATTGCGGCAGATGGAATTCCTTCATTAGTCAGACACAGCATTTATCAGCAAATGATGCAAGGCCGATATCTTTGCCCAAAATTAGGAAATCTTCTGTGAAACGGATCAAAACCAATATAAAGCAAATCGACACAGTGTTAGGAGGAGGGTTTGTTCCCGGGAGTTCAATTCTACTAGTAGGTCAACCAGGTATCGGTAAGTCAACCTTTGTAATCCAAATGCTTTCAAAGTTGGATATTCCATCTTTGTATGTCACAGGTGAAGAATCTGTCGATCAATTGAAGCTAAGGGCAGATCGATTAAAAATTCATTCTAAAGATATTTATCTGCTGTTTGAAACCAATGTCAATAAAGTCGTTTCGCATGCAGAGACCATCGAAATTCAGTCCTTAGTCATTGATTCAATTCAGACGATCTATACAGATACATCCGATACTCTCCCTGGAAGTTCAACTCAAATACGCAAATGTGCTTATGTCTTGCGGCGTTCAGCTCAAAAGAAGAATTACATACTCCTCATTATCGGACAAGTGACAAAAGATAAAGTTGCTGCAGGTCCTAAGCTATTAGAACATGCCGTGGATTGTGTACTGCATCTTGAAGTGCAGGATGAAAAATCTGATAATCGTATTCTTTTCGCATCAAAGAATCGATTTGGTTCTACTATTCCTAAATGCATGCTTTCGATGAGTAGCAAAGGGCTTGAATTTCACAAAACGAAATGACTGAACAACAAACAGATCTACGTCAGGATATGAGCTTCTTCGGAAGAACCGAAGAGCTCTATCAGCTTGTAAAGAACCTTCAAAGAGGACGGCACACAATACTTATCGGTGATAAAGGAATAGGTAAAAGCCGGTTGATGCTGGAAGCAAAATGGATTTTATCCGGAAGAACAAAGCGCATAGACTTTTCAACGAATATTATGACTCAAATCCGTGGCCAGCTTGGTGTCCGGATCAATCCCAATCAATACAAGATTCTATTAATAGAGCATTCAAATCCACTTGGCGATTGCTTGAAGGAAATGGCTGAGAAGCTCTATTATAATGGTGACCTGCATATCGAAGCAGACTCTGAACGGGAAGACTGGCTGGTGATGAAGAAAAAGCTTTCAGGTCTGGGAAGTGTTCGTTTACAAGCAACAATCTTTGAAGGAATATCAAAATCCCCAGAAACCTATCTTATCTTCTTTGATAATCTTGACCGCATATCACCAAGCCAGCAAGCATTTATCGAAACGCTTCTCAATATCGCTGTTATCTGTGCAGCTGTAGTTGAGATGAAGGAAAACTTCTTCTTCAAACGTATTTGGGCTTCATTTATGAAGATCGATGTAGAGCCACTACCGGATGCCATCTGTATGGAGATGATCAATTATTTCCTTGATAACTACAATCTGAGGATCATTGATCGTGAACTTTACCGCAGAGAAATCTTGAAATCTTCTAACGGCAATCCGTTCCATATTAAGAATATGCTATGGCATGGTTCCCGGGAGAAATATATTGACACGGAAGAGATCCGAAAACTCCGTCAAGTCGATGAAGGTCATTATTTTAATATGGGACCAATCTACATCTTTAGCGTTGCATTGTTCACGATCTTCAAAATCTTCTCCATCGGAACGGACAATCGTGAGTTCTATATATACTTCTCAGCATTAGGTTTCATCGCGTATCTCGTGTTCCGTGTATTTAGGACATTCTTTTTATTCAGGCCACAAAAATATCGATAGGTTTATGAAGAAGCAGTTAGGTTCAAATAATTCAGGCGATCATTATACACTCGAGGCTATTACAGCCGAAGAAATGCAAGAAGCCGTTGCAGATAGTCTCGCATGTGCAGTTGCAAGAATTATCTATACCCAATTTATGAAAGAACAGAGAGAGAAAGCATTAACTGATGAAACAACCGATGAAATGAGCAATGCTTAAAATTCACCCATTTCTCACAAGATTTGCTAAATTCCTCTATCCGGAGTTTCAATCCCAAATATTTTTTGGTATAAGTATTCATGGATAAATGGAAAGGAATTTAGTGTGGCTAAAATGATACCAGCTATCGGATATATTCGCTGTTCAACTGAAATGCAGGAAGATAGTCCTGATCAGCAAAAGACCGAAATCTTGAACTTCAGTGCCAAGACTGGCTATGATGTAAAAGCTTGGTTCATTGATTTTGGAAAGAGCGGGACAACATTTGATCAGCGTCCGGAATTCCAGCGAATGAAAAAAATAGTTGAAAACAAACCGGACTTTAAAGCTGTCATTTGTTATGATGAAAGCCGCTGGGGAAGGGCAATAGATGCAGAGGAAAACACTTTTTGGCGTGTTTACTTCCGAAAGCTTGGAATCGACGTAGTCTTAGTAAAAACTTCTATTGATCCGAAGCATGAATATGCACCAATGCTCAAGGCATTTGAAGGAGTGCAAGCTTCTCAATACAGTAAGAAGTTATCTGAACTAACACTCCGTGGAGCATTAAGCAATGGCATGTATTCAAATGGTGGTTTTCCTCCTCTAGGTTATAAGCGTGTCGCAATCAACTTAAAAACTGGTGTAGAGCGCGATCTGCGGGATGGTGAATGGTCAATCCCCAATCAGGAAAAAGTAATTTGGGCTTTGGGAGAAAAAACCGAAGTGAAAACCGTTGTCACCATTTTCGAACGGCGTGCGGAAGGTCAATCGTACTATTCAATTGCGCAAGCACTTAATATGAAAGGGATACCGTCGATTAAACGAGGGAGATGGAAAACCAGAGATGAAAAATGGAGTAAATGTTCAGTCAGATATATCCTTGATAACAAAGCTTATCTTGGCGAGCGTATTTATAACAAAAATTCGATGAGTAAAATCATCGCTTCTCAAAATGGTGTAGACCTTAGGCACGATTCAGCGTTTCCACATTGGAGAAAAAATTCTAAAGAGTGGATCGTGACGAAGAATGCGCACCCAGCAATTATTTCGGAAGAATTATGGGAGAAAACGCAACTGCTTCGACAAATACGAGCGCCTTATCATCCACGATGGGATTCTCACAAAACTGAATACCTCTTATCAGGTATGCTTATTTGTTCGGCATGTGGATATCCATTCCAAGGTTGGTCAGCCGCAAAAAAGAATCATCGATATTTTCGATATATGGATGGAGGTTTCAAGAATAAAGGAATTTGCTCGAAGTTGGTTCTTAACAGAGATAAGTTGGAAAGGTTTGCTATAGAAAAAATAAAAGAAGTTATGACTCATCCTAATCATCTAGAGCGGATCGAAAAATACCTTGATCTCATGTTTAAAAAGGAGCCTCAGATTGAACGGTCAGAACGTAGAGATCAGAAGAGGCAGATCGATGAATTAAAAATGAAGATTCAAAATATTATTGAAGCTATCGAGTCCAGGCCTAACGGTGTCAAGCTTGACACATTAATGAATCGCCTTGAGGATCTTGAAGACAAAGAAAGGGAACTCACGGACCAGTTGAATGCGAAAAAACAGAATGCGAATAGTGCTCAGGAAGTTCAAATGGTCAAAGATGCTGTATATTCATTTATCCAGAATTTCGAAAAGTATTTCGATGCGGCTTCTCTATATGATAAGAAGATTGTTTTTCAGAAGTGTATTAAGACTATTACAATAGATAGGAAAACGGAGATGGTCCGCTTCTATTTTCAACCGGTTCCTGCAGCAATCCCTCAAATTGGCGAAATGATGAAAAAAAACTCAGTCCTAAATGGACTGAGTTCGGGATGTAGCGGGGGGGGGATTCGAACCCTCGACCTGCGGATTATGATTCCGACGCTCTAACCAGCTGAGCTACCCCGCCATAAGAATTAAAAATTACGATTCAAGATTATTAGAATTAAATGAAAAAATCAAATTTGTATGTCGACTTCGTCGACATTTTGTCATAGGCCTCTGGCTGGATTATGATTCCGATTTGTCCCGATGCGTTCAATCGGGCCGCTCTAGCCAGCTGCCTGTCCGCCAGGTGAATAAAGATTGAAGAATTTAAATTGTAGATTATTAAAGAGCAATTAAAAACTGGCTGCGTGTCCAATAAACGAAAAAGAAGACTGGAAAACCCGCCTCAAAAGTACATTAACAATATAAAAAAAAATGCATGTACCTGCAATGAGAATTTCCACAGCAATGAAGAGGAAACCAATTTGTAATTCTCGTCCTCGCTTAGTATTATAAATGAGATTGTGTCTTCGCAAATTTATCTATACTTGTATGACCGCATCTATGAGTAATTTCACATGAAAGGAAATGTCCTATGATTAAAAAAACAGCTTCTCAATCCGGAACAAGTTTCTTTCTCATCATAGCCTCACTGATCATTATTATTTACGGAATTATTCAAGCACAATCGATACTTGTACTTATGCTTGTTGCACTGTTTCTTGCCGTACTTGGTGCGCCGCTCGTGCTCTGGCTTAAAGAACGACGAATCCCTTCTGTCATTGCTGTACTGGCAGTTCTGGCATGCATGGTTATAACATTGTTGATGATTGGCGGAGTTATCGCTACATCGCTGGCAAACTTTTCCAATAGCCTGCCATTCTATCAGCAGCGCATACAGGAAGAGATTCATATGGTTAGAGATTTTATTGCTTCGAAGGGTCTCGTCATTAAGGATAACGCTATTCTTGAATATTTCAATTTGGGAGCTGTGATGAATCTGACCGCCGGATTACTTACAGGGTTAACTTCGGCACTTTCCAGCATTGTCCTCATCCTGCTCACGGTTACTTTTATCCTGCTTGAAGTATCAAGTTTTCCTATAAAACTTCGCGCTATCATGAATGATCCGAAGGCAGAGTTCTCACAGTTTAGAAAGTTTATCGGTGATATCAATCATTATTTGCTCATCAAGACCGGTGTCAGCGTCACGACCGGTATCATTATCGGGATATGGATGTCCATCCTCGGGGTGGATTTTCCCGTGCTCTGGGGTTTTTTGGCTTTCCTGCTCAATTATGTGCCCAATATCGGTGTTGTCATCGCGGCCGTACCTGCAGTGCTTCTTGCTCTCATTCAATATGGATTCGGGCATGCTGCACTTGTCGCCGGTGGATATTTAGCGGTGAATTTTATTATCGGTACGATCGTTGAGCCAAAAATTGTCGGCCGCGGTGTCGGCCTGTCGACGTTGGTTGTTTTCCTGTCGTTAATTTTTTGGGGAAGCTTGCTTGGCCTTATCGGTATGGTTTTGTGTATACCGTTTACCATGACATTAAAATTTGCGTTTGAAAACAATGAACAAACACGGTGGATCGCAATTTTACTCGGGCCTGAGATACCCAGTGAGGATGTCCCACTTGAGCCGAAGAAAAAGAAAACACTGTGAAATGGAAAGTTTCTTACAATGAAAGACGATAAACCAATATTAATACGATGCCCGAATTGTAAGCAGGTGCGTGAACCCGACTTCAATGAAACCACGCATCGCTACATCTGCCCTCTTTGCTCTGCACCTGTGGATACTCAGGTTATTATAGAGAAAAAGAAACGTGGATTGAAATAACATATTAGTTGTTAAAGACAACAGTCTTCTTGTATGAAGATTTATCTGAAATAATAGCATTGTATCTTTAAAGGATAAACCACGTATACAAGGAAAGCTTTGAAGAAATGGTAGATTCACTATCTGATATCCCTCATCCCAGAAGGAACCTATGGCAATATCCATGATCAGCATGAACAATGTTTCTAAAAAATACGATGCCGTCACGGCATTAGATGCATTGACTCTGGAAGTGCGTCAGCGGGAATTCTTTGGCCTGCTAGGACCCAACGGCGCAGGCAAAACCACTCTTATGAACTTGCTTGTTGGTTATCTCAATCCGGATAGCGG
>Ga0182011_10004510_pt1 | contig 11143 bp, 6 predicted proteins | sample 711E1DmetaG_FD_120481 | JGI IMG/M metagenome (GOLD analysis project Ga0182011, IMG submission 120481) | Permafrost microbial communities from Stordalen Mire, Sweden - 711E1D metaG | ecosystem: Environmental > Terrestrial > Soil > Wetlands > Permafrost | place: Sweden: Stordalen | collected... | reverse complement strand
TGGCGGTGGCGGCCGCGCTGTCCCGGCGGATCGCGGCCCGCATTCCCGACCGCCGCGTCGGCATCGTCCTGCCGCCGAGCGGCGGGTGCTGCGTGGCGAACCTCGCCGTGCTGCTCGCCGGCAAGATCCCGGTGAACATCAATTTTACCTCCGGCCGCGCCGCGATCGAGGCCAGCCTGCGCCTCGGCGAGATCACCACGGTGCTGACGGCGGAGGCGGTGCAGAAGAAGGTCGTGAACTTCCCCTGGCCGGAAAAGACGCTCGACCTCCGGCGGGAGATTCTGGCCTGCGGCAAGGTGGCGATCCTGCAATGGCTGATCGCCGCGTGGCTCATTCCGGGCAAGCTCTACGCCACGCTGCTGGGCCTGCCGCACGTGGGCGACCAGGAGGAGGCTGGCCTCCTCTTCACCAGTGGCACGGCGGGCGAACCCAAGGGCGTGCCGCTGACCCATCGCAACATTCTCGGCAACTGTGCGCAGATCTCCGCCACCGGCATCCTGCCCAAGGAGGAATCGCTCCTGGCCTGCCTCCCGATTTTCCACAGCATGGGCTTCACCGCGACCCTGTGGTATCCGATCCTGCGCGGCTGCCAGATCATCACCACCCCGAGTCCGCTCGATTCCCGGAGGATCGCCGAGGTCATCGAGGCCGAGCAGGTGACCGTGCTGATCGGCGCCCCGACCTTCCTCCGACCGCTCCTGCGGAAGGCGGAGCGCCCGCAGATGCGCTCGCTCCATTTCGCCGTTTCCGGCGCGGAAAAAATGCCGGTCGAACTCCATCACGCCTTCAAGGAGCGGCTCGGCGTCGAACTCCTGCAAGGCTACGGGCTGACCGAGACGACGCCGGTGACCAACGTCAATCTGCCCGAACCGCCGAAGCGGCACCGCTCGATCGACTCCCACCACGGCCATCGGCTGGGTTCGGTCGGCCGGTTGCTGCCGGGCATGACCGCCCGGATTGTCGATGCCGAAACCGGAGCCGAACTGCCGCTCAACGCGACCGGGGTGATCTGGTTCCGCGGAGCCAACGTTTTCACCGGGTACCTCAAGGACGAGGCGAAAACGCGCGCGGCGCTGAAGGACGGCTGGTTCGTCACGGGCGACATGGGACGTTTCGACGAGGATGGCTTCCTTTATGTGGAAGGCCGGCTGGCCCGGTTCTCCAAAATCGGCGGCGAGATGGTGCCCCACGGGACGCTGGAACAGAAGATCATCGATGCGTACCAACTCGAACAGAACGAGACTCCGTCCATCGCCGTGGTCGGCGTGCCGGACACGTCGAAAGGCGAGGCGCTCGTGTTGCTCACGGCGATCGATATCAACGGGGACGACCTGCGCGAACGACTCTACCAGGCAGGTCTGCCCAACCTCTGGATCCCGAAGATCATCCGCCGGGTGGAGCAAATCCCAATGCTCGGTTCGGGCAAGACAGACCTCAAGGGCTGCCGGAATCTCGCCATGGAATTGGTGAAATAGCGGCGGACCACCTCCCGGCGCCCGATCCGTCGGAACCAGGATGCGCTGCAACTCTCCCATGCTCATTGACGCCCACGTGCATCTCGTCGGCAACGGCGCCAACGGCAGCGGCTGCTGGTACCGACCGCGCGGGATCGCCCGGTTGACGCGACCGGTACTGCTGAGCCGTTTTGGATTGACGGGGACGGATCTGCGCGGCGATTTCGACCGGCTTTATCTGGCGCGGCTGCTGGAGTTGCTCCGGGACTCATCGCTCGATGCGATCGCGCTGTTCGCTCAGGATGAGGTTTACCGGGAGGACGGTTCGTGCTGGGAAGGACGTGGCACGTTTTTCGTGCCCAACAACGTCGTGCTGGACCTGGCCCGCCAGCACGCGGGGATTCTACCGGTCGTTTCAATCCATCCGGCGCGGCTGGACGCGCTGGACGAGCTCGACCGGTGCGCCGCCGCGGGCGCGGTAGCGCTGAAGCTCCTTCCCAACTGCCACAACGTGGACTGCGGACTGCCGCGCTACGCACCGTTTTGGGACCGGATGGCGGCGTTGCGCCTGCCGCTGATCGCCCACACCGGCTGCGAGCACATCATCGACGAGGTCCGTTCTGAGTTCGGCGATCCGCTTCGCCTGCGCGCACCGCTCGAAGCGGGCGTCACGGTCATCGCCGCCCATTGCGGCACGCGGAGCATCCCCTTCGAACGCGATTATTTCCCAGCCTTCCAGGCCATGCTGGCGGTCTATCCCAATCTCTATGGCGACACGGCGGCCTTCAATCTGACGTACCGCTGCGTTCGCTTCCGCGCGTGCCTGCAATCCGGCGTGGTCGAACGCCTCGTGCATGGCAGCGATCTGCCGGTGCCGGTGCTGTCCCATCCCGGCCTGTTCGCCGGGTTGTTCGGCGTGCGCGATTGGTGGCGCCTGCGCCGGATCCGCAACCCCTTGGAACGGGACTACCAGCTTAAGCGGGCCATGGGGTTTCCCGAGGCCGTGTTTAGGCGTGCTGCGCAACTGTTGCGCCTGCCGGGACCTCCGCCGGCACCGGCGCCCGCGGCAGTTCCAGGATAATGGTCGCGCCCCGGCCGGGGCGGGCGCATGGTGCAGCGCTGCGCGGTCAGGCGACGGCGAGCAGACCTTTCGGCGCCGCGGCGCCCGCCGCTTTGCCTTCGAAATGACGGGTTAGGGCCGATTCCATCTCCGAGATGTCGACTGGTTTGGTGACGTAGTCGTTCATTCCGGCCGTGAAACATTTCTCGCGGTCGCCCTGCATCGCGTTGGCCGTCATGGCGATGATATGCACCGGCACCTTCCATGCCGTTTTGCCCGCGATCTCCGCCTGCCGGATTTGTTGCGTGGCTTGGAACCCATCCACCCGCGCCATTTGGCAGTCCATGAAGATGATTTCGTAGCGTTTCTTCTGCAGGGCCGGCAATACGTCGGCCCCGTCCGCCACCACATCCGCGGCGAAGCCCAGCTGTTTCAATTGCAGCTGTGCCACCTTTTGGCTCACGGGATTGTCCTCGGCGATCAAGATGTAGGCTGAATCGGTGGTGCGGACACAAGGCACTACCGGCAGGGCCGCCGGCGGCCGCGGTTCGCGGGGGCGAACGGCCGGTGCAATCGGACTGGCCGACGACCGGGTCCCACTCATCGCGGTTGCGAGGCTGCGGAAGAGCTGAGATTGCTTGACCGGTTTGTTTAGGCAGTCGGCCAGCCCGTGGGCGGCCCGGACGGACGAATCGAGCCGTTCGCCCATCGACGTGAGCATGACGAGGCGGAGTCCATTGAGCGTTGGTATCTGCCGGATCGCGTCAGCCAACATGAGTCCATCCATGTGTGGCATCTGCATGTCGAGGAGCACGAGATCGTAGGCGGCTGGCGCGTTGCGGAGCAGCTCGAGGGCCGCGGGGGCACTGGCGGCGGCGGCATTGACGACGCCCCAACGGTCCAGTTGGTGATGGAGCACCTTCCGGTTGGTTTCGTTGTCATCGACGACCAGGGCACGCACTCCCCGGAGGTCGGCGCGGTCGACCGCCGCGGGTGTCTGCTCGCCGGCCTGCTTGAGCAAAGGGATGGCAAACACGAAAGTCGAGCCGCACCCCGGTTCGCTGCGCACCGAGATCGTGCCCTGCATCGCCTCGACGAGCCGCCGGGAGATCGCGAGCCCCAGGCCGGTGCCGCCAAAGCGGCGGGTGGTCGAGTCGTCGGCCTGCGAAAAGGCCTGGAACAGGCGGGGCAGCGCGTCGGCCGGAATGCCGACGCCCGTGTCCCTGATCTCGAACCGCACCTCGGCCGAAGTCTCGTGCTGCCGGATCACGCTGGCGTTGAGAAAAACCTCGCCGCGTTCGGTGAATTTCACGGCATTGCCGACCAGGTTGAGCAGCACTTGGCGGAGGCGCAGGGGGTCGCCGCGCACCCGCGACGGAACATCGTCCCCGATCTGGCTGATCAGCTCCAGCCCCTTCTGGGACGCGCGCGTGGCGTGGAGATCGATCGTGCTTTCCACCACCTCCCACAGATTGAAGTCTGTTGTTTCGAGGTCCAGCCGGCCGGCCTCGATCTTCGAGAAGTCAAGAATATCGTTGAGGATGCCGAGCAGCGCCTCGCTGCTCGTGCGCAGAGTCTCGGCGAAGTCGCGTTGCTCGCCGCTGAGTTCGGTCTGGAGCAGCAGATTGGCCATGCCGACAATGCCATTCATCGGCGTGCGGATCTCATGGCTCATGTTGGCGAGGAAAGAGCTTTTCGAACGATCGGCGGCCTCGGCGGCTGCGCGGGCGTGCTGGGCTTCTTCTTGCGCGCGCCGGCGTGCGGCGTTTTCGGCCTGCAGTTCCGCCGTGCGCGCCTCGACGGCCCGTTGCAGCGTCTCCAACTCCAGGCGCGACTGCTGCAGGAGGCGCCATTTCTCCGTCAAGGCCAGACTGAGTTGCAGCACATCGAGGTTGTCGAAGGGCTTCTTGAGGACCACCAGCCGGTCGGACAGGCCGATCCGCGCGATCAAATCGCGCCAGGAAAAATCAGCATAGGCAGTGCAGATGACGACTTGGAGGTCGGGCTCGGCTTCCCACAGTTTCAGGGTCGTCTCGAGGCCATCCCAGCCTGGCGGCATGCGCATGTCGACGAACGCCATTGCGTAGGGCCGGCCGGCGGCGGCGGCTTCCCGCACCTTTTCCAGGCCCTCGCACCCCTGGTAGGCTGAATCGACTGTGAATGTGGCAAGCGCGCTGGCCTCCGAACCCGGGCCGAAGAGGTCCGCTTTTGCCTGGGCCATCACCTCCGCCTGAGGTCCGGGTTGCAGGATCTTCCGGAAACCGTCATGGATGTCTCGGTTGTCATCAATCACGAGGACACGACGATTCTTCTCCGCGGACTCGGGTTTCATGGCGTTGGCGCCGGAGCGAGTGAACACATTCACCCTACGGGAGTTGGAGTGATGCGGGTCGTTGCACCGCTGGTTAATCGTCCCGTTTCGCTCGCGCCATAAGGGATTTCTGCGACGTAGAGGCGCCGCCCTGCCACCATTATGCGCCTTTTTGCCCGGCTGACCTAGCCCGCAAATTTCACACCCGCGCATGGCCGATTCACACACCCCGGCGCTTCGCGCCACCCCTCTCGGGAGAGGGGACTCGGAGCGCCGCAGGCGAAATCCCCTCTGGAGAGGGGTGCCCGACAGGGCGGGGTGTGTCGGTGCGGATCTGGAAGTATGAGACATCCGGGCTAGAAGCTATCCGAAAAACCTGGAGTGAACGGTAGGGGCGCAGGCTTGCTGCGCCCGTTTCGGAGGGCGCGAGTCTGCGGCCAGCAGACCGCCCCTGACTACTTGGTGCGTGCCCCGAGCCACTGCGTCAGCCCGACCAGGAACGCCACGTTTCCCGGCAATGAGCGAAACGCTTCTTCCGCGGCCGCAGTATGCAATTGCGCCATGCTGCGCGACGCCTCCAGGCCGTGCAACGCGGGGAATGTCGCCTTGCCGGCCCGCGCGTCCTTGCCCGGTGTCTTGCCCAGCGTGGCGGCGTCGCTGGTGGCATCGAGAATGTCGTCGACGATCTGGAAGGCCAGGCCGAGATGCCGGCCCGCGCGCCGCAGGGCGGCCAGAGCGGCTTCGCCGGCGCCACCGATGAGCGCCCCGGCCACGAGAGCCGCTTCGATCATCGCCGCGGTCTTGTTCAAGTGGATGAATTCAAGATCGGCGGCGGAGACGTCCGGCTTCTTTTCTGCCAGCAAATCCGCCATCTGGCCTCCGATTAGGCGCGTGCTACCGGCCGCCGTGCCCAATTCCCGACCGAGCGCGACGGCCAGCGCGGGGTGCGCGGCGTAGGCCGTGGCCAGGAGCGTGAAGGCGAGGGTGAGGAGCGCATCACCGGCCAAAAGGGCCGTGGCTTCGTCAAAGGCCTTGTGGCAGGTGGGACGGCCCCGGCGCAAATCGTCGTCGTCCATGCACGGCAGGTCGTCGTGGATCAGAGAATAGGTGTGGAGGCACTCCACTGCCACCGCCGCCGGCAGCGGATCGATCTGGCCCTCGGGGTCGAACAACTCTGCGGCGCCGAGCACGAGCGCGGGTCGGAGGCGCTTGCCCCCCGCACCCATCGAATAGTGCATCGCGGCATGGAGGCGGCCGGGCGGGGCATCGACGGCCGGGAGCAGGCGATTGAGGCCGAGTTCGATGCAGCCGACATACGTGGCGAACGTTTCCTGGAAATCCTCGGGCGGATGCACGGAGTGGGGTAGGTCGTGGGCCAATGGCGGGACGCGGTGGGACTTGGTTTGATCGCGAACCGGTGCACCAGGGCGCGGCGCTCCCGAGGGTGGCGGCTGGTCGGGGCAGGGTCGCGTCGCTCCCATCGGGCCGGTCGCGAGGAAGATCCACAAATAACCGGTTTTTCGTGTGACCCGCAATGCCGGAATTTGGTGTGCTCGAGGCGACCTCTTGGGGTACCCTTGGAACAGCGCGCGGCCGCGAGAAGAATCTCGCCAAGCCACCGGCACGTCATCATAAGCGGGGACTGATCATCGCGATGCCGACCTACGAATATCTTTGCCTGAAATGCGGCAAAACGTTGGAGGTCTTCCAGCCCATGAAGGATGCACCGCTCAAGACCTGCACCTGCCCGGAGAAGGGCAAGGTCAAGCGCCTGCCCGGCCGGGGCGCCGGAATCATCTTCAAGGGCAGTGGTTTTTACGAGAACGATTACAGACGCCACCCGGTCAAACCCGGGGGCGCCAAAACGGACGGGGGCGGCGCGGCCAAGAGTGACGGCGCGCCAGCGCCCCCCGCGTCCGCCCCTCCACCAAAACCATAGAGTCAACGCCGTCAGCCAACGAGAGGTGCGCCATGTTATCCCAAAAGAGCCGGGCGATGAACCAAGGCCCGAGCATGACCGAAGTGGTCGTCGGAGCGGCATTGAGCCTGGTGCTGGGCGTGGTGCTCGCGATGGCCTACCTGGTGGCCAAACCGGTGCAGGAAGAGAAGCAGATTCCAAAGGACCTCCCGGCTGGGACGATCTGCTACATTGCCGGGGAACAGGACGCCAACAACGGCAAGCAGTGGCTGCGCAAGAAACAACTGTTCACCGAGGGCACCTCGGTGACGGTCAACGAGGATGAGCTCAATGCTTGGATCCAGGCCGGAACTGAACCCGCCGTCGAGAAGCCGGCTCCGGGGAAAAAGGCCGCCCCAACTCCGCCCCCGCCGGCTCAGGCGGGCATGATTCAGCTCGGTACGCTCAACTTCCGCATCCATGACGGGCTGCTGCAGATGGGCAGCAGGGGCACCCTCAGCATCGACTGGCTGGACTTCAAGACTCCGGTCGTCGTGCAGGCTACCGGACGATTTGCCAAGAGCGGCGGCGCCTTTGCGTTCGTCCCGGAACGGTTTTACATCGGGTCCTGCCCACTGCATAAACTGCCGTTCGTCGGCGAACTGTTGCTCGGTCACCTGATCGCGAAGTCCGCTCCACCGGAGGATATCGCCACCGCTTGGAAGAAGCTGGCTGACGTCTCCATCGCGGGAAAGTCGCTGAATCTGACGATGCCGTGATGAAATGAAGCGAGGTCGACCGATCGATGCCCGAGCCCGCCCGCCCCGCCTTGCTGCTTCTGGCTCAAGTTCCCCGCCATCCGACCGATTTGCTGGATCACAAGATGTCTTTACTTCGGGCGGCCATGCCGTTTGGCAAGAAACCCGTCGGGAAACCCGGATCCCCTTGAACGCCGTCGTCAGGGTCTGCCCCGACTTGCCCCGGATGGTGGCCGCCTCCCCATGCTGAACATTCCCATGAAGACACTTTCCTCTTGGTTGATTGCCTGGGCGCTCTCCCTTCTGACGCTGGCGGCGACGGCCGCCCCCATCCAGATTGCCGTCATCCCCAAATCTGTCGGCAACGAATATTGGGCGGCGGTCCAGGCCGGGGCGATGAGAGCCAAGGCCGACCTCGCGACCGAAGGCATCGCGGTGGACATCCTGTGGAAGGGAACCGAACGCGAGGATCAGATCGACCAGCAAAAACAGATTGTGGCCGACTTTGTGGCCCAAAAGGTGGATGCCATCGTGCTGGCACCAATGCACGCGCGCTATCTGGTGCCGGCGGTTGAAGCGGCGGTTGCGGCCAAGGTCCCGGTCATCCTGATCGATTCTTCCCTCAATTCCGCGGTGGCCACCAGCACTGTGGCGACGGACAATTACCGCGCGGGGATGTTCGCGGCGCGCCGGTTGGCGGAGGTCATCGGCGGGAAGGGCAAGGTTTTGATGCTCCGCTTCCAACCCGGGCATGCCAGCACCGCTCCGCGGGAGAGCGGGTTCCTCGACACGATCAAAAAACATCCGGAAATCGAGGTGGTCTCGTCGGACCAGTTTGCGGGCCCGACGGTGGAGTCGGCGCAGAAGGCGGGCCAGGCGCTGCTGGATCGTTTTGGCGGCGACTTGAAGGGGGTGTTCACCCCCAACCTGATTTCGACCACGGGCATGCTCCAGGCCCTGCGTGCCGCCGGGCTGGCCGGCAAGGTCTCCTTTGTCGGCTTCGATTCGACGACGGAACAGATCGAGGCGCTGCGCAAAGGCGAAATGCAGGGCATGATGGTCCAGCAACCTTTCATGATGGGTTACACTGGCGTGCGCAGCGCGGTGGCGGCGTTGCAGGGCAAGCCGGTGGACAAGGAAGTCGCCACCGACGCGAAGCTCGTCACCAAGGACAACTTGGATACGCCGGAAATCCAGCGGTTGTTGAAGTGACGTCGGTCTGCCTCCGCCCATCGTCCGGCGCGACAGTTTGCCGTGGCCCGGCACCGCGGATACAAGGGTGAAGGAGGAGCCGTGACGGGCGCATCTCCGAGTTGTCGGTCATCCGAGGGGGCATGGGCACCTGGCACGGTCCCCAGGTCCGTGGCATGGGTCTCCTGACCCATGGTCTCCAGCTCACGGGTCGGGAGACCCGTGCCACTTCGATCCACCGCCAATCGGCAGATGTGCCTAGCCGTGACAACTGGCCGATACAATCCTTGCCCTGGGATCGCTCATTCGCTGGGATCTGTGCTGAATGAGCGAGACTGGCGCCAATCAGCGTGGGGGCTCCCCCGAGGACCGCCTTTCGGATAGCCCCACCGTGCGCGACCTGCTGCCGGCGAGGCGGGTGTTCGGCCGCTATCTTTTGGAGGAAATTGCTGGACGTGGTGGGATGGGCGTGGTCTGGCGGGCGCGGGATACCGAACTGGATCGGCCCGTGGCGTTGAAGTTCCTCAGCGATCTGATGGCGGCTGATCCCGAGGCCATCCGCGACCTCAAGCGCGAGACCAAGCGTTGTCTGGACCTCACCCATCCGTACATCGTACGGGTCTATGATTTCGCGCAAGACGGCCCCATGGCCGCCATTGTGATGGAGTTTGTCGATGGCGAAAGCCTGGCGAAACGCAAGGCGACCGCGCCGGGTGGTTGCCTCGATGCCGCTGAGCTCTCTCCGCTCGTCGCTCAGCTTTGTTCGGCCCTCGACTATGCGCATTTCAGGGCGCGAATCGTCCACCACGATCTCAAACCGGCCAACCTGCTCGTCACCCACGAGGGCGAACTCAAGATCACCGATTTTGGCATCGCCCAGAGCCTCGCCGTGACCATGGAACGACTGACGAACACGGGCACCCGGATCACCAGCGGCACTCTTTTCTACATGAGTCCGCAGCAGCTGTTGGGCAGCCGACCGACCGTGGCCGACGACATCTACGCGCTGGGCGTCACGCTCTACGAGCTGCTGACGGGCAAACCGCCTTTCTACCGGGGTGATCCCAATGGTCTGACGAAACAGATTGCGGAGTGCCCGCCCGAACCGCTCACCGTTCACCGGCGCGAGGCGGAGTGCAGCGGCGGGCCCATCCCACCTGCGTGGGAGGCGACGATCGCGGCCTGCCTGGCGAAAGAGCCGACGCAGCGTCCGAAATCGGCCGGGGAGGTGGCGACCCGTCTGGGCGCCAAGATGCCAGTCCTGGCGGCGGCGGACGATTCCCAGCCAACCTTGGACTTCAAGGACAAGCCGGGGAAAGTTACACCAGGCGGCTCTGGCTGGAAACGAAGGAGGTTTCTGATCCCAGCCACCTTCGCGGTGAGTCTGGGCCTGGTGCTTCTTCTGGCTTGGGGCTATCCCCGTTTCTTTTCGGAGAGTGGCGCCAAGAACGTGGTCGGAAGGCTCCTGAACGACAACAAGGACGCGGCCGCCACGGACTACGACGCAGCCATCGCCCTCGATTCCAAGAACGCCGTCGCCTACTACAGTCGGGGCCTCGCCCGGCAGAATTTGGGCCAATCTGACGGCTCGATTGCTGACTTCGACCGGGCTATCGCCATCAAACCTCAATACGCCGTCGCGTATAATGCGCGGGGCATCTCCAAGCACTCCAAGAGCGATTACGACGGAGCCATCGCCGACTTCAGCAAGGCCCTCGCGATCGACCCCAATGCTGCTCTCTACTACTTCAATCGGGGCAACACCAAGCAGGATAAAGGCGATTTTAACGGAGCCATCGCCGATTACGACAAGGCCGTTGGACTGGATGCTAGTTTGCCCGGCTGCTACAACAACCGGGGCAACGCCAAGCAGAAAATGGGCGACTTTGACGGCGCCATCGCCGACTACGACAAAGCCATCGCCCTCAACCCGAATATCGACTCCACCTACCAAAACCGGGGCAACGCCAAGACCGCCAAGGGCGACATTGACGGGGGCATCGCCGATCGGGAAAAGACCCTCGCCCTGAACCCCAACAACGCTTTAGCCCTCAACTTTCGCGGCAACTACAGGATTGAGAAACACGACTACGACGGCGCGATGGCCGACTTTGCGAAGGTCATCGCCCTCGACCCCAAAAGCGCCAAAGCCTACCTTGGGCGCGGCCGAGCCAAGTCCGCCAAGGGCGACCATGGCGGGGCCATCATCGACTTCGACAAAGCGATCGCCCTCGACCCCAAAGACCCTGCGCCCTACAATGAGCGCGGCCGAGCCAAGTCCGCCACGGGCGACTATGGCGGAGCCATCCTCGACTTCGACAAAGCGATCGCCTTCGTCCCCAAAGACGCCGCGGCCTACAATGACCGGGGCTTTGCCAGGTTTTCGAAGGGCAATTTTGTGGGCGCCTTCGCCGACTATGACCAGGCCATCGCCCTCGATCCCAATTTCGCCTTGGCCTACGCCTACCGTGC
>Ga0182011_10004507_pt1 | contig 11148 bp, 8 predicted proteins | sample 711E1DmetaG_FD_120481 | JGI IMG/M metagenome (GOLD analysis project Ga0182011, IMG submission 120481) | Permafrost microbial communities from Stordalen Mire, Sweden - 711E1D metaG | ecosystem: Environmental > Terrestrial > Soil > Wetlands > Permafrost | place: Sweden: Stordalen | collected... | reverse complement strand
GGAAGGCACTTCATTATATGGCAAAAAATTCCTTTGCATCGATTCTCATTTCACCTGTCCTGTCGGAGGATGATGTCAAGATTCATCTCGTATCAGACAAAAGAGAGAGCATCAATGCCCTGCTTGATATAACTGTTCTGGATTTTGAAGGAAAGATCGTTTCTCATCGCTCGATGCCTGTGAATATGAAACCGAACCATTCAGAAATTGTTGCATCTCTTCCAATGTCACAGCTTGTAAATTTTAACGATAAATCCCGGCTTGTCCTTCTCTGCAGTTTAAAACAAGGAGAAACCCTGCTTGCCGAAAAAATTTCCTATTTTAAATCTGCTAAAGATCTTGATCTCAAACATCCAAAATTTATGGAGCATATTACGAAGACGATTTCAGGATTTACAATAGAACTGATGACAAATACACTGGCAAAAAATGTTTATCTTACATGCAGCGATACGTATGGCTTCTTTAACGATAATTATTTTGATCTGATTCCCGGAATTTCAAAGACCGTAACTGTAAAGACACATCTTCAACAAGATGAACTTGAGCGATCATTAAAGATCATTAGCTTGGTGGATACTTATGATAAATAGATCCATAGTATTTAAATATAAGAAAGTGAGTGAATGTATGAATAATACATATCGGTCTCTGTTTATTGCTTTATTCGTTTTAGGAGCTTCTACGATGTCGTATTCAAAACATTTTATTCCCGCAAACAATCCTTTTATTCAGTATTACGGAAGATGGGATATGGCTGATTCACTTCATCCGCGGCATTCATGGCCCGGAGTGTATCTCTTTGCCGAATTCAGCGGAACAAGCATCGGCATACGCATGACCGATAGCATCAATTACTATAATGTGTATATTGATGGCAAGTTTGCAAAGGTCCTTCACGGAACAATAACAGGCGAGGCAGATTATCTGCTTGCTGATAGTTTGGCAAATACTCACCATACACTTTTGTTCAGTAAAAGAAATATTATGTTCGATGCAGTTTTCTCAGTGTCAGGACTATTGCTCGATGAGGGTGCAGATCTATTTCCGCCGCCGGCAAAACCGACACGAAAAATTGAATTTATCGGAGATTCCTTTACTGCTGCAGAAAGCAATGAAGCAACAGTTCAAGAATTGCCTTGGGAAGGACGATTTCCCGTGACAAATATCGATAAAGGGTTTGCACCGATTATTGCCCGCCATTTTCAGGCGCAATATCAAACTACCTGCCGGTCGGGGGCTGGACTTGTGTGTGATTGGCAAGGAAAAATGGGGGCAACGCTGCCCATTCTCTTTGACAGAACATTGATGGAAGCACCGGAACCAAAATGGAATTTCAAGCAGTGGATTCCCGACCTTGCAGTGATTTGCCTTGGTTTAAATGATTATTCCGGTTTAAAAGATAAGGATGGCACCGTCTCCGAAGAAAAATCTGCAATTTTCCGAAAAGGATATCATAGTTTTCTAACAACTCTTCGTACAGTGTATCCTAAAATTACTATTCTTGCCGTTGCAGCATATCCGGAATGGATCCAAAAAAATGTAAAACAAATTGTGGATGAAGAGCAACAGAAAGGAAACAAAGATATTTATTATACGCACTTCGATGATTTCCCAGATGGAAAGGTAGCATACGGCCACCCGACAGTGCAATCGCATCAGAAAATTGCCGATCAAATCATCGATGCGATAGGAAAAAATAAAATATTCACAGTAACAAAGTGATTGAAGAAAGAAATGTGATAGGATAAGAAGTATGATGAACCTGTTTGGCATGCGGCGGTTTTTCCAGCGGGATGTATTTCGGCCAGCTACAAGCTTTCCATTCAGTCGCAGTTATCGATGTATGCTAATGAAAGAAACAATCCCCGATCATATGATTATCTGTCTATGTATGGATAGAGTAAAATGCTATTGAATCCTCCTCTTTTCGATATGAAATATTTAAAGAAGAGAAGGCATATCAATTCTTAAAGGTTTTATACTAATCTTCAATGTAGAACGAACAGCAAGAAAATTTTATTTGAGAAGAAAGACATCTATGGAAAAAGAAGCCGTCATAAATAAAGAAATGCAAAAAGCATTTATGGATGGAATACTGAAGAAGTGGTATCCATTGGTGATTGACAAAGAGTGCGGGGGATACTTTACCAATGTTACTCATGACTGGAAATTAGCCCGGCAGCAAGAAAAGATGATTGTGTCACAAGCACGGCATGTGTGGACATTGTCAAAGGCGAGCGAATTTTTCGGCGGTGTGAAGGAGTATGAGCAAATGGCCCGCCATGGTTTTTCCTTTCTGAAAAATAGTATGTGGGATCAAGAGTTCGGAGGATTTTTCCAAATTCGAAGCCGGGAAGGCGGGTTGTCGGATGTGAACGGATGGCGGGATGAAAAGCGCGCATATGGAAATGCGTTCGCTGTGTATGCGCTTGCCGCACTCTATGCGCAAACTCATGACGCGGAAGTGTTGAAGTTTGCTCAAACAGCGTTTCATTGGATCGAAGACCATGCGTACGATCCGAACAATAAAGGGTACTTTCAATTCATGATGCGTAATGGAAAACCATTTGATAGATCATCGGAGTATAGAACAATTGCTTCTGATGGCAATGAACTTGGATTCAAAGATCAAAATTCTTCAATTCATTTATTAGAAGCATTTACAGAACTATATCATGTCTGGAAGGATCCCCTGGTACAGACGCGTCTTCAGGGGCTCCTCGAACTGATCAGGGATACACAGGTGGCACCACAAGGGTATTTGCAATTATTCTTCCATATTGATTGGACGCCTGTTACTTTCTGCGATAGTTCTCAAGCGGAACGGGAAGCGAATTTTGGATTAGATCACGTTTCCTTCGGACATGATTATGAAACTGCATTTCTGATGCTGGAAGCTTCCTATGCGCTGCACTTGAAGGATGATATACGCACGCTCACCATCGCAAAGAAAATGCTGGATCATGCAATGAAGTATGGATGGGATGAAAAAACCGGTGGTTTTTTTGATGGTGGTTATTATTTCAAGGGGGATAGCAGCTGCACTATTGTCAAAGATACAAAAAATTGGTGGGCACAGGCTGAGGGATTAAATGCACTGCTTCTATTTGCTAAAATTTTTCCTCAAGAGACTCGATACTACGAATATTTTCTTCATCAATGGGAGTATGTACAATCCTTTATCATCGATGCACAAGGTGGAGATTGGTTTGAAGGCGGTATCGATAAAGAACCGCATTTTCGGACAGGACCAAAAAGCCATATGTGGAAATGTACCTATCATACAGGTCGAGCTCTAATGAATTGTAGTACGATTCTCCAGGGAGATTCCCACAAAGAAGTAAATAGGTTTATTGAGTATTGGCGCAAAACCTCTGAGCTGCTTCCAAAATAGAAAACCTGCCGATCTTTACAATATCCAAACAGCAGGTTCTCTATGAAGAAGTATGAGAACTACTTACGGTGAAGCAGATCGAGATTTCTATCAATAAGTTGTATGCGCTGTTGCAGGTTGATACCTGTCTTCAATCCATCTTCTGGAGTATGGAGCACATAATCAAGCAATTGATCTACAGTGGATACAGCCACATGCATTCTTGTATCAGATGAACCATAATAGATAAACACTTCGCCGTTATCGCGTTTTACCCATCCGTTACTAAAGACAACATTTGAGACATCACCCACACGCTCAGCCCCTTGGGGAGCAATAAAATATCCGCCCGGTCGAGCTATAACTTTTGAAGGATCTTTCAGATCGGTAAGAAACATATATAAGACATAACGCAGTCCCGCAGCGGTATTCCGGACACCATGTGCAAGCTGAAGCCAGCCCTTGGCTGTTTTGATTGGTGCAGGACCTAAACCATTTTTGACTTCTTTTATAGTATGATAAGAACGGTCATCAAGAATCGTTTCATTTTCAACCATTGCGTGTTCAATTTTTTCAGACAAACCCCATCCAATCCCTCCACCGGATCCTGCTTCAATGAAACCGTCCTGCGGCCGTGTATAAAATGCATACTTGCCTTGAACAAATTCCGGATGAAGAACAACGTTTCTTTGCTGTGGAGACTTTGTAATCAAATCTGGCAACCGATCCCACTTTAAAAAATCTTTTGTTCTGACAATACCACATTGTGCAATAGCAGAGGAAGTGTCCGTTCGTACAGCATTGGGGTCTTTTCGTTCAGTGCAAAACAAACCATAAATCCACCCATCTTCATGTTTCACCATTCGTATATCATAGACATTTATGTCGGGATCATTTGTTTCCGGAAGCAGGATCGGATGATCCCAGAACCGAAAATTGTCGACGCCATTAAGAGATTCTGCGATAGCGAAAAACGATTTCCGATCGGTTCCTTCTACGCGAACCATCAATAAAATTTTTCCTTTATGTTCGATTGCACCTGCATTAAATGTTCCGTTTACTCCAATTCGCTCCATCAGATATGGATTCGTATTGTAATTCAGATCGTATCGCCAAAAGAGAGGTATATGTTCAGCTGTTACAACAGGATTCATATACCGTTGATAGATGCCATTTCCATTTTTTACTTTAACATTCTTTGTTGAAAGAAAAGCCTTATGGTTCTTTGTTAATTGCTGTACTTTTTTATTAAAACTTGTTTTTGTCATTTTTCTTGATCTTTCAGAAAAACTTCCTTATTGAATGTTTCAAGTCTTGATTCGTTGATCAAAGTCTGCAGGTAAAGTTTCTTTACTTGCCGCATCGAGTTTATTCCACCATGTGAATTTTAAAATGATGGACATGACCAATGTAATACATAGTGCTACTGTAAAAATAGTATGTTGCTGTGTTACTAAGGAAATAGGAAGAACTACTATAGAAGTTTGCCAGAAAACGCCGATGACAACGTTAAAGAAATCCATTTTGAAATTTCTGTTTGGTTGGAAGTCAGGATAAAATTTTAAGGTTTTTGTATGAATTGGTTTCCAGAACCCCCATGGCCGCACCTGCATATAGAACCTCATCAATACGGCGTCAGGCTCGGGTTTCGTCAGCAAGCTACCGATAATGCAGCCGATCAAGGAAATCACAAGTATGTAAGGGAATGCCATTATTGCCGGAATTGATGGGAAAGCTTCTGGTAGAATCATTGATGCCGCGATTCCAGTAATCATTCCCCAAAAATAACCATGTCCATTTAATCTCCACCAATGCCATTTTAAGACGTTTGATGCGGTGTATCCACCCCACAATGCGCTCACAATCCATAGCGTTATATTATTGATTGAAGTAACGAGAAAACCGAAACCAAATCCGACAAGGACAAATGCGATGGTTGTTAAAATACTGAGTCGAACATAAACACGGTCGCCGGCATTTGGATTGATGAATCGCTTGTATATGTCATTGACAACGTACGCCGGTGCGGCATTGATAGTCGCGGCATAATTGGACATGAACGCAGCAAACAGTCCTGCGAGGAGCAAGCCGACCAATCCGACCGGCAGACAATTTTTAATGATATATGGGAGTATTAATTCAAAATCCGGATTTGGTCCCATAGCCTTTAATTGCGGTGAAAAGTTGACTAAAGCCAATACCGTAATCCCGGCAATTAACATATAGCGCGGGAAGATTAAAACGACATTGACAAACCAATTCATTTTTGCAGCTTCCTTGGGAGAGCGTGTCGCAAGGACGCGCTGCATATCGTAATTAGGTGCCGGTCCCGCTATACTTTTGAGAACACCTTGAAATGCGACCATAATAAAGAAAATACCAAAGAGCCCATAACCATCTTCTGCAATTTTATTATTGACGGAATCTATTATTCCGGTCCAATCTAAATTAAGATGCCAGCCAAACAATGGAGTTGCCCATCCATGGGGAATCATTTGCTGTATTTGTTCAGGCGATATGGTATAGATAGCTAAAATTCCAATAGAGAGGGAGGCAATCGTAAGGACAAAAAATTGCAGAACTTCTGTAATAACAACGCTGAACATTCCTCCTTTTACTGCATAAATCGCAGTAAGTGACATAAGGATGATGGCATACATATCAGGCGAAATATGCCACGGGAAAAATATTGCCGCAAACTTTCCAATACCTTTAAAGGCATATGCTATAAATCCGATAACGCTCACGAGTGCGAAGATAACAACGCTGATGTGCGAAAGCGTAGCGCCTCTACTTTTTCCAAATCGTGTTTCAATCCATTGTGCACCTGTCATGACATTGGATTTCCTCAACCAGATGGAGAGATAGACCATGAGGAATATTTGATTGAATGTCGGCCAAATCCACGGAAGGAAAATGCTTTTCATTCCATAAACAAAGAGAACATAGACTAGCCACATCGTACCCGTAATATCATACATCCCGGAGGCATCTGATATACCGAGCATCCACCACGGAAGAGTATTACTTCCCAGGAAATACGAATTCATGTTCTTGACTGCTCGTTTCGAAACCAGCATGCCGAGAGTAATCGCTACGACAAAGTAGGCCAAAATAATGGCGAGGTCGATAGTATTGATCATCATGGTGATAGGCTTTCCAATTGAAAGAATGGTTTTTTAGGTGTTCTTCAAGGCACAAATTATACTAAACGCGTTTACAACATCAATGCTATTTTACTATATTTACCTAAATATAATTATATTAATTTTGATCAGGATTAATTTAGATTTTTTTTGGACAAGGAGCAAAGGGAAAATTATATTTCGGGGATGGGTTGTTGATGGTAAAGACTTTGTCTGTTGTTTTATGTCAAGAATAATCCTATAATTCTTTTGGAAAGAATTGTGAAGATCCCGGTAGCCGAGCAATAATCGCTGATCACTAATATCTGGAGAATAGTATGAAACATGTTTACCTGGCAATGCTCGTTATGATTATTGTGCTATCTGATTCTCTGAATGCCCAGAAGTTTGATGGTATAGCTCTAACTCCGCCGATGGGTTGGAATACTTTTAATACGTTTGCCGGCAACTTTAATGAAAAGTTGGTTCGCGAAATGGTTGACATCATGGTCAATTCTGGAATGAAGGATGCCGGCTATGAATATGTAATTATTGATGATAATTGGACAGGGCCTCGTGACAGTCTTGGTTTTCTCACTGTTGACAAATCAAGATTTCCTTCGGGGATGAATGCAATGTCAGCGTATATCCATTCCAAGGGTTTGAAATTAGGACTTTATTCTGATGCCGGTTACCAAACTTGCGGAGGGTATATTGCAAGCCGAGGACATGAATTTCAAGATGCCATTATGTTTGCGCGCTGGGAGGCCGATTACCTCAAATATGATTGGTGCAATACTGAAGGATTGAATGCTGCAGGCGCATATACGACTATGCGTGACGCTCTTTATGCTGCAAAACGGCCAATGCTTTTCAGCCTTTGTGAATGGGGAAACAACAAACCATGGGAATGGGCTGTAACTGTTGGACATCTTTGGCGTACGACCGGTGATATCTGTAATTGCTGGGATTGCATCGAAGATTATGGAACCTATAAAAAATTTGGTGTTATAGGAATATTTGATATGCAAAATGGTTTGCGCCAATATGCAGGACCAGGTCATTGGAATGATCCTGATATGTTGGAGGTTGGAAACGGGAAAATGACGATGAGTGAAAACCGGGCTCATTTTTCCATGTGGAGTATGTTGGCTGCTCCGCTCATTGCAGGGAACGATCTACGGACTATGAAAAAGGAAGTCATAGAGATTCTCACGAATAGGGAAGTGATTGCTATCGATCAGGACTCTCTTGGCATTCAAGGGTTTCGGTACAATGCAGCAGATAGCCTTGAAGTGTGGGTGAAGCCATTAATGAAGGGTGATTGGGCAATATGCTTCCTCAATCGTTCCACCAAAGCTAAGAAAGTAAATTTCGATTGGGCCCAAAATATTATAATAGATGCGTTCTCGAAACGAACGTTGAACACAAACGAGACGGAATATATTCTTCGTGATCTTTGGGCAAAGAAGGATATTGGCAATGCCAAAAAAAATCTCATTGCCGATGTATTGCCTCATGATGTGTTTCTTGTGAGAATGACAATTCGATCAAAATAATTTTCTATCATAATTCATTTAGATGGAGCGGCAGATGCAATCCTATTATCCCAAAACCAATCGTTACGATGCGATGAAATATAATCGATGCGGACAAAGCGGACTCAAATTGCCTTCTATCTCATTGGGCTTGTGGCATAACTTTGGCGGGGTTGATAATTTTCACAATGCCCGTATGATGATACGGCGTGCGTTTGATCTTGGTCTCACACATTTCGACTTGGCGAATAATTACGGCCCCCCGCCGGGATCTGCCGAGGAAAATTTCGGGAAAATTCTAAAAAAAGATTTTTCTTCATATCGGGACGAACTTATTATTTCATCGAAGGCAGGGTATCAAATGTGGCCGGGTCCGTATGGTGATTGGGGATCGCGCAAGTATTTAATTTCGAGCCTGGATCAAAGTTTGCACAGAATGGGATTGGAATATGTCGATATTTTTTATCACCATCGCCCGGATCCTGAAACACCATTGGAAGAAACGATGCAAGCCTTGGACCAGATTGTGCGCTGCGGCAAAGCTTTATATGCTGGAATTTCTAATTATCCACCAGAGCTTACCTTGAAAGCATCGAAGATTCTAAAATCGCTTGGTACTCCTTGTCTTATTCATCAACCAAAATATAGTATGTTCAACAGGTGGGTAGAGAATGGATTATTGCGCGTGTTGAAGAAAGAGGGAATCGGATGTATTGCATTTTCTCCCCTGGCGCAAGGGTTGCTGACAGGTAAATATCTCGAAGGTATTCCTGCGGATTCCAGAGCGGCTAAACCGCATGGATTTCTCAAGGTCGAAGAAGTGACAGCGGATAAAATTTCTAGAGTTCAGCAGTTATATTCAATTGCTCAGAAGCGCGGCCAATCCATGGCGCAGATGGCGCTTGCCTGGGTGTTGCGTCATCCTGAAATGACTTCGGTACTCATAGGAGCAAGCCGTGTTTCTCAGATTGAAGATGCAGTGGGAGCACTCAAGAACAATGCGTTTTCAGAGCAAGAGATTAAGGCAATCGATATAATACTAAAATAAATTTTTATTTTGAATCATTCTTTGGAGCAAATTTGAACGGCTTAAAATCTATCTCAGCAATCATTGTTATTCTTTGGTTGATACTCTTTTCTTTTGCAACTGTTTGTGCACAATCACCGGTTCCGGCCGGAGCCAAATTGGACACGATTGTCTCCGGATTGCGTCAACCTGAGGGGCCGGTCTGGAAAGACGGACTCGGACTACTCTTCAGCGATCTCTTCTTAAACAGAATTTATCAGTGGTCACCATCCAACGATTCGACAACAATCTATCTCGATCCTTCGAACACCTCCAACGGTTTAACATTCGACGCACATGGTCTCTTGATACTCACACAAATGAAATTGCGGCGTGTATCGCGTCAGGATTCGAACGGCACCATTGTTCCGGTCGCTTCAACATTCAGAGGGAAAAAATTTAATTGTCCGAACGACTTGGTAGTAAAAAAATCCGACGGATCGATTTATTTTACTGACCCAGACTATAATATTCCCAGTGGCCAGAGTAAAGAACTTAATTTCAAGGGAATATATAGAATCAGTTCGTCAGGGAACGTGCAGTTGCTCGACAGTACCTTCAACGAACCAAATGGAATTTGTTTTTCTCCCGATGAGTCAAAGTTGTACGTCAATGATGTTAATAAAATTTATGTGTGGGATGTTGATACTGATTCCACGATCTCCGGCAAAAAAATATTTTATTCAATAACCGAAGGTGGTATGGATGGAATGAAAACCGATACTGCCGGGAATATTTATTGCACAGGTCTGACTGGAGTGTGGATCATTTCACCATCGGGAGTATATCTTGGTAAAATCACCACACCAAGAGGTCCGTCGAATTGTGCATGGGGTGATGCAGACAGAAAAACACTTTATATCACAACAGGGAACAGCAGTGTGGGAACAGGTTTTGTATATAGAATTCGGCTGTCCACCGTTACGAGTGTGAAGGATCAAGGTTCTCTGCCTTCTAAAACTTTTGAACTCTATAATAACTATCCTAATCCATTCAATCCCAGTACTATCATTGAATACCAAACAAAAAAATCTGGATTGATAACGATGAAGATCTTTAATGCGCTTGGATGCGAAGTTGCAACGTTGGTAAACGAATTCAATCATCCCGGCAAATATGCGGTTCAATGGAATGCTTCTGGCATGCCGAGCGGTATATATTTCTGTCAGTTATGGACAGGAAAGAATGAACAAACAAAGAAGCTTGTGCTTATAAGATAGAGCGGAAAAGGTTTGCCTAAAAAAATAACAAAAACAGCAAGACGTGAATTGTTCGTTGAATTTCCTTAGAAAATCTATGTTTTTCAAGTTATAAAAGGTCAAAGAGGAAGGTAAATTTTTATCATTTCCAGTATCTCATAATGGGTGAACTGAAGACTTGACAAAGGTTCTTTTTTTAACTAATATCTTCTAGGGCTATTTCGTTTTAAAATACTTGTTTGAAGAGTTGGTTTGTGATTAACCATGGGTACAACTTTCATCTTTTCATTTGTTGCTCTTCTTTTAGATCGTCGGAGTGATTTATATTCAATTCTAATCTATACAAATTCTTCGAAAAGGATTTTTAAATTCCATCGACTTTATCTTGGAAAACTTCAAGATTATGATGTTTATTTTAAAAAAAACAGTTGACAACGAAGCAAAAGCTTCACATGTTAAAGTGTTGTCGCGTGTTTCAATTTTGCCTTGTACAAAATAATTCTTTGTTTTATTGTTTATCACGACACTGACGTATGGTGTCTTTTTACAGTAAAGAGATTATTCACACAGAGAAACACTAAATTGTCCCCGGGAACTACTCTTTAAAAACACCCTCTAAATCTATAAGGAGAAAAAAATGTCTATTGGTAATTCTTCTACTCGGAGCAAAGTTACATGTGCATTTATGGTATTCATGTTGATCATGACACAGTCTTTGTTAGCTGCAGGATCTGGTACTATCAAGGGGAAAATTTTAGATAAAATTACGGGTGACCCTCTCATTGGAGCGAACGTTGTAGTCATGAATACGAGTTTAGGAGGTGCTGCCAATATAGATGGCATC
>Ga0182011_10004506_pt1 | contig 11152 bp, 12 predicted proteins | sample 711E1DmetaG_FD_120481 | JGI IMG/M metagenome (GOLD analysis project Ga0182011, IMG submission 120481) | Permafrost microbial communities from Stordalen Mire, Sweden - 711E1D metaG | ecosystem: Environmental > Terrestrial > Soil > Wetlands > Permafrost | place: Sweden: Stordalen | collected... | reverse complement strand
GACGGGAGGATTTATACCCTTGCAAAGGGAGATATAGTGACGCTTCCCGAGCGGAATGCTGCGGTCCTGTCCGAGCGCAACATAGTCTTAAATATCAATCTCTGCAAATAATGTAGGTATTCGTAATCAGGATTATCGGTGAAAATTTCATGAAAATGCCAGCAAAATTTACCACGTACTGCCCCTTCTGCAGGGTTCACACGGTACACGAGGTCGAGAAGGTCAAGAAAGGCAAGACCACCGGCCTCCACTGGATTGACCGCCAGAAGGCACGGAGAGGCAAAGTAGGCAACATGGGCAAGTTCTCCAAGGTGCCCGGCGGCGACAAGCCCACGAAGAAGATCAATGTCCGGTACCGCTGTGTCACCTGCAAGAAGGCCCACCTGCGCAAGGGTTACCGTGTCGCAAAGTTTGAACTGACGGAGTGAGAGCGTTATGGTAAGCACAATACGGGAAAACCGGAGCAAATTCTACAAGGTAAAGTGTCCAGACTGCGAGAACGAGCAGACGGTCTTTGAGAAGGCCAGCACGGTCGTCAAGTGCATTGTCTGCGGGCACGACCTCGCCACCCCCACCGGCGGAAAGGCCATCTTCAAGGCCGAGATCGTCCAAGAGCTCAAGTGATACCTGCCATGCAAGACAGAGAATGGCCACAGGAATCGGAACTGGTCGTCTGCACCGTAGAGAACGTCAAGGACTTCGTAGCCTTCGTCTCGCTCGACGAGTATGGTGGCCGCCAGGGGCTCATCCCCATCTCTGAAATTGCAACCGGCTGGATCAAGTACATCCGTGACCACATCCGCGAGGGCCAGAAGATCGTCTGCAAGGTCCTCAACGTTGACCGGAGCCGGGGTCACATCGACCTTTCCTTAAAGGATGTCAACGAGCACCAGCGCCGGGAAAAGATCCGCGAATGGAAAAACGAGTCCAAGGCAAAGAAATGGCTCGGGTTTGTTGCAGAACAGACCGGTACACCCCTTATCGAGATCGAGGATCTCCTCTTCAAGAAATACGGGTCGTTTTACCCGGTCTTTGAAGACCTTGTCGTGGATTCCGAGACCACGCTCAAGAAACTCGGGCTCTCGAAGAAGGTCGCCGAAACCCTCCTGAAGGTTGCACAGGAGAGTGTCAAGGTCCCGAGCGTTGAGGTGACCGGCCACCTGCTCCTGACCTCCACGGAACCTGACGGCATTACCGTAATCAAGAACGCACTCAAAAAGGCCGGCGCCGAGCAGAAGGGTTCCGGTGTCGATATCGAGCTGCTCTACCTTGGTGCGCCCACCTACCGGATCAAGGTAACAGCCCCTGATTACAAGAAGGCGGAAAAGGCGATCGAGAAGGCAGCAGGTGCTGCCATCGCCGTGGTGGAAAAATCCGGTGGCGAGGGCAAGCTCGTCAAGAAACCGAAGTCCGGGAAGAGCCAATGAGCGGGCGCATCCGTCACTGCACGGCAGACAATACCTATACTCTTTCTCTGACCTGTCCGGTCTGCGGCAGGCCAACCTCAGTTGCCCATCCCGCCCGCTTCTCTCCTGAAGACAAGTACGGCAGGTACCGCAGGCTGGCAAACCATGATTGAAGAGATCACGGTCCGGTATCTCGAGAGTTTTAAGGATAAGCGGCCGAAAGAACCGATCCTGATCGAGGGTCTTCCCGGTATCGGGCAGGTAGGAAAGCTCGTGGCTGAGTACATGATCCACCAGCTCGGTGCCGAGAAGATCGGCGAGATCCATTCCATCTACTTTCCCCCGCAGGTCATCCTTGACGAGAACGGGCTCGCGAGACTGGCACGGAACGAGCTCTTCCTGTACCACACCGAGAAAAAGGACATCGTTTTCCTGGTCGGCGACCACCAGAGCACGTCCAACGAGGGGCACTATATCCTCGCCGACCAGTACTGCGGGATCGCTGAGGAACTTCATGTGAAACGCATCTATACGCTCGGCGGGTTCGGCGTTGGCCACCTCGTGAACGAGCCACGGGTGCTGGGCGCGATCAACCGGGAGGGACTCCGCGGGGAGATCGAGACTGCGGGCGTCACCTTCACCCGCGACGAGCCGGGCGGCGGGATTATCGGGGCAGCCGGCCTTATGCTCGGACTCTCTGCTATGAGGGGCATTGACGCGGTCTGCCTCATGGGTGAGACGAGCGGGTATATTGTCGACCCGATGGCGGCGGCAAGCGTGCTTTCGGTTCTCTCGAAACTGGCCGGTGTTGCGGTCGACCCCACAAGGCTCAACGACCGTGCCGCTGAGATGGAGAAGGCCATCGAGAACATTGTCGAAGGCGAGAAGTCAAAGGACGAGGAACTGAGCTATATCGGGTGAGGGACCGGAGGTTCACTGGTTTTATCCCGTGATCTCTTTCCGTCCCGCAACCCCGGACCGGATTACTTTTGTAAGAATGCAATGATCTCCTGGATGTCCGGCACGGAGTGCACCGGGTAGATCTTCACAAAGACAACTTTCTGCTTCTCGTCCACGATCACGTTCGCCCGCTCGGAGAACCCGTTCTCATCCCGGAAGATCCCGTACTTCATGGCTGCGGCCCCGTGAGGCCAGAAATCGCACAGGAGCGGGGTATGCGTAATATCCAGGCTCTTTGCCCACGCCTGCTTGCAGGGCCGGGAATCGACGCTGATACCGACCGGGACGCAGTTTAATGAGGTAAACTTCTCCCGGTTCTCTTCCAGGGATTTCATCTGGGCAGCGCAGTAATCGGTCCACGCGAGCGGGTGGAAGGAGAGGAGCACGCGTTTTCCCGCTTGTTCATAGAGGTCGAAGGTCTTGTCGTTCTGGTCTTTGAGCGAAAAATTCCGTGCCGGGTCTCCCGGCTGGACCATGGTTGCCTGTATCATGGGAACACCTGTACTGCTGTTCTGGCACCGGGACGTGATGAGGGTTTGGATGGTGGCAGGATCGTGCGATGGCAGGCCCGGTACGAACTTTGCCCCTGCCCGACCCCCCTCCCCCCGATTTCTCAATTCTGCGACGTAAAATAGGGAAATTCTGGTTGTGTGTAAGGGGGGGTCGGGCAGGGGCAGTCATGGTTTTGCCCGCCGGGGTTACGCGGTTGATCCTGCAGACAGGCAGGTAATCTCCGGCATTCTCCCCCGGCTGCTCCCCTCCCTCGGGTGCAGGATTCGGGTATACCGGCAGGTCCTTGAGAGGACAGGTGTCCCTTCCCGACCCCCACTATGACTCCTGCGAGTCCCTGGTACCCGGACCCCCCACCGATACCCTCATATCAAACGCTACGAAACATTCCGGCAGAACAATGACCGAAGAATTTTCCGATATCCCGCTCTTCATGGAAGAGATGGCAGAATCGATCCGGCAGACCACCGCCGGGCTTGACAAGGCCCAGATATCCGCGTTCTTTCAGCGTCTGCTGGCCGCACAACGCGTCTACGTGGCCGGGGCAGGCCGGTCAGGTCTCATTGCCCGGGCATTTGCCATGCGCCTTTTGCACCTGGGCTTTGACGTGTACGTTGTCGGGGAGACGGTTACGCCGGCACTGCAGCCGGGCGATACCCTCGTGGTCTTCTCGGGATCGGGCGAGACCCATACCATGGCAACGTTCAGCAGTACCGTAAAAGACCTTGGGGGGATTGTCTGCCTCATCACCGCATCGTCGGACTCGACCATGAGCCGTATCGCTGACTGCGTTGTAAACCTCGGGGATCTGACCGGGTATTACCGGGGCGACACTTCAACCTTCGAGCAGCGGCAGATGACCGGGCAGTACCGGTCGGCCGCCTCCGCATTCGCCCCGCTGGGCACCATGTTCGAGACCCTTGCGCTGGTCTTCTCGGATGCAGTCATATCGGCACTGATGGAGGCAAAAAAGGAAGGGGCGCTCGAACTGAAAGGGCGGCTTACCAATATGGAATGAGGGGAAGGACGGGTCCCCCCCCATCCGGGACAGATGTCCGGTTCCAGTTCCCGTTTTTATTTTGAACCACATGCTGGTACATTACGATGATTAATTATATCCAGCGATCAGGTATCTGCTGATGAAATCAGAACAGGCTGCCCTCATAGCAGTGGGCCTCGTCCTCGTCGCAGGGATTGCCATTCTCCTGTTTGGCAATCCATTATCTCATCTGTCTCCGCCATCCGGAGGACCCACCGCACTCCCCGCGGTTGAAATCAGGTCCTACGAGGGGAAGGATCTCTCCTCGGTCAACGACTTCCATGAGAATTCCATCAGCGGTCCCCAGTACATCAATGAATCCGATTACCGTCTCACGGTCACCGGGCTGACCAATACGACGGATGTGTACACCTACAGCGAAGTACTGGAGCAGTACCCGCATTATTCCAAGGTCGTCACCCTCCATTGTGTTGAAGGCTGGGATGCAACAATCCTGTGGGAGGGTATCCGGGTACAGGATCTCATCCGGCATGCCGGGCCGGATCCCCGTGCAAATACCGTGGTATTTACCGCACACGACGGGTACACCACCTCGTTTCCGCTCGATTACCTGATGAACCGGGACATCATCATTGCCTACCGGATGAACAATATCACCCTTCCCGCGGAACGGGGATATCCCTTCGAGCTGGTGGCAGAAGATAAATGGGGATACAAGTGGGTGAAATGGATCGAAAAAATTGAACTGACCGATGATCCCACCTTCCGGGGGTACTGGGAACAGCGGGGATATTCAAATACCGGGAACCTGAACGAGAGTTTCTCATCCGGCTGATAGCGGTGCTGCTGCGCCGGATATAACCTGCTCTTTTTTTATGTTTTATCCGTTGTCCCGGCAAGAATTTTTGCGCACCATCGACAGGATCCATGCTCGGTGAAAGAACCGGTGGACGGTGACAAACATACCTGCGATAATCCCTGTCCAGTCATGGTAATCACTCATCAGTACCGAAGGCAGGACAATACCCGGTAACCTGAATGCCTCTCCCAAGATGTCTCCGCTTTCCTGATGACGGGAACCTCAAAAATCTGAAGGTTATATCCGCGACATCCTCCGCTATCCTTCTCGCGGATTTACCGGCAGCGTTGCAGCAAACTCCCTGACCTTTGCCGATGCATCCGGCCGGAGCGCTTTCCCGTGGCCGACCAGCAGGGTATCGAACTCAAGGGTGGCAATCCTCCGGATAGACTCCCTTGACTGCGGGACATCCATCGAAAACCCGGTCGGCCCCTCGGAAAGTGATGTCCCGTCCGAGCGGATAGTATCGCCAGAAAAAAATGTCTTTGATCCCTCATCAAGGAACCCTGCGCTTCCCGGCGTATGGCCGGGAAGATGGACACAGGTAAGGCCCTCGATGCGGTCGCCGTCCCTGAGAATAATATCAATGGGAAAGGTCGAGGGCCGCAGCGCGACAAAGAGCCGCAGGAGCAGGCCTTTGACGCCTTTGTACCGCGGGAGCGGAACCTTGCCGGAAACATATCCTGCATCCGCTTCATGGATCGCGGTTTTCAGACCGGGGGCGGCTTCCTTCAGGGCCCTCACACCCCCGATGTGGTCGGTATGATAATGCGTGATGAGGATGGTTGCAATCTCCGATGGTTCGCGGTGAAGCTTGTCCCTGATATAAGCGAGGATCTTCCCCCCGCTGCCGGGAATACCGGCGTCAATGATTACAAGCCGGTCACGGACGATGATGTAAGCGTTGCCGTTGACGCCGTCTGCCTGGTGAATTCCTGATATGATCTCCATGACTGGAATTTCGGGTATTGGGTGATAATATGTTTCCGGGCAAACGACCGCTGACGGGCTGGCCCCTTCCTGCGATTCATACCCCATCTTATATTCCGTAAAATCCAATCCGGTACGTGACCATGCTCGCCACAGCCGACCTGCACATCCATTCCCCGTACTCGATCGCCGTTTCCCGGTTCATGCAGCCGGAGCAGTTGATCCAGGGGTGCGTGACCAAGGGGATCCGGGTTCTCGGCACGGGCGACGCTCTCCAGCCGGACTGGCAGATCGGGTGGAAACCCTTTCTTGAGAACGATGCCGGTATCGTCATTGTCCCGCAGGCGGAGATCGAGGACATCAGACGCGTCCATCACGTTATCCTTGCAGAAGACCTTGCCCAGTTCGACCAGCTCCGGGATCTGATGAAAGGGAAGACCAAGAGCTTCGAGACCAGTGGCCGTCCTCATGTCTATCTGACCGGTGAGGAGATCGCAAACGCTGCTCATGACGTGGGAGCACTGGTCGGCCCTGCCCATGCCTTCACCCCGTGGACAGCGATGTACGCCTACTTCGACAGCGTCGGGGCCTGCTATGGTAATGCAACGATCGACTTCCTCGAGCTCGGCCTTTCTGCGGACAGTACCTATGGTGCGGCGATCCCCGACCTCTATACTATCCCGTTCCTGACAAATTCTGACGCCCACAGCCCGTATCCCGACAAGCTTGGCCGGGAATTCAACCGCATCCGGATCCGGAACCCCGCGGCAAAGGACGTGCTGGCAGCGATCCGTAACGGGGAGATCGAGATGAACGCCGGCTTCTTCCCTGAGGAAGGGAAGTATAACCGCACGGCCTGCACCCGGTGCTATGAACAATATCCGCTCGAGGATGCGATCCGGTACTTGTGGCGCTGCCCGGCCGATGGCGGGATCATCAAGAAAGGGGTATCTGACCGGGCAAAGGAACTTTCCTGTGGCAGCGAAGCCCGGCCCCGTCCTCCCTACCTCCGGGTCATCCCGCTTGCCCAGATCATCCAGACAATGGAGGGGGCATCGTCGCCGAACACCAAGAAGTGCAAAGCGATCTATTCTTTGTTCATCAGCACATTCGGCAACGAGATCGCGGTGCTCATCGATGTTCCTGTTGCAGAGATCCGCTCCATCAACCCGAAGGTTGCAGACGCACTGGAAGCCCTGCGGAACGGAACCGTCACCCTGCACCCGGGCGGCGGCGGGAAGTACGGCACGTTCTCGCTCGGTTGAAAAAAGGGGTGAATTCTCTCTTTTGAACCCGGTTTTTTCTCACATCACCAGGCTCAGTACCCGGAATGCTATCCCACCAATGGCGATCGCCATGACGATCTCAGATGCCGATATTGCAAGTGCTTTTTTCCAGCCGAACTCCGATCCGAGCACGAGGATGACCGAAATGCAGGGAATGTAGAGCATCGAGACCAGGGCGAGGACAATCAGCTGGACCGGGGACATGATCGACGCGAAGTTTGTCGTGTGGAAGATCACGGCGAGCGTAAGGATCGTCAGTTCCTTCCGGACTATCCCGAAGATGAGGGTTATCCCGATGATGGCCGGGAGCCCGAGCCAGAGAACAGTGATGGGCGAGAGGAGATCGTTCACCGGGTCAAGAAGGCCTGCAGCATAGAATGCCTGGATGATTGCGCTCCCGATGATATAGGCCGGGAAGACAATCCAGATGAGCGATTTTGTCCGGGTCCATGTCTGCTTCAGGACGACAGATAACGAGGGGACATGGTAATCCGGCATCTCCATGATCAGCCCGACGGACTCGCCGGGCATAACCCTGAAGGCAACCCGTCCGGCAACAATGATCAGGAGGATATCGAACGCGTAAAGCCCGAGCGCCCACCAGATGTTGACGAATGCGGCGACCAGTCCGAGGATGACCACGGTCCGTGCCGTGCACGGTACGAGCGTCACCAGAAATGCTGCAAGGGTCTTCTGTTTCGGTGTCTCCATGATCCGGCACGAATAGATAGCGGGGACATTGCACCCATACCCGAGGATCAGGGGGATGATGGCCTTCCCGTGCAGTCCCAGTTTGTGCATCCCGCGATCGAGCATCACCGAGATGCGGGTGAGGTATCCCGAATCTTCCATAATGGCAAGGAGCAGGTAGAATGGCAGGACATAGGGAATGACAAGGGTTATTCCCGCAACAAAACCGGTAAATGCCCCGTTGATGAGGATGTCCGTCAGCGGCCCGGTAATCACCGGCCTATACTGTTCGAACTGAGAGAGGAAACCGGAAAGGAACAATGAGACCTGTGCGCCGATCAGGAATGTCCAGAGAAGCAGCCCGCCAATCACGGCAACGACTGCAAGGTACCCGAGGACCGGGTGGAGGGCCACTGCATCGAGCCGGTCGGTAAGGCTCTTCTTCTGGGGCTCCTCGCCCGGTGAATGGATGGTCATCACTTCAGCCGCGATCCGGTCTGCCACCAGGTACCGCTCCGCGCTCATGACAACGCAGACCTGTTCGCCGTGGATCGTTTCGATCTCGCCGGCCAGCACCCCGGCGGTATCGACGATGCCCGGGTCCTGGTCGCGCACGATCTGCATGATCGCCGGATCGCGTTCGAGCAGCTTGATCGCGGTCCAGCGTACGGGGTACCTGGTGGTGATCCTCTCCACGAGGGCAGTGATCGTTACAATTCGTTCTTCCACTTCTTTCCCGTAGTGGAGGACCGGGGGGACCGGATGGTTCTGCATGAGCCCGGTGATTGCCTCCGTGAGGGCCGGGATCCCCTTGCCCCGGATGGCTACTGTCCGGACAACCGGGACGCCGAGCAGGGTGGAGAGTTTTTCAGTATCGATGGTAATTCCTTTCTTCTCGGCAAGGTCGATCTGGTTGACCGCTATCATCAGCGGGGGTGCGAGTTCCAGGAGCTGGATCGTGAAGAAGAGGTTGCGTTCCAGTGCCGAGGCATCGATGACGTTGATCACGGCGTCCGGGTGTTCGAGCGCGATAAAGTCCCGCGAGACCAGTTCCTCCATCGAGTACGTGGAGAAGGAGTAGATGCCGGGCAGGTCGATCACCCGGATCCGCTTCCCCTTATACAGCAGGAGGCCCTCCGCCCGCTCGACGGTCTTTCCCGGCCAGTTGCCGATGATCTGGTCAACGCCGGTCAGCTGGTTGAAGATCACGCTCTTGCCAACATTGGCATTGCCGGCAAGGGCTATCGTATAGTCCGCGTCCTTTATTGCGGACTCCTTTTTAGCCGGGCAGTCCCTGCACTCCCCGCAGCCGCTCATGGTTCCACGGCAAAAGGCGATTCGATGAAGATATTCCCGGCGATAGCATGGTCAACCGCAAGTTTCGTCCTCCTCACCGAGATCTCCACCGGTCCGCCCATGGGTGTCTTTTTCAGGATGGAGACGTTGGTCCCGAGCGTAAGCCCGAGATCGGAAAGGCGCTGGACGACTTTGCAGTCTCCCCGGATGAATGCGATCCGGCCTTTCTGGTCCGGTGCGAGGTCGGTGATGGGGATGATCTTTTTATCCCGGACGGCAACGGGCATATTGGTTCTTCCCGCACCGTCGCACTCGACACAGCTTCCTACACCTTTGTTGCACGGGCTGATCGGGCTGCCATGCGGGCAGTGTGCCGGTGCGTCGAGCATCCGGCAGAGTGCATCCTCGGTCTCTTCGGAGATCGTGTGCTCCATCCTGCACGCTTCATCGTGGACCTTTTCCCGGTTCAGGTGGAGGACGTCAGTTAAAAATACTTCAAGGAGCCGGTGTTTACGCTTAATGGTATCCGCGATTTTTTTCCCCTCTTCAGTCAGGGTTGCACCCCTGTACGGCTCGTACACGACCAGTCCCTTGTCCGAAAGACTGCGGAGAACCTCGGTCACGCTCGCCGGCGCAACATTCAGGCATTTTGCAATTGCTGTGGTTTTTGCCGAGCTGTCCCGGGATTCAAGATCATAGATTGTTTCGAGATATTCCTCGACCTGTTCCTGTGCCATGGTACAGAGTATTTAGGTCTCCCTAAATAATAAGTGTTTAGGTTGACCTAAACATTACGGCATGGTGATTTTTAAAAAAAAATTTCCCGCAATCCCTGCGGCGGCGAGTGCCGGATCCTGGCACACGCAGTGCACGGGATTTTTCAAGCAGAAGATTCCTTTTTTATTAAGCAGCCCCCGATATGGTACCTGCCGGCGAAGATTTTGAAATGTATCCCCGCTGCCTGCTGCAGGGAAGCCTTGTATTTTTCAATCGTAACTATTAATGAAGAAAAAAACCAACATGATCTCTTGAATGCTCAACGTACGTCGGGATATTTGTGGATATTGCGGCTGCTGTGTATCGGTCTGCCCGGAAGGTGCCCTCGAACTGATTGACGCGTACCTGTCCGTGGAGAAGAACTGTACGAGCTGCGGAATCTGTGCAAAGGTCTGCCCCCTTGGTGCCCTGGAGGTTGTCAATGAAAAATAAGTATGACGTGCTCGTCATCGGCGGCGGCCCGGCCGGTGCACTGGCAGGTAAGACTGCAGCGGAGAAAGGGCTCTCGGCCCTGATCGTGGAGAAGCGCCCGGCTATCGGTGCCCCCGTCCGCTGTGCGGAAGGCATCGGCAAGGAAGCCCTCCACGAGTTCATCGACCCTGACCCGCGCTGGATCTCGGCCGAGATGACCGGTGCCGGCATTGTCGCACCCGACGGTTTTTTTATGAAACTTTCATCCGAGATGTCGGGGGGCAAAGTGGGGTACGTCCTCGACCGCAAGATCTTTGACCGCGAGCTGGTCTGGAAAGCGGCAGAGGCCGGCGCGGATATCGCGGTCAAGTCCCGTGCCGCCGCTCCGATCCTGGAAAAGGGTGCAGTCAAAGGGGCAAAGATCGAATACGCAGGAAAGACTACGGATGTGAAAGCCGATGTTGTTATTGCAGCAGACGGCGTGGAGTCCAAGTTCTCGCGGTGGTGCGGCATCGATACGACCGTGCCGGTCCGGGAGATCATGAGCTCGGTCCAGTACGTCATGGCCGATATCGATATCGATGAACACTCCACCATCTTTTACCTTGGCAATGACGTTGCCCCGGAAGGCTACCTCTGGGTATTCCCGAAAGGGAAACGGTCTGCAAATGTCGGTATCGGCATCTCCGGTAAAAAGAGCGGGACCGGCCACCGGGCAAAAGATTATCTCGATACGTTCGTGAAAAAGACCTTCCCTGAAGGCAAAACGATTGAGTATATTCCCGGCGGCGTATCGGTCTGCCGCCCGCTGGACTGCACCGTCGCCGACGGGCTCATGATCACCGGCGATGCAGCACGGGTCGTCGACCCCCTCACCGGCGGTGGTATCTATAATGCCATGTATACCGGCCGGCTTGCGGCCGAGGTTGCGGCGGAATGCATTGACAAGGGGGACGTCACAAAAAAAGCGCTCATAAAATACGACAAGGCATGGCGTGCTTCCAAGATGGGCAGGAGCATCGAGCGT
>Ga0182011_10004505_pt1 | contig 11152 bp, 10 predicted proteins | sample 711E1DmetaG_FD_120481 | JGI IMG/M metagenome (GOLD analysis project Ga0182011, IMG submission 120481) | Permafrost microbial communities from Stordalen Mire, Sweden - 711E1D metaG | ecosystem: Environmental > Terrestrial > Soil > Wetlands > Permafrost | place: Sweden: Stordalen | collected... | reverse complement strand
CTCGCGGGTGATGGCGAAGCGGAGGCTCCCGTAGGCGACGAGGTCGACGACGAGCCCGCCCAGGCCGGCGAGCTGGGAGCTGTAGAACACGAATACCTGGGTGACGAGGATCCAGACGAGGAGGCCCCGCATGAACCAGTGATAGGCAGCCGCCCGGGAGCCGGGGAGGGAGAGGACCCCCCGGCCGACGAGCGCGGCACCGGCGATCGTCGAGCCGACCTGCGCGATCGTCGCGACGGTCGAGGTCTCGGCGGCGCCGCCTCCCGATGGAGTGCCGGCCACGACGAGCGCCACGCCGGCGACCGTCACCGCGGCATACCCGACGACGAGGCCGCTGAGAGCCCGCTCGGCCCACGGGTTGGCCATGAGCTCCTCGTAGCCGTCGGCGAGTCGCCGATAGACGGTCGCGACGAGGCTCGTGCGCTCCGCCATCTCGGGCAGATCGGCGAGGTACCGCTCCGCGAGCAGGGTGAGTGGCGCCTTCGGGTCGGCAAGCTCGAGGAGTCGCTGGATCCGCGCCCGATCGTCGGGCTCGATCGACCCCTCGAGTGTTCCCTCCAAGAGGTCGAGGGCGTTCGCGAGCGCCTCGATCTCGGTGAGGCGACGTCGGCCGAGGAGGGCCCGGGCGACAAGAAACGCGACCACGAACACGCCGTAGATCAGGGCAATCGCGGGCCGGAAGAAGTAGTTGTTGTCCGAGGTGACGAACTTCCCGATCTCGTCGATGAACGTGCCGAACCCCAGTCCCGCGATCACGGCGGCGAGATGCTGCACCCGACGGTCGAGAAAGGCGAGCAGTAGCATGAGGGCGAGGAGCATCAGGAGGCCGCCCCAGAGCATGTGGGCGATGTGGATCCCGTTGGACCCGAGCCGTGGATAGCCGGTGATGGCCAGGAACCAGCGGATTCCGAGGAACGAGGCGACGGCGGCCACAAAGAAGCTCTCCAGGAGCAGTGGGGCCTCGGCGTCACGCGTCAGCCGGCCTCGTGGGCGACGGGTCATGGCGACGAGCATACGACCCGCCGGGAGTTCCGAGGCTAGATCCCGACCTCGAAGCGGATGTCCGGCGAGGGGCGCTCGGCCCTGATCCGGACGCGGCGCCCGAGAATCATGCCGAGGAGGTCCGCGAAGACCCCGACGCTTGGGATCCGGGGAATCATCCGCTCGATCGTGCGGGCCTGGTCCGGGGAGAGCGGCTCTCGCGTGACGACGTGGAGGCGGAGACCCTGCCACGCGTAGCTGGTGATCACCTCGTCGGCCGAAAAGCTGCGGACTGTCTGCGGTGCCTCGGTCACTGGGTGCTCCTCGGGGGTCGATCTTCACCCCCGGACATTGCAGCGAACCTTGCGGACACGGCCCGCTGGGCCGCGATCCGGACGGGCAGGGCGAGGGCGCAGTCCCGCCAGGGTCGCCTGCTCAGGCCGCGGCGATCACCCTGTTGCGTCCGGCTCGCTTGGCCATGAAGAGGCCGACGTCGGCCCGGCCGATCAGGCTGTCCCTGGTGGGGTCGGCGGGGTCGATCTCTGCGCACCCGGCGCTGACCGTGGCGTGCAGCGGCATCCCCTCGGCATCCGTGACGGAGCGCGCCTCGAGCTCCCGTCGCACCCCTTCGGCGACCCGGACCGCCTCGGGGAGGCTGCAATCCTCGAGGATCGCGATGAACTCCTCGCCCCCATAGCGCGCGACGAGATCGGCCGAGCGGAGGCGCTCCTTGAGGATGCCGCTGAAGAGCCTGAGGACGGCGTCACCGAGGAGGTGGCCGTGGTTGCGGTTGAACTGGCCGAAGTGGTCGAGGTCGAACATGATCGCGGCCAGGCTGCCCGCCGGGGCGCGCCGCCTGTAGCGGCCGATCGCGAGGTCGAGCGCGGCGTCGAAATGGCGCCGGTTGAACAGGCCCGTCAGCCCGTCGCGGACCGCGAGGGAGGACACCTCCTGCACCAGGTGCGCGTTGGCCAGGGCGAGCGCAGCCTGCGACCCGAGCAGCGCGATCACCTCGCGCTCGACAACGGAGAAGGTCGCGTCCGGCCCGGCTCGGCCGACGGAGATCACGCCAAGCACCGCGTCCTCTCGGATGAGCGGCACGGCGATCCCGTTGATCGAGTCGTAGGGCACGTAACCGCGCAGGGCCGAGGCATACGGGTCGTGGACATGATGGTCCGACGTGACGACCCGGCGCTCGGCGATCGCACGCCCCGTGTTTCCGTCACCGGGCTCGATGACCGTGCCCACCGCCTCGTCGGCGAGGCCGTGAACAGCGCCCACACGGTAGCGCCCGTCCGTCCGGTCGAGCGTCGTGATGACGATCGTGTCGGATGGGACGACGGCATCGACCGCGTCGACGAGCGCCGCCACGAGTCGCCCGGGCTCGAGGATCGCGTTCGTCACCGCTGCGAACTCCGAGAGTGCGGCGAAGAGCCGCGCGCGTTCGCGCAGGGCCTGCTGCTCGGCGTTGAGCAGGAGCGCCGTCGACAGGCGGTCCGCGACGGCGCTGGCCAGGCGCAGGTCGGCGGGCGCCAGGTCGCCCGCGTGGGTCGACTCGAGGTTCAGGACGCCGAGCGTCTCCTCGTCGCCGACCAGCGGGACCGCGATCTCGGTCGCGGTCTCCGCGCTGCCGGCCATGTAATCGGGATCTGTGCTGACGTCCGCCACCAGCTCCCCGAGCCCGGTGCGGTAGACCCGCCCGATCACGCCGGCGCCAGCGTCGAGGTGCTCGGGAATCGCCCCGAAACCGCGCTGCGCCCCGAGCCGCAGCCCGTGGCCATCGCGGAGATAGAGCGAGAGGAACCGGTAGCCCATGCGTGTCTCGAGCTCGCCCAGGACGGCATCGAGCGCGGACGGGACCGGACCCTGCTCGGCGAGGAGACGCCCGACGGTCTCGATTCCACGCAGGGCAACGTCCGCCCGGCGCGCCTCCGTGATGTCGATCCCGGTCGCGATGACGTGGGTCACGGCGCCCCGGGCGTCGGTCAGGCAGGTGTTCTGCCACGCGATCAGCGGCAGCGCACCGGAGCGCGTCTGCCAGTGGTTCTCGTGCGAGTTGGGGAAGGCCCCGGCGCTGACCTCGACGAACGTCGCTCGGACGTCGTCCACCTCGGCCGCGGGGATCACCACGTCCCAGAGCTCGCGCCCGACGACCTCCGCCGCGCTGAAGCCCATGAGGCGTTCGCACGCGCGGTTGAAGCGCACCATGCGCCCGTGCACGTCGAGCACCACGACGAGGGCGCCCGCGACGTCGAGCACCGCGCTGATGAACCGCTCCTGCTCGGCCTGGGTCTCCAGCGCCGCGACCGCTGCGCTGATGTCCCGGCTGACCGAGACGCTGCCGACGACCCTGCCGTCCTGCAGGATCGGCTCGACGGACGATTCGATCCACATCGCGCTGCCGTCGCGAAGCCGGACAGTGCCGGTCCCGCGCCTGGTACGTCCGGCCGCGAGCTCGGCGAAGAACGCAGCCTCGTCTTCCGGGTGCGCCATCCGGAAGGGCAGGAGGTCGCCGAACGCGCGCCCGATCGCCTCGTCGGCCGTGTAGCCGAAGAGACGCTGCGCCGAGGGGGTCCAGTGCGTGACGTTGTTGCTCACGTCGGTCGCGAACACCGCGTCCGAGATGTGATCGAAGAGGAGATGGTCGATCCCGTGGTCGGCGGTCGGGCGCAGCGATGATGGCACCAGTCTGTCCTCAGGCTCCCGCGCGCGTGCCGGATGCGGAGGCGACGAGCGTCGCATGGACCGCCGTCGCGGCCGCATTGACGCCGGTGGCGGTGGTTCGCGACATCACTTGGGGGACACACCTCGCCCGCGCCACCGGGCGCAGGGCCGGTCGTCGTGATGGCCGGTCGTCCGGTACGGTGCTCCACCAGTTAACACGATGCGGGCACCGGCCGCAGCGCCGCGGCGCCGGTTCAGGCCGGCGGCGGCGCCCTCAGGCGCCCAGGGCAGCCCGAACGCGCGGCCGGGACAGGTACCACAGCGTGACGACCGCAAGCACCATCGTCAGCAGGTGGCTGCCCGGGATGCCGCGGCCCAGCTGCAGCAGGGCAAGCACGAGGGCGGCGGTCTCGAGCCCGACTCCGAGGGCCCAGGCCCACGCGCGCAGGTTCCAGAGCCCATAGGCGAGGGCAAGCTCGAGCGAGCCGGGCGCGAGCAGGGCCAGCGCGACGACCCGCTCCACCCCGTGCAAACGCGGCAGGAAGAAGACCCCGTCCGAGGCGGCCCACCAGCCCGCCGCGCCCAAGAGCGCGAGCGCGCCGACGAGCACCGCCCCGATCGCGAGGACGGACAGCCCGAAAGGCCGGTCCCGTGCGGTTATCTCTGGTGCGTCCATCTCCCCCTCCTCTGGTTCGTGACGACCGGTTGATCGCAGACCAGCGCCCCCGGATCGCTCCGGGGGCGCTCTCGATCGTGGCTACGCCGTGTGGATCAGAGTCCCTTGAGCGCGGCGCGGCAGGCCACCGCATCGGCGCGGGCCGCGTTGAGCGAGCTCCGGAAGCCCTGGAGCGTCGTGTGGTCGCTCGTCAGGACGGGCTTGGCCGTCCCGGCGTTGTACTGGGCCGGCGTCAGGAGCAGCAGCGCCTGCGTCATGGCCGAGAGGGTCGAGGTCGACACCTGGCCCAGGCTCGTCTGCATGTTGGTGAGGTCCGCCTGTGCCTGCGTCACGTCCTTGCCGGCGTTCTGGTCGGCGGTGATCCGGGCCTGGAGCTTCGTGACAACCGTGTCGAGCCGGCCGACCGCCGCCGCCTCGTTGTCGGCCGAGATGACCTCGGCGGTCATCGGGACCATGAGCAGGTAGATCCGGTAGCCCGTGACGATCGTGCCGATGTCGGCGCGGAGCGTCGTCACGTCGGTCTCTCCGTCGATCTTCGCCTTCAGCGCCGTGAGCCCGGTCGTGTCGGCCGTGAGCAGCGCCTGGAGCGCGGACCGGTCACTGTCGGTCAGGCCGTTGGGGTTCGACACGTGGTCCTGGAGCACCTGGATCGTGACGAGCCGGCGGTCGATCTCGCAATTGCCGAGCGCCTGGAGCTTCTCAACGCTGTGACCCCTGGCGGCGGTCCGCTGCGTGGCACACGCCCGGGCCCCGCTGCCGGTTGTGACTTCGGGGGTGATCGGCGACGTCGTCGGCTGGGCCGCAAAGGTCGACCCGACCGACCCGATGACGAGAAGGCCGCCGACGGCCAGGGAGGCGAGGGTTCCGCGAAGTGCGAGCTTCATCGTGATGGTCTCCGTTCGCTGCGTTCCGTGCCCGGCCTCCGTGCACCGCTGGGGTGCGTGTCGCGAGGTCGCAGGCGTCACGATCGAGCCGCAAGGTAAGAACCGCGACGTTTCCTCGACAGGGATTTGTAAGGTGAGCGGGCGTTCGGTGGAGAATCGGCGCCGTCCGGGGGTCGCCGGCGCGCCCCGAGTCCCCGAATCGCGCATGCGGCTAGGCTTGTCGCGACATGAACGCCACCGACCTCCGCGCCTTCCGTTCTCGCTTCCGCCGCGTCTTCCCGCCCGGCCACGTCGCGATCCTCCGTCTCTACGGGCCGATCGCGGACGGGGCCCGGACGGCGGACTGGATCGAGCTCGTTCGCCGCCTCCGCGAATCCCGGCGTGTCCCGGCGGTCGTGCTCGACATCGACTCGCCCGGCGGCTCCGCGACCGCCTCGGACAGCATGTTCCTGGCCCTCGAGCGGCTGGCGGCCAGGAAACCACTCGTCGCAGCGATCCGCGGCACCGGTGCGTCGGGCTCGTACCTGGCGGCGATGGCCGCGCGCACGATCGTCACGCAGCCGCACGCCATCGTCGGCTCGATCGGCGTCATCTCGGCCGGGCCCCGGCTCCCGCGCCTGCTCGACCGCCTCGGGATCAGCGTCACGGAGAACCGCGCCGGCCGGCTCAAGGGGATAGGCGCGCCGTGGCGCGACGAGACCGAGGAGGAGCGCGCGAAGGAGCAGGCGATCATCGACGCGTTCTACGCCGCGTTCGTGGCCCGGGTCGCGACCGGCCGTCGGATGGAGGAGGCGCAGGTGCGCTCGCTCGCGACGGGCGAGGTCTGGCTCGGCGAGGAGGCCCGGGAGCTCGGGCTCGTGGACGAGATCGGCGACCTTGAGCGCGCGGTCGAGCTGGCGGCCGAGGCTGCTGGCGTGCCTGCGCGGTCGGCCCCCGTCCGCCTCCGCCGGCCGCTCCTCGAGCGCCTGGCGGGGCGCTTCGGGACAAGCCTCGCCGAGGCCGTCGCCGATCGCGTCGAGGCTCGCCTGGAGACGCGCGTCCGGACCTGACAGAGTCGGTAAGGCCCCGCTTGCCGGGGGTCAGGCGCCGGGAGCCGCCGGCGTCGCGACGAGGCTCGCCAGGAGTCGCAGAACCGGCAGGGCAGCGGCGAAGCCGTCCGCGAGGATGTTGGGCAGGCCGGCCGACAATGCCTCGGCGTCGGAGAGCTGCCGGCTGAACGTCACGTCCTTGAGCTTGAGCAGCTCGGCGTCCGGATGGTCGGCCGGGAACCCGGTCGGCGTCCGCTTGAGCCGCTCGCCGTCGACGTGACCGAAGGCCCCGACGAACCCCGGGTCGTCGAGCGCCGCGTGGACGTCCGCAGGACGGGCCGCGACCGCCGCCCTCCACGCCGCGAGCACCGGCGGTTCGGGGTGGTACATGCCGCCGCCGAGGTAGATCTCACCCGGACGCAGGCTGAAGTAGCCGCCGGAGTAGCCGCCCGGCCCGCCTTCCCTCCAGGGAAAGCTGGCGCTTACGTAGGGCTTGTAGGGCGACTTGTCCTTCGAGAAGCGGGTGTCGCGGTAGATCCGGAACGGCGAGCGGGCGGGATCGGCCACCAGCGGGATCCCCCGCTCCGCGAAGCGCGCGCCGAGCTCGACGCAGAGCGCCTCCAGGGGATGCTTGAGCAGGCGCTCGTACTCCGCCTTGCGCGGCGTGAACCAGGCGCGCTCGTTGTGGGCGGCGAGGTCGACGAGGAACTGCAGCGCCTCGCGCGAGAAGCCTGCGAATGCCATCGAGCCCGCCTCCTTCGTGCGCGTCGAACGCCCCACGGCGATGACGCGCAGCGTACGCGGCAGGCGGCAGATCGCGCGTCCGGTGATCCGCCCGGGCATCTCGAGCGAAGAGGAGAGTGAGAGACGCGACGGGCACCTTCGCCCGCATCGACTCGTGCGGAGTGCCCGCGAGCGACCCACGGCCCGACCGCCGACCGCCTCGCGGGGAGCGGAGGTCCTGAGCAATGGTGGATAACAACGTCGTGAACCTGGGCCTCGCGGGGAGCCTTCGCCGGGGCTCGTACAACCGGGCCCTCCTCCGCGCCGCGGCGCAGCTCGCCCGGCCGGCGTCACGGTCCGGCCGTTCGACGCCCTCGGCGCGCTTCCCTTCTACGACGGCGATGTCGAAGCGGCCGGGACTCCCGCCGGCGTCGACGACCTCCGCCGCGCGGTCGCGCAGGCCGATGCGCTGCTCATCGCGACGCCGGAGTACAACGACGGCACGAGCGCCGTCCTCAAGAACGCGCTCGACTGGGCGTCGCGTGGTCCCGTCCGTCTCCTCGCCGGCAAGCCGGTCGCCGTCATGGGCATTTCGCCGGGCCGCAACGGCGCGCGCGGCGGGATCGAGGCCGTGGTTCGCACGGTCCGCCGGACCGGCTCGGACGTGCTCGACCGCACGCTCGCGGTCCCGTTCGCCCAGCAGGTCTTCGACGAGGAGCTGGTCCTGACCGACCCGGCGGTCCGCGCCGAGGTCGGCAGCCTGGTTGCCGAGCTGGCGGAGCGGGCCCGGTCCGCGGTCGACCTCGCCGCCTGACGGCATCGCCCACGTCGCCCGCCGCGCCTCCCGCCGCGTCGCGCCGTCGGTGCCGGCCGGCCCTATCGACCGGGTGCGACCGCCGTCGACCTCCGCACCACGAGCTCGACCGGAAGGTCGAGCTCGTCGCTCCCCGTGGGTCGACCTTCAGCGCCCGGGTCTTGGGCCAGGTTCGCCGGCGCGCCGGGATCCGGGTGCGACCCGGACGGTGCATCGAGCAGCAGCCGCGCCGCCGCGTACCCCTTCAGGCGCAGCGGCTGCCGGATCGTCGTGAGGGACGGCCGGCTGGTGGCTGCGCCCGGGATGTCGTCGAAGCCGGTGACCGACAGTTCCGTCGGCACGTCGATCCGCAGCTCCCTCGCCGCAGCGAGCACGCCGAGCGCCAGTCGGTCGCTCATCGCGAGGATCGCCGTCGGGGGATCGGCGCGCGCCAGGAGGTCGCGGCCGGCCTGCCGCCCGAGCTCCTCGTCGCTGTGAGCGCACTCGTAGAGCGGGACCTCCGCGGCCGACAGCCCGGCCTCTGCCAGGGCGGCGCGATATCCCTGGATCCGGCTGGTCGCGACGTCGAACGCCGACTCTGCGATCCGGGCCTCGTCCCCGCGCCCCGTGTAGCCATCCGGCCGGAACGCTGACGCCACGATGCCGAACCGCCGGTGCCCGAGTCCGACCAGGTGGTCCGCCGCCATCCGGGCTCCGGCCCGGTCGTCCACGCTGATCGTCGCCACGCCCGGGATGCGGGGCTCGTCGACGACGACCACGGGCGCCCTGCGCGAGAGCACCTGCTGCAGCGCCGGGGTGTCCCTCGGCAGCGAGTAGGCGATGAACCCGTCCACGGCGACATCCGTGATGGCGCGCGGCTCGAGGGCCCGCGTCGCCCCGGGAATGACGAGCAGCCCGAGCCGGCGTTCCTCGCAGGCGTCGGCGATGCCCCGGATGAGCGCGGCGGTCGTCGGGTCGTCGAGCGCGAACGGCAGGGATTCGGGAAGGATCAGGCCGAGCGCGCCGGCGCGGCCGGTCCGGAGCATCCGTGCCACGGGATCCGGGCCCGCGTAGCCCGCGGCGCGAGCGGCCTCGAGGATCCGCGCGCGCAGGTCGGGCGAGAGCTGGTCCGGGCGGCTGAACGCGTTGGACACGGTCGTCTTGGACACCCCGAGCGCCTTCGCGAGGTCCTCGAGCGTGTATCGGCGGCGCGGCTTCGGCTCCTGGTCCATGTGGGGGACATCTTGACCGATCCAGAACCATGGCGTACGATGACCGTGTTCTTGATCGATCCAGAACCTTTCATCGCACAAGGGTCGATCGGAACGGGAGAAACCGATGAACACCCATACGACACCTACCGACGAGGACCTCGCCCGCGAGCGAATCGAGATGGCCTCGCACGATCACCCGTTCTGCCAGGCCTGCGGCCAGCCGATGACGATCGAGGTCCACGGCAGCAGCCTCTGGATCGAGTGCGCCTCGCTGCGCCCCCTGCGCGGAATTCGGCTGGGGCTTGCGTCGAGGCTCCACGAGCGGATCGAGCTCGGAAGCCGCTGGTTGCCATTGCTGGCCAAGCAGGCCCCTGCCCGCACGTTCCAGAGCTCGTAGGCGAAGGTCGGCGCCGGGTCTTTCCGGCGCCGTGATCGCTAGGGCAGCGGCCTCCAGAGCCTGCCGAGCACGACCGCGAGGGCTGCAAGGAGCGCGCCGAGCGCGACGAAGACGAATCCGACCTCGGTGACCTCGTGCTTGGTGATCAGCGAGGTCGGCAGGCTCGCGAACACGCTGTCGAGCTCGGCCGCGCTCGATGCCGGGTGGTAGCTTCCGCCCGTCAGGTCGGCGACCTGCTGGAGCGTCACGTCGTCGATGCCCCGTCGGAAGCCGCCGACGGTGCCGCCCGGCGCTCCGCCGCCGAACCCGCCCTGCGGAACGCCGCCGAAGGCGGCCCCCGGCTCGCGACCGAGGAACTGCGACGCGCAGGTCGGGTCCAGCGGACCGCCGTCCGGCGTCCCGAAACCGATCGTGTAGACGCGCACGCCCCGGTCCGCGGCCTGCTGCGCGGCGTCCAAGGGCAGCGGGCCCGTGTTGTTCTGGCCGTCCGTGAGCAGGACGACGACGTCCGGGACGTAGGCCCCCTTGGGCACCGGCGTCGGAGGGATGCCCGGCCGCGTGTCGGTGATGCTGGGCGCCACGGATGGGTCGATCTCCGCGATCGCGTCGATGGAGGCAAGGATGCCGCTGCCGATTGCCGTCCGGCGGCCCGTGGCGAGGCTTCCCAGCGCCTCGAGAAGCGTCTCGACGTCGGTGGTCGGCGGCTGGACGAGCTCGGCGAAGCTGCTGAACGCCACGATCCCGATCTGGGTGGTCGGGCCCTGGCGCTCGATGAAGGACGCGGCCGCGGCCTCGGCCGCCTGGAGGCGGCTCGGCGCGACGTCGGCAGAGCACATGCTGCCCGAGACGTCGATGGCGATGATGATGCTGGTCTGGTTCGTCGGGACGCTCACGATGAGCACCGGTCGAGCGGCCGCGATGGCAAGGGCACCGGCCGCCACCACGAACAGCGCGAAGGGCAGGTGCCGGCGCACCCGGGAGGAGCCGGGCAGCGCGTCGCGGACCAGGGCGAGGCTGGAGTAGCGCACGCCCGCCGGGCGCCGGCGCCGGAGGCTCCAGGCGTACACGCCGACGAGCACGGGCAGGAGCCCGAGGAGGGCGAGGAGGCCGGGCCACAGGAAGTCCACCTTCAGCGCCTCCGCGTCGACACTGGCACCGGCACGCGACCTCCCAGGGCCGGCTCCGGGGCGACTCGGCGCGTGCTCACGGCAGGCGGCCCAGCCACACGAGCGACGCCACGCCTCCCGCGGCCAGGAGGAGGATGCCCGCGCCGGCGAAGAGGCCGGTGATCTCGATCTTCTCCGGCTCGACGACGAGCCGCGTGTCGAGGCCGGCGTAGATCGAGCGCAACTGCTGGGCGTCCTCCGCCCGGTAGTAGGCGCCGTCGGTGACGCTGGCGATCTGCTGGAGCAGCGGCTCGTTCAGCTGCGTGTGCACCTGGAAGCCGTCGAGGTTCACGGTCGTGCCCGCCGGGCTGCCGAGGCCCACCGTGAAGATCCGGATCCCGCGATCCGCCGCGGCCTGGGCGGCCACCGCCGGGTCCGGCGCCTCGTTGTTCTCGCCGTCCGTGAGCAGCACGATGACGGCCGAGGTGTGGGTGCCGGCCGGCACCGGAGTGGGGGTCGGGGTCGGCGATGGCGACGGCGACGGCGATCGGATGCTGTAGTAGTCCGTGGCGGGCGGCGACTCCTCGAGCGCGATCGCCTCGAGCGAAGCCAGGATGCCCTCCCCGAGCGACGTGCCGCGCTCGGGCGCCAGGCGGCTGATCGCCGCGAGCACGGCTCCCTGGTCG
>Ga0182011_10004504_pt1 | contig 11153 bp, 10 predicted proteins | sample 711E1DmetaG_FD_120481 | JGI IMG/M metagenome (GOLD analysis project Ga0182011, IMG submission 120481) | Permafrost microbial communities from Stordalen Mire, Sweden - 711E1D metaG | ecosystem: Environmental > Terrestrial > Soil > Wetlands > Permafrost | place: Sweden: Stordalen | collected... | reverse complement strand
CGTGTTCGAGCAAAAGGGCATCGAGGTGCCGAAGACGTACAGCCAGACCGCCACGAACATCGTCGTCTCGAAGTATTTCCGGGGCCGCATCGGCACGCCGGACCGCGAGACCTCGGTGCGGCAGATGGTCGGGCGCGTCGCGGAGACGATCGCGGGCTGGGGCCGGATCGGCGGCTATTTCCAGGCCGCGTCCGACGCCGACACGTTCGAGGCCGAACTCACGTCCATCCTCGTGAACCAGCGCGCCGCGTTCAACAGCCCGGTCTGGTTCAACGTGGGCATCAACCCCAAGCCGCAATGCTCGGCCTGTTTCATCAATTCGGTCCACGACGACATGCGCTCCATCCTCGGCCTCGCGGTCACGGAGGGCATGCTCTTCAAGTACGGCTCCGGCACGGGATCCAACCTCTCGACGCTCCGCTCGTCCAAGGAGAAGCTCGGCAAGTCGTCCGGCCTGTCGTCGGGACCGGTCTCGTTCATGCGCGGCTATGACGCGTTCGCGGGCGTGATCAAGAGCGGCGGGAAGACGCGCCGCGCCGCGAAGATGGTCATCCTCGACGTGGACCACCCGGACGTGCTCGAATTCGCGTGGTGCAAGGCCAAGGAGGAGAAGAAGGCGCACACGCTCATCGACGCGGGATACGACGGCTCGTTCAACGGCGAGGCGTACGCGTCCATCTTCTTCCAGAACGCGAACAATTCCGTACGCGTCACGGACGAGTTCATGAAGGCCGCGGAGGATGACGGGGAATTCTGGACGAAATTCGTCACGAACGGGCAGCCGTGCGAGCGGTTCCGCGCGCGCGACCTCCTGCGGCAAATCTCGGACGCGGCGTGGCAGTGCGGCGACCCTGGCATGCAGTACGACACGACCGTGAACGGCTGGCACACCTGCCCGTCTTCGGACCGCATCCGCGCGTCCAACCCGTGCTCCGAGTTCATGTTCTTGAACGATTCGGCGTGCAACCTCGCGTCCGTGAACCTCATGAAGTGCCGGAAGCCGGATGGCTCGTTCGACCTCGCGCAGTTCGAGCATATCTGCCGCATCGTCTTCACCGCGCAGGAGATCCTCGTCGGCTTCTCGTCGTACCCGACGCCCGCCATCGAGGAGAACACGTACGCCTACCGTCCGATCGGCCTCGGCTACGCGAACCTCGGCTCGCTCCTCATGAGCATGGGGACGCCGTACGATTCGGATGAGGGGAGGAACCTGGCGTCCGCCGTCACGTCCGTGATGTCCGCCGTCGCATACGACCAGTCCGCGCGTATCGCCGAGAAGCTCGGCACGTTCCAGGGATACCGGGAGAACGAGGAACCCATGTTGCGCGTGATCCGCAGGCACCGCGACGCGGCAGCCGCGATCCCGTCCGCCGGCGTCCCCGAGGACCTGAAGGCCCGCGCCCGGACCGCATGGGACGACGCGCTCGCGGCGGGAGAACGGAACGGGTACCGCAACGCGCAGGTCTCGGTCCTCGCGCCGACCGGGACCATCGGATTCCTCATGGACTGCGACACGACCGGCGTCGAACCGGACATCGCGCTCACCAAATACAAATGGCTCGTCGGCGGCGGCATGATCAAGATCGTGAACCAGACCGTGCCCATGACCCTGCACCGGCTCGGCTATTCGGAAGCGGACATCCGCGGCATCCTCGACCACCTCGACGCGAACGACACCATCGAAGGCGCGCCGCACCTCAAGACGGAGCATCTCCCCGTGTTCGACTGCGCCTTCAAGCCCGCGAACGGGACGCGCTCCATCGGCTACATGGGCCACCTCAAGATGATGGGCGCGGTCCAGCCGTTCATCTCCGGCGCGATCTCGAAGACCGTGAACATGCCGAGCGACGCGACGGTCGAACAGGTGATGGACGTGTACGTGCAGGGCTGGAAGCTCGGCCTCAAGGCCATCGCGATCTACCGCGACGGATGCAAGCGCACCCAGCCGCTGACGCTGACGCGGATGGCGTCGGAGGACAAGAAACCGGAAGAGAAGAAGGAGGCGCCCGCAGCCATCCAGGCGGACGTCTATGCCCCGCGCCGGCGCCGGCTCCCGGACGAGCGCAAGGCCCTCACGCACAAGTTCCAGATCGGTTCGCACGAAGGCTACATCACGGTCGGCCAATACGACGACGGCACGCCGGGTGAGGTCTTCATTACCATGAACAAGGAGGGGAGCACGCTTTCCGGACTCATGGACGCGTTCTCGACCTCGGTCTCGGTCGGCCTCCAGTACGGCGTCCCGCTCAAGATCCTCGTGAACAAGTTCTCGCATGTCCGGTTCGAACCGTCCGGATTCACCTCGAACCCGAACATCCGCGTCGCGAAGTCCATCATCGACTACATCTTCCGGTGGCTGGGGATGAAGTACCTCTCCCCGGAGGAGCGGAAAGCGCTCGGCATCAACGTCATCGAGGGCGGTGCCGTGTCGCCGATCGAGTCGGGCCTCCCGCCGGCCGAAGCGAGCGCGGTCGAGGCGTTCGAATCCGGCGCGAAGCAAACGACCCTGCTCGACCGCGGCGCCGCGACGGGCGCGGCATCCGGCGCGGACATGCTGCAGGCCACGTTCAGCAACCAGTCGGACGCGCCGCCGTGCGACACGTGCGGATCCATGATGGTCCGGAACGGCTCATGCTACAAATGCCTGAACTGCGGGTCGGTCGCGGGCTGCTCGTGACGGGGTCGGACGGAATCGAAAACGTCCCGCATCAAGCGATGCGGGACGATGGAGCGGAACTGACACACCGTCTTCCTGAGGACGGACGTTCACGGACCGGTCGGCGTTTTGGTCGTCTCCGAGACCAACGGGGACGGTCGGAGCGACGGAGCCCTCGCGAGGCTCACGGTGATGCCGTGATCGCCCTGATCCTCGATGCGGAACGCCAGGTCGACGCCACGGCATTTGGCCGTGAACGTCCCGCGTCCGTCTGCCCTGAGCTTCAGGAGATGACGCACGGTCCGGTAGATTTCCGGATCCTGATTCTGCGGATCGGGCATGAACGTGAGCGGCTCCACGAGCCGATCCCGGAAATGCTCCTCGAACATGTGCTCGAGGAAGCAGGCGACGACGCGCTGCCTGTCGCAGCTGAATGCCTTCGGATACGTGACGTCAAAGGACGATAGTTCTTGCTTCCCGACCATGAATACCTCCTGTACAGACCCTGTGAGCGGACAGTGTGCCCCAACCCTTTTCAGGACTTCAAGGGCCACAATGTGTTCAGCAATGCCACGGCAGAAGGACCATGCCGTCGGACACCTTGACCTCCTGGACGGGAATGAACGTGCCGTGCCGCTCAGGAAGCGGATGGAGCGTCAGGAAGCGCTCGCCGCCGTCCTCAAGACGGAGTCGCCGCGAGATGCCCCCGATCGTCTCGGAAATCATCCCGCCCTCCCCGGCCATCCCGGTCAGCGCCGTTCGGACGCGGCCGTAGAAGTCCGGCTGGTGGGGATCGGGCACGAACACGATCGGGAGAGCGGATGGACGGTCGAGGAACTCCACGATACGCTGCTCGATGAACGTCGACACGTCGCTCCGTTTCGGAGCATTCGCATTGGCCTTGTTATAGCGGAAAAAGAGCTTTTGCAACACCGTTATCCTCCGTTTTCGATGCGAGAGACGCAAGTATGCAGCACGACGACCTGAAACGTCAAGGGAAGTGGGGCCTGATCCAGGTCTACACCGGCAACGGGAAGGGAAAGACCACGGCCGCGCTCGGGACCGCGCTCCGGGCCGCCTCCGTCGGCAAACACGTAGCCATTGTCGCGTTCGACAAGGGCGGCGAACACTATTCCGAACGGGATATCATCCGGCTCCGCATCCCGGAGATCGAGTTCTTCCCGACCGGATGCGACCGCATCGATCCCGTGACCGGGACGTTCCGCTTCGGCGTGACGGGCGAGGACCGGCGCGAAGGGGAGCGGGCGCTCTCGATCGTGAAGACGCTGTTCGCCGAGGCCGGGCATGACATGGTCGTCCTCGACGAGGTCAACAGTTCCGCGGCGCTCGGCATCGTCAACGAAGCCGATGTCCTCGCGCTCCTGGATGCGAAGCCGTCGCACGTCGAGCTCGTGCTCACGGGCCGGAATGCCCCACCGTCCTTCATCGGCCGCGCGGACCTCGTCTCGGACGTCATGCTCGTGAACCATTACTTCTACCGTGGCGAAAACGCCCGCGAGGGGATAGACTACTAGGCGATTCCCATGTTCATCCGAGCCATCTTTGCCGTTTCGGTGCTTACCTACGCCGGATTCTGGGTCTGGGCCGTCATCCACGCGGTCCAGACGCCCCGGGCGACCCCCATGCAGAAGGCGCTCTGGGGCACGGCCATGGTCGCGAACCCGATGACCGCCATCTGGTATTGGTACATCTGGAAACGATGGGCCTTCTGGACGCTCTTCACGCCCGTCCTCGTCGCGTTCGTCTCGTTCCCGTTCGCGATCCGATCGCTCTTCTCGAAGGCGGACAGCACCGCGTTCACGGATTTCCTGTTCTCGCTCGGGAGCGCGCGCCTCATCATCCTCATCGCGACGCTCATGCTCTTCCCGCTGATCCTGCGCCTGGTCGCGCTCATGCACATCGGCAAGAACACGGATCTCACCTCCATGGACCGCAACGACTGGATCGTGTCGCTGGCGCTGCCGTTCTTCGGGTTCGGCGCGGGCATCGCCTACTGCGCACGCCACCGCCGCGGATGGGCCCTGGTCGGCCTCGTCTGGTGGGTCGTCATCGTCGTCGCGTTGAAGACCGTCACCGTGAACGTGACGCATGCGCTCGTGCCGGAAGGCAAGTCCGTCCGCGAGGAATTCCTCCTCAAGATCCGCCAATGAAAAAGCCGCTCCGACCCCGGAGCGGCCTTCGTTCATTCCTCTTCGTCCTCGATCTCGAGTGGCGGCTCGATCAGCTCCTTTTCGAGCATGTCCAGCCGCGCCAGTTCGTCCAAGGGCTCTTCCTCCTCGGAGACGGCCGCAAGCGGCACGATGATCTCCTCCTCAAGCGCTTTTTCGACGTCTTCTTCGTCGCCAGCTTCCTTCACGGATACGCCGAGCGCGCCGAGGTCTTCGGCTTCATCCGGATTGTCGTCGTCCGCGTCGACGGGACCGGGATAGGGCATGGTCATATGGTTCGTACGGAAAAGTACCAAACCGGCAAACGCGTGTGAATGTGGACAAGTCAAGACGCGGACGAGACGGCTTCCAGCACCGTGTGCCTTCGTGATAAGGTCTATCCACTATGGAATCCGCGACTATCCTTTTGGTGGCCCTCATCCTCGTCTTGCTGGCGGGTTTCGCTGTCCTTGCCATCCTGATCAGACGAACGTCGCGCGGAAACGCGCCGGACTCGCAATCCCTCCAGCTCATCTCGAACCAGATGTCCGATCTACGGAAGGAGCTCGGAGACCGGATGGGGGAGACGAACCAGTCCGTGCGCCAGAGCTTCGCGGCCTCGACCGGCGTGGTCCGCGACGTGACGGAGCGCATGACCAAAATCGAGGAGATCTCGCGACAGGTCCTGAGCGAGACGAACGAACTCCAGAAGCTCCAGCAGATGCTGAAGAACCCAAAACAGCGCGGCGTGCTCGGCGAATACATGCTCGAGACGCTCCTGAAGAATACGCTGCCGCCGGACCAGTACCGCATGCAGTACCGGTTCGCGGACGGGGAGATCGTGGATGCCGTCGTGTTCATCAAGGACAAGATCGTGCCCATCGACTCCAAATTCTCGCTGGAGAACTACAACCGCCTCGCTGTCGAGGAGAACCCGGCCGAACGCGAGAGACTGGAAAAGCTGTTCGTGAACGACCTGAAGCTGCGCGTGCAGGAGACGGCCAAGTACATCCGGCCAGCCGAAGGGACGATGGAATTCGCCTTCATGTTCATCCCGCACGAGGCGATTTACTACGACCTGCTCGTCAACAAGATCGGGGCCGTGACCGAGGATACGGAGAATATCATCCAGCGCGCGTTCTCCAAATACCGCGTGTTCGTGACGTCGCCGACTACGCTGTTCGCATATCTCCAGACCGTCCTGCAAGGCTTGCGCGCGCTCCAAATCGAGGAACAGGCCAAGGAGGTCATCAAGCGCGTGGGGGAGCTCGGCAAGCACCTCGCGCAGTACGACGTCCATTTCAAGGCCGTGGGATCAAACCTCACGACCGTCGTGAACAAGTACAACCTCGCGGACAAGGAATTCTCCAAGATCGACAAGGACGTGCTGAAGCTCTCCGGCGCGACGACTGGATTCGAACCGTTGCAGATCGATAAGCCTTCTGAGGACCTATGAGCGACGACGTGATTCCGTCATCGGACGCCAAGGACGTCGGACCCGCCCCAAGACCGAAGCGACGGATTTGGCTGAAAATATCGTTGACGATCGCCAGCCTTGCCGCGGTAATCGTTCTTGCCGTCCTTCTTGACGTGCAGTTCAAGTTCGTCGGACGGATCGCGGACCCGTCAAGCGTCACGAAGGAGCCGGTCGCCATCGTGCTCGGCGCGTCCGTGCTCTCGACCGGCGAACCGTCGGACGCCCTGCAGGACCGTCTCGACACCGCGTTGGACCTGTACCGCCAAGGCCGCGCGGACCGCATCCTCATCACCGGTGACGACGGCCGCTATCGCGTGGACGAGATCTCGGTCATGCGCGATTACCTGACCAAAGCGGACGTGCCGTGGGAACGCATCATCGTGGACGGTCAAGGCTACCGGACCTATGAGAGCTGCAAGCGCGCCGTAGACGTCCTCGGCATCACGAAGGCCGTCGTGGTGACCCAGCGCTTCCACATGGGCCGGGCGCTCTACCTCTGCAACCGCCTCGGCATGGACGCGGTCGGCGTGACCGCGGACAAGCATCCGTATGCCCGCATCGTCTATTTCTGGGCCCGTGACCTGGCCGCGAGCATCGAAGCCTGGTGGGACGTGAACATCATCCCGCCGAAACCACCGGTTTGAGATCGACTCTCAAATCAAAAAGACCCGAACGATTTCGGGTCTTTTGGCATTCCCGCATCAAATTGTATCTGTCATTCCCGAGGAGCCTGAGTGGCATAGCCTGTCCCCGCGTAGGCGGGAATCGGGAATCCATCCGTTTCCCGCATCAGCGGCGTAGGGCGCTCATCCCGGGGGACCGGACATGGAGGAGAGAGTCTTCCATGCCCGCACCCAGGATTGCGCATCTGTCGCCACTGATGCGGAAAGGGAAGCGCGGAGACGGATCGCGCTTCCCATGGGACGTCTGACGTCCCGTCGAGTGGAGTGAGTTGCCTCTTTGGTCCCGACGACTCCGTACGTCGGGAGAGGTTTTGCGCTACGCGGTGGCCGTCTGCACGATGATTGCGCATCGTGCACAGGCGCCCTGGTTCGCACGCTGGAGCCACCGCCCGATGTGGACCACGAGCTCTCGGATGAGGCCGCTACCGTCGACCTCGCGGGACTCGGACATCTTTCCGATGACCCGCCTCGTGGCGTGCTCGGATGCGTTGGACATGTGACTGACGAGAGCCGACTTGGGCAACGTACCCTGTCCGAACACATCCGAGCGCGTGACGTCCTGGAACTCAATCGGGCGTCCCTCGACCATCTTCGCCACGGTCTGGAGGACCGCGACGCTGTCCGACGCGACCCTGAGCTGCGAACACCTGCCGATAGAACAAACCAATAGTGCCATCATTCACCTCTTGATCCCCTCAAGAACCAGCACAACGCTGATTGGAGAGGACCCAGCCTGAAGCGGCGAAAGCTCATCGCGTCAGGCCGATAATCAGTTATCGAGGGGCGTTTTTACGAAAAAATGGCAAGAATCAGTGCGTTTTTCCATAGAGAAAGCGCGCTGATCCTTGCCACCTCAAAGATGACATCGATCTGTTGCGCACCCGCTCTCTCTTTCGGGCACGATCTGGGCACCGTAAAGGTACTTTGATTCTTGATGAGCCAATATAGCACGAAACCGCCTCTTTGTCAAGGGGTTTCGTGCAATACAGCTCGGATCAATCGATCATCGCCTGATAGGACGAGGTGTCGATTTTTATGGGTCCCGAGAGCGTCATGTTCCCTGAATCGAGGATCTGCTCCCAGACATCGACGCGATCGGCGGATTGCGCCCAGGCATCCCTCGTCGCCGGATCCGAGGCGTTAAGGAGATCCGCCCGACGGACTCGAAGGAACGCATAGAGCCATGCAATCTCGTCGATGCCGGTGGCGGGCGTCCCGTTTTCCGCGATGCGCGTCCGGTCGATGAGCGCGGACAAGCTGTCCGGGCCCGTGCCTCCGCCATGCTGGATGATGGCGTCGAACAGGATGGCGCGTCCAAGCGGCGTGGCGATGCCGATCGTATCGGCTTCATTCATGGCCGGGACGTAATAGAGTTCGTCCGCGATCTCGTCTTGTGCCTGGCGGAACAGCGGGTCATGGGAGGCTGCCTCCCATGCGGCAGGCAGGCCTTCCAAGCCGCTCGTGCTGTCGCTTTCCGCATCGGCCAAGGATTTCAGGCGCGGCAGGTATGTTGCCAAGGCGTTGTCGGGCACGAGCGAGGCGTAGCGCTGGACGACGAGGAGGGCGTCGCCGTTCGCGGTCGTGAATCCCGCACGGCCCATCGTCAACCCACGGCCGTCGTCGAGGTTCTCCACATAGCCGTATTGGAGGACCGTCGTGTCGTTTTCAAGCACGCTCGTGATCTGCGTGGCGCGCCGTTTCTGGTCAGGCGTCATCCAGGGATCTTGGGTGCCCTGCACGGGCCCGAAATCCGCCTGCGGGGAGCTCGCCGTATCCAATTCGGACTGGCGGCCATAGTCCTGCGCGGAGGCTATCGGCGTCCCTTCGGTGTAGTCCGTGAAGAACGTATCGGGCACGTCCGCCACGAGGCGATTCCATTGTGCGCCGTAGAGATCGGCCGCCAACGCCTCGGACGTGACCCAATGGATCGTCCCGAAACGGGAAACGGCGTAGACCTTCGGGTCCGTCGTGATCTTGATGAGCATGGATCCAGGCCTGAACGTCACGTTCGATCCCAACGGGAACGCCGCCAGGTCGGCATCGGCGACCGCGGCGATGGTCGTCCCTTCGGGGTACCAGGAGTCGAAGACCGCTTGGCTCGGGAATACGTGGCGCACGTTGTCCTGAGACAGGTAGTAGACGGCGGGACCGCTCCCTTTGACGAGCGTCCGGGGCGTCAACGCGACAACCGGTGTCGCCTGAACCGCGGCGATCAGGGCAGCCCCCAAGACGAGGGAGGCTGCCTGATGGCGTCGGATGTTCTTGATGATGTTCATACGGAGTGCGGTTATTGCTTGATGATCTGCAACCCTTGCGCGACCGTCACGACCTTCACGTTCCGCTGCTTCAGGTAGTCGACCACGGCCTGGAGCGTCGCGGGGGAGTTGCTGTACTGGTCGCCAGTCGCGTTCTGGTCATGCATCTCAAGGATCAGCCACTGCTTGTTCGCGAGCGCCTGATCGATCCACGTCTCGATCTGGGCGGGCGTGACGGTGGATTCCACGTGCTGGTCCATGAGCAGGAACGGGTCGGCACTCTTGTCGTTGAACCCTTCGTTGACGCTGCGCGCGCCGACGTAGCCCGCGTCCTTGACCGCCTGGACGACTTGGCTGTCGTACTCGCCGTACGGATAGGCGAACGTCGTCGCCTTGATGCCGATGTTCAGCAGATCGCTTTTCGATCCCTGGATCTCGGAGACCAGCTGTGCGGCCGTGAGCGTGGGAAGATGCGGATGCGTCTGCGTGTGCGAACCGATCTCGTACCCGCTGTTGTTCAGGTTCAGGACCTCCGCGGTCGTCATGTAGTCCGGCTGGTTGTTGAGGCCGTCAGGACCCGTGATGATGAACATCGTGGCCTTGTAGCCTGCCGCGTCCAGAATCGGTTTCGCGTTGTCGTAGACGCTTTGATATCCGTCATCGAACGACAGCGTGACCATTCCCTGGCTCAGCGCCTGGGACGGCACGAGCTTCAGCGAGAACGCGCTGGTCGTGAGCGTCCCCACCTGGTTGATGAGGTGGAAGACGGTCACGCCGGTCGCGCCAGCCGGGACGTTGAACACGGCGGTCACCGGCGTCCAGTCGGCCGCGACGCCCGGAAAGGCGATGTCCGCGTAGGTGAATGTCCCGTCGGACATGGAATACTGCGCGGTGACCACGGTCGGCACGTCAGATTTGTAGTAGTCGGTATACTGATAGTTCGCAGTGCTGCTCACGGCGACGGGATCGAAGTACCACTTGGCGTCGCCGTTCGTATAGCTCGCGATCTGGATCTGGATTCCGGTGCTCGTGCTGTTGAAGCCGGCAACCGGATAGGTGAACGTCGTCTGGTTCGTTCCCCATCCTCCTTTGTGCCACGAGAGGGGAGACGTCGGGTCACCCACCGCGGCCACGCTCAAGGCCGCATTCGGGATGATGTTCTTCGGATCCTGCGGCGGTGGCGGGGGAGGTGGTGGAGGCGTGGTGACATGGTCCAGCGAGACGTTATCGATCGTCAGGCTTCCCGCGCGATTCAGCAGGTGGAACACGGTGAGAGTCGTCGCGCCTGAGGGGACGGTGAAGGTGCTTGTCGACTGCGTCCAGGACGATCCGCCTGTCGAGGGAAGCGTCGCGACATCCGCGAACTGCAACGACCCGTTCGACATTCCGTATTCGACCGTGACGACCGTCGGCACGTCCGACTTGTAGCTGTCGCTGAAGGTGTACGAGTCTCCGGCGGTCACGGCGACGGGATCGAAGTACCACTTGGCGTCGCCGTTCGTGTAGCTCGCGATCGAGATGGCGGCGGCGCTGGACCCGTCAGGGCCCGTCGCGGGATAGGTGAAGGTCGCCTGGTTGGTGCCCCAGCCGCCCTGGTGCCAGTTCGCGGGGAGCGTGGGGTCGGACGAAGGGACGTCGAGCGTCGGGTTCGGTACGATGTTCGTCCCTGCGGCGAACACGATACCCGCTCCCAACGGAGAAAGGAGGCTTGCGATGATGGCGAAGGTGCCAACTCGCAGCACTCGTGTGAGGAAGTTCATATGAGGTGGCATGAATGAATAAGGTTTCAACGGTTGTTTTCAGGTGCTGAGCGCCAGGACCGTCCCGGTGCGTTGCAGTTTGTTCCATCCGTATCTCCGTCCGCGCAGGATGGCGAGGATCGCCCGGAAGATCGTCACGTACAGGAACTGCCGG
>Ga0182011_10004503_pt1 | contig 11157 bp, 8 predicted proteins | sample 711E1DmetaG_FD_120481 | JGI IMG/M metagenome (GOLD analysis project Ga0182011, IMG submission 120481) | Permafrost microbial communities from Stordalen Mire, Sweden - 711E1D metaG | ecosystem: Environmental > Terrestrial > Soil > Wetlands > Permafrost | place: Sweden: Stordalen | collected... | reverse complement strand
CTGTAACTGTTTGATCTTCTTAGTGTGCACTGTGGCTTGGTGGAGCAGAAAACCGGGCTCGGATTTGTCAGTTTCACGCCTGAAGGATCCGGGCCAGCGGCCCGGGGGCGAGACTGTGGTGAAGAAGCTAACTTTGATCCACGGCCCATCAGATGCTGGCTAGAATGGTCATCGCGATTCTGGGAGCAACCGCCTCGGGCAAAAGCGAACTCGGGCTGGCGCTGGCCGAACGACTTTCCGGCGAGATTGTCTGTTGCGACTCTATGCAGGTCTATCGCGGCATGGACATTGGTACGGGCAAACCCACCTACAAGGAGCAGGCGCGCTGCCGGCACCATCTTCTCGACCTCGTCGATCCGGGCGAGCCGTTCCATGCGGCGGCCTGGGCTGCGCGGGCGCGCGTGGCCCTCGATGACATTCAAGCGCGTGGCCGCACTCCCATCATCGTGGGCGGCACGGGACTATATTTTCGCGCCCTACGTGCCGGACTCTTCGACGCCCCCCCGCCCGATCCGGCGATCAGGGCGCGCCATCAAGCCGAGGCTGCTGTCGTCGGAATCCCCGCCTTGCACCGCCGGCTCCAGGAGATCGATCCTGAGGCTGCGGCGCAGATCAGGCCCGGCGATCTGGTTCGCACCAGCCGCGCGCTGGAGGTGTACGAGCAGACCGGGATTCCGGTGAGCGAGCTGCGCCGGCACGCGGTCCAGCCACCGCTTCCTTGGCGTTTCTTCGTCGTAATCCTCGACTATCCGCTCGACAAGCTGCGTCCTCTCATCCACAGCCGGGTCGAACGCATGATGGCGGCTGGTTTCCTTGCCGAGGTGGAGGCTCTGCGCAAGGCCGGCTTCGGGCATACCCGCGCCTTGGTGGCCCTGGGCTACAAGCAGCTTGGCCAACATCTTGCCGGCCTTCTGACTTTGCCGGAGGCCGTGGCCCAGACCAAGGGCGCGACATCGGCCTATGCCCGGCGCCAACGGACCTGGTTCCGGCGCGAGCAAGCCGATCTGCGGGCCTCTGCACCCCCAGACCCCGATACCCTAGCTCGCGATCTATCCGCTAGTCTTTGACCCTCTCATAGATCTCTTGCCAGCATCCAAGATCCGAAACAGGATGACACCCGCACATGCCACACAGGAAGGAGAAACCCAGGGAAGCCCCGGTGCTCGATTTCGAGCGACCGGTTGTCGAACTGCAACGCAAGATCGATGATCTCAAGCAACGCACGCGCCTGTCAGGGGAGATACGGCGCGAGATCGAGACCCTGGAGACGCGGGCGCGCGAGCTGCAGCAGCATATCTTTTCCGACCTGACGCCCTGGCAGAAGGTGCAGCTCGCCCGGCACCCAGCCAGGCCCTACACGCTCGACTATGTGGCCAGGATTTTCACCGATTTCACTGAACTGCATGGGGATCGCCGTTTTGCAGACGACGAGGCCATGATCGGCGGCATCGGCTTTTTCGAAGGCGTGCCCATCCTGTGCCTGGGCCAACAGAAGGGACGCACCACCAAGGAGAAGTTGGCGCGCAACCTGGGCATGGCCAGGCCTGAGGGCTATCGCAAGGCCATGCGCTTGATGGACCTGGCCGCCCGTTTCGGCAAGCCCATCATCTGTCTGCTCGACACGCCGGGTGCCTTCCCTGGAATCGACGCCGAGGAGCGCGGGCAGGCTGAAGCGGTGGCCAAGAACCTGGAGATCATGGCCGGGCTTCCGGTTCCCATCATCGCTGCGGTCATCGGCGAAGGCGGCTCAGGCGGGGCGTTGGCCATCGGGGTGGCAGACCGCATCCTGATGCTGGAATACGCTATTTACTCGGTGATTTCGCCGGAGGGCTGTGCCTCGATTCTTTTTCGCAGCGACGAGCGCAAGGCCGAGGCGGCTGAGGCCATGAAGATCACCGCACCTGACCTGGCCCGCCTGGGCATAATCGACGAGATCGTGCCGGAAGCGCCGGGCGGCGCGCACCGCAATTTCGACCTCACCGCGCGCAACCTGGCCGCGGCCCTGCGCCGCCATCTGTCCGATCTGCTGCCGCTGCCGCCCAGCCTGCTCAAGGACCTTCGCTACCAGAAATACCGGCGCATGGGCGCCTTTGTCGAGGCGGGCGGGCTGGCTTCGTGATGCGCGCCCGCTAGGAGGGAAGGGTCGTGGCAGACTCCGACTTGCAGAACCACACAAAGCGAACGGTCAGCCCGGGCGCCGAGGAGATCCTGGGCCTCTACTTCCCGGTGCTGGACCATGGTTTTGTCGCCTTGGTCGACTACATGGGCAGCGACGAGGACATCGAGCGGGCCGCGCGGGTCAGTTACGGCTTTGGCACGCGCAAGCGCAGCCAGACGCGCGGGCTGCTGCGCCACCTGCACCGCCACGGACACACGACTCCCAGTGAGATGGTGGAGCTGAAGTTTCACTGCTGCATGCCCATCTTCGTGGCCCGCCAATGGATTCGCCATCGCACCGCCAACGTCAATGAACTGTCGGGGCGCTACAGCTTGGTGCCTATGCTGTTCTACACCCCGCCTGACGAACAGTTGCAGGCGCAGAGCACGCAGAACCGCCAGGGACGCGCCGGCCAGCCTTTGCCGGCCGGGCTGCGCGGTGAGGCCAAGCAGCGCTGGCAGGACAGCCGGGCCAACGCCAGCGCGACCTACGATTGGCTGACCAGCCACGATGTGGCGCGCGAGTTGGCGCGCATCGACTTGCCGCTTTCGACCTACACCCAGTGGTACTGGAAGATCGATCTGCACAACCTGCTGCACTTTCTGACCCTGCGGGTCGACGCGCACGCGCAGTGGGAAATCCAGCAGTACGGCCGTGTGATGGCTGGCATGCTCAAGCGGGCGGCGCCGCTGTCCTACGAGGCGTGGATCGACTACGACCTATGCGGAGCCCGCTTTTCGCGCATGGAACTGGACGCCCTGCGGGCACTGCTTCGCGCTAGCGAAGACAGCGTCGAAGGGCAGGGCAGCCGCCTGGACCGCGGGGCGCTGGGCTCACTAGGTCTGAGCAGCCGCGAGGTGGACGAGTTTCTCTCGGCCTTGGCTGGCAGCGAGGTTCCTGATTTCGAGCTGGACCTCGCAAGTGCACGCTCCGCTGCTCACTTCGCCAAACGCTTCGCCGCTGCGGTGCCGCGGGGCGAGCAAGAGCCTGGGGAAGGGTAGTAAGAGCGCTCGGATAGCAAAAGCCGCTCTTCCTTGGTTTCAGGAAGAGCGGCTTTTGGTTGGATCACATGTCGTGATGGTCGGGCATCACAGTAGCGATTTGTCGCACTGTGGTTGGTCGACGGGACAGCACTTCCCAGTAGGGTCTGCGCAGGTCAAGCACTGCATCTTCAGGTAGGTACCCGGAGGCGCCACGGCATTGTTCAGGCGCAAGACCGTGATTCTCTCGCCCTTAACTGCGGTCCCGCAACCTGACGCGGTCACGGCGGAGGTATCGTAGTAGAGGTACCAGCAAGGCCGATGGGTGGCGTCGTCGGGCACATTGCTATCGGCGAGGGTCGGAGTTGTTGTCGGGGGGAGAACGGCTCCCGACCCATCCACGCACTCGGGGCGGGGATACTCCTCATACCCGCTGGAAAGGCAAATATTGTGGCCCGGCTCGGCCTTCGTTTCCCCCGGATTGTCGCACGAGACCTCGTCCATGACCTGGCATTCGGGCTGGATGTCAGGAATATTCGAGTTTGTGTCGATCAAGGGGTAGTCGACACAGCCGGGCTTCAACACCTGAGCGATCGCGTTTGCGATCGCTGTCATCGCATTTGTGAAATCCGCATTGCACAGGCTGAAGGTGTTCTGGATAGGATTGTGCTGCAGGTCGGTCTTCTGGAACGCATCGAGGAACTGCTTCAGGCGAAGCCCGCCGTATACCTTGTAGATATTGGCATTGGCGGGGTCGCCGGCCGTGGTGATCGAAGGAATACTGCAAATGGGCATGTAGTCCCAGTAGGTGTCCTGCGGTTGGGGACGCGAAGTGGTATCTATACCAATTCGATATTGATCAGTGGTTTGAACTGGATTCGCTGCTGACGCGATATCGTTCGGGTCCGGGGGCCAGCCGATAATGCCCGAGACGAGAATTTTTTCAGCCGGTTTCGCGACCGAGACATGGATGGGGGGGCTATTGGGGTCATTTGGATTGGCTGTGGTGTAGACGTAATTGCCGTTCGCATCTACGGCCCAGACGCTTATCCCGTTGACGCTATCGATCATGTCCTGCACTCTGATAAGCGGAAGATAGTGGTAGTCCGGGTTGTTGGGGTTGAGCTGGTCTCTGGCCGAGCAGTCGGCAAAGGCGTGTGTGAAGCCAATGTTGGGCGCCGGAAGTGGGCTTGGAGGCACGTAGCCCACCGACGGGTCGTCGTAGCCAGGAATCGGCTTGCCGCCGCAGAGATGGCCGCGCGTCGCGCAGCGCAGGCTGGCGGTTTCGGTCGGGATTTGTTGGGTTTCCAGGAACATCCCATCGTTGATTGTGTCGTCGGGGTCCGCTGAGCAGTCATCCTCGTCGGTAATGAGAACAATCGCCAGGTAGCCCTTGGGCCGCAGAAAGCCGATGTTTTCTGGGTTGATGTTATTAGGAGTGGCGCTGGTATTATCGGGATAGTCGGCGTTGAGTGCCACGCGAGTCGATTGCAGTTGATGCTCGAACCCGCAGCCCCCGGTTCCCACGTTCGTGGCCATGCAAGAGAAGACGTCCTGGATATTTCCGTCGTAGTTCTTTATCCGCCCGTTCCCGTTTGGATCCGCGATATCTGAGATCCAGCGTTGGCCTGGGTGGAGGCCGCACCCAGAGGGATTGGCTACCGGGTGGCCTCCCTGGTTTGGATCGGCATTGGGCGCGAACGAGGCGATCGGATTGTTGGGATCGTTGCCCCAAAGCAGGCCCCGGTCGCCAAGGACCCTCTGGCAGTTTTGCCCGATCTTGTCCGACCCAGCCCCCATGTCGCTGCTGATCACGCCGATGTGGACGTCAGGCAAGCTTTTCTTGCCACTGCCGTCGGGAATCTGCTGCAAGACATTGATCATGTTTGGGAAGTTGGAAGCCAGGCGAGTCTGCTTGGGGTCCATCGACGGAGAGTTGTCGACCATGAACAAGATGTCGACCTCACGCTCCGGACTGACCAGAATGGCGAAGTCGGTTTCTTGCTGTGGATTCGGCTTGGGCTCCTTCAGTGGGTGTGAATTGCAGGCCCACAGGGCCAAGGGTAGGGCGGGGATCACCAGCCCCCAGCGTAGATACTGCCAACGAACAAGCGGCAACAGCCTTGAAAGATTGCGGGCCATGGAAACCCTCCTCATGGACGAACGGGAGTTGTGGTCAGAACTCGCTGTTACCTTACAGCAAGATATGGGCCGATGGTAATGTTAGTTGGTTGTGGGAAAAACAGGGGTTCTTGAGCACCGTGCGCCAATTTAGTTGGCAACCATGTCATGGTGGTTGGCACAAGCGATTGACGCATGTGCATTGCTAGTCAGGCCCAGGTTGCGCCGACGCGGGTGTTCCACCAGCGTCTTGGTGCGTTGGCAGAAGAGCGCCCTCGGGGATAGCCGCCAAGCCATCAGGGATAGGCGGCCCCTGAACCACGAACGGGGCGGTGGGCCGGTGCGTGGCTAGCCAGTCGATCACGCGAGCCACATCGCCGAAGCGCGTGAGCTTGCCCTCGGTGCCCAGCAGGGCCATGCCGTAGCTGCGGCCATTGATGCGGATGGCGATGACCAGACAGTAGCGGGCGGCATCGTTATAGCCGGTTTTGCCGCCGAGAATCTGCAGGCCGGGCCGGGCCGCCGGCCGGTGCGTGCTGACGTATCTTATGGGCGGGCGGCCGACCGGGTGGGCTTCGTATTCCGGCTTGCGCACGATGGGACCCAAAACCGGGTGCGACATGGCGGCGCGCAGGAGCTGCAGGATCTCGCGCGGCGTGGACATGTTCTCCGGGGAGAGCCCGGTCGGTTCGCGGAAGCGGGTCCCGCGCAACTCCAAAGACGCCGCCTTCTTGTTCATGGCGCTAGTGAGCTGCGTGGTGCTGAGCCCGACCGCGCGGCCGAGGGCAGACACCGCCCGGTTGTCCGACCCAAGCAGGGCTGCGTGCAGGAGATCCCGGTTGGATAGGGTCATGCCTTCGAGCAGGCGCGAGGGCGCTCCGCCCCGCGCGACTTCCGAGTCGATTTTCTTCATCGTGCTCAAGCCATCGAGGTCTAGATCGTGTTCCATCACGACGAGGGTCGCGGCCAACTTGGAAATGGAGGCAATCGCGCGCGGCTGGTCAGGCTTGCGGGCGAAGATCTCATGGCCGTTGTCCATGTCCACGACCAGCGCACCGAGCGACAGCACATTGGGCAGGTTGCCTTTGACAGCCACCACGTGCTTTTCCAGAGGGGCTTTCTTCCTGGCGACTGGCTTGCCGCGGGTTTTCTTCGCCGGCTTGCCCTTGGGCTTGCCTTTGGCGTTCTTCTTCGATACCGGCTTGCCCTTGCTCTTGCCTTTCGACTTGCCGGGGACTGGCTTGGCCGCGTCCGCCTGTGCGCCAAGGGCGGCAGCCGGCGCAAAGAGCGGCATGCAGCACGCTGCAACCAGCAGCAGGAGTTTGGGGGCGGACGGCACGGAGGCTGCAGGTTAGTCAGGACTGGGGCGATGAGCAACTGGCTTCGATTTACGGAGGGGAGAGCCCCTCCCCCCGTCGGGCGAAGCCCGACGGGTCCCCCCTTCCCCCGCTCGGCCTTGCGGCCTCGCGGCTCGCGCTTTGCGCTCGCGTGCTGCCAGAAGGGGGTGTGTCTTTGGCGGCCTTTGGCGGTTTGGTGGGCAACACTACCAGTCCCTTGTCTGCAAAAGGTAGACTAGAACAATGCCCATCTCGCTGGCCTACTCGGTCGATGCTGACGATGCGTTCATGTTCCACGCCCTTAGCATAGGTCGCGTGGATGCGCGAGGCCTGACCTTTGCCCATCGTCGCGGTGACACGTCCGAATTGAATACACTGGCTTTGGCGGGAGAAGTCGACGTGGTGGCGATCTCTGCGGGCGCCTATCCTGCAGTGGCGGCCAACTACTTGCTTCTGCCACATGGCGCTTCGGTGGGGCGAGGTTTTGGGCCAGTGCTGGTGGCGCGGCAGCCGATGACTTTGGCCGATTTGGCCGGGCGGCGCGTCGGCGTTCCGGGGCTGTCAACAACGGCGTGGTTGGTTCTTCGTCAGATGCAGCCGGGGCTCTTGCCCGTGGTCGTGCCGATAACTCCCTTTGGCCGCATCTTCGAGTGTCTGGATGCGGGCAGCATCGATGCAGCCTTGTTGATTCACGAGGGCCGCCTCATCTACCAAAGCCGCGGCTATGCGCGCATCGCTGAGATCGGGGAGTGGTGGCAGGCGACGACCGGGCTGCCCTTGCCGCTCGGGGTGAATGTCATTCGGCGCGGGCTTGGGGCCGAGACCATCGCTTCAGTGTCCGCTATCCTGCGCGATGCGATCGCCTACGCCCTCGACCACCGCGACGAGGTGATCCGGGCGCTTGCGGCCGAGAAGCGAGGCGAGCCCGCCCTGGCCGAAACCGCGCTGCTTGATCGCTACCTAGCCATGTACGCCAACCAGGACACGCGCGCGATGGCGCCCGATGCTCGTCGCGCCATCGAGGTTCTGTTCGATCGCGCGGCAAAGGCCGGCTTGCTTCCCGCCGGCGGCCCGATCGACTGGGCACCATGATCAGCGCGATCTCTCGACCACTTCGAGGGCTGCGCGGCAAGCGGCGGCGGCGGCTCGGGTCGCGTTGCGCTTCCAGGCCGCGTGCGCAGACGGGCCCACGGCGTTGCTGATGCCTAGGATGGCGGCGAAAGGCAGCCCAGCCGTCGCTGCGGCACGGGCGACCGCAAAGGCTTCGAGGTTCTCGACGTCGCAGGCCAGGGCTCGGGCGCGAAGCCCGACCGCGGCCGGCCGGGAGGTGATAGCGAGCGGACACGCGACGTCTGCCATGAGCAGTCCGGCGGCCGCAGCGATTCGGCGGATGGTGAGTGTGGTCGCTTGCGTGGCCGGTAGGGTATGTGGCAGATAGGCGTGGCCGGTCGCCACTCCCTCAGCCGACAAAACCAGGCGTCGTGCTGCCACCACGCCGGCCAGGGCAAGGTCGGGACGCAGGCCCGGATAACTCCCGGCTGTGCCGACGAAGATCACGGCGTCGGGTCTCACCTCTGCGATGGTGGCGGTGGTGCCGATGGCCGCCTCGACCAGACCGACGCCCGCAACCCGCGCAACCACCTGTTTGCCCATCTCCCTCTGCTTGAGCAGGCGGCGAAGTTCGGCCAGTTCCGGCGGCCAAGCCGCTAGCACCAGCCAGCGCTTGAACGCGCGTCTCTGGTCGGTCTGGTCGGTTCGCGAGCGCATCCTATTCTTGTGGAAGTCCAATGACACCGCTTGGGCGTTGGCCAGGGGCTTGGTATACCTCGGCATCAGCGAGCAGGTCCATGGGCCAGAGGATCATCGTCATGCCGGCATTCCGCCAAGCTGTGAGTCAACCTGCGATCCGCCCTCGCCGTGGGCGTCTCCGCTCTGGAATCGCGGCCTTTCTCGTGGTGCTGCTTGTCGCGGGCGTCTCCATGCGCGTGCGTGCCGCGGACGTCCCTTCCTCTCCGTTTCGTGGCGTGAAGGTGCCAGGCGGCGCTGTGGCTGGCGACGCGGACGGAACTTCGGTCGAGCTCAACCCAGGACAACTGGGCGTCCTTGCCGGACCGTGCAGCGCGCTCCTGGTCGACTACTGGGGATCTGACGTCCAGCGGCCCGGTCGTGGCGGGGCTCTCATGCTGGGAACGCCGCTGATCTTTGGCACAGCGCTGGGCGCGGGCTTCCAGTGGCTGCGTCCGACGTTGCCCGGGATGCCGGGCGACTACCAGAAGCTGCAGCTCGGCCTCGGCTTGCGGTTGGGTCGCGGTGCGGGTTTCGGTGTGTCGTGGGAACATATCTTCAGCACGGGCTTTGCGACAACGAACAGTCTCACCTTCGGGTTGGGTGTGCGGCTCTCGTCGTTCTTGGCGGCCGCCGTGGCCGTGCGCGATGTGGCGCGTCCGCGCCTGGCAGCGGCGGGGGCATCTGAACTGCCACGCGAATGGGATTTTGAGGCGGTCGTGCGCCCTCTGGCCACCGACCGCCTGGAGGTTGCCGGGGGCGTGCGCCTGTTGCAGGGAGACGAGGTGACCGCACTGCCGCGGGCGCGGGTTTCAGTGCGGCTGGCCCGCGGCCTGCTGATCTTCGGCGAGGCGGACTGGCCGCACTACCGAGCAGCGGAGCCGCAGCCCAATGGCAGCCTACTGACCCCGCCCGCGGACTACGCCGCCCTGGTCGGTCTGACCATCGAAGAGGAACGACTGGGTGCCACGGTGGCGGGTGTGGGCAACTGGCGCGCTGGGGGCGAGAACAGCGCGGGGTTGGGCCCGGGTGGCTCGTTCATGCTGCGCTCTTTTCCTACCCGACATGCGCCGCTCTGGGCCAGCGCCTATGTGGCGCGGGTGAAGGTGAGCGACTTGCAGGCGGACCGGAGTTTTCTGGCGCTGGTGGTGCGTCTGCGCCAGCTCGGCGACGACCCGGCGGTGGCCGGGGTGTTGCTCGACATCGAAGAGCCCGATCTGGGCCTGGGCCGCATCGAGGAGTTGCGTGCGCTGGTCGCGGACCTCCGGCGGCGCAAGCCCGTGCTCGCGCGCCTCACCCAACCCGATACCCGCGCCTACTACCTGGCCAGTGCTTGTGATCGTGTGTTCATCGATCCAGCGGTGGGTCTAACCTTCAGCGGATTCGCGCAGACCGTGACTTTCTACAAGACCGCGCTTGACCGATTGGGCGTCGAGGTCGATCTGGTGCGCATCGCCGAGTACAAGGGTGCCATGGAGCCGTTCGTGATGAACGGTCAGTCGGCTCCGGTGGCCGCCAACCGCAACGCCATCCTGGACGACAACTTCGGCCGGCTGCTGGCAGGCGTGGTTGATGGTCGTTCGGCACGGGGGCTCGACCAGGCCAAGGTGCGCGGCTTGGTCGATCGGGCGGTGTTCTCGGCAACCCAGGCGCGCGAGGCCGGGCTGGTGGACATGGTGGCGGACGACGACGAGTTGAAAGTGGCAGTGGCGCTAGGCTTGGGTCCGCTGCGCGACGCCGACGTGCAACCACGGGAGGTCGGCCGTTGGCGTCCCAGCCGGGTCGCGGTTGTCCTGGTGGACGGGACCTTGATGGACGGCGAAGGCAGCGACTTTCCCTTCCCGTCGAGCGAGATGGCTTGGTCCGATCGGATCATGGCCGCCCTGGAGGAGGCGGGCGCCGATCCCTCGGTGCGCGCGCTTGTCCTGCGGGTGAACAGCCCGGGCGGCTCAGCCTTGGCTTCTGATCGCATCGCGCGGGTTCTTCAGCGCTTGCGCAAGCTGGGCAAGCCTGTGCTGGCCTCGCTGGGCGACGTGGCGGCGTCCGGGGGGTACTACGTGGCGGCGCCCGCCAGCGAGATATTTGCCTCGCCTTCGACTCTTACCGGATCGATCGGAATCTTCGGCTTCAAGGTTAACCTGCAGGGGCTGCTCGGCCATCTGGGCATTGCCAGCGAGACCTACAAGCGCGGGGCGCACGCCGATTTGCTTTCCATCGGGCATGGCTGGGATGACGAGGAACGGGCTCTCATCTCCGGCCGCATGGAGCAGATGTATCGACGATTCCTCGACACCGTGGCCGAGGGGCGCGCAAGCCGCGGGGTGAGTGCCGCGCGCGCCGACGAGTTGGGCCGCGGTCGGGTGTGGACCGGCTCGCAGGCCGCGGGCGTAGGCCTGGTCGATCGCATGGGCGGGCTGAGTGCAGCGATTGACGAGGCCGCTCGGCGCGGCCGTGTGCCGGTTGGCCCCGGCGGCCTGCCCGAGCTGGTCGTGTTGCCGCGGCCCGGGTCCTCGGTGTTGGACGCGCTTTCACGTGTCCCGGGTGGTCGCGCGACGGTGCGCTTGCTGCTGCCGCTCTTGGCCGAGGGCGGTATCGGCGTCCTGGCGCGTTTGCCGTACGACATTGAAACGAAGTAGGGCAGGAGAAATGCTTTTTCACCACAGAGATGGAATGAGAAGGCCGCCCTCTCCAGCTCGCAGGTAATCTGCGGGTTGAAAACGCACTCAAGGTGCAAAGGAGAGGACGACCATGACGAAGAATACCATCGAGACCATCG
>Ga0182011_10004502_pt1 | contig 11158 bp, 7 predicted proteins | sample 711E1DmetaG_FD_120481 | JGI IMG/M metagenome (GOLD analysis project Ga0182011, IMG submission 120481) | Permafrost microbial communities from Stordalen Mire, Sweden - 711E1D metaG | ecosystem: Environmental > Terrestrial > Soil > Wetlands > Permafrost | place: Sweden: Stordalen | collected... | reverse complement strand
ATCAGTGAAAAACAACTCCAGTAAAGCAATTCCTCATCCCGGCCGGGCAATTTAAGCTGTGGGATCCTGCTATAGATCTTTTCATTTTCCCGTATGATATTTCCCGGGTCAATCTCCATCAAAGGTTTTAATTTCCTGAAAGCATCCTGTTTTCTGACACCTGCATCTTCCAGGCCCAGCGCAATCCGGAACCTGGTTGATTCACCCGGTTCAAGACGAATGGTCCTTATGCCAAACATCACAGTCATCCGGGGCGATGACATCTTCTTCAGTTGAAGGCTTCGCCGGATGTCATCCGTTGCACAGCCAGGTTTTCCGGTTTTTGTTCCGGCCCGGAAACTTATTGTCACTACCGAGTCGTACCTCAGGCCGGATAAAAGATGTGACCTTAGTGATGTCAGTATAGGTATCCTGTGCTCCTTCATCCAGGAATCCGGTTTTTTTATTAGGGGGTAAGAATAACCATCAAATAAATTATCATGTTCCAGCCTTACCAGGCTGTCTTTGGAAGGATAAAAATGGTAAGGGATAAGCGTGAGCTCACAAGCAAATTTCCTGCAGTTGGTGACCGTATAATCAATGAAGGCAGAACCGGAAGAAAATACATCAAAACATACCTCTGTCCTGAGGCCATCAAAAGGATAATAATAATATTTTAAAATATCACTGTATGAGGTTGTTATGATTGGTTTTTTAAATAATTCCTTTAACCTGAACCTGGTTTCATTTCCAAGACTGATTGCAAGTCCGAAATTGGGGCCGTCATCAGAGATCATTTCGACCCCGTTTTCAGGGTCATTGAATAAAAGCTGGTAACCCTGGTCAAGTTTATAGGATGAGCGGGAGAGGGGAGCGGCATAAGTGGTAAACAAAGCATCATTGCTCGTCGCCTGCAGGTACGACAGGAACTGGCCTGAACCCGGGTAAGAGGAAATCAGCATTAACCATAGCAATAGTTTTCTCATTTCAGATAGATCTTAAGGGGAACCTCTGTGTACTTCTTTCCCTGGTCGGGAAATAGGACCTGTATTGTGCAGATCTTTCCATTTGTTGCCAGCACGATGCCATTCTCAACATGGTCAATGTTCACACCATTGAACCAAAAGCGGATCTCGCTGGAAGTCCCGGCTTTATTCTCAGTCGTTACCGAATAAATATTTCCCAGCAGGCCTGCTTCAATTATCCTCAGACCCTCAGAGGAATAGCCGGGTTTTGGGTCCTGGACAACTGGCAGAACGCTGATCCCGTTCCTGAATTCAAGCTCGACCAGATCAACACCTTTTGGTTTAAGCTCAAGTTTCACAATGGTTGCTGCGGGAGTAAAGCCTGCGGAGAAAGGAACATCCCTTTGATTCAGCCTGCACGACAGTATCCGGGTACCCGAAGGCAGCAAAGGGGCAAAGTCGATGATCAGGCTGTCATTGAATTCCGAATTGAAGCTGTAGGAAAGTACATTGTCGTTTCGTTTAAACTGCATGCCGATGATTTTGCCGCCTATCCTGATGTTCCTGACTTCGAGCGAGTCCCAGTCGGCCGGCAGGGCGGGGGCCATCTTAAGCCGGCCTTTAGCTGCATCAATATCCAGCCCCAGCATCCCTTCAAGGGCAGGTTGTAAAACCATGGTCTCCGACCAGCACTGATTTGCACAAACCCCGGAAGGTTTATACACAGCGCCGTTCAGCACCTCCTGTATAGTTCCAAGTGCCCAGGCCTGATATACATTAAGATTATTCATCAAATGTGAAAAACCCTGAAGGGAATTCCCATATCGGTATTCAGCCATGGAAGCCCAGCCTGTGAATAATGGCCAGACGCTGCCATAATGGTAACCTGTAGGTTTGAATAGCCTACTGTCGTCCCTCACAATCCTGACACCCCAGTTGGTTGTAAATGCGTTGGAAGCATATTGCCTTAATACAGGAGATACCTTATCCTGGTCAGCCAGGCCAAAACTTAAAGGAACGGCAGGAAGCACGGTAGGTTCGGAACGGAAAGACCCGTCAATATTTTTCCCGTAATTGAAAAATGATGTGGATGCATTCCAGAAGTCTTTATTGATGATCCGGCCAAGAGCCTTAACCTCCTCCTGGTATCTCGATTTATCAGGGTCATTCATGAACTCAGCCATATTAGCAGCCTCTTTCAATGCGGCATCCCAGCATCCTGCCACATATAATGTAGCTTGTGACCCATAGAGCTCGCCTCCTTCAACCCAGCCATGGCCCACGTTGGTATTTTCGATCAGGTGATCCCTATCGGTATCAGTGGAAAAGCAGAAATCTATGGCTTTGCGGATTTGAGGCCAGCTCTGCCGCAGAAATGCTGTATCATTTGAAAACCTGAAATACCTTCCAGCCAGTACTATATATAATGGAGTGGCATCGGATGCATCGTAATGAACAATACATGAAGTGCTTGCTTCGTGAAGTATCTTCCCGTTAAGGTCCTGGTACTTCTGGTAAAACTCAAGTTCCGACCTGACCTTGGCAAAGTCGCCTTCATCCAGCAAGGCAAGGCCGCTCCACTCGCCGTCCCTGCCAAAATACCATGCATAACCGGGCCTTCCACTGACTTTCTGGGCACCGTCCCAGCCATGTTTCGAAGTGGCATAACCAGCAACCAGGGATTTACCCATACCGGGTGTATGCACAAAGAATTTATCAGCCGAAACCACAGCCCATCTGTAGCCCTTATTGAAATTGTCATCCGGCGAAGTGATCATAAGCCTGTTTTTGAATAATTCACCGGTATGCTGAATGGCTCGCTGAAATATCTCCTCAGGGGCTCCTGAATATTTTTCATAATACTCCCTTACCGCTTTGCTTCCTTCATTTCCGGAGGCATACACAACATCAATCTGATCATTCATTTCAAGCCTGTAATGAAGAAACCCTGCTATCTGGAACTGGTCCGTTAAAACACCCCGGGCTTTGTAATTTTTATCAATTGAAAAGCCGGAATATTGTCCGGTTAGTTGCTGGACCGCCGGTTTATTGGCCCCAAGGAAAAGGTTCAGCATGCCCTGTTTATCGGTAATCTTAATGGCCTGGATGTCGTTAAGCCACCTATAGGAAATACTACCAGTGACTTTATCGGAATACGGCCACATCCATCTGAAACTGGATTTAAAACGGATGAACATTTCCGCTCCGTAAACTCCTTTATATTCATAATGCAGAACTCCGGCCGGGTCAAGAGGATCATTCACCACGATCTCCTTAAGATAAGCCCTTGAAAATTTATACAGCCTGCATAAATATGCCGGGTGGGCAAGGACCTCAGGGCGCTGGTCATTCAGCCAGTAGATGGTATCCTTATAATCAAACTTGATCCCAACCTCATAATCCCGGAATGCCATAAAGGGATGAGCCCAGACTTCTTCAATTCCCCCGTTCTCAGTTCCCATGGTAAGCAGCCTTTCACCAGCCACATCCCAGGATTCATCCGATGAAAACCCGCGTTCCATTACAAGGGTATCCTCCGGTTCATTCCAGCAATAGCCAGGCTTCATGACCTTCTTCAGTGCCGCAGCTGAATCCGTTGTACATTCAGCAATGGTATTTGGGGAATAATCCCAGTAATGAACAGATGTACCTTGTATTCCCCGGGTAAGATATTCAAGGCAGTTCAGGGTGAATTTCTCCAGATGAAGCCGGTTGATATTGGGCTGCGAAAAATCCATATACCCGCCAACAGCGAGAACTTTCCCTTTGCCCGGATTATACTCTATGACTATCTTCGATTCCTCTCTCAGGAAAATATAATCCCAGTCAACTGCAACAACTTTGCCTCCCGTCGGCAGATTATCCCCGAAAAATCCGCAAAGACCCACGTTCTGGTCCTTAAGTGGCTTTAATATATATGCTCCCCCGTTCATTCCCCTGAAGACAGGATGATCGATGAATGCGTGGAAACCGAGTTTCCTTCCGTACCCATCGTCATTACAGGGTTTCAGGCTGTCGGATGGCTTTACGGTCTCCAGGCCGAGATCATTCAGATAATGAAGGGCGAAACCTGAAAGCAACAGGCTTCCTCCGTCATCAAGGTACTGCCTGAAAGCCTGCAAGGTTTTCACTTCCAGCAGCATGGCCGGGATGGCCCCCTTCTTATTTATCTGGTAAAAGACAATATTATATTTTTTAATGGAGGATGGATGTTTCGCCAGGTCCCCGGCAGTGATGAAATCACAGGAAAACTGAGTCAGTTTCCTGAGAAATGCAAAACTGGCCCGGATCAGTGTATCGGAAGATTCATAAGGCATTTCTGAAAGAAAAGCGATTTTGGGCCCTGACTTCCGGTCGTCTTTCTTATCCTTACTGTTTAATTTTATGGTATGGGTCTGAATGCTCTTTCCCTTAATCGTTTGCCCTGCAACAGGCAATCCACACAGGGAATATAAAATAAGAAAACAAATTGCTGCTCTGGTAATCATAGGTAAGAGATTAGTTCATTAAGGCTTCCGATCACAGGAAAACTGCATTCCCTGAGCCTTTCCTCGGTATGATGACCGTTTGGAATAAGAATGCAGTCAATACCGATTTCGCAGGCAACCTCTGCATCATGCAGGGTATCCCCAATAAACAGCAGGGTAGATGCAGGAAGCCCCAGGTCCTTAATCAGCTTTAATCCGACATCGGTTTTACCATGGGCATAATGGTCATCAAGCCCGTATATTTTTTCAAAAAAATGATTGACTCCCAGGTCAACAGTCTCCGCAATCAATTCATTCTGCTCACGGGCCGAAAGTATGGATTGTCCGAAACCCTTCTGCCTGAAGGTTTCCAGAACAGTCACAACTTCAGAATGCAGCTTGCATTTTTTCTGTTGCAGGTTGTAAAGTACCATGAATTCCATACCGACTTCCTCGAATTGCTCCTTTGTGAAATCGTAGCCCAGCTTCAGATAATAATCCCTTACAGGGAAAGTAAACACCGAACGGTAAAAATCGAGGCTGACCCGGGGAAGCCCGCGTTTTTCCAGCATTCCGTTCATGACCTCAACGCAAAGCGAGGCATCGTCGAGAAGGGTGCCGTTCCAGTCCCAGATAATATGCTTGTAATCAGTAAGTTTTTGAAACATTGATGATCGTTTACCAGGCCCTGGTTCAAAAGATTAGTCCTGTATAGTTTTTAATGACGAAATTTGTGGAATCAAAGTTAAAAAAAAAGAACAGCCGCCGGATGATCTCTGAAGAACTGCTCGAACCTCTGGAAGAATTAAAGGATTGTGCCATCTGCCCACATGAATGCCATGTCAACAGGTGGAAATCACCGGGTGGTATCTGCAGCAGCGACGCCTCTTTCAACATCGCATCAATCTGCATTCACAAAGGTGAGGAGCCGGTTATTTCAGGTCCAAACGGGATCTGTAATATTTTTTTCACAAACTGCAACCTGCAATGCATCTATTGCCAGAACCACCAGATAAGCGATATCAGGATTCCAAGGACAGCTTTCCGTATGGAACTGAACGATATCGTTAGTGAAGTGGCTGCAATCCTCGATCAGGGGATCAACATGGTAGGGTTTGTTTCCCCTTCTCATTTCGTTCCCCAGATGAAGATCATAATCCGGGCCATAAAAGAAAACGGGTACTCCCCGAAATGGGTTTACAACACCAATGCTTATGATAAAGCCGCCACCTTAAGATCACTTGAAAGCATTATTGATGTTTATCTCCCCGATTTTAAATATATGGACCCCTTGCTTGCAAGATCACTATCAAGGGCAGGAGATTATCCTGAGACAGCGGCAACTGCAATCAGGGAAATGTACAGGCAGAAAGGTTCAGCCCTGCATCTTTCTGATGAAAACACTGCCGATTCCGGAATTATTATAAGGCATCTTGTACTTCCAGGGCAGGTTCAGAACAGCATACAGGTACTCCGGTATATCGCCGATAAGATATCCCCTAAAATGCATATCTCACTGATGTCACAGTATTACCCGACTGCAAAGGTCATCGACCATCCATTTCTCAAACGGGAGCTTTACATTAAAGAGTACCGGGAAGTTGTTAACGAAATGGAGAGGCTGGGGCTCAATTACGGCTGGATCCAGGGAATAGAAAGCACAGCGCATTACCGTCCGGATTTTGAACAGCATCATCCCTTTGAGTAGTTTACCGGAATGTCATCGGTATAATTGCCTTTTTCACCGATTATATTATGCCAGATTAAGGAATGTCATTAAATTTGGCAGCAATCAACATAACAAACCATATCTATGAAACAAATTACACTCATCATTTTATCAGCCCTGTTTCTTGCAACAACAGGTTTTACTCAGGAAAAAGAGAAAAAAGCTGACTCCAGCTATCAGTTTGCAGTGGTCAGGCAATTGCCCGCGACAAGTATTAAAAATCAATACCACTCCGGGACATGCTGGAGCTACTCGGCAATTTCCTTTCTTGAATCGGAGCTGCTGCGTCTCGGCAAGGACACGTTTGATCTTTCCGAGATGTACTGTGTCAGGAATTGTTACTCCGACAAGGCAAAGATCTATGTCCGCTTCGAGGGCAAACATAATTTCGGCGGCGGTGGTGAAGCTCATGACGTGACTTATGTCCTGAAAAATTACGGCATGGTACCCGAAGAGGCCTATAATGGGCTGACTATAGGGGAAAAGCTTCCGGTTCACGGCGAGATGGACGGAGTTCTTTCAGCATATGTGGATGCCGTGATCAAGAACCCGAATAAAAAGCTTACCCCTGTCTGGCACGAAGGATTCGATGGAATCCTCGACGCATATCTCGGAAAAACTCCGGCTGTCTTTAACTATAAAGGGAAGAGTTACACTCCACAAACGTTTGCCGATATGCTGGGACTTAATCCCGATGATTATGTTGAGATTACATCATACACTCACCATCCTTTTTATTCGAAGTTTGTACTTGAAGTGCCCGACAACTGGCTCATGTATGAGGATTATAATGTACCCATCAATGATCTTATTGCTATCATCGACAACTCAATCGACAAAGGATATACTGTCGTCTGGGGAGCCGATGTGAGCGAAAAGGGATTCTCCCGGAAGAACGGCGTTGCCATAGTTCCCGATAAGAATGCCACTGAAATTGCAGGTATCGAGCAGGCAAAATGGGAAAAGATGAGCGATGCTGATAAAGATAAGGTGCTGTATAAGTTTGATAAACCCGTTCCCGAGAAAAAGATTACTCAGGAAATGCGTCAGCTGGAATTTGATAATTACCAGACGACCGATGATCACGGCATGCATATTACTGGTATAGCCAAGGACCAGAATGGGAACAAATATTATATTGTTAAAAATTCCTGGGGACTGGAAGATCAAAAATACAAGGGATATTTTTACGCGTCCGAACCTTATGTCATGCTGAAGACCATGGATATCATGGTGAATAAGAATGTCATCCCTCAGGAAATAAGGAAAAAACTGGGACTATAAAACCCAACGCCCTTTTTGAGTCGGGAAGCTGCCATCAGCATACGCATAGAATCCTCAAAGGAGAAAGATCCCCACCAACCGCAATCAAACCATCCGGTTCGGCTTCGGAAGGAGGGGGGAATACAGGTTCTTCAGGAAGAAGGTAAACAGGCATTAAGTGCCGGCTTATTTTCCTACAACAACAATCTTGAAACTGCCCGGAGCAACTTTTCTTCGGTTGTTTTCCATTGTAACATCAGCTGAAGACATGTATATTTTCTTTTCGGCTTCGCTGAATGTAATAGTGCGGGCGCTTTTGCGGGTAGGCAACGTCTGGATCACACTATAGTCTTTGGGGTTTTTCTGGTGAACCACAGTAAGAACACCTTCCCCGCATGAGGCTAACGCATTCTGGTCCTCTTTGATATACACAAGTCCATCGCAGCCTTCACCCATTGGCAGGGAAGAAACGATCTTTCCGCTAACGGCATCCACAACCACAATGGTCTTGGACTCGCCGCAGGCAGAAAATAAGCGGTGTGTCTTCAGGTCAATTGCAAGCCCAGAAGGTTCTTTCCCCGGATCAAGCGGCCATTCACTTTCGATCTTCAATGTCTTTGCATCAAATTTTACAATGGTCGATTTGTCTTCAATATTTACAAAGATCTTTCCCTTGCCGTCGGCAACCGCGGCTTCGGGCTTACCGGGAACAGCCAATGTTCCTATAACTTCATTGGTCTTTGCATCAATTGCAGTAACCGAGCTGCCGCGTCCGTTAAATGTGAAAATCCGTTTAGTGAAAGGATCATAAATCACTGCATCGGGGTTTTTATCTGTTTTTATTTTAGCCGTAGTCTGAAGTGTTAAAAGATCAAAAACAACAACAGAATCAAGCCGGCCTGCGGTAATAAAGCCTTTACCGAATTCTTTGGCAATGGCAATTCCGTGTACTCCAAGTGTTCCGGGAATGGATCCTACAAGTTTCTCGGTTTTCAGATCAAGCACCTGTACCATGGTGCCATGGGAAACATAAAGTCTTTGGGTAGCGTCATCTGCCAGAAGGTAGTCCCAGCCCATATCACCTTCAAGAGGAATGGTTTTAAGGACTTTGTACTCGTTTTTCTGTGCCTGTGCAAGTTGGAGTGCACAGAAAACAAAAAGGATCAACAGGAAATTTACTTTTTTCATTTGTTTTGATTTTGGATATTGTTTGAAACTATTTTAAAGTCTGGATTTTTCGGGAATTGAATCTCAACAAAGGTAATGAAGGCATGCGAGAAAATATTGCAGTGGATCACTTGTGGAATAAATATTTTAAACCTCCGGCTGATATTTTTTTTCTACCTTCACATCATGAAAACAAGAACCACCTTAATAATAATAGTATTATTATCAATGATACTCATTATTCCTGCCATTGTATATTCCCAGACAGGGAAAACCGCTCCCTCCTCAATGGGGAAGTTGCATCACGAAGTACTTGATCAACCATACATGCCCCCCCAGGCGAGGCCTCACACCACGGCCCCCCGGATTAAAACAGCAGGTTACAGCATGGTCCAGGTCAATGTGGATGCCAACGGGCAGAATATTCCCGGTGATGCTGCCAATGAACCTTCAATGACCATCGATCCAGCGAATCCCCAGCATATCCTTATCGGCTGGCGTCAGTTCGATAATGTAAGCAGCAATTTCAGGCAGGCTGGCTACGCTTATTCAACGGATGGAGGGCAAACCTGGACTTTCCCCGGTGTCATTAACCCGGGAGTCTTCAGGAGCGACCCGGTCCTTGACTGCGATTCCTCAGGAAATTTATACTATAACAGCCTTACCGTGGATGCATACAATAACTACTTCTGCAGAGTTTTCAAAAGCAGCAATGGAGGAGTTGCCTGGGATGGGGGTATTGATGCGCACGGAGGTGACAAGCAATGGATGGCTATTGACCGCACGGGAGGAGCCGGGAAAGGTAATATATATGCTGACTGGAACTATAACTGGACATCCTGCCAGTCGGGTTCCTTCACACGTTCAACCGACGACGGTGCCAGCTTCGGAGATTGTACATACCTTCCCGGAACCCCTTACTGGGGCACGGTGGCTATTGGCAATAGCGGGGAAGTTTATATCAGCGGTACCAGCGACGTCTACGGAGGTGTGATAGTCCTGAAATCAACAGGAGTGCAGTATCCCGATTCGGTTCCGGACTGGCATGTGTCAGTTGTAAACCTTGACGGGCAATTATTTTATGGTAATCGTCTTAACCCTGTCGGATTGACGGGACAGGTCAGCACTTCGGTCGACCATTCCGGCGGAGCCTCAAACGGGAATGTGTACGTCCTGGCATCAGTACTGAGATATTCAAACAGCGATTCGGCTGATGTAATGTTTTCGAGGAGCAGTAATGGTGGACTTACATGGAGCAGTCCTGTAAGAGTTAATGATGATCAGGGTAACACCAACTACCAGTGGTTCGGGACCATGTCGGTCGCTCCGAACGGAAGGATAGACGCAACCTGGCTCGACACACGCGATTCCCCTCCCGATTCGCTTTTCTCAGCACTTTATTATTCATATTCAATAGACCAGGGAACAACCTGGTCGGCAAACCAGAAACTTTCCCCATTGTTCAGTTCACGCGTAGGATGGCCGGGAATCGGGCCCAATCAACAGCAAAAGATGGGAGATTACGTCTCCATGATCTCCGACAACTACCGGGCATATCTTGCATGGACCAATACACTGAATGGGGAAGAGGATGTTTACTTCAGCACTATCCAGCCTTTCGCAACAGGAATTGGATCCAGCATTGCCGATGGTTCCGGGATCAGTGTTTCTTCGTATCCAAATCCTTTCAGCGATCATGCAACAGTGGATTATTATTTGCCTGAGGGTGATTTTATCAACTTATCGCTTATAGATATCTGCGGAAGAGAAGTCAAAACAATGGTTTCAGGATTCGAGGAAAGGGGGGCACACCAGATCAAGCTTTCCGGTGCAGGCCTCCCCAGGGGATATTACTTCATCCGCATCACTTCCCGGTCGCAGAGCAGCACTGTGAGCGCGGTAAAGATCTGATCAATGGTTTGAACCCCGGGGCACCGGTCCCGGGTTCGTGACAAACAGGGAATTTACCCTGACAAATCAAACTGTAACGTTTTCAGGATTTCCTTTACTTCATCCCATCAGAGTGAAGCCATTGCCTCGATGAGTCTTCGCATACCTTCCCTGATCTCCTTTTCGCTGATCAACAGGGGCGGTGCAATCCGGAAAGCAGCAGGCTTGAAAAGGTAAAAATCTGTGACTACTCCCTGCTTCAGGGCTGCATCGAGGAATGATTTACGTTTCGAAGGATCGGCGAGGTCTATACCCAAAGCCAGGCCTTTACGGCGGATATCGCTGATGCTGCCGCTCTGTAGCGCCGGGTCCAGAAGTTCTTCGATAAGTCGGCCTTTTCCCTCAGCCTGCTGAATGAGCCCGGGCTGAATCATAATGTCAAGACCGGCAAGCGCTGCGGCACAGCTGAGGGGATGCCCGCCGAAAGTGGTGATATGACCGAGTTCGGGGTTGAAAGCGAGGGTATCCATCACGGGTTTGGATGCGATGAAAGCGCCAAGAGGCATGCCGGCCCCCAGGGCTTTTGCAAGGACCAGGATGTCGGGTACTATCCCATATTCTTCAAAGCTGAACAGCCTGCCGGTCCGTCCGAATCCCATCTGCACATCATCAATTATCAATAAGGCACCAGTTTCGTT
>Ga0182011_10004500_pt1 | contig 11163 bp, 8 predicted proteins | sample 711E1DmetaG_FD_120481 | JGI IMG/M metagenome (GOLD analysis project Ga0182011, IMG submission 120481) | Permafrost microbial communities from Stordalen Mire, Sweden - 711E1D metaG | ecosystem: Environmental > Terrestrial > Soil > Wetlands > Permafrost | place: Sweden: Stordalen | collected... | reverse complement strand
GGGCTGGGTGTCGCGATCTACAGCGCGATCCCGAACTACGTCGGCGACCTGTTCGGCTTCCTGTTCGGCGACGTGCTGGGAATCGGCCTGGGGGACCTCGTCGGCCTCGCGGTCCTCGGCGGCATCGTCCTCGTCGTGATCTGGGCGCTCTGGAAGGAGTTCCTGTTCGCGAGGTTCGACCCCCTGGGCGCCGCAGCGTCCAGTCTCAACGTCAACGGCCTCGACTATCTCTTCCTCGGGCTCATCGCGCTGACCATCGTGGTCAGCATCCAGGCGGTCGGGATCATCCTGGTGGTCGCCATGCTCACGACGCCGGCCGCCACGGCCCAGCTGCTGACCGCCCGGTTCGGACGCCTCATGGCGATCGCGATCGCGATCGGGATCGCCTCGGGGATCGCGGGCATCTACGTATCGTTCTGGCTCAACGTGGCGTCGGGCGCGTCGATCGTGCTCATCCAGACGGCGATCTTCCTCCTCGCCCTCACCCTCGGACCGCGCAATGGACTGCTGCGGCGCCGCGCCCGCCAGGCAGCCGGAACCAGCTGAGGCAACCCGGTCCTAGCTGGCGGTGATGAACTCGCCCCCGTCGACGTTGATCACGTTGCCGCTGATCCAGTCGGAGTCCGTCGAGGCGAGCGTGAAGAGCGCGTCGGCGACGTCCTCCGCCGTGGTCATCCGCGCGTGTGGGTTGCGTGCCAGCGTCAGCTCCACCATGCGGGCGGCCTCGGGGATCCTGCGCATCGCGGGCGTGTCGGTGACGCCGGCCCGGATCGCGTTGACCGCGACGCCCGAGCCGAGCCGGGCGAACTCCATGGCCAGCTGCCGGCAGTTGGATTCGAGGGCCGCCTTCGCAGCCGACACGGCCCCGTAGGACGGGATCATCCGGGCGGAGCCCTCCGAGGTCATGGCGAACACCTTGCTGCCCGCCTCGAGGAAGCCGCCCCGCCAGAGATCCTGGACCCAGTAGACGAGGGAGCTCGCCATCACGTCCAGGGTCATCTCCAGCTGCTTCCTGCTGATCCGGTCCTTCGGGTCGTCGGCCAGGAACGGGAGCAGCGAGCCGAACGCCAGGGAGTGCATGACGACGCGCAGGTGCGGTCTCCGGCCCTCCGCGATCGAGTGGTCGAAGCGCGCGCGGAGCCCGTCGAGCGCGTCGGCCCGCTTCTCGTCGTCCGCGGCGTTCATGTTGATGAAGAGCGCCTCGGAGCCCGCGGCGACGATCGCGGCCTTGACGTCCTGCACGTGCGCCAGGCCCGCCCGACCGTCGAGGTGCACGCCGGCGATCCGGTAACCGGCCCTCGCGAACGCGAGGCCGGCTGCCTGGCCCATCCCGCTCGACGCGCCGAGGATCAGCGCCCAGCGCTCACGCCCGTCCCCCATCCGAACCCTCCAGCCTCTCGCCGGCCCCACGCGAGCCGCGGCCGCGCGAGTCTAGCAGCCGACCGCCTGCATCCCTTTCGGCAGGGTTCCGCCCCGGTGCCGGCGTCCCGTCCGGCGGGGCCAACTCCGGCGCCTCCCGACGACCTCGCGTGGCCGCGGCGATCCCGAGAACGCCCAGCGCGATGAGCGCGGCACCGCCGAAGAATGCGGGCCCGAGCACCTCCCCGAGGATCAGCACGCCCAGCACCGCGCCCACCACCGGCTGGGCGAAGAACGCCGCAGCGGACACGGCCGGCGGCGCGGCCGCGTAGCCGCGGTACCAGAGCGACCAGGCGATCGCGGTCGCGCCGATCCCCAGGTAGAGGACCGCGACCACGGTGAGCGGCGTGATCGGCCGGAAGGACCGGCCCGCCAGCTCGAGCGGGACGAACGGGAGCAGCAGCACGATCGCGACCGCGCTCGCGCCGAGGATCGCCCGGAACGCTCCGACGGCTGCGACGAGCGGCCGGCCGACGCTGCTGAACAGCGCCCATGTCGCCGCCGACCCCACGAGCAGGAGATCGCCGAGGAGCGGCCGCGGCAGCGCGAGGTTCCCCGGCAGCACCAGGTCCGGGCCGGCCGCTCCCCCGAAGCCACCGTTCCGGGCGGCGAGCACCGCGACCCCGGCCAGCGCGACGACACAGCCGGCCCAGGCCACCCGGCGGACCCGCTCTCCCTCGAGGAACACGCCGAAGACGAGCACGAAGACGGGGGTCGTGGTGGTCAGGAGCGCCCCCTCGGCGCCGCCGGTCATGTTCGTGCCGACGAACTGCATGACGAGCGTGGCCGCGACGACCACGCCGGCGGCGATCACGCGGCGCACCGGCAGCGCGGCCAGCCCCAGCCGTCCGCGGAACACCACCGCGAGCACCGCCACCCCGACCACGAGCCGCAGCACGCCGAGCGTCAGCGGCGGGATCGTGTCGAAGGTCCCCGCGGAGACCACGTACATGCCGCCCCACAGCGCCGCCGCGGCGAGCAGGTCGAAGACCGCGCCTCGCGACGGGGACCGGACCGCGGCCCCGGCGTCGATGTCAGGCCCGGCCGACGAGGCCGGTGCGTGCGGAACGCGCAGGGCTTCCCTCGGGATCCGGCGTGCGGGCAAGCAGCGCGTCGACTTGCGCGACGAACGCCCGGGCCCCCATCCGTTCGAAGAGCTCGCGGGCCTCCCGGGCGGCCTCGGCGCCGAAGGAGTCGCCGGGCGGTGCCACGAACGCGGCGTCGAGCAGGAGTTGCGCGCGGCTCATGTCGAGGCCGAGGTCCGCCATCCGACGGATCGCATCGCGGAAGGCGACCGCCGCCTCCGGCCAGTGACCGTCGAGCGCGAGCAGCGCGGCAGCGATCCCGTCGCGGTTCACCGTGTGCGCCGGCCCGAAGACACCGAGCGCATCGTGGGCAGCGAGCATCTCGGCGACCGTGCCACGGTCCCCCGAACGGGCCGCGGCGCGCGCCGCGATCAACGTGCCGTTCGGTGCGTTGATGTCGAGCCCCGCCGCCCCTCGCCCGGCCCGGATGGCCGCCTGGAGATCCCCGGCCGCGAGCGCGACGACGGCCTGGTCGTATTCGATCCCGCTCCGGATTGCCGGGTCGAGACCGGCAACGTCGGGCCACACGTCCGAGAGGCCCGTGCCCCGCTCCTCGAACGCCCGGACGATGTTGAGCGAGCCGAGGAGCGTGGCCCGCTCACCCGCCCCGACGTCGTCAAGGCGGAGCGCAGCAAGCTCGCGCGCCTCGGGACCCCAGTCACTCACGAAAAGGATGCTGATCTCGAGCGTGTTGCCCAGGACGGTGAGGGCGAGGCGCTGGTAGCCGTGGCGTTTGGCGATCTCCCAGCCGGCGCGGCCCGCGGCGACCCCGGACCGCGGGTCGGTCTCGGCGAGCGCTCCGCCCAGGTTCGCGACCGCCCGCAGGTACGCGATCCAGAGACCGTGCTCCTCGGCGAGGCGCCGCCCGACGTCGATCAGGCCCGTGCCCTCGCGCCAGCGCCCCGTCATGGAAAGGGCCGACCCCCTTCGTGATCAGCGTGTGGGTCACCAGGTCCAGCGCATCTCCGCGCTCCGCGTCGCCGAGTGCCAGGTCGGCCCAGCGAACGGCCTCACCCGAGTCGCCGCGGAGCATGTGCCCCCGGCTGATCTGGGCCCGGATCGCCACGAGTGACCGGTCGGGGGCAAGGTCCGAGAACTCCGCTTCGGCCGGCAAGAGCATCTCCAGCGCCCGACGGGACTCGTACGCGTTCAGCAGCGCCTCGCCGAGGCCCGCCGTGGCCCGGGCAGCCGCAACGCGGTCACCGCGGGCTCGGTGCCGCGCGATCGCATCGGCGAAGGCGCTCCACGCCTCGGTGGTGCGGCCGACGGCGTCGGCAGCGACCGCGATCTGCTCGATCAGCTCCGCCTCTTCGCCCGGGTCGGGTGTGACGCTCCGGGCCCGCTCGAGGAAAGCGATGGCCTGGTCGTGCGAGCCGAGCGCGCCGGCACGGTCGGCGGCGGCCCGCAGCGCGATCCGCGCCTGGCCGGCGATCGCGGCTCCCTCGGCGCCATCCGGGGCCGCCAGGTACGCGTCGAAGTAGTGCGTCGCAAGCATTCCCGCCACCGCCTCGTCGCCGAGGGCCTCGTAGTAGCGGGCTGCCGCGAGGTGCTTCGCCCGGCGGTCGCGCTTCGCCAGCGTCCCATAGGCGACCTCGCGCAGGAGCGCCTGGGTGAAGCCGTGCTGGCCCCGCTCCGGGGATCTCGGGTCCGCGTCCACCCGCAGGATCTCGCGCCGGACCAGCGACCGGAGGCGCGCCTCAAGGTCGGCGGGCTCGTCGCCCGTCAACGCAGCGAGGGCCGCCAGCGAGAACGTCTGTCCCAGGACGGCGGCATCCTGGAGGATCGCACGCTCGGCGTGATCGAGCGCGTCGAGCCGGGCGGCGATGAGGGCGTGGAGCGTCTCCGGGACGTGCAGGTCGCCGAGCTCGCCGGTCACCCGGAACGTGCCACTCCCGTCGGGGACGAGGTGGCCGTCGGCGACCAGCATCCGGACCAGCTCGACCGCGTAGAGCGGGATGCCCCCGGCGCGGGCAAGGATGGCGCCGACGGTTCGCTCGGGCAGGTCGGGCGCAAGGCCGGCAAGGAGCGCGCGCATCGCGCTCTCCTGGAGCGGCCCGAGGGAAAGCGCCACGAAGTTCCGGCGCGCCGCACCCCAGCCCGGTCGCCGATCCAGCAGGTCGGGCCGGGCAAGGGTCACCACGTAGATCGGTCCGTTCGCCCATTCCATCAGGTGGTCGATGAAATCGACCAGCCCGGGGTCGGACCACTGGAGGTCCTCGAAGAGGAGGATCGCCGGGTGGTCGGCCGCGACACGCTCGAAGAACGTCCGCCATGCCGCGAAGAGCTCCTCGCGGCGACCACTCGCCGCGTCGCCGAAACCGAGCAGCGCAAGGAGAGCCGGCTCCAGCCGCTCGCGCTCGCCCGAGTCGGGGACGAACTCGAGGAGCGCCTCGCCGAGACGCTCGCGGGTCGTGGCCTCGTCGTCCCGCTCGGCCAGGCCGGCCCGGCGGCGGACCATCTCGGCGAGAGCCCAGAACGTGACGCCCTCCCCTAAGGCGGGGGAGCGGCCCTCGTGCCAGTAGATCGTCTCGAGGACGCCGTCGATGTACTTGAGGAACTCCCAGGCGAGGCGGCTCTTCCCGACTCCCGCCTGGCCGGTCACGGAGATCAGGCGGGGCTGCCGCTCGCGACCCGTGGCGTGGAAGAAGTCCTTCAGGAGCCGAAGCTCGTCGTCGCGGCCCACGAACGGCGCCTCGACGCCCTCGCTCCGGTTGGCGCCGCCGCGCTCGGCAACGACGCGGAGGGCCCGGTAGGCGGGCACCGGGGCGAGCTTGCCCTTGAGCGTCTGCTCCCCGGCCGGCTCGAAGGCGATGGCGCGCTCGGCGGCGCGGCGGGTGGATTCGCCGACCAGGACGACACCCGGCGGCGCGACCGACTGGAGGCGCGACGCGGTGTTGACCAGGTCGCCCGCGACCATGGCCTGGCCGCGACCGAACGCGGCGGGGTCGACCGCAGCTTCGCCGGTCAGGACGCCGGCGCGGAGCGCAAGCGCATCATCTCCCGCCTGGTGACCCAGGTGTCGAACGGCGTCGACGAGATCGAGCGCGGTGCGGACGGCCCGCTCCGCGTCATCCTCCTGGGCGACCGGCGCCCCCCAGACGGCCATCACCGCGTCCCCGATGAACTTCTCGACGGTCCCGCCATACCGTTCGACGATCTCGCGCGCGACGTTGAAGTACCCGTCGAGGAACTCGCGCACCCGTTCCGGGTCCTCGCCGTCGCTGCGGGCGGTGAAGCCGACCAGGTCCGCGAACAGGATCGAGACCAGGCGTCGCTCGGTGAGGGCCGGCTCAGCGGCCGGGCTCCTGCCCTGCACCGCAGATCGGTCAGGTGCCGCGATCGCACTCCCCGCCACAGTCCCGGCCCCCCCGACGGCCGGCGCGCCGCACTCGGAGCAGAACTTGGCGCCCGGTAGGTTGACGGCGCCGCAGGCCGGGCAGCTCGTCGCGAAGCGGGTTCCGCACTCGGAGCAGAACTTGGCGCCGGCGGCGTTGGAGGTGCCGCAGCTCGGGCAGGTCACGCGGGATCCTCGGTGCGGTGATCGCTGGGAGCGTACACGACCGCGCGCCCGGGAGTGGAAGCGACCTCCCGGCGACCGATCGGCGCCTCCCGGGTAGCATCCGCGCATGGAGACGACACCCGCGACCCCGACCCCCGACCATCGCTGGACCCTGATGCTCGTGCACGCGCACCCGGACGACGAGACGATCGGGACGGGCGGCGTGATGGCCAGGGCGGTCGCGGACGGCCACCGGGTGGTCCTGGTCACGTGCACGCGGGGTGAGCTGGGCGAGATCGTCGTACCCGAGCTGGACACGCCGGCGAACCACCGCCGCCTCGGCGAGATCCGGTCCGCGGAGCTCGAGGCGGCGATGGACGCGCTCGGCGTGACCGAGTGGGAGAACCTGGGCTACCGCGACTCCGGAATGATGGGCGAGCCCGGCAACCACGACCCGCGCAGCTTCTGGCAGGCCGACCGCGACGAGGCGATCGGGCGGCTCGTCTGGATGGTCCGCCGATATCGCCCCGACGCGATCATCGGCTACAACGCCTTCGGCGGCTACGGGCATCCCGACCACGTGAACGCGCACCGCGTCGCGGTCGGCGCGTTCTACCGGGCGGGCGACCCGGAGTGGTACCCGGAGCAGCTGGCCCCGGAGCACGGCGGAACCGGTCCGGTCGAGCCGGACGGTGGCCTTGCGCCGTGGGCGCCCGCGAAGCTCTACGAGCAGGCGATGGGACGCGCCCGGCGCGAGGCGATGGCGGCCCGGATGGAGGCGGCCGGCGTGCGCTCGTTCTGGTCCCGGCCGGACCCGGCGGACGCGGCGGCCGTGGAGGCGTGGGAGACGTTCATGCGCCGATCCACCGTCGAGGACGAGGAGATCACCACGCGGGTGGACTGCGCGCGCTTCACGCCGCAGCGCTGGGCGGCCCTCCTGGCCCACCGGACGCAGCTCTCCGCGGAGAGCCCGCTGCTGGCGATGGGCCCCGACGCCATGGCAGAGGCCATGGGCGAAGAGACGTTCATCCTGCGCGCGGCGCGGGTGGCGACCCACTTCCCGGAGACGGACCTCTTCGAGGGGCTCGAGTAGCGCCCGATCGGGCGCCCGTCGGCGGTCGGTGGCCGGCCCAGCGATGCCTGGGGCGGCGGCGCCCACGGCGAACAGAGCGCCCGAACCGCAGGGTTCGCAGCGGACGGCCTCGGTGCCCTCTGCCCTGCTGTTCGCAGGTGACGAACAGATCCGCCGAATCCTGCCTCCTTGCAGCGGCGGGACGACCGGATTCAGCCCATCTGTTCGCAGTAGGCGACCTGCGGGAGCGTGCGTTGACCCAGCGCGATATCCGGGTGACTGCGACGACCGGGCGCGGCCTCGGGGAGGGCCGCCAAAGCCCGAGGCCGACTTCAGCCGGTGCGGTGCCGAGTGGGTCGGCCCCGCCGGCACGCGGCGGGGGGTCAGGGCTGTGCGGAGGATGGCGGACCCGACCGGATTCGAACCGGCGATCTCCTGCGTGACAGGCAGGCATGTTGGGCCGCTACACCACGGGTCCACGGCCGGCAGATGGTAGCACTGGCCGAGCGGACCTGTCGCTTCACGATCGGCGCTTCGCCGGCGGCCGTCGCCACGCGCAGCCGCCAGACACGCCATCGCGCGAGCCGCGATATCCTCGCCGGGCCATGCCCCGCATCGACCTGCGCTCGGACACCGTCACGCACCCCACGCCGGCAATGCGCCGCGCGATGGCCGAGGCGGAGGTCGGCGACGACGTCTTCGGCGACGACCCGACCGTAAACGCGCTTGAGGAGCGTGCCGCGGCGCTGCTCGGCAAGGAGGCCGGCCTCTTCGTCGCCTCGGGAACGATGGGCAATCTCGTGGCCCAGATGGCGCACCTGGGCCGCGGCCAGGAGACGATCGCGAGCGCGGACAGCCACATCGTCATGGACGAGGCAGCCGGCCACGCGGTCGTCGTCGGGACGAGCATCCGGGGACTCCCGGCGCGCCCCGACGGGACGCTGGACCTCGCGGCCATTGCGGACTCCTTCCGCGACCCGGCCGATCCGCACGAGCCGCTCAGCGGCCTGGTCGCGATCGAGAACACGCACGCTCATTCGATGGGCCAGCCCCTCGGCGTCGCCTACACGCAGGCGGTCGCGGACGTGGCCCACGCGCACGGGGTGCCGCTCCACGTCGACGGCGCCCGCTTCTTCAACGCGGTCGTGGTGGAGGGCGTGGACCCGGCCGCGCTCGCCGGCCCTGCCGACTCCGTCACCTTCTGCCTGAGCAAGGGGCTCGCCTGCCCGGTCGGCTCCGTCCTCGTCGGCTCGCGCGCGTACATCTGGCGCGCGCGGCGTGCCCGGAAGCTCCTCGGCGGCGGCATGCGCCAGGTCGGCGTGCTCGCGGCGCCGGGCCTCATCGCCCTGTCCGACGGGCCCGACGGGATGATCGCCCGCCTCGCCGAGGATCACGCGAACGCCCGGCGACTGGCCGAGGGGCTGGCGGACCTGGCGGGCATCGAGTCTCCCGGCGGGCTGGCGCAGCCCACGTCCGGCCGCCTGGACCCCGCTCGCGCCCGGACCAACTTCGTGATCTTCCGGGTCGCCCGCGACCGGGCGGCGTTCCTCGCCGCTCTCGCGGCCCAGGGCGTGCTCATGGTCCCCTACGCGAACGGGACGATCCGAGCGGTGACCCACTACGGGATCACGGTCCAGGACGTCGATGCGGTGATCGTGGCGGCCCGGGGGGTCCTTGCCGAGACGGCGGGCACCCCGGTCGGCGTGCCGGCGATGGCCGGCGCGCCGGCGCGGGTCCGCGGCTGAGCCGGGCGGGCGTGCTCATCATCCCGTCGATCGACCTCGACAACGGCCGCTCGCGGATCGTCCACTGGCCGGGCGCCGCTGCGGGGATCGGCGCGCCCAGCGATCGGCCCGAGTTGATCGCCGAGCGGTTCGTCGCCCAGGGCGCCCGGGCCGTGCATCTCGTCGACTTCGACGGGGCGAGGCAGGGCCGGCCGGTCAACCTCGATGCCGTGGGGCGCGTCGCAGCGCGCGTCGGCGTCCCGCTCCAGCTCGCGGGCGGCCTGGAGAGCGCCGACGGCATCCGGCTCGCGTTCGCCGCCGGGGCCACGCGCGTCGTGCTCGCGATGGCCGTCGCGGATGACCCGGCGACACTGCGCTCCTGCGTCGAGGTGGCCGGCGACTGGCTGGCGGTCGGCCTGGATCCGCGTCCCGACCGATTCACCGAGTACCCGTGGAAGCGCGCGCGCCGGCCGACCTTTGACGAGGTGGCGGACGAGCTGGCGAGCCTCGGTGTCCGGCGGTTCGTCCTGTCCCACGCCGGCGGCGCGCTCGATGCCGGGCTCGTCGATCGACTCGTGCGCGACCTCGACATCGAGGTCGTCGTCGCCGGCGGGGTCACCGACCTCGCGGGCATCCGCCGCCTTCGGGATGCCGGCGTTACCGGCGTCCTCCTCGGGGAGGTCCTGCTCTCCGGCCGAATCGAGTTCCCCGCCGCAATGGAGGCCGCCGCATGACGGTTCGATTCACTCGTCGCCCATTCGCCCTCGCCGTCGGTGCGGCGCTCCTGCTCGGCGCGTGCTCGGGCAGCGCCACGCTCGCTCCGTTCTCTGCCCCGCCGTCGGCAGTGGCGAGCGCAGCGGCTTCGGCGCAGCCCGTGGCGTCGGCCGGCGCATCGTCGGCCGACGGATCGTCGGCTCCGAGCGCGGCCGCGAATGCGGGGGCGGTCATCGCTCCCGCCGGGTGCCCGACCAGCGCCCCGCCGCCCATGGCCGCCACGGACACCGCGACGGTCACGCTTTCGACCGCGAAGGGCGACATCGTGATCAAGGTCACGGGGTCCCTCGCCCCGAACGCGACCGGCGATTTCGTGGCGCTCGCCGCCTGCGGCTACTACAACGGCGTCGTGTTCCACCGGCTCGTGCCGGGGTTCGTGATCCAGGGCGGCGATGGCCAGTTCGGCCGCGTGCCGAACGTGGACGCGTCGCAGGTCGGGTTCGGGGGCCCCGGCTACACGATCACGGACGACCCGGTCATGACGCCGTACCAGCGCGGGACGGTGGCCATGGCGCGCACGAGCCAGCCCAACTCCGAGGGATCGCAGTTCTTCATCGTCCTGGACGACGGGGCCGCGAGCGCGCTGGCGTCGGTGAACACCTACGCGATCGTGGGCCAGGTGACCTCCGGAATGGATGTCGTGGACGCGATCGCCGCGATGCCCAACTCCGGCCCGCCGAGCAACTCCGCGCTCGACCCGCTGCCCATCACGAATGCGAGCGTGAGCCGGCCCTAACGACGCATCGTCCTCCCCCGACCCCGCGACCCGACGCGCCTCCAGCCCCGGATCGTTTCCAGTTGCACCCGAAGGAGTACTCGTGACCAAGGCAACCATCGCGACCACTAAGGGCGACATCGTCGTCGAGCTCAACGACGTGGGAACGCCGAAGGCGGCCGGCAACTTCATCAAGCTCGCAAAGCAGGGCTTCTACGACGGCGTCATCTTCCACCGGGTGATCCCGGGCTTCGTGGTCCAAGGGGGCGACGGCGAGTTCGGGCGCCAGGACGAGAAGGGCCGGATCCGCAATCCCGGGCGCGCCGGCACCGGCGGCCCCGGCTACAAGTTCGAGGACGAGCCGTTCACCGGCGACTACAACCGGGGCGCGCTGGCGATGGCCAACGCGGGCCCGAACACGAACGGGTCGCAGTTCTTCATCTGCCACCAGGACCTGCGCGGCAAGCTCCCCAAGAACTACACCCGTTTCGGCCAAGTGCTCAGCGGCATGGACGTCGTCGATGCGATCGCCATGGCGCCGCGCAACAGCCGCGACTTCCCGGAGGCGCCGGTCGCGATGGTCTCGGTGACGATCGAGGAGGCCTGACCGGGGCTCGATCGACCGCCAGCCGGGCTGCAACCCGCAGACCGCGCGGCGCACGCAGGCAGGCTGTTCGCAACCTTTGGCGGCCGGATCGCCCGAATGTTGCGAGATATTAATACGCGACCGTGCAATAAACCATTGGCGCGAGCGTCGCGACAGGGTACAGTGGAGGCCGTCGCGCAAGCGACGCTGCTGCCCTAGTTACAGGGTCATGGGTAGGTAGGGTCAGGGTAGTCGGTGCAGCCGGCGTGATAGATGCCCTTGTAACGTG
>Ga0182011_10004499_pt1 | contig 11163 bp, 16 predicted proteins | sample 711E1DmetaG_FD_120481 | JGI IMG/M metagenome (GOLD analysis project Ga0182011, IMG submission 120481) | Permafrost microbial communities from Stordalen Mire, Sweden - 711E1D metaG | ecosystem: Environmental > Terrestrial > Soil > Wetlands > Permafrost | place: Sweden: Stordalen | collected... | reverse complement strand
TATGGCTACACTCTGATTTATAATGAATTCTCCAGAACGAAGCCTGCTTCCAACAACATACTGCTCTCAGTCTTCGAGGAAGGAATCCTGGAACTCCCCACCAAGTTTGGTGATGAAAGGTACGTCAAAGTTCATGAGGACTTCAGAGCCATTCTAACAAGCAACTCCATAGAGTACGCAGGTATCCATAGACCTCAGGATGCGCTTCTCGACAGGATGGTAGGAATATACGCTGATTATTACTGCTACGACACTGAAGTCCAGATCGTTAGGGAGCACACGGGGATATCCCTTGAGCAATCCAGAAAGATCGTAAGCGTAGTTCGGTCGATAAGGAATAAGCTCCCAGATGGTCAGAAGCCTGGAACAAGAGCTTGCATAATGATCGCCAATGGCTTGAAAACTCTTAACGGCAGCAGTGACATAAGCTTTGAGCAGCTCTTCATCGACGTAGTAGCAACCAAGACCTGCTCGACTCAGGACATGGCCGAAAAGACTAAACTGGTTATAGAGTCCGTATCCCAAGTTTCTTAGGGATCATTATGGAACGAACTAAAGCTGTAATTGAGGAAGCGAGCGTTCACAAGATAGTTGGCGATCTCTTCAAAAGGAAACCTCCAGGACTGCGGTTCAATGAGACGGATGCTGTCGTAATCACGGCCAGAACAGAGGATGGAAGGGTGATGACGGAAACCTTCTATCTTTGCCTAAAGCCGGATGGAACCTTTGATGAGCAGTCCATGGGCTCTGATGCAAGCCAAGCCAGGAGACACAGACTAGCCAGATTTATACGGTATTACGGGTTTGCTGAGGATATCAGTATATATAATTTAAGAGATGGAGTTGGTGATTGGAAAGGTAGGGCTGTGGAAGTCCTTCCATCCGAGAAAGGTGATATTATCTTCACACCATAGGTGGATTTGAGATGACAGGTAAGCCTAAGATCCAAGCGATAAGCGAAAAAGCCTGCGTTATGGCGGAGACTCTCTTTAACAAAAAATTCGATAGCATAGTCAGCGTCTCCAGAGACGGCGAAGGTTGGATTGTAGAGTCCGAGGTCTTAGAGAGAAAGGCCGTTCCGGATACCCAGGACATCCTGGGAAAGTACGAGATGAAGTTCGATGATAGTGGGGAGCTCCAAAGCTACAGAAGAATTGGGCTTCGCCATAGGTCAGATATGGAAGTGGTAGAAGAAGAGGTGTAGCTCCTGTGACCAGAAGGACCCTGCGAACTGATGGACATAAACCGGAAGAAGGCCTTGGTAAGTATGTCTACTGTGTAATAAAAGCTCCCGAAGATAAGAATAGCTTTGGAAATCTGGGCTTTGGAGGTCAAGAGGTCTACACTTTCGAGTACAAGGACATTACACCTGTAATTAGCGATGCAGTCTTCAAAGAGTACGCTGTCGATGAGGAAGAGGTCGAGACTCACAGGAAAGTTGTAGAGCGGGTCATGACCGAGTACAGTGTGCTGCCAGTGGCCTACGGGATGATTTTCAAGAACCGAAAGCTGCTAACGATTGCCATGGGTGCAGGTTACGCAGCGATGAAGAAGGCCTTCGAAGCTGTGGACAACAAGGTCGAGCTTGGCATCAAGATATTTTTGCCCAAGGGCGTGGAAGATTGGAATGGAAAGAGATCAGAGTGCAGATCCGAATTCTTAGAGAACCTGCGGGGCATTTCTGTTGATTCAAAAGAGCTCAAGCTATTCAGCGATCGCTTGATATTGAATGTAGCCTTTCTAGTGGACAAGGCAAAAATCCTTGAGTTTTCCGAGCGGGTAGGGGAGATCTCTTCCGGGTACGGGGAAGTCAAGGTGCAGTACTCCGGGCCCTGGCCTGCTTATAACTTCGTTGACATATACATTCTGGGAAAGCAGCGAAAGGGGTTCAGATAGTGTTCCTAATAGACGATATTGCATTACGTGCCCTCGGCATCTCCATACCCTCAATCGACATGTTCTGGACCATTGAACAAATCTACAAGTTTGCTTACAAAGAGACGTACAACCCAGAGAAGATCAAGAGCCAGATAAAGGAGAACCGTCTACTTTACGAGTTCGGCGAGACGACACGGGATGAGTATGACCGAACCAACTCTGAGCTCATGTATAAGCTTCGTCTAGCTCTAAAAGCTTCGGAGATGGACCTGGGCCAGAAAACAGACTTGCTGGGATAGATATGAAAGACGATGAGGCAATAGCTCCAAGAGGACCTGTGGTTCTGGAGCAAAGGCAGATCCGTGGGAGTGCTTGCTTTCTGCGGATTCTCCAAGAGATGGATGAGGCGGGAGAAACAAGGAGGGATATCACGGGAGATGTTGTTGGCCCTTTCTTCTCCAGGGCGGTGTACGGGTGCGTGATTAGGATAGGGATGGATAGCAATGAGTCTAATATATCTGCCCATCGCAGATCAGTGTAATAAATGATTATGGAATGATAATATCAAACAAAACCCCTGAGGAAGATAAATGGCATTGATGGTGCGCAAGGTTATGGAGAATAGACGGCGGCAGCACACGCTTGTGACTGCCCATAAGAGAAGAATCAGGGACGAGGTTATACCTCAACTAAGAAAGACCAAAAGGGAATGGTACGAAACCTCTCGCCTGAATAAGCTGAGCATCCAGGGGAGATGGAACGCTCAGAAGGCGGTGGTCCAAGGACAACAGAGGGGCCAGCAGATCAAACACAAAAATGCGATAGCCGCCCATAAAAGAAGGATCAAAGCAGAGCTTGCCAAGCGTATGTAAGTTTTGCTTTAGAGAAGAAAATCGCTTCCTGAAGCCTTGAAAACGAAAAGCCAAGATAAGGTGTTTTCGATCCACCGGTGAAGATATGATGGGATTAGCGCCAAATAAAACAAGCAACCTGGCTGATGTTGTGGAACGGATACTGGACAAAGGCCTGGTGATCAACGCAGATATAGCAGTGTCGATAGCTGGCACTGAGCTGCTAGGAATTAAGATACGAGCAACTCTGGCTTCCTTTGAGACCGCAGCAAAGTATGGACTGGAACTCCCTTCAGGAACAAACCTCAACGCACCAGGCTGGAAGGAGGCATCCGTGACCAAGATGGCATGCCCGGAATGCGGAAACCGAAGGGACGAGAAGCTGCTGATTCAGGAGGGGTGTCACGTCTGCGGTTGGTCCAGCCCGATGCAGAGCTTGCCTCTAATAAGGCCGCCTTCTGATAGCTATGATTGACTTTCGATGAGGTGAGCAGTCGTGAAAAAGGTGCCAAAGGATAAGGATGAGTCCAAGGAACAGTACGAAGAGAGGATAAAGCAGCTTGAGAAGAGGATTGAAGACCTGGAAAAGAAAGAGCCTGGGAAACTGAGCGAGACAGGAATACAGGTCGAAAAAGGGTCCGGAGGGGACATTTGCGTGGAAGGATTGGTGGATGGCATTGTTGGCCAGTTCATTCCAGGACTTGGAGGGATCATCAAAGCTCTGGAAAAATCCTCGCCGGAGTTTCGAAATAGGATTGCAGATACGGATGCTGAGATAAAGCATAGGATCGATGTGGGCTGGTCGAGCAAGCCCGTGGTAGATTACCACATATCTACAAGGCCTCTTTCCAGCGGATCAAGGAAAAGAACCGCTCCACGAGAGGTAAACGTGAGGATGCCGGAAAAGGGGCCAATCAGGGAGCCCATAGTCGATGTGCTCGACGGGAAAGATTACATCACAGTGATCGCCGAGCTGCCCGGAATCACCGAGGAGGACCTGACAGTCCAGCTTAAAGGAGAGTCCCTGGAGATAAACGCCGGCAAGTTCAACAAGACAGTGGGACTGCCTTGCGCTCCAAAGTCCATAATGGAGAAGACCTACAAGAACGGCATACTTCAGCTCAAGATAGAGCGGTCGTGAAATGACCATCAACATAGATGAGGAGAACTTAAAAGAGGGGTTGCTCGGCCTGGTGGTCGCCCTTGTAGAGATCATCGAAGAGGTACTCGAGCGCCAGGCTATCAGGCGAATGGAAGGCGGAAGGCTGAGCGATGAGGAAATGGAGCGGCTAGGTGATGCACTCTCTGAGCTGGACGAGGCTCTTGAGAAGATTAAAGTCGATAACGGCATTGAGGACGCTGTCAAGTCCGTAAGAGATGGTCTTGACAACGTGGCTGAAAACATAGTCGATCAGTTCATCGATCCGGAGAGATGGACCGAAGATGCAAGGAAGCTAGACTGTGAGCGATGAGGCCAAGTATCTTTATTGTATAGCCAGGGAGCACGAAGAGCTCCAGCTTGGCAACATAGGGATAGAGGAGAAGATGGTTTACACCATCGCTCAACGGGATGTGGCAGCCTTGGTCCACTCTTGTCCGCCCGAGCCTTATAACACCGGTGACAAGGCCCTGGCTGAAGGTTGGGTACTGGAGCACAGTTACGTCATCGATCAAGCCATGAAGAAGTTTGGAACGGTCCTTCCCTTCTCTTTCGACGTTATAATCAAAGGAAACGATGACGTAATTCGAGAATGGCTAGACCGGAACTACGAAAGACTTCAAAAAGAGCTGGAGAGGCTCGCGGACAGAGCGGAATACTCTGTCCAGATCTTCTACGACTATGATAGGTATGCGTCTAAAGTGCTGAGCGGCAACTGTGATCTTCTGGCCTTAAAAGAGAAAATCGATGAGCAAAGCCGTGGGAAGGCCTACCTGCTCCAGCGCAACCTGGATCTGAAGCTAAAGGATGCAGTTTCCTCAAATGTAGAAAAACTGGCTGAGCAGTTCGGCCTAGAGATAGGGTCCATCGCCGATGAGGTCAAGGCCGAAGAGAGACACTCTTTCGTTCCCGAGAAGTACAAGGACAAGAAGTTGATGGCCACTTTCTCCTGTCTGGTACACAGGGACAATGTTGACGTCCTTGGCTTGGCTTTGGAGAAGATCAACTGCCTCGATGGCCTGGCCGTCAGGTTTACGGGCCCCTGGGCTCCTTTCAGCTTCGTGGATACCGGAGGTGTCTGATCTTGGAGCCAGAGCGCGAAAGCTGTCTGGTGGAGGTGCTGGATAGGCTGCTGAACAAAGGCGTAGTGCTTAACGCAGATCTGATAATAACGGTGGCTGGCATCCCCATGATCGGAATAAACCTTAGGGCTGTTCTGGCCAGCATGGAGACAATGCTCGATTACGGCATGATGGAGGACTGCGATAAGGCCACCAGGGAGTGGTATGCTCGCCAAAAGTGTATGGTTCCTTCTATGAACAGATGATTGGACTTCTTGATATTTGGCATAGACTTGGAAAACTTCATTACTTATTTCATAAAGTGTCTTATTAACGTATCTTCAATTGTAGTATATTTAGTATTATATTTTATAGACTATATCGATAAACCATTCAATAATATATTTAATGATATATTCTAATAATATATTCTAGTAATGTAATGCTGTTGTTTTTTAATTAGTCTAAGATCTTAATCTCGATGTCCTTTGCTATCTTCGGGATCACGTTGTGGGACGCCCCGATGAAGAGCAGGCCGGTCTCGCCGTCCTTGAGTGTCGAGCTGATAGTTTTGGCTATGAATGTATCCCGATTTTCCATGAGGCGATCCTTAACCTGGTCGTACCCGGCTCCTGCCTCAGTTTTCTCTTTGTCTGTTTTGGCCTCTAAGATGGCCTTAATATGACTGTACTCCTCTCTGAGAAGCTCGGGGCTCTCCGTTGCCTCAATCCTTGCTCCTCGATCCATTAGCTTGCAAAGTATTTGGTAGTTCTTGCTTCCTTTCTCTGCCGTCTCGCGCACGATCCTTTCACCCAGCGCCCCTGCGCACGGCAAGCCGTCCTGGTATATCCTGACCCTATCAAACTTCAGCCCCAGGCGATCAACCTCCTGGTCCACCTCTTCCCAGAACTTCTCGATTCTCCTCTGGTTATCCTCCCACCTTTGCCTCCCAATCTTGGCCACGCCCTCCTTCTCCAGACCATCCTTCATAGACCCCATGTCAAATGGAGTGTGAACGATTCTTATCACTAACAGCTTTCTCAAAAGCATCCCTCCAGATCTTCGAACCGTAACTACCTTGGATTGATTCCAGACAGATCAAATCTCAACGAACCTCATGCGCATCTCGTAGACTTCTTCTTCGCGTCTCTTTTCTATTTCGAACCCCATCTTCTCGAAGAGTAGTAACATCGGCTTGTTCTCCACCAGAACCTCAGCCGTAAAACCAAGCAGGCCCTGCCTCCTGGCCAGGTATGTGAGATAGGAAAGGAGCTCAGAGCCCACCCCCTGGTTCTGGCACTGGTCCTTTACCACCAAGGCAGCCTCTGCAGTGTGCATGTCCCTGTTCAGTTCGTACTGGCCCAGGCCGATTATAGTCTCCTTTTCCTTCCCTTGAATGACCGCGAGGATCTCCATCTTCTTGGTGTAGTCCACAGCTACGAAATCCTGTAGCCTCTTGTGAGGCATGTCCTTTCTTTGAGAGAAGAATCGCAGATACATACTGTCCTCAGAAAGGGCGTAGAAGAAGTCCTTCAGCATCGGTTCATCTGTGATCTTCACGGGCCGGAGAAGGATATCAAGACCTTGCTTAGTTGTCCTGTAGGTCTCCAGCTCCTCAGGGTACACTCCTCTCTCGCCGGGAACAAACGCCTGGTCCCTGTAGACCAGAGTTCGTTTTTTGGCTTCCTCTAACAGCCAGGGCCTGAACTTGGGGTGAGCGATTGATATCAAGTCCATCGTCCTCTCCCGGATGTTCTTGCCGTGCAGGTAGGCTATACCGTATTCAGTGACTACATAGTGCACATCTCCCCTCGTGAGGGTCACTCCTGCGCCCTCCTGTAGGACAGGGACAATCCTCGATACTGTATCGTTCAATGCTGTTGAGGGTAGAGCCAGAATTGTCCTGCCGCCAGGCGCAAGCACGGCACCGCGCATGAAGTCTGCCTGGCCTCCAATGCCGCTGTAGAAAGTCCCGCCGAGGGATTCGGCCGTGGCCTGGCCTGTCAGGTCTATCTCCATGGCGCTATTAATGGCAGTCATTAGGTGGTTCCTGGCGATGATCAGGGGGTTGTTGGTGTAATCGATCCTCTTGAACTCCACAGCCGGATTTTCATCGAGAAAATCGTAGGTTTCTTTGCTGCCCATGCAGAAAGAGGCGATGGTCTTGCCTGGATTATGGCTCTTCTTGGAGTTGTTGACCACGCCAGTCCTCATGAGGTTCACTATGCCGTCACTCAGAAGCTCCGTGTGCACACCGAGGTTCAACTTTTCGCCGAGGTTTGAAACAACAGCGTCGGGTATGATACCGTATCCAACCTGGATGGTGGAGCCGTCCTCGATTATGCGAGCGACGTAGCTTCCTATTCTCTTGACTATATCGCTTGGCGCTTCCACAGCGTACTCCAGCATCGGCTCATCGTGGGGCAGCAGAAAGTCAATGTCTTCTATGTTTACGAACCCGTCACCGTGGGTCCTGGGCATGTTGGAGTTGACCTGAGCTATGACCAGGGTTGCCTTTTCCGTAGCAGCCTTGACTATGTCTATGCTTATCCCGAGGCTCACATAGCCATGTTTGTCCGGCAATGAGGTCTGTACCAGGGCTACGTCTATCGGTATTATTTTCCTCCTGAACAGATCGGGAACTTCTGAGAGAAAAATGGGGGTGTAGTCCGCAGCACCACGGTTCACAGAGTTCCTGGTGCTGTCGCCCACGAAAAAAGAGTCAAGGCGAAAGTTCTCCTGGAGCTTCTCATCCGTATAAGGTGCAACGCCCAAAGTCCAGACGTGGATCAGCTCGGTGTCGAAGAATGCCTTGGGATTGCTTCTGACGTAGTTTACAAGGGCCTGTACGAGGTACTGGGGCTCACCGCAGCCGGTGCCTATGAATATCCGATCACCGGCGTGAATATGACGGAAGAGCTCCTCCTCTGAGGCGAACTTCTCCGGCCAGGTTGTTTTCGTCTTCTCCAGGTTTCTCAAACCCTCGGTGTCCATCTCGTTTTCTCCCTTGCAGCGCGTCACTGCATAAGTCATTCAAGTCAGTTTGACCGTACAATTGTATCGTTGATGTATCTAATCTTCAAGGATTATCTTCTATGACCTCATCGTCTTTAACTCTATCGATATCGGCATAACGTGAACAGAGGAAAGGGCTTTGAACAAAAGTGCATCAACCTGCACTTACTAGTTTTGAGGCTCAACATCGTGAGTCTTAACGTCAGGAGTCTTAACGTTAATATTCGTCTTCTCGATCTGAGAAGGTACAAATACGATTAGAAGCAAGATAAAGGTGTTATCGACGTATCCAAAATAGTGAGAAGATATGAACACTTCATTAGAACATCTGTACCTTAGATCCACTGAATATGGAGGCGAATTATACTTTGTCGGATATAGTGCCGGACGCTGAGCTGGACTGCATTGGACTGTTCTGCCCCATGCCCATTGCCAGGACCAAGGAGGAGATAGAGAACATCGAGGTTGGTCAGGTTCTTAAGGTGGAAGCAGACGACCCAGCCGCAGAGGAGGACATCGCCCGCTGGGCTAAGCGAGCAGGTCACCAGGTTCTCAGGTTCGAAAAGTCCGGAAACATGATCACCTTCTTCATAAAAAGAATGAAGTAGAAATGGGAGATGTAGAGTAATCGAGACGCGAAGGGGAGAAAAAGAGGACACTAGAGAATTGGAGAAAAAGGTGAGGATAATATGAGCACCATACTTTATGTGCAGACCAGCGGAGTGGACACGCCAGAGAGAACCTACGCTCCCTTCATCCTGGGGACGACTGCCAGGGCAATGAATGTCGAGGCAGAGATATTTTTCATGATCAAAGGCATAACCATCCTCAAGAAAGGCGAGGCCGAGAAGGTGAAGCTGGGAAGCTTTCCAAGCCTCAAGGAGGTCATTGATCAGGCAGTGAAGGCCGGGGTCAAGCTATACATCTGCGAGCAGAGCACCCAGCTTTTCGGCATGGCAAGGGGCGACTTTATCCCTGAAGCCAAGGTCGCAGGAGCGGGAACCCTGAACGACCTGGCCCTGGACGCCGATTCTGTTATAACCTTTTAGAGAGAATAAGATAGGGCTTAAAAGAATTGTAGAGGAAGGGCAAATGTGCGGAATATATCTGGACTATCAGTCGGCCATGCCTGTGGATACCAGGGTGCTGGAGTTTGCGGAAAGGTATCTTACCAAAGAGTTCGGAAACCCATCGGCCCTTCACTCCGTTGGCCTGGCTGCCAAATCGGCCGTGGAGGAGGCCAGAAGGAAAGTGGCAGAGCTTATCAACGCTCCGGACCCCTCCAACATAATCTTCACCGGCAGCGCCACCGAGGCCAACAACCTCGCCATTAGGGGAACGGCCCAAAGAAACGCCGCTAAAGGGAAGAAGGTCCTTGCCAGTGCCATCGAACACATATCTGTTATCAACGCCATGAAGGATTTGCAAAAAGGAGGCTTCCAGCTAACCCTTGTTCCCGTCGACTCTGCGGGCATTATCGATCTGGCGGTCCTTGAGAACCAGCTTTCTAAAGACACGACCGTAACCTCTGTAATGTACGCCAACAGCGAGATCGGAACCATCGAGCCGATAAAAGAGATAAGCCAAATGGTCCACGATAAGGGCATGTTCCTGCACGTGGACGCAGTGGCCGCCCAGGGAAGGATTCCCATCGACGTACAGAAAGACGGGATTGACCTGCTGACCATCTCGTCAAATGACATGTACGGGCCCCAAGGAGCAGGGGCACTGTATGTTAACCCCAAGGTAAAGCTTCAACCGACACTGCTTGGGGGCGGACAGGAAAAAGGCCTGCGTCCGAGCACGGAGAACCTTTTCGCAATTGCCGGGATGGGCGAAGCAGCACGCTTGGCTAAGCTGGAGATGGACCAGGAGAGCGACAGGCTGCGACCCATAAGAGACAGCCTGATCAAAGAGATCCTGAAGATCGATGAGGCTTACCTGACGGGCCATACTACTATTAGACTGCCGCACCATGCCAGCTTCAGGTTTAGCCGTATAGAGGGCGAGAGCATTCTGCTCACCATGGACGCAATGTTCAATATTCAGGTATCCACAGGGTCGGCTTGCTCCTCAAGGACACTAGAGCCAAGCCACGTTCTTCTGGCCATCGGGCTCAAGCACGAGCAAGCCCACGGCTCGATGGTGACGACTCTGGGAAAGTATAACAACCAGGGAGAGATACCCGTGATAGCAAAGGCGGTGAGCCAGACGGTGCAGAGGTTGAGGGCACTGTCTCCCTTATAAATATAAGATTGATTTAATCGAATTAAAGTCGATAATCTAACCAAGGTCAAGGTGACTAACGGATGGCACAAGTAGGTTACAGCAAGAAGGTGATGGAGCACTTCATGAACCCCAGGAACGTTGGGGTGATCGAGAACCCGGACGGCTACGGTAAGGTCGGCAACCCTGTCTGCGGGGACCTAATGGAGATCTTCATCAAGGTAAAGGACGACAAAATAGACGACATTAAGTTTAGGACCTTCGGCTGCGGATCGGCCATAGCCGTGAGCAGCATGGTCACTGAAATGGCCAAGGGTAAGCCTCTTGATGAGGCCATGAAAATTACTCGCAAAGACGTAGCCGACGAGCTAGAAGGCTTGCCACCCCAGAAGATGCACTGCTCCAACCTTGGCGCAGATGCGCTTCACGCAGCCATCAAGAACTACTGGGTCAAGATCGGAAAGATAAAGCCGGAAGAGGCGAAGCCTGAGGGCGAAGAAGGCGAGGCCTGCTCGACGGAATGAACTCGACGAACCTAAGGATCCGTCTATATTTTAAAATCATTCTTTTTATCCCAATATTCACCAATTGCCAGTGTATGGACAAAGAACAAACCGTGGTGCAAATAATTGATCAGTCAAATAAAGGCATACTTCGCTGCGTTTCCATGTCATACTGATATGGCATGGCATTCTGCAACGATCACCAACATCCGTCTCATTAAGCCAATCTGACGCAAGTCTCAATGGCCATGCGCAACTCGTCAAGCCAAATGGGCTTGGCGAGGTATCCGTCCATGCCCGCTTCAAGGCATTTCTCCCGATCGCCTTTCAGGGCGTAAGCAGTAATGGCAATTATCCTTGGCCCGTCGTTGGGCCAGCGCTGGCGGATGATTCGAGTGGCCTCCAGGCCATCCATCTCAGGCATCTTGACGTCCATGAGCACCACATCGTATGTCTGGTGTTCCATGGCC
>Ga0182011_10004498_pt1 | contig 11163 bp, 9 predicted proteins | sample 711E1DmetaG_FD_120481 | JGI IMG/M metagenome (GOLD analysis project Ga0182011, IMG submission 120481) | Permafrost microbial communities from Stordalen Mire, Sweden - 711E1D metaG | ecosystem: Environmental > Terrestrial > Soil > Wetlands > Permafrost | place: Sweden: Stordalen | collected... | reverse complement strand
TCCCTGGCACAGGTATTGCCTCGCAAAGGGGAGTGACAGGATGAATCCGCTGATCACGAAAAAAAGCTGGACGCCATAATGTCCGGTCCCAAAAACGTCGTTTACCAGGTCCCCCTCAATCGTCAGACCTGCGGGACTTGCGCGAAAATGGTATGAGCAGATTGCGCGCACGTGGAACGCGATCACCGCAATGATGGCAACAAGCCTGAGCCCGTCAATTTGAGGAATAAAAACTTTCCCGGAAGTTGTGATCCGGGACAACTGGTTCAGGAGTTTCAAGTGATTTTAATTCGCGTCTGGTTGCCGCCGGGTTCTGACGACCACTAAAAACAACCCCGACCCCGGTGTCAAGTCCCACTGTGGATGGTGGTCCCGCTTTTCACACCCGACCGGGCAGATGCCGGGCGGCAAATTTTTCAACGCGCGCGCAAACTTCTTCCTGGCCAACGTTCCAAAGGCAGTGTGGCGCCGGAAACCGGCAATAATCCGAGCACGGCTTGTAGGGACACGCCCGGCCTTCGATCCATTCCGCTTCCGGATGCAGTGGCGCGAACCACTCCGGCAGTTGCGGCCCGAAAATCGTGAACGTCGGCACGCCGCAAAACGCCGCGAGGTGCCCCGGCCCGGAATCGTTGCCGGCGAACACACCCGCGCGGTCAATCAGCACGATCAATTCCGTCACCGTGGCGGGCGTCGCCACGTTGGTTTCGCCGGCGCGCAACCACCAATTGCGCTGGTCCGGATCGCACGCGATTTGCACCTGGAAACTGTTCCGGCGCAAATGCGCGGCGAGCCGGCGACAGTGTTCCAGCGGCCAGACCCGGACAGGTTGTCCGGCGCCGCTGTGAATCAGGATGGTTTCACGGCCGCGCACGGCGGGTTGGGTGATATTGCCGCCGGGCGGAAGCCGAAGAAGATTCAACGCGCCGGCAATGGCGCGCCAGGATTCGTAGCGGTGCAACTCCGGTTCGGGCCGCGCAATCGGCCGGGTCAAAAACACCTGGCTCCACACGCGCGGGAAGCCGATTCGATTTTTGACGCCGACGGATTTCAAGAGCAAATGATCGCGCGGATCCCAGCGGGCGGAAAGGCCGAAGTCGAAACGTTCCGCCGACAGCCGGCGGAACAAACGGAGCATCTCCAGCCAGGGCCAGCGCCAAAGATGATACTTGTGTTTGAAGGCAGTCCACGGTGCGGTGAACGGCATCACTTTCACCCCCGGCCAAAGCCGGGGTTGCAAATCGAGCGCGAAAGGTTTGGCCAGCAGCGTGATGTCAAAGTTTTTCGCCGCTTCGCGCAAAAATGGCGTGGCCAGCACCAAATCGCCCAACCCCCACAGTTCCACGATGAGCAGTTTCGGTTTCAAAGCGGGGTTGAGGACGGCCAACCGGCGCCGGGTTCAGCGTTGAAAAACGGGGCGGGGATGCGGCAGGATTTTTGCCGGATAAACCATCGGCGGTCGTGCTTGAACCGGCTGCGGCGCAGACCGGCGCACCCCCCCGTTCAGCGCAACGCTGAATCCAACCATGCCGGCCAGGGGCAGCATGTCCCCACTCAACCCTCCATATAGGAATAAGAACCGGAAAACGAAAAAAAGGCAACTGACCCACATATAGGTGTTGATTGTCCGCAACGATTCGTCCCCATGCCGGTAGTTGCAATACATCGCCCACGCAACGGCAATCAGAAGCCAGAGAAACGCCATGGCCCCCCAAATGCCGAACGGGATGATCACGGAAAGCGGGCCGCTGTGATAATCGCCGGACAGCGCCAGCCCTTGCTGGCTGGCGTCCACCGTGCGGAAGGACACGTCACTGCCCATCATCTGCCAATCTTCCATGGAAATGGCGTAACCTTTGCCCAGAAGCAGATGTGGCGGGACCATTGGCAGGAGGGCTTTCCACAGGTCAATCCGCCATTGGGTGCTGGACTCGGCCGACATCCTGGCATCCGGACTTATATCCAAAGGCAATATCGCCAGTGCCCGTTGGACGGTGTATGGCAAATGGGGGGCCAGCGGAACGACAGCGACCGCTCCGAGCATGCCCGCCAGCACGAAAACCAGCAACAACCTTGTCCGGTACAATTTCTCCAGGAAAAAAAACATTCCGAAAGTGAAAACGTTCCCAATAAACATTAGTCGGAACCCGCCTAAAAACGACAGCGCAAAAGTCAGGCCAAACAAGACCGGTCGCCAGAGTTTGCCGCCAAACAGAACTCCACGAAGCCCGTACATGGCCAGCAGCCAGCAATAGATGGCACCCGCCGCCCCGCTGACACCACCCAACCGTGTCACACCTAACTCAAAAGTATCACTCGCGTAGATGCTGGGCGGGAAAAACAAATAAAGAAACCTGAACCCCGAAGGCATTATGGGAGCCAAATCGCCGACACAGGCCGTGACTCCGCTAAGCAAGAAAAGTGATGCATAAAGCCTGGCATTTTGGGGCGGAATGCGCTGCGCGGTGAATGCGAAATAAGTCAAAATGCCCGCCAGCACATAAAGGTATTTTCTCCCCCCAAAAACTTCTGATCCGAGCGTCCTGAAGCCAAAGCCCCCCGTTAATTTGGCGGTAAACATTATCACAACGGCCAGGCAAATCAGCGGCCATGTCATCCGGGGTACCCGGATGAAGCTTTTCTCGCTGGACAAAATGCGTTCCAAAGTGGATATGCCCAGGCTCAATGCCATCATCACCAGCGCCAGATGGGGCCTCCCTTTCAGAAAAAAGACGAGAATGCTCGTGTTAAAACACAGCAACATCAGCGGATAATGCCAGCGCAGCAAAATCGGCAGGACTAGCACCAACCCCAGCACGCCGTAAATGGCGGCCGTCGAATAATCCAGCGGGTTGGTAAGCAAATAGCCCACCATAATCGCCAGCGGCACGCATAGCGCATAGACGATAAGCGACCGGAAAATGGCCGGAGCGTTATTCATTGATCATGTAACACGGCGTTTAAGCTGCGCAACCATGGGATAGTTTATTCCAACCATAAGTCATCGGCAACTGCATTATCGCAGCCAGATCGTGCCTCCCGACCCTGTTTAATTTTCAAATTCCCCGGCAAAGGGGCCGGCGAAAAGGTGCTGTTTGCGGTGCAATTTCTGCCGCAAGCAGGGCAGACACAAAAAATCTTTTCCGCCAGCGAATATTTATAGTGGGGAGTTCATTAACAAACGTTGAATGAATGGCCCCGGCTATTTTCTCCCCCGCCAAAAACGCTGCTGGAGTTTCTTGGGCATGGCTTTAAGGATGATTTTACACAACTTGCCGGGCAACCGAGCGGCCGCCAGTTCCATGGGTTCAAGCCGCATCCGGAATAATTCCCGCTCCGCCAATTCATGCAATTATTGTCAGGGGATCGATTTTGGAAACCGGCGGATTTCATCTGGGCCCATCCGGGATGCTTAAATGCTTTTGTGCTTCTGGACTTAAGAGCACCCCCTCAACGCGCTTCCAGCCGGGCGGCGGCCGCCGCCCCCGACGCAGTCCGGCAATCCATCCGGCGCAACTGGTAACATTCTGCCGGTAACGAAACCAAAAATGAGAGAAAAGACGCCTTGAGACCAAAAGGTATGGTGGAAAAACGACAATTCTCAGCCGGCGCAAGAAGTCGGCGGTATAGAGTCTGGCCTCTGCCGCGCCAAAGCCATAGCTGTAGAGCATTTTGAAATAGGCTGCCGGAGTTTCCCGCATTGGCCACCGCACAACTGCATTGCAATTGTAGCGGAATGCTTTGCTGATTTTGTGCAAACCAAAGTTGAAAAGTGAATCTTCAGCCGTTAGCGTCAACCATTCCGGATATCCGCCCACATCCGCCCAGGCCTGCCGGCGAAAGGCTGTGCATCTCGACGACGGATACACATTGTCCGGGTCAAGTGTATCCGGCATTTGTTTCTCCAATCGCATGACCATGTTTTGAAAGGCATCGCCCCCCACCAGGATTGTGCGACCTCCAACCACATCGAGATGGGGATCTTCAATCAGGGGACGGGTGATTTCCCCAAACCATTCCGGTTCGGGAAAACTGCCGGCGTCATTCGCGGCTATAATCCCGGCATCGGTCTGCCGGATGGCAATATTTCTGCCCTCGGCGATATTACAGCGTTGGGCGATGATGCGCGGTTTGGGGAAACCGGCCCGTTCAAATCCTTGCTTCAACAGATTAACAGTCCCATCTGTCGAACCTCCGTCAACAATTACAAACTCGTCCGGTTGCACTGTCTGAGCGCTCAAGGCGTCTATCCAGCGCGCGACAGACGCTGCCTCATTGAATACGGTTGAAATCAGGGCGATTTTCATCGTGTTTGCGTCAGTAGTTTCTCCAGCGATGCCAGGCAAGATGGGAAATCACGGTGGAAATCTTCTCCGCCGGCAGCCGCGTGCCGGGTTTGACGATAATGTTTTTCATGTTCGCAGTGTGCGCGGGATTTTGCCAGACTTGACACGCCCAACTCAAACCATTTATGACAGGAAATGCTGCCGACATATTTTTTGATTCAGTCCGGTACAATTGCAATCAAGCCGGCTGGGACGGCAACTGGCTGGAATTGTCCAGCGTTCGATCAAAAATCGCAGTTCGTCGGCCCGCGCCGCCCGGCGGGTTCTGGCTGAAGGAGTTTGCTTTGACGATGGGCAGGATAACTGATAGGAATTCCCCGGTGATAAATGAAAGATTTTGAAGGCAAAACGGTTCTGGTCACCGGTGCCGGGGGATTCCTTGGCAGCCACCTGACCGAGCGTCTGGCAGAACTCAACGCCAGGGTCCGGGCATTGGTGCATTACAACGCGCTGGGATCATCGGGCTGGTTGGATACATCACCCTGGCGCGATAAAATTGAAGTGCTGGCCGGGGATATCTGCGACCGCGACAGTGTGCGGACGGCCATGCAGGGGACGGAGGTTGTTTTTCACCTGGCGGCTTTGATCGCGATTCCCTATTCCTACCGCGCGCCGGACTCCTATGTCCGCACCAATGTTGTCGGAACGCTGAATGTGCTTCAATCCGCGCGCGAACTGGGTGTCGGCCGTGTCGTGCACACCTCCACCAGCGAAGTCTATGGGACGGCGCGCCATGTGCCCATTGATGAGGCGCATCCGTTGCAGGGCCAGTCCCCTTACTCCGCCAGCAAGATTGGCGCGGACAAAATGGCGGAGGCTTTCCATCTCTCCTTTGGCGTGCCGGTCGTGACCGTCCGGCCGTTCAACACCTTCGGTCCGCGCCAGTCGGCCAGGGCCGTCATCCCCACCATCATCACCCAGGCTCTCGACGGCGGAGATGTCCGGCTGGGCAGCCTCCACCCGACGCGGGACTTGAATTTTGTGTCGAACACGGTGGAGGGGTTTCTGAGGGCGGCCCTGGAGCCCGCGGCCATCGGACGCACCATCAATCTTGGTTCGGGACGTGAAATCAGCATCGGCGACCTGGCGGCCTTGATCGGCCGGCTCATGGATTGTCGTCTGACGGTCACCAGTGAAGACCAGCGCATCCGCCCGGAGAAAAGCGAGGTCGAGCGTCTCCTGGCCAGCAATACGCTGGCGGCGTCCTTGTTAAAATGGCAGCCGGCTGTCAGTCTCGAGGAAGGGTTGCGTCGAACGATTGCATGGGTGAAGGCCAACCGGGATAAGTACCGTCCGAACACCTACACCATCTAATCAAATGAAAGCCATCATTCTTGCCGGCGGACTTGGCACGCGACTCAAGCCGTTCACTCAAATCATTCCCAAGCCATTGCTTCCGGTCGGCGAAAGTTCGGTTTTGGAAATCCAAATCCTGAGCCTGAAAAAGCACGGGGTCACCGATATTTTCATCGCCACGAATTACATGGCCGATTACGTGCAGGCTTTTCTCGGAGACGGATCGAAATACGGCGTTCGCCTCGTTTTCAGCAAGGAGCAGCAGCCCCTGGGCACATGCGGACCGGTGACGTTGCTGGAGAAAGAGCTGACGGAGCCCTTTTTCCTGATGAACGGCGACATCCTCACCACGCTCGATTTTGGCAAGGCTTACTCCTTCGCGTGCCAGCACGAAGCCCGGTTGGTCGTGCTCACCAAGGAAATCCGCACGCCGTTCAGTTTTGGCAAGGTCGTTTCCAAGGATGATTGCCTGATCGGCCTGGAGGAAAAGCCCAATTTCCGTTTCGAGATTCTTTCGGGCATCTATGTCCTGAAGCCGTCATTGTTTTCGCTGATTCCGAAGAACACTTACTACGGAATTGACACCCTGATCAAAGACCTGCTGGCCGCCAATATGAAGGTGGGCAAGTATCTGATGCCGGAATACTGGCTGGATATCGGCCAGATCGAGGATTTTCAGGAGGCGCAGGAGGTTTACAAAACCCATTTCGAGCATTTGAAACCCGCGCCCGCCAAGGGTTGATCGGCACTAACCCGGAGTTTTTCATGGACTACGACATCCCGCTCTTCGCCCTGAACTACGGTCCCGAGGAAGAGGAGGCCGTGCTGGCGACACTCCGCTCCAAATGGATCTCCATGGGGCCGCGAACCGCCCAGCTCGAGAATACCTTTGCCGGGATGATGGGCAGTCCGCATGCGGTGGCGGTGACGAATTGCACGGCGGCACTGCACCTGGCCATGGAAATCCTGGGAGTCGGAGCGAATGATGAAGTCATTGTGCCGTCGCTTACGTTCGTTGCCACAGTGAATGCCATCCGGTATGTCGGCGCCCAACCGGTCTTTTGCGATGTGCTCGGCCCTGACAATCTCAACCTGGATCCGCGCCAGGTGGAACAACTGATCACGCCCCGAACCCGCGCCATCGCCGTGATGCACTACGGCGGATTTCCATGCGACATGGACGCGCTCCTGGCGATCGCGAAGAAGCACGGACTGGCGCTGGTGGAAGATGCCTGTCACGGTCCGTTGAGCGAATTTCGCGGCCGCAAACTGGGAACCCTGGGCGACATCGGCTGCTTCAGTTTCTTCTCGAACAAGAACATCAGCACCGGCGAGGGAGGCATCATGGTGATGAACAACCGCGAACACTTCGAGAAGGCGAAGCTCATGCGATCGCACGGCATGACGAGCCTCTCCTATGAGCGCGCCAAAGGGCACGCCGTAACCTATGATGTGATCACGCTTGGATACAATTACCGCATTGATGACATCCGGGCTTCACTCGCGCTGGTCCAGTTGCAACGTCTCCGGCCTGACCTCGAAAAGCGGGCGCGCATCCGGGCCCGGTATGTCGAACAGCTGCGCGAGTTGGAGGAAGTCATCGTGCCGTTCGCTGCGCACACAGGGTTCGTCTCCAATTACATCCTCCCCATCGTTTTGCGGAAAGCGGATGCCGCGACACGAGAGGCCGTGCGGGACCAACTGCATGGCAGGGGCATTCAGACGAGCGTTCACTACCCGCCGGCGCACCGCTTCTCGATCTACCGGAACAACCACAGCTCGCTGCCGCAAACCGAGGTTGTGTCGGACAGCGAGATTTCCCTGCCCATGCACGGAAACCTGAAAATGGACGAAGTTGACCGCGTCGTCAAAACACTCAAGGAAGGGATATGGACCACCCTGAAGAAGTGATCATCGTCGGGGCCTTTCGCGAAAGCGTGGAGTTGTGCGAAGACGCGGGCCTCACGATTGCCGGTATTTTTGACTGTGCCATGACGGGCAAGTTTGGCGGTTATCCTATCCTTGGATCTGATGAGACGGCCCGCAAAGACGCCGCCAAGTGGTCGGCGATACCGGTGATGGTGACGCTCGACCAGCCCTCCGTTCGGCGGCGGCTGGTCGCACTTTATGAGAGCTGGGGCTATGGCCTGCGCAGCGTGGTGTCGCCCGGCGCCGTAATTTCCCGTTCGGCCCGGATCGGAACGGGTGCGGTGATCCAAAGCGGGGTGAACGTGTCGGCGGATGCGATCGTTGGCAATCACACGCGGCTGAACATAAAGTGCAACGTCATGCACAATGTGACGATTGAACCATTCGCGACGGTTGCACCCAATGCGGTTCTGCTCGGGCGGGTTTGCGTTGGCGCCGGCGCGTATATCGGAGCGAACGCGACGATTCTTCCGGGGAAGCAGGTTGGCGAGGGCGCCGTCGTGGGCGCGGGTGCCGTGGTTACGCGTGATGTCCCGCCCGGTGCCGTCGTGGCCGGCTGTCCGGCGCGCATTCTGCGCCGGACCCCCGCCGGGGGGACGGTCCCATAATGAATTTTCGGAACAATTTGCTGATTCGCGGCACCGATATGATCGCCGGAGTCAGGCGGTCATTCCGGCGCCGTAAGGAGGAGGCCAGGCCGACGCCGGATTACATTGAAGACATACAAATTTTCCGTCCTCCGGATGCGCCGCCCCCCGCCAGGCACGCCCTGCTGTCGCTGGTTCCTTCATCCTGGATCACGGCGCTGGCCGAAAGACCGAACATCCGGCTCTTCAACATTTGCGGCTTCACGTACGAGGTGGTAAAGGCATTGAACGAGAAAGGCTATGCGGTGGATATCGTGAGTTATGGCACCCCGGGGTTCGAGCCGCGGAAACACTACGATTTTTATCTCGGACATGGGGGCCATACGCGCAGCATTCTCGACCGTTTGCCGTCCGGCACATTCGTCATGCATTACGCGTCCAGTTGCTATTGGAAGGAATTCAACCGAATGTCACAGGAACGTTACGACAATTTCTGCCGGCGCAAGGGCCTGCCGCCCGTGCGAAGTTTCGCGCGATCGATAGATGATACCGAGGAGGAAGAGAACGAGGCGGGAGAGGAATACCTTGCCCGCCGCGCGGACGCGGCCTTCCTTTCCGGCCCCCGCACGGTGGCCACGTTTAAAGGAGTCAGCCAGAACATGTCGCTCTTGTATCTCGGCTCCAGCGTGGAAAAGGATCTGTTGGTCGCGGATCGGGATTTTGAGGCCGGCCGGACCAATTTTCTGTATGTGGCTGGCACGATGGGCAACGTGCAGAAGGGTTTGGATTTGCTGATTGAAGCTTTCGCACGATTGCCACACCTGCATCTGTACATCTATTGCAAAGTGGAGCCGGAGGTCAGACGCGCTTACCGGAAGGAACTTGCCCGGCACAACATTCATTACGTTTACCACTACAAGTGGGGGCCGTTGCGGCCCGCCCTGAGGAGGTTGCTGCGGCGAACCAACTTCACCATCAGTGCCCCGATCAACATTGGTCCGGGGACCGCCTTCCTGGGAAGCATGGGCTTGGGGCTGATCCCCGTGGGATATGTCGATATCGAGGCGGCCGAGACCAACAGCGTGCTGGTGGATTTCTGCTCGATCGAAGCGCTCATGGATTGCGCCGACCGGGCTTCCCGAAAATCGGCGGCGTGGTGCCGGCAGGCATCACAGGAGACGCTGGACCGGTTCCGGCGCCTGCATGATCCCCCGATGTTCGGCGCAAATTTCAAGTCGTTTCTCGACCGTCTCGGCCTGTGAGGGATTATGAATCGCCCCCGCAGCAGATCAATGCTCCAGCAAAAACAACATTTTAGAATTTGACATCGGATATGGTATTTTAGTTTTAAAAGGCAGGCGCGCAGGCTCAATCGGGGCGGATAGAATCTCTAGATACCATTCGAGGCCTAGCTGCACTCGCCGTCCTGTTCGGTCATGCCCTGGGCTTGTTCGCCTGGCCCGATGGCATGGTCTTTTGGGCCAGATTCCCGTTGGTCTACACACTCTTTGACGGCAGGTCGGCTGTGACGATGTTCTTTGTGCTGAGCGGCTTTGTATTGAGCCGGCCTTATTTGATTCAGACACCCACCGGGCAAACCGATAGGCAACTTTTCGTTCCGACATTCTACCTGCGGAGAATCACCCGGATTTGGATTCCATGGTTTTTTGTGTTCTGCCTGAGTGCTGTCGCGAGGTCTTATTTTTTCCATTCTTATCAGACGGTTCCACCGATGGCTGAACACTTTAAACAGTTTTGGAACTCGGCGCTTACCCTTCCCTCTTTTTTTCGCCAGTGTGCCTTTATGCTCCACGATGCAACCCGGCAGCTTCTGCCGCAGGATTGGAGTTTGGGAGTCGAATTGAAAGGTTCTGCACTGGTTCCGGTCTTCATATTTCTCGTGCGCAGGCACATCTTGCTGCTGTTCGGAGCAGGAGTTCTTCTGCTTATATTCATTCCCACCGGAAGCTACTATGTCTCTTTCGTCTTGGGCGTGTTCGCAGCCAAGTATTATTATAGCACCATCCAACCGGGTATGCGCCGGCTCACCTTCGCCTCAAAATGCGGAATACTCGCCCTCGGGATGCTGCTCTACCAAACACGTTTTCTGACCAACCGGCTTTGGGAGAATTCACAGATTGCGGATCATTTTGCCTGGTGTATATGCAGCATCGGCTGTGTGATTATCATTACAGCCAGCTTGGGCAGCAATCGAATCCAGGCAGCATTGAGTCGCGGCATGTTTGTGTTCCTTGGAAGGATTTCCTATTCTGTATACTTGCTTCAGGTTGTTGTCCTTTTGTGTGTATTGCTGCCTGTCACTCGGGGATTCAATCTTATCGGCGTGCAGAATTTGGCCGTACTACTGCCTCTAACGTTTGTCATTGCCGTCCTTGTGACCGTGGCGATCGCAGCCATTACCTATCGCGTCATTGAAGTTCCCAGCATGGCGCTCGGGCACCGGGCCAGCTCTTATATTCAGCGTCAGTTTCTCCGTCGCGGCGCCAACTCCGAAATCCGGCAAAAACCACCACGCCCGACAGATGCAGGGGAAAGTGCGTCCAGCCAAAACGATCAATCACCTGCTCCACCTTCTGCACGGCGTGATCCCATGTAAATCCGCGTGCACGCGCCAGGGCTTTCTATTTGAAGCTTTCCAGTTTTCAACCGAAAGATTCGCCGCGTACCGAAGGTCAGCCGAATCAACTTTAGAGGAGTTTCGGGATGCGTTGCAGTGCGCTTTGGCGGTGCCGCAGTCGGAGGGTGCGCATTCGGCTGGCGCCGCCCGGTTCGACAATATGCTTTTCAAACCGGAGGGTTCCTGCCCATCCTTTTGAGACATCATGCGTCAGGTCGGATGTCAAAAGACGTGAATTATGAGAGTGGCCCTTATCACCACTGACGGTCGAGAGCACTTGCGGCAATATGATCTCGACGAGCCGTGGTTTTCCACTCCCGTTGCCGCCCTGCTGGAAGGCTTCCAATCGGTTGATAATTCTGCTGCG
>Ga0182011_10004497_pt1 | contig 11164 bp, 13 predicted proteins | sample 711E1DmetaG_FD_120481 | JGI IMG/M metagenome (GOLD analysis project Ga0182011, IMG submission 120481) | Permafrost microbial communities from Stordalen Mire, Sweden - 711E1D metaG | ecosystem: Environmental > Terrestrial > Soil > Wetlands > Permafrost | place: Sweden: Stordalen | collected... | reverse complement strand
TCCGAGTGGTCGGACTGGCAGCGGGACAAAACCTGGAATTGTTATCGGAGCAAATCGCCGAATTCAAACCCGAATTTATTTACCATCAGCCTGTGGAAAAATCAAAACTCATTTCTCACAACTGTAAACTACTCTCCATGGAAGAAATGGCCGGCCATCCGGACGTGGATGTTGTCATTGTCGCCACATCCGGCAAAGCCGGATTATTTGCCACATTGGCCGCCGTCAAAGCCGGTAAAAAAGTTGCTATCGCCAACAAAGAACCGCTGGTCATGGCCGGGGAAATCATCACACGGGAAGCCCAAAAGAGCGGCGCCCGGCTCCTCCCCATCGACAGCGAACACAGCGCCATCTGGCAATGTCTAAACGGCGAATCCCGGCCGCCCAAACGTATCCTGCTGACCGCATCCGGTGGTCCCTTCCGCAATTTTTCTATGGAACAACTGGATAAAGTCACACCGCAGCAGGCGCTGCGGCACCCATCCTGGCAAATGGGTAAAAAAATCACGATTGATTGTGCCACGCTGATGAACAAAGGGCTGGAGATCATGGAAGCCCGGTGGTTATTCAGCGTGCCGCTGACGCAGATCGATGTTATCATCCATCCCCAAAGTGTCATTCACTCGATGGTGGAATTCGTCGATGGTTCCTTCAAAGCCCAGATGTCTTACCCCGATATGCGGCTGCCCATCCAATATGCACTGACCTGGCCGGAACGAGTACCTAATCCGGAATTACCAAAATTGGATTGGACCAAGATCAAAGAATTAACCTTTGAGGTGCCTGATTTCCACAACTTCCCGTGTCTGGAACTGGCGGTCAAAGCAGCCAAAACCGGCGGAACCGCCCCTACCGCCCTTTGTGCCGCTGATGAAATAGCTGTCGACCTGTTCCTCAACAGGAAAATAAAATTTACCGGTATCGCCCGTATTGTCGCAGGCGTGATGACAGCACACCAAAATATCGGCGAACCCACGCTGGATGATATTATTAATATAGATAGATGGGCAAGGGACATAGCCCTGGAGCTCTTCAATCAGGATAAAATATGCTGATTACGCTGGTTTCTTTTTTTCTGATATTAATTATTCTCATTCTTGCTCACGAACTCGGACATTTCTTCACCGCCAAACTCTTCAAAGTCCGGGTAGAGGAATTCGGAATATTCCTGCCGCCGAGGTTGTTCTCATTCAAGAAAGGTGAAACGGTTTATTCCCTGAATGCCATACCTCTCGGGGGATTTAATAAACTGGCTGGAGAAGAGGACCCTAACATCCCCGGCAGTTTGGCCGGTAAAAGCATACAGGTCCGTTTAGTCGTGCTCAGCGCCGGGTCAATTATGAACATCCTGCTCCCCATCATCCTGTTGTCTATCGCTTTTATGATTCCGCATTTGGAAGCCGTGAACATCAACTCCACGGACAAAGGGCAGGTCTTTGTAGAGGAGGTCGTGGCCAATTCACCCGCAGCTAAAGCAGGTATTAAGGTAAACGATATTATTCTCATTGCCGACGGGCAACCGGTGCAAAACGTGAATGATTACGAAAATATTATTCTGTCGCATTTGGGCACACAGATTACCGTCGAGGTTAAACATTATAACGGCACGATTGCGGATGTTGAATTGACGCCGCAGGCCAACGCCCCTGCCAACCAGGGCGCTACCGGTGTCGCTATCACCAATGCTATCAGGAAAAGCGATCCGTTCTGGGTCGCCATCCCCAACGGCGCCATCAGCTATTGGAATATGATTGTCCTTTTCGTCACCGGTGTTGTGGGAATGATCAGAGGGTCTATACCGGTCAGCCTTACCGGACCGGTGGGCATTGCCCAGTTGACCGGCGAAATCGTAAAAACCGGGATTGCCAATTTATTGAGCTTTGCGGCGGTTATCAGTCTGAATCTTGGAATTGTTAATATCTTCCCCATTCCGGCCATGGACGGCGGCAGAATTGTCTTCGTCCTTGTGGAGTGGATACGGCGCGGCAAGCGTGTTTCACCGAAAACTGAGGCGATGGTACATTCTATCGGTTTCCTTCTGTTAATGCTTTTGTTTCTGGTGATTTCCTACCATGATATTTTACGCATCATCCGTGGTGGAAGCATCGGATAGTAATTATTCTTGACACGCTTCCAAAAACAGCACTATAATGCCTCAAAGAGCAGTCCTAACGGGAGCATGTGCTAAAATGCCTTCGAAGAAAAGTAAAAGCAGTCCCGTTTCAACCAGAATAAAAGCGGCGGTCATTCTTATTGCCGGCGTGATTATCCTGGTGCTCGGCATTGGAATGTGGCAGAGTCCGGAAGTCAATTGGGAAGGCTTTATGGGTGCATGGGGTTCGCTGGGGGATGAGTTCGGCCGCCTGAGACATGACCCGTTCGCGATACTCGGCATTCTGGTAATTATTGTCGGCGTAATTATTTCCTACACCGCGCTCAAGCGTCTGATTAGAGGTAAATCCGAATAATCACCGGGCTAAACATAAACTGCCACCACTACCGCGTCCTTCACATTATGCTCATCAAAAAAGAGAACCGCCAATTTTCTGCCGGCCGTTATTTCTCCCGCCGGCAAATTATGTGCCACGGGGACCCCTTCAAGATAAGTTTTACCGCTGCCCGAAATCTCGATCGTCGCCGTATAGTTCCCCGAATCGAAACTTCGCAGTACCGCCTTTTTAACAATCATTTTTATTTACACTCCGCCCAACAACAGTTTTTGTTCGTATTCCCCCCGCTCGGGTACATAACTTATGGTTATCCCCATTACCCGTTTTTTGGCAGCGGCTAATCCGGCTTGCGGGTCGTTTATTTCAATGACATCAAATAATTGCTGGCCGCAGTTGACCGGGGTAGTTATCAAACCGCCGGTCGATTCGATTTCAGCCTTTCGCAGATAGGCTCCGGCCAGTGTCTGCGCATCAGTTACAGAACTGATATTTCTGTCTGTAACCTGTTTTACCCGGTCATTAATAAATGCCATCTGCTCCCAGGAAAATACATCGGCGATAACAGGCTCACCGGTAACCGCATCGGTCCCTTCGATGCGGATCTGGTTGGTCTGCCAGCTCCCGTAATGATATTTTCCCTGAGAAATCAGGTGGGATTGTCCGTAAGTACAAACCGGGCTGTCCGTAGATTGGGGGTTTACCAGAAATGCCTTTACGCCTTCGATAAATATCATATCCGGCACAAAAGACAATAGCCGCAAAACAACCAGATCGCCTTTGTCTTCGGGGTGAATCGTAAAATCGGGATAGAACCCGTTGACAACCGGCGACTCGGAACTGGTCTCCAGTTTTATGCCAACCCGACCGAGAACAAACGCCAAGATCTGTTTTACCGACATCTCATTGGAATCCCTGTTCCAGCGGAATTGGTGCCGGGCCCGCCAATTTTGTAACAGATGCCAGCCGCCAATACCATAGAGAGTCAGGCTGCTTTTACCGCCGGAACTGTTGTGTTCCCAGCCGTCCAGCCAGAAAACAGGACCGGGACTCGTTTCAATCCCTGCCGTGGTAACACAACCCGGATTGAATTCGATTTGACTGCCGATATTTAACACCGTCAAATTGCCAGCACCCGGTGACTGATATTTACCGTCGTCATTCCTCAGGGTCACCAGCAGGCGGCCTTCCCGGGTCAGCGTTTCATATTTTACCTCAACGATATCGTTGGTGATATCCAAAGTTGCTTCGGCCGGACCGGTTCTCCAGACGCCGTTGGCCGTGGACAGCCAGCCGTACTCCCCGGCGTGTGCCATTGCCAGGCCGTATTCACAGGAAACGCTAAAAGCAGACGGCTCGCACCAGAGGCCTTCGAAAAAAGCTGTTTCCGGAATTGAAGACAAGAAAAATGGGTGGCTGTAGCTCTGTACCCCGTTGAATTTTTCCACATAACCGGTCCGGTAAACATCGGGTTTGTCCAGAAAAACCGGCCCGTACTCAAAATTGCCGCCGGCCGGGGCTGAAGCCAATTCCTGCAAAGGCGACCAGGCTCCGGCGGGCACCGCGCCGCCGTCGCCGTAAATCAGCAGCCAGACCTTGTAATTCCCGTTTGCGTCCTGTCCCGTTACTATTAAATTCCAATCGCGGTCGTAGACGGCGCTGACACCGGACAGATATCCAGTGATTTTATCCCAATCTGATATTGCCTGCCAGTTACCGCCGCTGCACTGCTTGATGAGCAGGCTCATCTGATTCGTAAAGAAGACCGCCAAATCGCCATTCGGTTTATAAACCGCCGCAAGGCCGTGAACATCGGTTGAAGGGGAATAATCCAGTAATTCCGCGTTCGCCCAGCTTATGCCGTAGTTATTGCTTTTCAACCGCCTCAATTCACGGTTGCTGTTTATCCAGAACATCGAAACCTCGCTGCCGCATGCCGCTGCTGCTACTGCTAGGCAATTATCCTGGTTGGTATAAGTCCATGCACTGAAATCCGACTTAACGCCGGGATTGTCTACACGTTGTCGGTAAAGTTTTCGTCCGTCGCCGGGTAAAGTAACTCTCGTTCTGATCAAAGAGCCGTCGGCGGCCGCGGTGAGCCCATGATAATATTCATCCTCACTGCCCTGGTACAACCTTTCCCAATTAAGGCGGGTAACGCCGGCCATTTTATTTTTAACCTCGATTTTTACCGCCGGCGTGTGGCTGGCCGATTGCTGAGCCGCCAGTAATGTCGCAGATAATGTCCTCATTCGTTATTCCTTTTTACTAAGGCCCATAATCAGTAGTTTTCGATACCGGTTTGTACAACGGACGATAAAGGGAATGCTCTCTAACCCGGTTTTTCCTGCCCAGCCTTTTCAGTTCCAGACGAAAGAAATCCAGTTTCTCGCGGCCCCAACTGAGCAAATCTCCGGCAGTACCATTGCCCCCGGCATTAACGCGGTTGACCGCATAAACTGACCATTCCACTGCCGCATAACCGCTGGCACCGGCGGCAATTAAATCTTCATGCCACCCAGGAATTGTGGAGTTATTGACATTAAGAGTGTGCTGATGACCATAATAAATGCAGACATTGGAACCGTCCGGTATCTCATCACCGAGCAAAGTGATGACATCGCCCCACAAAGAAAAACGCTGGAATCTGCAGGGAAAATTACCGATCGGGTATTCGACAGCCTCCACCATTATACGGTCGCTCAACACAGAAATATCTATTTCCCTGGAGCCTGATACCGTCACTTTAATCGCTTTTTGCTCACAAGGGACAGCCCCTGAATAATCTTTCACCGCGTGGCCGATGTGCCTGTCCAGTTCATCATTCGTCCAGCGGTAATTATTGGCATCCTCGTCGCGCAGGTCCCGTCTCACAATCGTTCTCATATCGACTAAGTTCATGTTTCACCTCTTCAGCAGCCTTCAGCCGTCAGTTATCAGCCGGATAAGCTGAACCCTGACAGCTGAAAGCTCTTGAATTAATTATCCTGCACGCCGATCAGCGCGGCGGCTTTGATGGCGCTGAAAAGCGCTAACGAAACGTACCATTTGATCCTGTTGCGGCTGGCATCTTTGGTTTCCAGCGAACCGATCGGTTCCACGGTCACAAAACCCGGTGCCGTCAGGCCGCACACCGCGCCCTCGCCCATCTGCAAAGCGTAAATCGAGGAACACGCGCCTCCGGTGGTTCCCGTCTCCACGCCGCCGGACAGTACATGTGTATCCAATATCCAGTCGCTGGCACAGATAGGCACCCCATCCCAGTACTGGACGAAATTACCCCAGGCATCCCGGTTTGATTCCATCATCCCGCCAGACGCCCTGACCAGCGCGTTAATTTTCCGTCTTGAACGCCGGCTCATCAACAGCATGTCCGGCTTACCGCCTTTAACGGCATCGATTAACTGGTCCAGCATTGATAAAGTGAGTGTCGCACCGCCGGTCCCGGCAGCAATCACCTGCGAACCCGCCGTGCCGGTATTGATCAGTTTCCTCAAGCCGTCGAATTGTTTGGCATTACCGGACGAATCGCCGTAAATGAACGTGTCTTCGAACTTGTTTCTAAGGGCTTTGGCTTTCAATTCCACTACCGCTGCTTCAAGATCCTGAACGTTGCTGCGGGTTGCTTTCAGGAAATTATCGACATCCGCATCGCCGCCCATAATTTTCAGGTTGGCAATTTTCTGTTCAAAGGTCGGGGTCGACTCCGACCAGGTATCGCCGACATCGTAAAAATCGATGTCCGGCAAAATTTTTTCCTGATTGTAAGAAAAATAATTTAATTCCCACGTTAATTTGTATTGAAATTGAATCTGCCGCGTGTCTACCTCCTAGCACGCGTTAGAGATATGTAAAGGTAAAAACTAAGAATCTGTAATCCTCTCGAAAACACCGCGGTACCGACGGTGGGCACGCCCAGACAGGCGCCAAAAGTGGTGGTACTTAAAAGAATATGCAAGGCGCAATCTCAAAGTTGTAGAACGCGGTTTTTTTAACCGCGTCCGAAAGACTATACGATTAGCGCCTTTTTTATTATCCAAAATACCAGTTGGTTGAAGCTAAAAAGAAAGAAAAAGTAAAATTTATAAGGAGTTTATTAATGGAACCACGAATTATCCGAGTCTCAGATTTTCAAGATAAAAACCTCATCTGCATCGATTGTGGTGCACCTTTCGTTTGGAATGCTGGCGAACAAGCTTTTTTTGCCTCAAAGAGATTTGAAACCACACCGAAACGCTGTCCCGATTGCCGGAAATTCCGCAGACTTTCGCTCGTGCTTGATGATCGGCCCACCAAGGCAGGTGGCGATCATGGCAGTTAAAGGTATTGGAGATATACTCAACAAACTACAAAAAGCCAAACAGCTTGGCAATGGTGAATATCAAGCTTGTTGCCCTGCACATCAAGATAAAAAACAGTCTCTTAGTCTCAAACAGGACGGCGACAAAATTCTGATTAACTGTTTCGCCGGATGCCAGACTGAGATGATTATGAAAAAAATCGGCCTCTCTCTCTCTGATCTTTACATCAAACCAGAAGCACCACAAGTTCAGGAACTGCCGCCACAAATCGTCAAAACCTACAGCTACCCCGACGAAGATGGTCATGAACTTTATCAAGTAGTACGCATGGTGCCAAAGTCATTCAGACAGCGACACATGAACGGTGGGGGTGAGTGGTGCTGGAATATGGAAGGGGTCCGGCGGGTACTTTATCATCTGCCGGAAGTTTTAGCCGCTACCGGGAAAGTACATTTAGTCGAGGGCGAGAAGGATGTGGACAACCTTCGTGCTACCGGATTAGTAGCAACAACCAGTCCCGGAGGTGCCAATAACTGGCGGCCGGAGTATGCTCAATACCTTCAAAATAAGCATGTTGTTGTGATACCGGATAAAGACCGAGCCGGTTATAAATATGCGCATGCAGCCATTGAGTCATTAAAAGATAAGGCTGCCTCCATTTCAGTAATTTTACTACCAGGCGATAACGTCAAAGACGCGAGTGATTGGCTTGAACTTGGTAACAACCCGCAACTACTATCCACAATGGAACAACCTATCGATTGCCTGTCATCTTTGATAGACAACCAACCTCCAGAGACTTCAGAACCAAAAGTAGATTCTTGTATCGTCCTGGACAAGAAAGGAAACCCGACATTAGATATTGCCAGGCTAACCATTACCATTATGGGCAAAACTACCTTCGCTTTTATGTGGGATAATGACACCGGATTTTACTATGAAAATGGCGTATATAAGGAAAATGCCGAACGATTAATCGCGGCCACTTGTCAACGGCTGGTAGGTATCACGCCAATTCTCACTGAACACAAAATCCAAGAGATTATCGGGCATATCCGTCGCTCATCTTATCATGACCGAAAAGACTTTAACCCGGAGCCGAATATTATCAATGTTAAGAACGGCCTGTTAAATGTATTTACCGGCGTTTTATCACCGCATACACCCGACTACCTTTCAAACGTGCAGAATCCCCTTGTGTACGACCCTGCAGCGGATTGCCCGGCCATTAAGCAGTTCTTAGCAGAGATTCATAATCCAGAAGATATCCTCACCATGCAGGAACTATTTGGCTATCTCTTATTACGCGACAACAGGATCCAAAAAGCCTTTTTGAGTGTGGGTGGAGGCGAAAATGGAAAGTCTACAGAACAGCAATTAGAACAAGCCTTTCTCGGCCCCGAAAATTGCGCTCATAAGTCTTGGCAGCAGCTAGAGACTGACCGCTTCGCCAGTTCTGGGCTGGAAGGCAAGCTAGTGAATCTCTTTGCCGACCTGCCAAGTAACAGCCTAGATACGACCACAACATTCAAAATGTTAACCGGTGGCGACGCTATCGATGCAGAGCGCAAGTTTAAGGATAGCTATTCGTTTTTAAGCTTCGCCAAACTGATATTCAGTACAAATAAACCGCCGAAAGTTAAGAACGAGGACAGTTACGCATTCTGGCGCCGGTGGATTATTATGGAATATCCGCGGCAGTTCACGGATAAAGACAAAAAGCCGAATATTTTACAGGAACTAACCACGCCAGAAGAGTTATCAGGATTACTTAATTATGCACTCGAGGGATTAAAACGCCTGCTTCTTAATAATAAATTCTCTTACAGCAAAACAGTTGACCAAGTTACCGAATACTATATGCAAGCAGCCGACCCGGTGTACGCATTCGCAATGAGTAGCGAGTGTGAAATCGGCGCTAGTGCAGTTGTTCCGAAAGACCCGTTTTACGATGTGTTTGTAGCATATTGCAATAAAAATAAAATGCCAGTCGTAAAACCGAATGCCTTTGCCAGGTATCTTCAAAATCAAGTGGCCTTCCATGTCAGACCCACAAAAATAACAGTCGATGGTATAAGAATACCAGCGTGGCAAGGAATTACGCTGGTAAAAACAGACGGCAAACCTAAAGAGCAAGACAAAACACTTACACCCCAACAACCAACCATGTCCGGGATGTCACCGGATGAAGCGGCATCAAAAACGAGTGAAAGTGTCCGGGGTGTCCGGGATGTCCGCGATATTCCCTATTTTAATATATTACACGCGCACCCACCCGCAGGCGCATATACAGAGTTACTTACAATGGGAAAAAACCCGCACAACCCGGACAACCCGGACGAAAAAACTAAAAAACCGACAAAACTTGAAAAACTTGGAGGTCAATGTCCGGTCTGCGGGCAGGAAGATACCGATGCAATGTGGACGGACGATTCACCCGAGGGCTTTTATTACTACTGCACCAATTGCTACATTCATCCCCAGGGAGGTAAGACCGATGATAAAAACCTGTGAGACACTCTTGGAACGGCGCGCCCGGCATCAAAAAGAATTCCTCGAGGGACTCCGCGGTCTTCCGGAAGCCTCCGCGCGGATCCAGACGAACTTCTATTTCAGAAGCGGTGGCCTTTGGGAACTCGACTTGGCATCCGGCAAGTGGGACCAAAGCGATAGGAACTTTGCCGGAATTCCTGAAAGTTTTGCAAAGGAACGATTACTTTAAAAGGAAAGTGAAAAATGGAAAATAAATACGAGATCGAATTCAAGAACATCATGACAGCTGCTCAATGCCCAAGTTGTGGGAAAAAATTTGCGGTCAAATTGGGTGTGGATTATCTCAGCCGACACCAGGGCCAAGCGATTCAGTGTATCTGCCTCGCGTGTGGCCAGAAACAAATAAATTTAGGGAGGGTAAATTAAATGGAAATTAATCAAGATTCATTCACTCAAGTTGCGTTCGCAGAAAGTTTACATCGGGGCATCAAACGGCTATTTAAAGCTGCCCGCGCCGAGAAACTTTTAACTGAGAAGCTGGAAGCAGCGGCTAAAGAAAAAGAGGAAGCCAGCGATTTTATCAGGGAAAAATTAGTGCCACTCTCCGATGAAGAACTTTCAATTCTGGGAAAGAATTTCCCCGATGTCGAAAGATTTGTTAATACTCTCATTGAATCCCGGAAGGAAACGGTTTCCGAAAATACCGAAGGCGCAAAATGATACAAATATTTTCTCAGGAAATTATTTTGCATACCGCTGCCGGCCGGAAGACTAATCCACTTTCACCGGTGTTTTCCCTGCCAAAGTCCGGAGCCGTTTCTCCTGCGGCTCCAGCCGATGGTAGCAAACTTCCCGACGGTTGGTCCGGCCAAACTTTTATTCACTTCGGTAAAAAGTACGTCATCGCTACTAGCCCGCTGGTAACTTCCCAAGACAACAATTTTATCAAAGAATTACGTACTTATCGTTTCGATGACGACAAACAGGCTGTGCCAAGCGAAAAACTCACCAGAATCGTCACAGAGCCATCAAAAAGACTGGCAGCTAGCAAATGCATTGGCAGGAAATCGATAACGACAAAACCCGCTGGTAAGAAATGCGCTTTTTGCCAAAAATTAATTACATGGGGGAACAAAAAGACCCTGTATTGTTCTGATGCTTGTCGGACGGCGGCATATCGACGGCGAAAGGAAGCGGTGACGTCATGAATTTGAATTGGGCGACAATCAAAATATATTTAACTCCACCGTTAACACCGCCGTTTCCAATCGGTGGAGTTAAATCGTTTGATGAATTAACAGACGGTTCCACAAACGGTTCCGTTAAATCTTTTGACCAATTAATCGATAATCTCTGGTTTTTATTAAAAATGATGTTGGACGGGGTTGAAAAAAAGAATGGGGATTACTGGCAACAGTCCCACCACCGGACAGTACTGGCACGAAGCACGCATCCGTCAAATAGTTCATAGGTGTTAAAAAATAACGCATCAAAATATACAAACAGTGTGCAAAAAGGAAGGGTTAGAAAAATGAATGAGAATCAGCAATCGACATCGGTAGCGGTAAGAAGTACCGATATTTGCAACCAAAATGTTAAAACGCTCAAAACTATTAAAAACCAGCAGGATAGCGGGGATGTCGTGGCCCACTTATCAGCTAGCGATGTCCGACTAATGTGCATCTGTGCATCTCAGACAAAAAAGACGGCTGGGAAGGCCAAACAGGACGGGGAAAGGACAGCGGCTTTAATCCGGCTGGTTTTCGATGGCTGCTTAAGAATCAGCGAGGCGCTACAAGTCCGAATGTGCGATATCAGTGAAACATCGTCCGGCTGGACCGTCGCAATCTTGGGAAAGGGCAGCAAGCCCGGACTGGTAGCGGTGAACATCGAAACTGTGAACATATTGAGCCGGTATGCTTA
>Ga0182011_10004494_pt1 | contig 11165 bp, 12 predicted proteins | sample 711E1DmetaG_FD_120481 | JGI IMG/M metagenome (GOLD analysis project Ga0182011, IMG submission 120481) | Permafrost microbial communities from Stordalen Mire, Sweden - 711E1D metaG | ecosystem: Environmental > Terrestrial > Soil > Wetlands > Permafrost | place: Sweden: Stordalen | collected... | reverse complement strand
CGGTCAGGACCAAGGTCGCTTTGGGTCGTCCCATCGCCATAGGCACCTCCATTGTGCACCAGGAATGCCTATTTTGGGAGCAATACTAATGCCAATTACTTATGGGACAGCACACTAGTTGCTCGTAAAATTTGGAAATGGAGAGAAGCCATATGCGGCGAATGAAGCTTAACGTGGACAAATTTCAATGGGCCAGTCTTCCTATATTGGCTGCTGTCCTTTTGACGGCGTGCTTTCCCATCCGTTCCGTGGCGCAGCAACCGGGCCAGAAAACATTCTCATCGCCGGAAGACGCAAGCAACGCATTCTTCACGGCAGTGCAGAGTAATGACGAAAAAGTGATGCTCGATATCCTCGGACCCGAAGGAAAGCACATCGTCTCGTCGGGAGACGAAACCGAGGACGCCCAAAGCCGCGCTAATTTCGTACAGAGATATCAGCAAATGCACCGCCTGGTGAAAGAACCGGATGGAACCACTGTCCTGTATATTGGCGCGGAGAATTGGCCCACGCCCATACCGCTCGTGAACAATGGTCATTCGTGGTATTTCGACGCCGAGGCGGGCAAGAACGAAATTTTGTACAGGCGTGTGGGCCGAAATGAATTATCGGCCATTAACGTTTGCCAGGAGCTCGTGGCGGCGGGCAAGGAATACTACTCCTCACAGCACAACGAGTACCCCCAGAAAATCCTCAGTGATGAAGGTCAGCACAATGGCCTTTATTGGAAATCTGCTGCTGGTGAACCCCGGAGCCCCGTCGGGCCGTTAGTGGCGGCGGCCGTCACTGAGGGCTATGCCCCAAGCCGAAGTGGCGCTCCGACTCCTTACCGCGGGTACTATTACCACATCCTAACGCGCCAGGGGGAAAATGCCCCAGGCGGCGCCAAGGATTACATCGTAAGCGGCAAAATGGTGGAGGGTTTCGCTTTCGTGGCCTATCCGGCGAAATACAGGTCGTCCGGCGTGATGACATTCATCGTTAACGAGGATGGAGCAGTGTATCAGAAGGATCTCGGCAAGGAGACCGACGTTCTTGCCAAAGCCATGAAGGAATATAACCCCGATTCCAGTTGGCAAAAGGCTGAAGAGCAGCAAGTGGAGACTGCAAGCGAGCAGAAAACCAAGTAAAAGGCATTCTGTCCTTTACCACAGATTTCAACTCACGCCCTTGCGATTGCGGGCGCGGGTAGTGTCCTGAATTGACGGAGTGGGTGCGAAATAGAGGTTCGTGTTTCCCAGCCCCAAAGGTGGGTCCCGAAGATTACTGCCCGTGCGGTAGCGGCAAGAAGTTCAAGAAGTGCTGCGGCGTTGCTTGAATGGCGCGTTCGACTCTATTCTTCTGCTTGTTCTTCCATCGTGTCGGCAACAAGGGCGATCGTCTCTCCAATCTTTGCCGTCTCTCCCTCCTGGACGAGGATTTTTCTTAAATACCCACGCAAGAAGGACTCGACTTCTAGTAGTGCCTTATCTGTTTCGACCTCTAAGAGCACCGCTCCCTTCTCGACATGATCCCCTACCTGTTTCCGCCACTTAAAAATCGTCCCTTCTTCCATGGTCTCGCCCAGTACAGGCATTATGACTTTTTTAATCATAGGATAGTTCTTTCTCCGTTAAGCCCATTGTGTTCATCATCCCTAGCTTAATTTCGTCAACAGAAGGCACTGAAAACTTCTCTAATACTGGCGAGCAGGCAAGTATGACGTCTTTCCCTGCCAGCCTTACAACCTTCTTGACGCCGGGAACGAGCTCATGAACTTTTGCAAACAGTTCTGCACTCACGCCGCAAGTTTTGTTTGCTTCTGTAACAATGAGTACGTGTTTTGTCTTCTCTGCCGTCTTCTGAATTGCCTCTTCATCTATGGGCCTGATGCTTCGCAGATCGACAACTTCGGCGGCAATACCCTCCGATATCGAGAGCTCCTCAGCCGCCTGCAAACAAAAATGGACCATCTTGGAGTAGGTTAAAACGCTCAAGTCTTTCCCCGGCCTTTTTATGTCTGCTTTCCCAATCCCGATCGTGTATTCTTCTGCAGGAACTTCTCCATTTAACGTGTAGAGTCCTTTATGCTCGATGACCATAACCGGGTTGTTGTCCCTGACGGCAGACTTTAGGAGACCTTTAGCATCAAACGGCGTGGCCGGCAGCACCACCTTCAAGCCAGGAATATGGGCATACCAGGCTTCCAGACACTGAGAATGCTGTGCTGCAGCGGATCTCCCGCTTCCTTCCTGGGTACGAATAACCATAGGCACATTGACGTTACCGCCTGTCATAAAATGAAACTTAGCGGCCTGATTGATAATTTGGTCCGAGGCAAGGGTTGCGAAATCGATGTACATGATTTCCACAATTGGCCGCAATCCGACAATGGCAGCCCCGATGCCGGCGCCCACAATCAGGGATTCTGAAAGGGGAGCATCAATCACCCTTCTTTCGCCAAAAAGACCCAATAATCCTGCCGTAACCTTGTAAGCGCCCCCATAGATTCCAATATCTTCGCCCAGCAGAAAAACTCGCTCATCACGGAGCATCTCTTCCTTGATGGCTTCTCCCAATGCTTCCCGGTAGGTGATAACTCTGCCCATGCTCTTGCACCTCTAATCCGCGTATATGTCGGCAAAAATTTCATTCACCGAAGGGAAAGCGCTCGAATCTGCGAAAGCCACTGCATCGTCCAAGCTCAAATCGATTTCCTTCTGCATCTTTTCGCACTCATCGGAAACCAATGTGCCACGTTCTGCCAGCAGTCCCTGATAGTTGACAATCGGGTCCCGTTTCTTCCACGCTTTTTCTTCCTCTTTTGTGCGATAGGGAGCAGCATCACTGCGAGAATGACCGTAGTATCTGTACGTAAGACACTCAAGAAGGCAGGGACCGTCACCTTTGCGAACGTGATTAATTGCCTCCGTAGCTGCGTCGAATACAGCTTCCATGTTCATTCCGTCGACCCGTTTCCCAGGCATATTGTATGCGGAAGCCCGGCTGGATAAATCCTCCACCGCCGAAGCGCGCTTAATTGAAGTGGAGAGAGAGTACTGGTTGTTTTCAATTACGTAAATAATAGGTAGCTTGTGCAGGCCGGCAAAGTTGAGGGACTCATGAAACTCGCCCTCTAACGCTCCCCCCTCACCCAAAAAACACATTACAACCTGGTCTGTACCCATGTATTTCATTCCCAGTGCGGCCCCAGTAGCGATCGGGATGCCGGCTCCTACTATCCCATTTGCGCCGAGGTTTCCCAATTTAATGTCGGCTATATGCATTGATCCGCCTTTACCTTTGCAGTACCCGCCAACTCTGCCGAACATTTCTGCCATCATTCTTTTAATGTCTGCATTCAGGGCGATCATGTGACCATGACCCCGGTGATGGCTTTGAATGAAGTCGCCTTCTCGAAGAGCTGCGATGGCGCCGACCGCAGTCGCCTCTTGTCCTACCGAGAGATGAAACATCGTTCCGGCAAGCTTGCCATTAGCGAAGGCCTCTGAAATACGGAGCTCAAATGCCCGTATCAGCATCATGAAATACAATCGTGATTTCGGGGTCTCCAAATGCTTCATCGAAGAAAAGATCCACCACAGAGCGCACGGAGACCACAGAGAGAAATCCTCCGGCTCTTCTCCGTGAACTCTGTGACCTCTGTGGTGAGCCTCCTTTTGGGTTGCGGCGATGGGCCGCGCTTTGCAACCTGTATCGCCGTGTTACCGGGACGAATAATGGAATCTGCTCTTTGCTTCCATGGCTTTCCTGGAAGCTGCCACAATGTGAGATGAACTGATCCCAAATTTCTGAGCCAGCCATTCCACGGGTCCGATCTCACCAAAACAATCAGCTACCCCGACTCGAATTACGGGAACCGGACAGTCCTGAGTTACGATTTCGGCCACCGCACTCCCCAGACCTCCCAGGATCGTGTGGTTTTCAGCCGTCACGATGCATCCGACATCTTGAGCCGCTGAGATGATTTCGTTCTCGTCGATGGGTTTAATGCTCGCCATGCTTACTACTCGAGCCGAGATCCCTTCCAGGGCAAGCTGATTGGCAGCAGTTATCGCTCGAGGCAGCATAATTCCACAGGCGATGATCGCTACGTCGCGCCCTTCGCGAACCCTTTTCGCCTTGCCTGCCTGGAATTCGTATGATTCCGGGTCAATGACCACGGGAGCTTTCCCGCGAGGCACCCGGATATAAGCCGGTCCCGGATGCTCGAGCAGGTACTCCATAATACCGATCGTTTCGGTTGCATCCCCGGGGTCACAAACCGTCAGGTTGGGCATCGCCCTCATCATGGCAAGGTCCGCCATGCCTTGGTGGGTAGCACCGTTGTTGCCGGAGCTAAGGGCAGGTTCTATTCCGATGAGTTTCACATTGGCATTAACATGAGCCATGATTGCGACTTGATCACAAACGCGCTGACTTGCAAAACACGCAAACGTGCCACAAAAAACGGTCTTCCCCGATAGGGCGAGCCCTATGGAGATACCCACCATGTTGGCTTCAGCAACACCAACGTTAAAGTAACGGTCCGGAAACCTGGCCTGGAAAAAAGATGTCTCTGTCGCCCGCTGAAGGTCAGCATCGACCACGACTAAATTCGTGTAGCGATCGCCGAGCTTAGCCAGCGTCTTGCCGAATGGTTTTTCGATGATTAACTCCGCCATGCTGCTTGCTCCTGCTTCTCAAGTTCTCGCTCCGCAGCATCCAGTTCGCTCAGGGCTATTCCGTACTCCTCATCGCTGATGCTATGCGAGTGCCATTCATACTTGCCTTCGATATAGGACACCCCTTTGCCCTTGACCGTGTCGGCGATGACGATGTGCGGTTGATCTTTAGTTCCTTTGGCGAGATCGATCGCAGAGATTATTTGTTCAACATCGTGTCCGTCCACTCGCTGCACATGCCATCCGAAGCTCCGCCATTTGTCCTCGAGCGGCTCGATGTTCATGATGTCTCCAACCGCGCCGTCGGTTTGTAAGCCGTTGTTGTCCAGAAAGGCGATAATCTTTTCCAGTTCAAAGTGCGCAGCGGCCATCGCTGCTTCCCATGTTTGGCCTTCTTGGTTCTCGCCGTCACTGTTTAGAATGAAGATATTCCGCGTCCGGCGATCGACTCTGTCGGCCAAGGCCATCCCTACTCCAATCGAGAGACCCTGACCCAGCGAGCCGCTGGAAACCTCCACACATGGCAAGAAGTGCTTGTCGACATGCTTTTGAAGACGCGTGCCGGGGACACCGAAGGTGGTTAGTTCTTCGACCGGGAAAAAGCCTCTGCGCGCCATGGCTGAGTAGAGGACCGGGGTCACATGACCTTTGGAGAGGATAAAGCGATCCCGGTCGGGCCAATCAGCCTCCTCCGGGCGAAGGCGCATGACTTCAAAAAAGAGGACGGTGAGTATTTCAACCGCCGAGAGAGAGCCTCCCGGATGCCCCCCCTTTGCGCGGTGGATCATTTCCACTATGTCGCGCCGCACTTCGACGCACTTTCTCTTCAGTCGATGGATTCGACGGACCTCCGTATCCATATTCCTCAGTCCTTTCGATTAGCATGCCCGTAATGGCGATTCCACCGCGTCACATCCTAACTCGTTTGCAACAACCCCTTTCGAAACTCAGGTTCATCACGGCCTGGGGCCAGGATCGCTTCCAGGATGCTGTTCATTGAAGTAGGTGCATCCGGGTTCATGCCTCTGGCCACTGTTCGGAAATAGGCAAGAAGTTGCATGGGGAGAAGGTAAACCAGTGCAGCCAGAAAACCATCAACCTTAGCAGGGAGGGTTAGGCAGTGATCGGGCTTCTCGGTAATGCTTAGACCCGGTTCGATTACACACAGGGTGCGAGCCTCCAAGTTTTGTGAAATATGGAGTACTTTCTCGCTTAGATCTTTATCCTGGTTTGTGATCAATGCGACGACAAGCCATTTTGCATTCATCGCACCAATGGGTCCATTTAGAAAGGCATTTGTGCGCTCGCCGTGACTTGGCACATATGAAGCCTCTTGCAGCTTCATCGCGCCTTCGAGTGCGACACCATAATTGCTGCCAGTACCGACAATCGCAACCAGTTCGCGGCTTTCTATCGTTGGGATAAGCTTACTTAAGTCAGACTCAATATGATCAAAGGTACGCTCCAACACCGCAGGCATGTCTTTCAACTCGAGAAGGCGTTTGCCGGCTGTGGTATCATCCGCTTCAGCTAGTGCCAATGCCAGCCGCATCAGTACGCCAGTACAGGTGACCACGCTTTTTGTCTTCGGAAACGTTATCTCTGGACCTTCTTTTGTAATAATGGCAAACCTCGCCTGCTTCGCCATCAAACTATCGGCCACCCCAGTGACCACCACGCCGCAGGCGCCGTTCTGCACGGCTTCATTTAGTAAGTTAGTCACTACTCCGCGCTCACCCGAACGCGATATGGCCACGATCATCGTCCTTTTGTTAACGAGACGCTTGGGTAGGTTCTGAAATTCCGACGATTCTACAACCTGCACAGGCACTGGCGAGTGGCAGACGAACAAAGGTGCAGACATCATGGAAGACGTATAGGAACTACCGATACCGGTCATGATAATACGGTCGATACTCCCCTTTTTGACGAGCTCGGCCACCTCTTGTATCCGGTCCTCGTTTGCTTCCAGTGTAAGTGCCAGAGCTCTTGGCCCCTCATGGATGTACTCGAGCATGTGATATGTCGATGACACGTTGTTTCTCCTTTAGTTTTCTGAGCTGCGCCCAACGTTAAACAAAAATGTGCAATGACGACCAACCCGCCGAAAAATCTTCTCACTCTCATTGCCGACAACCCGGCTCTGTAGTTTAGCGCCCCTGCTCTGAGTGGCTTCCCGCTCATGATGGAAAGTTGCGCAAGCGCTTGTCTTGCCCTTTATCGCACCGGACTGCGTTGATGTCAAGGCGAAAATTTGCGAAAAACTCGCCTCTTCTTGAGCTAGAATTGTGCTATGGGGAAGTGGACCCTGTCCCGGATGAAGGATGTGGCCGCGCGCTGCGACGTCTCCGAATCCACTGTCTCCCACGTGGTGAATCAGACCCGCTATGTCGCGCCGGAGACGCGCCGCAAGGTGCTGCAGGCCATGCGCGAACTGAACTACCACGGGAACGCACACGCCCGGCGCCTGGCCCGAGGCCGCAGTGATTTCCTCGGCCTCATCATCTCCGACATTGAGAATCCTGCCTCTCCGGGATTGATCAAGGGTTTTGAATCTGCCGCCTTGGAGCGGGGCTTCGACCTTCTGCTCTGCACTACCAACTACGATCCCGAACGCACCCGGGCAGCGTTCCGCAAGATGGTGGAGAACAAGGTCCCCGGCGTGGCGGTGATGACCTCCCGGGTGGACCGGTCCCTGGCCGACGTGCTGATCGCGAACCGCATAGCCTCCGTTTTCCTGGATTCCGAACCGCCCCAGGCTTTCAAGAGCAACATCCGGATGAACTACGCCAAAGGGGCTTGTGAGGCCATCGCCTATCTGTGTAACTTAGGACATCGGCATTTTTTCCTGATTGCCGGACCTCAGAACCGGCCGTCCCATGTGGCTCTCCGCAAGGCCGTGGAGCGTGCTCTGGAGGAGCGGGGCATTCCGTATCGGGGTGCGGAAGGGGAAAACACGGAGGAGAGCGGCACCTCGCAGACCCGCCGTCTCCTGAGCGAGAAGCCCTTGCTTTCCGCCATTCTGTGCAGTAACGATCTGACAGCCATCGGCGCTATGAACGAACTGGCGAAGGCAGGCCTGCGCGTGCCGGAAGATGTGTCGGTTGTGGGAGCGGACGACATCCGGTTCGCCCGCCTGACCCGTCCCCCGCTGACCACGATCCGGATGCCGATGGAACAGTTGGGCCGGCTCGCCTTCAGAACTCTCGAAGAGATGCTCGCCTCCAACCGCCACTCCGGCATCGAGCGGACCATCGACACCGAGCTGGTCATCCGCGAGTCCACGGGCCAGGCGCGGGAGTAGGCAGCCAATCCCTCGGCCGGCTCTGCCGCCATCGAACCGGTCTTGCGCTAGAATTTTGCGCAACCGCTGTCGAGTATTTCAGCCAGCAGAGGGGGATAACAACTGGGGACCTTGTTCTCCACCATCCTGCGGAACGCTGCCCGGGTGCGTTCGGGATCGTAGTTGGTAGTGCAGAGCAGGAGGTCGAATTCCCCATATCACAATTCTGGCTGAAGAAGAGGCGAGGGGCGCAATTTTGACGTTGATTTCTTCCTTGACATCGGTGCAGTCCGGTGCAATAAAGGCATAGGCAAGCGCTTGCGCAACTTACCCCATGAGCGGGAAACCACTCAGAGCGCGGGGGATAACCTGCCGGGCTGGGTTGTCGGCAGTGAGAGTGAGAACCTTATTTCGGTATGAGGGAGTAACCCTATGGGTTTAAACCTGGTGACCTTTTCCTCCGGGTACCCTTTTCAGTGTTCTCATGTCGATACCTTTAAGGTTCGCGATCGACGAAAAAGTTCCCTCTTTCAAAAGTCTCGTTTTCGGGGTGTGAGTGGGTCGGACACTATGCGGAACGTAAGGCTCCTCGAGGAAGGCCATTGACAAATGTTAGCCTCATACAGCGCTGGCATCGATCTTGGGGGAACCCACACGAAGATAGCTTTGGTGTCTGAACAGGGCGACATCCTGGCATTCCGGAAGTTGCCCGGCGCGGTGGGGCGCCCGCCCGAGGCTGCCTTGGCAGAAGCGCACGCGGAACTGAAGAAAATCGCAGAGGAAACCGGGCTTGCTTATCCTCCTCCCAACGGCTGTGGTATTGGAACTCCCGGAGTGGTAGACCACAAGAAAGGCTGGCTGGCATTCTCCGGTCCCCACGGCTGGAGAGATGTGAATCTAGGGCAGATGGCGCGGACGGTGTTGGGGTGTGAGGTCTCGGTGGATATGGATGTAAATGCCGGCGTGCTTGCCGAACTCTATTTAGGCTGCGCCCGAGAATCCTCTGACGTGCTGTACATCGCTTGGGGGACAGGCATCGGCGCCTCGCTGGTGGTTTCGCGTAAGGTGTATCACAGCTTGGGTGGCGCCACGTGCAACCTCGGACACATGCTCGCCGACCCTTCCAGCGAGAAACTTTGCTACTGTGGCTGTCGCGGCTGCTTGGAAATCGAAGCTGGAGGGAAGGGTATGAGCGATGAAGTGTCCCGACAACTTGCCTCGGGCGCGGACTCCATCCTTCGCCAGCAGCCATTCCCAATCACTCCGGAGCGGATTGCCTGGGCCGCTGAGATGCACGACCCCCTGGCAAAGGGGATGCTTCAGCGAGCCGCAATCCTGATGGCGCGGGCGCTCGCTGGAGCCCTGGCATTACTGAATCCGGATACGGCTATTATCGCAGGCGGCGTGAGCCGGTGCTGGCCTATTATTCAGGATACGTTTGAGTCCGAACTTCGCCTGCGCACGCCTAAGTTCTTACTCGGTCTGACAAGGGTTGTGGTGTCGGATTTTCAGGAGAATGCGGGCGCGGTGGGCGCTGCCCTGTTACGCCTGAAGTGCTCCCCAGAATAAATAAAAGAGGTGCTCCCATGAGTGTTGCAGAACGGTACTTCAAGAAGACGCAGGAGATCCTCGGACGAATTGTTGAAACCCAAATGCCTCATCTGAATCGGGCGGCGACTCTGGTAGCCAACACCATCCAGAGAGACGGTCTCATTTATGCACTGGCTAGCGGCCACTCGTCCACCATTGCGGCGGAATTCTATTTTAGGGCAGGCGGCTTAGCGAATTTCGACGTGATCCAGGACAAGACTTTCGGCCGCGCGGAGCGGCTGCCGGGTTACGCGAAAGCCCTTCTGGAAGGGTATCCAATCAATTCCAACGATCTGTTGATCATTATTTCAAACTCTGGACGCAATGAGTTGCCGGTGGAAATGGCCCTGGAAGCAAAGAGGCGAAATATCACTACCATTGGCATCACCTCCTTAGCATACTCGCAGGCGGTGGGGTCCCGCTCCGTAAGCGGCGAACGTCTTTTCGAGATCTGCGACGTGGTCGTTGATAACTGTGGCGTTCTTGGTGACACGGCCTTGGGAGTCGGACCCGATGAGTCCATTCGAATGTGCCCGACCTCTACCTTGGCTGGAGTCTTCATCGCTAACTGCATTGCTGCTATGGCAGCCGAAGAACTGCTCAACAGAAAGGCGGCGCTTCCGGTTTTTGTTAGTGCAAATTTGGACGGGGGGGATGAGCATAACCAGAAGCTGCTGGATTTCATGCGAAAGAGGGTCCGGGGCTTGTGAAGGGCATGGCGGTCGGCCCTCGAACCGAACACGGAATTCGGATGCAATCGTATTTGGAGTGGCGATCAGGTGCCCGACACTCACCCCGCGTTCGCCGACGCGGTACAATAGTGCATACGGGTCAGAGGAGGTGCGCATGTCAGAAATGATCATCCGACCGACGATGAAATTCGTACGCCTCGGGTACGTGGTGGTGGTTGTGATCGTAGTGGCTTTGGTCGTTGCGATGATGCGCATGCAATGGCCGCCCTGGGTTCCGTCGCCTTGGCGACCTTGGATTCCCTGGTTGCCCGTGCTCCTTCTGCTCTGGCCGCTGAAACGCCATCTCCGCAACCGCTTTACCAAGATGACCATCCTCGATGACAGGTTGCAGTACGAAACGGGCATTCTGAGCAGGACCACGCGCACCGTCCAGCTCTCGAAAGTGCAGGACGTGAGCGTGCATCAGCGGCTCGGCCAGAGGATTTTCGGAGTGGGCGATCTTTCGATTGAGACAGCAGGCAAGTCGAGCTGGGAGGCCATTGTCAACATCGACCGGCCGCAGGAAGTCGCGGACCACATCAACGAACACTCCCAGAAGGGAGATTCAAAGGACCAACTTACCTGACAACGCGCGGCCACGGCACGGATGCTGTGCTGTGGGCTCTTCCGCTTCCCATCCCCGCGAACGCACATAAGGCGCGGAGTGTAGATTTGCCGGGCCACAGTAACGCTGACCCCGCCTTGCGGGGTCAGCCTGGAGTTTCTGCATCTTTGCCGGGATTTTATGGTCTTGCGAAACTTGCCCCCCCCCTTGGGGGCATAGGCGCTAGAATAAGGAATTGACATTTGTTGCGACTTATGTATGCTTCTGGCATGGACAAAAACTTAATCGGGAACGATTGGAAGTATCTATGCCAGTTTCTACCGGCTGATTTG
>Ga0182011_10004491_pt1 | contig 11172 bp, 15 predicted proteins | sample 711E1DmetaG_FD_120481 | JGI IMG/M metagenome (GOLD analysis project Ga0182011, IMG submission 120481) | Permafrost microbial communities from Stordalen Mire, Sweden - 711E1D metaG | ecosystem: Environmental > Terrestrial > Soil > Wetlands > Permafrost | place: Sweden: Stordalen | collected... | reverse complement strand
CTCCACCTCACTCCTGATATCAAATTAACCCTAAAATGGGTAGTGGGTCAAGTTGAATTGAAATTAGCTCAATTCAATTGTGTAATAAGAACAACTAGATAAAGTAGTAAGCCTACCGATACCCAAGTTATAGCAATTATTTTCATGCCTCGTGCCATTTGATTCTTTTTATCTTCTGGTGCTGAAAAGTATCTTGCTAAAGCAAAAAGGGGTAATCCAATGGCAATCAACACTGCCCCGATTACTATTCTAATCGCACTACTTGTATCCATTTTTATCACTCTTTTAAAAACATTATCTTATGCTTTATAAATTTCCCCTATTGTAGCAGTTTCACAATTTCTTTAATTGTCCGGATATCGGCTGCTATTCTAAATTGGAGTAATTTACTTCTTTATTTAAGTGTAACCCTTTAAGGGCGGTTTTTTAACCGCCCTTTTTTATTGCCCAGTCACGTCGAGCCTAGGACGTAGTCGATTATCAGGAATGGAGGTTAGAAATGTAAAAGAACTTTGCAACCAAATCGATCATGTGATCTAGAAACAATTAAAACTACGAATGAAAAGTGGATGGATTTAATTAAGGATGGCAGAGAAAATGAATAAAATTTCATTCTCAGATGTAAACATTACCTGCTTGGATTGTGAGAACACCTTTGTTTTTAGTGGCGGCGAACAGGCATTCTTCGCATCGAAGGCGTTAAGTCCACCTAAACGGTGTCCCGACTGCAGAAAAAGACGAAAAATAACAATCGTGCCAGATATTAACCTGCGACACCCGATAGCTGAAGACTTGGCTAATGGAGAGACAAAATGAACGTGTCAACCACAGCTAAAGCTGAGGCCGCTCTTGAATATATAGCAATGGGGTTTCCGGTTATACCTTTGTGTTGGCCCACTCAAGATGGGCCCTGCGGTTGTGGCCGTGGGCATGAAGGAAAATCGATTGGAAAAGTTCCACTTACTGAACACGGTCTTAACGATGCCACGCAAACGCAAGCTGGCGTCAACGAATACTGGCAAAAATGGCCAGATGCCAATGTCGCCATCGCCATCCCCGAAGGATACTTCGTGCTAGATGTGGATGCCGAAAAGGGAGGACATGAAAGTTTAGATATTATCCAGGAACAGCACGCGAAACTACCTGCCACTATGTCAGTGATTACAGGCGGTGGAGGTCTCCATTTATGGTTCAAAGCCGACGGAATTCATAACACGACTGCATTGGCTGGGTTCTCAGGACTTGACGTCAGAGGCGTTGGTGGTTACGTAGTCGCACCACCATCAATCCACCGAAGCGGCAATGAATATGCGTGGGTTGACCGGAGACCCATCGCAGTCGCACCTGATTGGCTGATAACCCTGTGCACCAACAAGCAACAGCCCAGTTCAAACTCCTATAAGGTGGGTCAAGCCGAACTGATCCCTGAAGGGCAAAGAAATCAGACGTTAGCCAGTAAAGCTGGGACCATGAGACGCGCGGGTTTTTCATCCGAGGCAATATTTGAGGCTTTAGCAAACTTAAATCGGGAAAGTTGTCAGCCACCTTTACCCGATGAGGAAGTCAGGAATATAGCCAATAGCGTGGGGCGATATCCACCAGCCAATGGCTCTCCTAATGGTAATAATACGTATTTATATAAATATATAGAACGCAACATTCAGGATTTAGATACAGAACGCAACAAAAACGCAACAGAAATCGCAACAGAAACAGGCAAAACGCAACAAGAGCCTTTATCGAAAAGGGTGGAAGATTGGGTCAACAATTCAGGTTCCCGCTGGTGCGAAACGCCCGAACTAGACAGGGATCTGGGACTGACATCAATTGCAGATAAAAACAACCGGCGTGAAATATTAGTCCGCTTAGAAGAGAAGGGAATAATAGAAAAACACCCCAAGATTCAAAAGCAATTCCGCTTTGTTAACAAACTATTGACCCCTATCAAATTCAAAACTGCAACCAGCGCCGGAATACTGCCGTTCAAATGGCCGTTGAAAATAGAAGAATACGTTAACCTGTTCCCTGGTAATTTGGTAGTCATCGCCGGGGCAACAAACGCTGGTAAAACAGCCTTACTCTTAAACACCGTATACCTGAATCAATTCACGTTCCCAATGCCGATTTATTACTTCTGTTCGGAAATGGGTGATGTTGAATTAAAAGAACGCCTGGAACAGTTCCCCGGCATGTCCATTGAGGAATGGAATTTCAGACCATTCGACAGATCTACGGATTTTGCAGACGTAATCGCTCCCGACTGCGTGAACATCGTGGACTACTTGGAGATTACCGAGGATCTTTATTCAATCAACACTCATCTAACAGCGATAACTCGAAAACTAGGCAACGGATTGGCCATCGTGGCTATCCAGAAAAAAGTGGGGCAGAAATGGGGACGCGGGCAAGAATTTAGCGCTGAGAAAAGTAAGCTCTATCTCTCGATGGATGAACGTAAACTAACCATCGTCAAGGGTAAAAGTTGGACTAACAAAAAGACAGACCCGAATGGTTTACGAGTGGAATTTAATATCGTTCGCGGCTGTGAATTTGAAATGACCAAAGAATGGTACAGGCCGAACGATTGAAATGTTCCACAAATTATAAAACGAAATAAGAATTGGAGAAATACATGAAGAAAAACGCGGAGATTCCAAATGAAGAAATACCATCAGACCATCATCGACCTGATCCGGGCTGGCATCTTACCGATAAGTTTGGCGACATCTTTGTCTCGCCTGATGGCAGTGCATGGGCAGTTCAGCAAAGTGGTCAGCGCTTTATTAACGTCAAGGTTAACTTAGACCCATCTGATATCGTCAAAACACCGGCAATGGAAAGAGTAAAACACGCACAAACGATGCGACGTTATAGAAAGACGAAGGCAACAATCACATCAATGCCTAATTTGGCACTAAGCGAGGCCGAGGCCATGAATAAATAACCAACAGAACAAAGATATGAGCACAGCGGAAGTAAATAAGAAATTGGAGTAAAGAATATGAAAACAGCAGAACAAATCCAAATTGAACAACTACCCATCGGAGACTTACGGCCCGACCCGGCAAACCCCAGACGGATCAGCGATCAGGAACTGGAAACCCTTACTCGCAGCATTAGGGAATTTGGATTGATCGACCCCATCATCGCCCGCCGAGAAGACAAGATGGTGATCGGCGGCCACCAGCGTTTACTGGCCGCTCGCAAGCTCGGCTATAAAACGGTACCGGTGGTCTTAACCGATCTGACGGTCGAGCAGGCCCACCTCTTGAATATTGCTTTGAATAAAATCTCGGGCTCTTTTGACCAGGAACTGCTGGCTCGGTTATTAAAGGAACTGCAAGAAGTCCCGGACATCGATCTTTCCCTTTCCGGTTTCGAGGATGACGAGCTGAAGAAACTGTTAAAAAGTTTAGATGCCGGAGAAAAGAAAGAGCGTATCGAAAACTTTGACTTGGATGCGGCGGTCAAGGCTGCCCAGAGCTCGCCTGTGGCAAAAATGGGCGACATCTGGCTGTTAGGTGAGCATCGCCTCGCCTGCGGTGATTCGACCGACCGCGAAGCCGTACAACGCCTGATGGGACAAGCGAAAGCCGCGATGACATTCACTGACCCACCTTACAACGTTAATTATGGGGAGACGATGAAAGACAAAATCAGAGGGAACTCCAATAAAATCATCAACGATAATCTGGGTGACGCTTTTGAGCCTTTCCTTGAGAAGGCTTGCAAGAACATGCTGGAGTTTACCGATGGCGCGGTTTACATTTGCATGTCGTCCTCGGAGCTCCATACATTACAGAAGGCTTTTATCGCTGCCGGTGGACACTGGGCGACTTTTATCATCTGGGCCAAGAATACCTTCACCATCGGGCGGTCTGATTACCAGCGCCAATATGAGCCCATTCTTTACGGCTGGCGAGAAGGGGTCAGTCATTACTGGTGCCGGGACCGCGACCAGGGAGACGTTTGGCAAGTGGATAAACCTTCTTCCAGTCCACTGCATCCGACCATGAAGCCGCTGGCCCTGATTGAAAGAGCGATTCAGAATAGCAGCCAGTCTGGAGATAAAGTGTTAGATACGTTTCTGGGGTCAGGCAGCACACTAATAGCCTGTGAAAGAACTGGCAGGATTTGCTATGGCATGGAGCTCGAACCACTTTATGTGGATATCGCCCGCATGCGCTGGGAGGCTTTCACCGGCGAAAAGGCACAACGGAGCGAGGAGGTTAAGTAACCATGGAGCAGACACCATTGCCAGATGGTGTTTCATCGGCAGAAATAAATATCGAAATAGATTCAAAGAACCATGATAATTGCTTGACTTCAGGAGTGAACAGAGTGATGTATATGATAGTTAATTTAAAGGAGAATGATAATGCCAATCGAAAACAGAAATTTAACCAAGGGAACCAAACTCACGGGCCGGTACCACAAACAGAGTTATTCGTGCGAAGTCGTGGAGAATGCGGAAGGGAAAATACGCTACAAACTGGAAGATGGCCGGGAATTCAAGAGCCCTTCGGCTGCCGGAATGGCCATCACCGGGCATGCCTGCGACGGCTGGGTCTTCTGGAGTGTACAAACGGAAGAGACCACTACCAAACCGGATGCAGAGAAAGCGGAAACTCTTCCTGCGGCAGAAACCGAACACAAAGAGGAACCTGTTGCGGATGCGCCGAAGGGCGACCCCAAGAAGACCGGGGTGTTTTTGGTCCCCAACCAGAAGGGAGTGCCGGAAGGCCAAATCCGCTGGTTCTGCCGGGACTGCGGCAAGAGCTTCATAACCTCAGCAGTCGAGATACCGGGGATTTGCCCGGCAAAGCATCAGGCCAAATAGCATTACCTGAGAAGCGAATAACCTTCGAACAGGCTCCCAGTGACGGGGGCCTGTTTTGCTTGGTAGTCAAAAAGACTACCATACCCCCCCGACTAGCAAAGGTAGTCATTGGTAGTCTTCTCGAGCGTGGGCCGGTTGCCATTGCTAGTCTCATTGGTAGTCTAGCGGGTAGTCCGAGAAAACATCCGGCCCCGCCTTATGGAGGCAATTCATGGTAACCGAACGTCAGTGTATTTTTCGTCTCCCCTCGGGTCGGCAGTGTAAAGCCGCACCTCTGAAGGACGGGGAATTCTGCTGGGTACATTCGCCTGAGCGGGCAAAGGATGTGCAAGAGGCCCGCCGCCTGGGAGGGCTCCGGAGGAAAAGGGAGTCCACAATTTCGAGCGCCTACCAGTTTGAATCTCTAGACTCCGTGGATGGTATTCGCCGTATTGTTTTGATTGCGGTACTGGACGCCCTGTCCATGGAGAATAGTATGTCCCGCGTCCGGACGCTGGCCTATTTGGCTCAGGTTGCCCTGCGCATGCTGGAGGTTGGGGAAATTGAGGAACGGGTCGCAGCTCTGGAAGAACTTGCCAAGATTAAGAAGTGAGAAAAAGGGGCGGCTAAGAATGAGTTTAGATGTCAGGTTAAAGCAGCTTGAATTGATATTAAGTTCCAGAAAAATAATGCTTGGTTATTCGGTCGGCACCGATGATGTCATCAGACACATGGGGTTCGATCCGGTGGCTACCCGGGAGGCTGCTCACGTTACAGGCAAAAGCGTAGTCGAAATAATCTGCGAAAAGATTGGTATGGAACCAAGGGAATTCCAACGCTTGTTAAAAGAGAAAATAAACCTTGGGAGGTAAAATACGGGCATGAACATCGAAAGACGCCTGCAGCGGATAAAAGAAAGCCTCAGCAGAGGGCATCTTGATTTGTGGAACATGACCGATGATGAACTGGCCCAGTTTATAACTGGCGATCCCAAAACGAAGGGTTCTGATTTAACAACAGAGTATCTTGAAGCGGTAATAAGGGGGCCAAACCATGAGGATGGAGCATCGATTACAAAATCTGGAACTTAAGTTCGTCACGACCCAACCCGGATGCAACGTTGAATTGTTTATTGTGGTTCCCGAGGATCTCAAGAACGAAGTGTTCGATTTCGATTCTTTTAGACCTTCCAGCGTTGAAATAGAAATATTTCTTAATAAATTAAAAGATGCCGGACAGTGCCAGGACTGCAAAGGCTCTTGTGCCGTAGATTGGTCACCGGAAGGTTTCAATAATCAATCTATTGGTGGAGAACGAATATCTTCGTCTCCTGGGCCTAATATATTCTGGATGTTCTGTGCAGATGCCGAAATACCACAATTGTGTCGACGAATAATGAACGGTGAAAGAGAACCAGCATCGGAAGGCTCGAAATAATCACGGTAAGTGTTGCAAGGTCGTAAAATAATATTAATTTATCTACTCTTAGATTCCCGAGGCCAAGCCATTAAAACCGTCAGTTTTTATTGGCAAGTTCTAATTTGCTGGATGGCACCCAGACTAACATTCCGGCAAGGTGCGGACTTACGATGCCCCCATAGAGTTTAACTAAATATTCTCGCGGATGTTCTTTGTTCGGCAAAGACTCGATGTTACCTGTTTGATCTTGAAGGTTTCTGTTTGACGGGAAATTACCGGCAATGCGAACGTTGTTTCCTATATCGATTTTCATTTTCATAGCCCTCGTTTTTGATTCAGTGCCTTTTGGTAGCACATTGAATCATTCTTTTACTCAAGTATAATACTTCAATGTGTAATATTCTTTCTCAAGAACGCCATCCTGTTTTTAACAAAATAAGAATATAATACAGTTGTGAAAACTAAAACCACGGACGGTATGTCTAAATCAACTGCTCGCGAACGCGTAAAAGAACTTCGTAGTTCCGATTTATTCATGACGATGTCAGAGATAGCTCGAAAAGCTGACACATCTCGACAGCGTGTTTTCCAAATATTGAAACAGGAAGGATTGCCGACCAGGCACAGGATCAAGAAAATTCTCTATGAATGCCCCGTCTGCGGCACTGTAAGCTCATTCAAATTCTGCAGTCTGGAGTGCAAGAGAAATGGCAACAAATACCAATTGTGTGTTCGAGATGCGGAAAGCTTTTTATCAGGAGCAAGCAGCAGTTTTTTATTAACTACCGCCGTTGTAATGGTTCTTTGTTCTGTGGTAAAGTTTGCGCAGGTAAATCGATTGCGGAACAATATGGCTTCGGACAATATCCTAAACATAATACAACTTCCAAAAAGTAATAGGTGCTAAATAGATCAAGTCCGTTTATATTGCCTGCGTAAAAAAACGCTTAGTCGATTTGGGTTTCGCCGTATTGACAAAAGAAAAAGGTGGACCGCGGTTATTTCGAGCCAGATCAACACATTCGCAACAAGGAGGCGTTCGTATAAACCAAACCAGCTTATATTTTTTGGCAGGAACAGTCTACCTACGGCTAGAGTAAATGCCAATATCCCGGTTACAATCGTGTAATGGAACAACCCCCGCCAATTGGGATCGTTCCTGATACTTGATAACAACAGTGCTAAAGCTACAGGGAAAAGGCCAAGGACACTATATGCTGCCCAGACGTGGATTCTGCCAGGCATTGTGGTCAATCCCCCAATTGGATCAGTTCGGAAAAGTCCAATCAATGCTAGACCAAAACCAAAAAATGTCAGTAATCCAATTCCGAGGTCAAACAAATGTCTCCTGTGAATATTGAGGAATAGCCCGGCAGTAAAAATCTCCACTAATAAACCAAAAACGACAAAACCGATCGTTTGGATCCATCCTAATGAGGTCAATCCCAGAACGCTGATTGAGTCTCGAATTAAACTGTACTTCGGCTCAGATACAGCTGCTGCAATATCCAACGCAACTAAGACTAAAGGTTCAACGATGCCTGCCAACGCTAAAATGCCGTAGGCATCTAGCACACCCAAAATATGGGCTAAGACTCTTTCTATGCTTTTCAAAGTTCTCCAAGATTGAGAATTGAACTATATTGTCGACTCATCCAATTAATATAAGTTTACGCTAAATATAGGTGGCGATTCGAGTTTGTCGCAGGTAAAATAATGGCCGTTGTTGGAGATCAAGATAGGACACTGTAACAAGATGGGTGTTAACCGTTGATTATTTCGCCGAGGACACAGGTGCTCTTTTGTTTTACTCATGATGGGGGTGTATTTGTCAGTCCAAAATAAATTAGCGGGCCAAAGGCACGTAATTTTCAAATTGACAAAAACAACCCTAGCCAATTATATGTGTTCTGGGGTTTAAATTTCACGGATTTATGACAATTATTACCCTATTGACATGTAGTTGAAGCAGGATAAAATTAAACTAAGAAAACAAAATGTTTCTCGCAACCAGGTTAAGAGTAGAGAGGCACTAACGTTGAAAAACAAGATACGTAAAATGTTGTTTCGTGTTCGATGGGCAATGATGTCCGACAACAGTAAAATCGATTATCTTTGGACTAGGACCGAAGAAAAGTAGCAAATTCTGGTGTTGTCATAGGGCAAACATAGCCTCATTGCTGTCTGACAATGATGCACACATGTCGGAATGGTGCATTGTTGGGCGGGAAAAATATTCCAAAAGCTCAAGAGTCCCAAAAAGTCGAAAAAGAAGAAAAACTGAGTTTTAGGATAGGATAGGAGGTTAAACCTCTCTGTTTTTATCATTAAGCATGGTGCACTGGCTTAAAGTAAAAAATAACTTAATCTAAGGTTATATTCATTCCACAAAACATTGAATTAGAAGTGAACTAGGTTTGAGAAGCTTGGATAATCTTTTCGAGCCCGTACCTGTCTATAATCTGAATTTGTCTTGGACTAATTACTATCAACCCCTGCTTTTGCATAATGCCCAATGTTTCCGTCACTGACTGACGCACAGCCCCGATATTATCCCCAATTTCCTCATGAGTGAAGTTAGTTAACAGTCCCGAAGACGGGTCAGCACTGGACAGCAGAAAATGAGCAAGCCTCACCCTAATTGGGCTGTAAACCGCTTCTATGAATCGTTCTTCAAGGAGCCGCAGGCGGTTGCCGACGATCTCTAATGTTCTTAAAGCGATATCAGGCCGCTTTTTCAATAGCGCCAGGACATCATCTCGGGTAATCGTACAGATTTCGCTATCTTCCGTAGCTTCAGCGAAACTCCCCTGCATCGTCTGACCAACCAGCCCCATTACTCCAAATACCGATCCAGGAAGAATTTGCCGTGTCACAAGACGCCTACCGTTTTTAGTTAAGCGGTAGATGGCGACTCTGCCCCGTCTTAAAATAAACAATTTTTCAGAGGATTCATCCGGAGTGAAGAGAGTCGTCCCAACCGGGTAATTTTCCACTTGCGTATTTTCGAAGAACAAACCCAGTTGTGAAGGTTCCATCCCGCGGAAGATATCTGCCCCGAACAGCATATTAATTGTTCTTGGCATTTCATCATTGGCATTGGACGTGGATGATTTTGACTTTTTTGCTGATGTTTCTTTAGGCATATCTTCTTCAATTTTACTTTTAACTTTTCTTGTCGTCAAGACGACAGCCAGGACAAACTACAGGGATTATAATCTAGAGAAAGAAAAGTTACAATCGTCGTTTAAAGCCTCGGGCCGTTCAGAATTGTTAAAGTGCACTAAATCGCCGGTCTATAATTTGATTAAGGAACCAGAAAAATGGAAGGTTATTGTATGAAATGTAAGGCTAATAAAGAAATGAAGGACGTCAAGGCCATTACCATGAAAAACGGCAGACCCGCCAACCAGGGCGTTTGCTCGTCATGCGGTACAAAAATGTTTAAAATAAGCAAATGTTAATTTCATCCTTTAAAAATCCCCGTTCTCTTTCACCGAAGTTGCACAGAAAGCATTTTGACAAGAATATGATTAACAACAACATCTTTTTGGATATCTCATTCGATTGACAAGGTGATTGGATTGACAAATTGGTTAATAAACCACTGGATTAGTATACTTATCCCGTCGCTAGTGTTTATCGCATTTGTTGTTCTCGGGTTTTGCGCAAGATTGGTCATCCATAAATTTCTTAAAAGGAAAACGGAGAGATGGGCAGGCAATGAATTCGTCATTGAAACCATGTGGCGTCCATTTCTATGCTGGTTTCTATTGTTGGGCGCTTACGTCGCCTTTCAAGTTTCAATGCTCTCAGCGGCAGTCAAACGGCTAACGGGAGAGGGACTGGCGAGTCTTTTTGCGCTTTCGTTGATATGGACAACTGTCAGCTTGAGCGAAAGACTGATCCGGTTCTACCTGGGGAAGACCAAAAAGCTGCAGTCTTTAGTCTCGGTAGCATCAAGCATCGCCAGGGTTATAATAATTATTACCGGTGTGCTAATAATATTAGAAATTTGGGGAGCTCCCACACTGCCGATCATCCTAGTTCTGATTACGGGTCTTTTCATCGTTGGGATTGCTTTTAGAAACACTTACAATAATCTTGTTGCCGGCCTTGAAATCACTTATAGCGAACATCTTAAGGTTGGGCACTTAATCAAGCTCGAGTTAGGGCAAATGGGACATATCACCCATATCTCATGGACACGTACGGTAATCAAAACCAGTCAGGGAGATCTGGTAATTATCCCTAACCATGCTCTGATGGCAAATACAATCATCAACTATGGAATGGTTGCCGGGACGGGTGCCGTTGATGGTGTTCAAAGTAAATTGGCCACTACTCTGCCAACAGCACTTATTGCAGCGTTATCTAACCGTGAGCGCGAGGTACTAAAACTGATTGGCTTCGGAGCCACCAATCGTGAAATTGCCGAAAAACTAATCATTTCAGAGCATACAGTCAAATCGCATCTACGTTCAATACTAAACAAACTCAACATCCGCAACAGACAGCAGGCTGCCGTTTACGCAGAAAGAGAAGGCCTAATATCGGAGAACAATGCCTTAAAGACCAATTCCTAATGTACAGACAACAACCGTTTGCCTGGACTTAAGCTCTACATTCGTCTCAACTTTTATCAAACAAACATCGGCGCGTTTGCGCAGTGCCTGAATTATGACTAATAGCCTTTGACGAAACTGCACTTTTATGAATAACATAAACGGACACTATGACGAGATGGTGTTAAACTTGTCTGCTATTTTACCGTAACCGATTTTGCCAGGTTACGGGGTTGGTCAGGGTTGAATCCTCTTGCTATCGCTGAGTAGTACGCTAACAGCTGCAATGGGATGGTAGTCACCAGCGGATATAAAATCTCCTCACAGTAGGAAATTTTGATCGAATCATCGAAGATCAAAGATTGCGCG
>Ga0182011_10004490_pt1 | contig 11175 bp, 9 predicted proteins | sample 711E1DmetaG_FD_120481 | JGI IMG/M metagenome (GOLD analysis project Ga0182011, IMG submission 120481) | Permafrost microbial communities from Stordalen Mire, Sweden - 711E1D metaG | ecosystem: Environmental > Terrestrial > Soil > Wetlands > Permafrost | place: Sweden: Stordalen | collected... | reverse complement strand
GACGCGAACCGGGAAAATTCCCAGTGATTCTGGAATGCGCCCCGGGCGAAGAAACCGATGTTCGGGTCGTTCGTCCAGACGCCGTTGACGGCCCCTCCCGTCAGGACCAAAGCCGTGGATTGCTGTCCCGTGAGCCCGGCGAAATAGATGACGGGCATCCCCGACTGGGTGAGCCCCACGTTGCCGGGCCCCGGACCGGAAACCACATTGGGCCCCCCGCCGTTGTCGCCGTTGCGCACCAACACGACGAACGCGTAGGAACGTCCCGGCGCCAATGCGGAGGAAACTATGACTCCCCCGGGTGAAGAACCGACCCAATCGGAGTAGTCCCTCCAAACACCGCTGTCCGTGTCGGTCGACCCGTTGAGGAGGTAAATGGGATGGCCGGCGACATCCGTCCCTGCGGCGTCTCGAAGGAAGAGGCCGGTCAAGACGGGATTCCCGTCGGGAGTGGCCGTGGCGACTTCAATGGCGAATTGAGTGCGCGCCCCGGGCGGAGGATTTGTGCCCGTGTTCAAAGAAATCTGAATCGTGTCGGGCGAGTTGTTGCCAATGACGACTTGCGCGTCCGCGGCGGCCAACGTCCACGTGGCGGAGCTCAAAACAGGGGTCTCCTGGCCGGCGCGGTTCAACGCGGTGAGGTTGAACGTGTGCGAGGAATTGACCGGCAGTCCCGTCATCGTCCAGGAATTCGTCCCATCGGTGGAGAGGGTCGTGATCGTGCTCGTATTGGGCGGGTTCAAATCCCAAATATGGTACTTCGTCGAGGGATCGTTCCCGTTCGGGTTGACCAGGATCGTCACGGAGTTCGAAGTAGGCTGCAAACCAGCAAACGAAGGCGTGTTGACCAAGGTCACAGTGCTCCCGACGTCGAGGTAGGACGAGCTCAAGGCTCCGCAATGGTTCACGCCCCACACGTGGGCGTAGTAGGTGGCGTTGGACATGAGCCCGGTGAACGAATGGGTGAACGTGTTGCTGGCCTGGTAAACGTCGGAGATCGAGCCGAATGAATTCGTGGAAAGGGCGACGAGGTAGCCCGTTTCAATGGGGTTGCTTGGACCGCTCGGGTTGGACCAGGACACCGTCAGCCCCGAAGACGTCACGACCGAGAACGCCCCGTTGATGGGGGGCAGCGCCAGTGTCGAGGTGGAGGAGCTCAAGGTCGCCGAGTCCGCCCCGCCGTAACGGCTGTGGGCGGCCACGGAATAATAGTAGGTGACGTTGGGCAACAAACTGCCGAACGGCTGTGAGAGGCCCGCTACGCTATTGAAAGTCTGCGGTGGGGCCGGGCTTGTCAGAGCGGCTTGGTAGAAGGTGTCCCCGCTATTCTGGGCGGTGTTGGCCGGGTTCACGGCGCTCCAGCCGACGGTCATCCCGTTCGTGGTGACCCCCGTAAACGCCATGTTGGACGCCGAGGTCGGCCGGGTCGTCGTCGAGTTTGTGGGGACGTCGAAGGAAACCCATTCGCTGTCAAAGAGCGAGCCCTTGTTGCTCAACGCCTTGATTTGGCCGAAATAGGTCGTGTTGGCCAAAAGCTGGAGGGGCGTGGAGAACGTATAGGTGTTCGTGCTGAAACCGGTCACCTCGTCGATGTTATACACCCCGAAATTCCCGGAGGGTTGGCTGGTCACCTGAATTTCATATTTCGTCTGCTCGGGATTGTTCCCGTTGTGATCCCAGGACATCTTGAGTTGGTAGTCGGTGACGTTCGAATACGCCTGGGGGATGGGGGCCTTGGCGTGGGTGCTCTGAGGAGAAAAATTGGACTGCCCTTTGGCCGACGGGATCATGATGCCGTTCATGGTGACGAGACGGGCGTAGTAGTAGGTGTTGGGCAACATTCCAAGGATGTCGGTGGCCCGCGTCTGCGTGCTGGGGACGGTGGAGGTGTAGACGATCCCTCCGTAATTGGAGTCCGTGGACACGTCCACGCGGTAATAAAAGACGTTGCCACCGTTATTTCCAGGCGATGGGGCGTTCCACGTAAAGGACGCGCTGGAAGTATAGGCGGTAAACGTCCCCGCTATCCCGGGATAGACTCCCGTCATGGTCCAATCCAGCTTCTGGTAGGCCGCCGCGTTGCCGGGACCGCCGCCGGGGGCCTCGGGAACGGTCTGGACGTGGGCCCAATAAGTCGTATTCGGGCTCAGGGAAAAGGATGGGAGGGAAAAAGCGTAGTAGGTAGTCCTTTGGGTCAGGGAATCCATCGGGGCGCTGAAACCGGAGTTGTCGGCCAGTTGGGCGTGGAAATACGGGCCGGCCGATTTACTCGACCACCCGGGATAAGTGGTATCCATGATGGACAGGCACGCCGCCCATGAAACTGCCGAGGAACATTCGTTCGGCCACCAGTTGGCCGTGAGTTGGTCCACGTCCTGGCCCGAAAAAGCTTTCGGCACGGGCAAGCCGGCGGGGATTTGGAGGGTCGCGATGTCGCTCCATTGCGTGTGAACTCCATCGCCGTTGTAGGCCCGGACCCGGAAATAGTAGTCGGTCATCTGGAACAAAGGGTGGAAATCGATGGAAGCCCGGTCCAGGTTGCTCGTCGTCTGCGAACTGTAAACAATGGAATTGAAGTTATTATCCAGGGCCACCTGGACATCGAAGGTCATCCAAACGACGTTGGGCCTTCCGTTCATCGTCCACCAAACCGGAGAGATGTCGTTGGAGGAGAAGGTCCACGAATTGGTGTCCACAAAAACGGGAGTCCTCGCCCAGGTGAAGCAGTGCGTTGACACCGCGGGGTAGGAGCCGTTATGGTCCTGGACCCCTTTCTTGGAGGCCTCGAGCCCGTCATAAGTGCGGATGGACAAGTAATAGCTGGTGTTGGCCAGAAGCCCGGGGATTTCCAAGTTCTCCAATTGGCCGGGCGTCTGAGGGGTCAGAGACTGCGCGGCGGTGCTCGCGGCCTCAAAAGCGGCCTCGGCATCCAGCGGCGTGACGGAGGAGTATTTCACGACGTAGGAGAAAGCCTTAGGATAGTTGGGATCGGAACCGTCGCCCATGGTAAAGGGGGGCACCTCGCCGCGGGGAGCGTTCCATGTCATGGAAATTGAGCTGATGGAGATGCCCGTGGGGGTGACTTGCTTGACGGCGTCCGGATAGAAATAGATGGCGGGCAGTCCGGATGTTAGTTTGAAGGATCCACCGGTTACCTGGGTAGCCTCCACACCGGAAAGGGAACCTGTCAGGTAAAAGTTTCCCCCCACATCCTTGAGGACTTGGCCGGACGCGTTAACGTCATCGCGGGTGATCTTGTAAGGGCCGTTGGACATCTCAATGGCCCACAACGGAGTGGCCAAAAAGATGGCCAACCCCAGCCAGGGAAACGCCCGAATAAGGTACCTATGCGCGATTTTCATAGTCCGTCACCTTACAGCACGCTTCTACTTCCCACTTACATGCAACGCTTGAACCAATCATAAACTTAGTGTAGTTAACCTTCCAAATGCACTTTCTGCAGCTGACTTCGCGTCCAATATGGACTATATTCAACTTACAATGGGTTTTTGAGAAATGCAAGGGTTTGCTGTGGCAGAGAAAAGGCCGAGGGCTGTAGCCCCCGGCCTCTTGAATGGAACCAATGAAAGTGGCGGAAAGGGAGGGATTTGAACCCTCGAGGCCCTTGCAGGCCTACACGATTTCCAGTCGTGCCGTTTAAGCCGCTCACGCACCTTTCCAACCGTCGAACCCCGGAAGACGTCGCCGGGGGCGGAGGCATTCTACAAAATCAGGCGGCTCCGACGGCCTTATGAAGTTCCGTCCGCAGGGACTTCATGTCTTCCCAAACGTCCTTCTTCAGGTTGGGATTTCTCAAAAGCGCCGCCGGGTGGTAGGTGGGAAGAAATCGGACCGAAAACCCGGGCTCGCCGTCGGGGGACCAATCGGACCACTTCCCCCGAAAAGTCGAGATCCCCTGGTCGGTCTTGAGCAGGCCCTTTCCCGCCGTGGCGCCAAGGGCAACAATGAAAAGCGGCCGGATGATACGGATTTGCTTCATCAAGAAGGGAGAACAAGTTCCCATCTCCGACGGGGTGGGCGGCCGGTCGTTGCCGCGTTTCGTGTTGTCCGAAGGGTCGATCAGAGGATGGCACTTCACCATGTTGGCGATGTAAATCCAGGACCATTCCGGCTCCCGTGGTTTTCGCGACAGCCCCGTCGCCTCCAGAATTTTGTCGAGGAGCTTGCCCGCCGGGCCTACGAAGGGCTCCCCCTGCCGGTCTTCCTGGTAACCCGGCCCCTCCCCGACGAACATGACCCGTGCCCGCGGGTTGCCGACGCCGAAGGCCAACTTGATCCGGGTAGCCCCCAGCGGACATCGTTGACAGTCGCCGATCTCCTCCCGAAGGCGGCGCAGCCGCTCCTCGGGAGACGCGGAAGGATCCAAAACCGGATCGTCGCCGGCGGGCCCCGGCTCGGAGGAAAAAAGGTCCCCCCGCGCCGCCGGAGTCGGGGAAGCGGACGGAACAGCCTTCTTGGCCCGTGTTTTCGCAGTCCCGATCGTTCCGCCCGTCAGCCGCGCTTGTTCCTTTAGAGAAGAAACAATCTCCGCCAATTCCGACCGTTCATTCACGGAAGGCCCTCCAGAGTATCGAGTATCCTTTCAGCCAAACGAGCCTTGGTTCCGGCATAGGGGATTCGCCGGCCGTCCCGCCCGATAATCATGGCGCGGGTTCGATCCCCGTCCAAGGCTTCGGGGCCGTTGGCCACGATGAGGTCCAGCTTCTTGGCGGCCATCTTCGCCAAGGCCCGTTCCGCCATGCGTTCGGTCTCCAAGGCGAAACCCGCCATGAGAAGGCGGTTACCGCGCCGGCGACGCGCAAGGGACGAGAGAATGTCGGAAGTGGGAATAAGTTTCAACGTCATGCCGCCGCCCTTCTTGATCTTGCGGCGGGCCCGCCGAAGCGGCCGGAAGTCGGCCACAGCCGCGGCGCCGATGACGACGTCGGTCCCGGGAAGGACTCTCAGGCAGGCGGTCCGCATCTCGGCCGCGGTCGTGACCCGGATGACCTTGACTCCCGCCGCGGCGGGCAACGCCACGGGACCGGATACGAGCGTCACCCGGGCGCCCCGCCGCCGCGCGGCGGCGGCCAATGCAAAACCTGTCTTTCCGGAAGAAGCGTTGGAGAGGAATCGGACGGGATCGAGCGGTTCCCGGGTGGGGCCGGCGGTGATCAATACGCGCTTGCCGCGCCAGAAATTGAGTGATGGGGAACGACCGATCGTCGGCGAAATGAAAGGCGGCGGGGTTCGTTTCCGGCCCACGGCTACGCCTTGAGCTGTTTTGCGACCTCGGCCACGATCTTCAGCGGGTCTTCCATCCGCCCCAACCCTTCGTCGCCCGACGCCAAAGGCCCCTTCGTGGGGCCGATGAAACGGTATCCATACTCCCGGCAGGCGCGGACGTTTTTCTGCGTGGCGGGGTGGGTCCACATGGGTTCATGCAGGGCGGGAGCCAGGAACACGGGTTTGCGGGTCGCCAGCAGCAAAGCTCCCAAGAGGTCTCCCGCCGATCCGGCCGCGAACCGCGACAGGTGCTCGGCCGTGCAGGGGGCCACGACGACGGCGTCCGCCGTCTTGGCCAGGGACAAGTGCGCCATCGTCCACCAGCGGTCGTCGAAAGCGTCCCGGGCCACGGGCCGCCCGGAGAGGGCCGCGAAGGTCAGAGGTTGAACGAACCGGGCGGCGGCCTCCGTCATGACGCAGGTCACCCCCGCCCCGGCCTCCCGGAAGCGCCGAACGAGGTCGGCGGCCTTATAGGCCGCGACGCTCCCCGTCACCCCTAGGACGATTTCCCGACCCTTGAGGGAAGGCATGGCTATTCCCCCGCGTCTTCCTTCGTTGAGGCCTCGTCCCCGCCCTTGCCGGAGGCGGACTTCTCGAGGCGCGCGTCCTCTTCCGCGATGCGCTTGACCAGGTCCTCGGGGATGGCGGCGGGGATTTCTATCCGCCTTTCGAGCTTGGGCGCCGGAGGCAGTTTTTCGATTTCCTCCAAGGTCACCTCGCCGGTCAGGATCTCCTTGATCGCCATGGAGACGAGTTCATCGGGAGCGTGGGACACCTGTTGATCCCGCTTCTGGACCTCGATGGCCCAGCGGGTCGCCAGGGATATCATGCGGTACTTGTCCTTGCCGCAATCCAGCATGAGCTGGGAAAGCGGGGCGTTGGGATTCACGACGACAGCCTCTTCCTTCTTCTTGGTCACGGATCACCCTCCAATTCACTGCAAAAATTTCAACCGCCGCAATTCCTCGGTTGGGCGCGGCAGGCGCCGTTTCTCGGCGCGCAGGACGGCCGCCACGTCCTTGACGGCGTCCTCCAGCCGGTCGTTGACCACGACGTAGTCGTACTCCGGCATGCGCTCGATCTCGCCCCGGGCGTTGACCAGCCGCTCGGCGATCGCGTCCGGGTGGTCTTGGGCGCGCTTCTTCAAGCGCTCCTCAAGGGCCTGCCAGGACGGCGGCAGCAGAAACAGCCGCACGCAATCCGGCCGGCGCTCCTTGACGGAACGGGCGCCCTGGGTGTCAATGTTCAGTACCACGTCCCGCCCTGTCGCCAAGGAATCGGCGACCGGCTTCTCCAGCGTGCCGTACAAGTAGCCGTGCACCTGGGCGCTTTCAATGAATTCCCCGTCCTTCAAGCGGCGCTTGAATTCTTCGGCGGACAAGAAATGGTAATCCCGGCCGTCTTTCTCACCCCCGCGCGGGGGCCGCGTCGTGCAGGAGACGGAAACGACCACGCCCGGGCACCGCTCGGCCAAAGCGCTGCAAACCGTGGACTTTCCGGCGCCCGACGGAGCGGAGATGACCAGCAAAAGGCCCTGTGTCATGAATAAGAGTGTTGGGAAAGCGCTATTTTAGCTTATCTAATGAGTATGCGTCAAACTTCCTTGAAATGAGAGCCTCCCGCATATCCGCCGGGAGAGGCGCGGTCACGACCATCCGCCGGCCCGTCCTCGGATGATCGAACGCGAGGCGAAAAGCGTGCAGGAAAGTGCGATCCCCCGGAGGCCCCTCGTAAGTGGAATCTCCCAAAACGGGATGGCCCACGGAGGCGAGCTGCACCCGGATCTGGTGGGTGCGGCCCGTGCGCGGGCGAACTTCCAGGAGGGAGTCGTCCGGAAAGCGCCCCAAGACCTTGAACTCGAGGATCGCCGGACGGCCGGGATCCGTCACGGACATGCGGGAGGGCCGCCGCCGGTCTCGCCCGACGGTGGAGCGGACGACGCCCGAGTCCGCCTTCGGGCTTCCCCGCACCAGCGCGAGATAGGTCTTCTCCACGCGCCGCTCGGCGAACTGCCTCGACAGCCGCTCCGCGGCGCCGGGGGTTTTGGCGATGACCAGGACGCCCGACGTCCCTTTGTCCAGGCGGTGAACAACGCCGGGCCGAGCCGTGTGGAGCGAAGTTCCCCGAAGGGCCTCCCCCCACCCCGCCGCGAGCTTGGGCCAAAGCCGCTGGACGAGGGTGTCCGACTGGTGGGGGCCCGCCGGGTGGACGACCACTCCCGCCGGTTTATCAACGACGATGATCTCGCCGTCCTCGAAAAGCACCGGCACGCTCCCCGCCGCCGAGGACGGGAGGGCGGAAAATTCGGGAAGGAGGACGGAGGCTTCGTCCCCCGCCTCCAGGCGGCGCCGGGACGTCTTCGCCGGGCGGCCGTTCACCTCGACGCATCCCTCGGCGATCAGCTTTTGGACGTAGGTCCTCGTCAACGGGCGGAGCTTCCCGGCGAGGAACTTGTCGAGGCGGTCTTCGGCGCCTTCGGCGCGAAAGATTTTATTTTCGGGCACGGGCGATGTTCTGCAAAAACATCAAAGCCACGCCGACGGTGATGGCGCTGTCCGCGACGTTGAAAGCGGGCCAATGATGGACCCCTAAGTGAAAATCCAGAAAATCAACGACGGCTCCGCGCCTCAGCCGGTCGGCGAGGTTCCCCAGGGCGCCGCCCCATAGGCAGGCCACGCCGAACGCCGTCAGAGCCCCCTCGCCGGCGAGCCGGCGATGCAGGACCGCCAGGACGGCCAGGATGACGATCGTGAGCCCGATGAAAGCCCGGTTCGCGTCGGGGAACATGCTGAACGAGGCCCCGGTATTGAGAACATGCGTAAGGTTGAAAAACGGACCGAACCTCGCGGCCGAGTAAAGAGGAACCCATCCATGGACCATTCCCTTGGAAACCTGGTCGAGGATCAGGATCCCCGCGGCCACCGCCGACAACAGGGCGAAAGGCGGCGCCTTCCGCGAGGGCGGGACCGGATCAAGACTTGTCATGAAAACCTCCATTGACGACAAGGATCGTGTCGGCGCCCCGGGCGTTGTCGATCTTGATGAAGGGCACGGGGTCGTCCATCAGATGGACCGGCATCATGGGGACGGATGGGACCGTCTTGAGCGTCGAGAGCCAATGGTACTTCAACACGAGCGTCCCGCGCGAGGCCCCGCGAATTTCTATCCGGTCCAAACCCGCCGAGACCTCTCCCCGGCCCTGAACAAACCAATCGGCGGGCCGGTTCACCTTGAATATCCTGTATCCGTCGACGGGAGCGTCCTCGGACAAAAGCGTCTTGAACCGGCCGAGGCAGGCCGCCCCGGGGGACGAAGTCACGCCAATCCGCGTCACGTCGTAAAGGTCCATGTATTTTCCAAATTCTGTCTCATCCATGTTTTCCAAGAACCGCTCGAAAATGACGGGCCGCGTTCCCGTCACGAACAGCGTGAACTTCGACGCCAACAGGCTCGATCCGTACGGTCCCCCGAGGAGCGGACGGCCGGTGTGTAGCGCCAGGAATTCCATGAAATGAGGGTCGTCCAGCTCCCGGCATTCCACGAGCCACCGGCCCGGGGCGCCGTCGTTCTCCAAGCGCCGGATGAATTGTGTCTGGGAATCCGTCCACTCGTTGCTCAAGCGAGGCCATCCCGAGTCGTTCGACACTCCCGCGCAAACCAGGACCCCGGTGAGCGAAAAAGCCCCGATGGCCGCGGCGCGCCTTCCCCCGGACGCGCCCAGCCAACGACTCATTTCAAACGCGGAGAGCGCGTAGATTAAAATCCAAAACGGCATGCAATACCGGAACGGCTGGAGCGACGCCAAGCCGACGTCGCCTCCGAATCCGACGAGGAGGAGGTAGAACACAAGCCAGGACGAGAAGAAGACGGCCTCGGCTTTGCGTGTCTTGCCCAGGCGATACAGACCTGCCGCCGCGGCCGTCAAGAACAATAGATTCGCGATTGAGGCGAACCGCTCCATCGCCGTCGGTCCCCAGAACCCATAGAACCCGAACAGATGGTTCAGCCGGAACCCCTTCATGTAGTCGGTCGCGGACCCCCAGGACCAAAATCCCAGCGTCGGTTCCAGCCACGGCCAATTGGCCGCCGTAACCAGGGCCGCCGACAAGAGCAACTGAACGAGGAACCATTTGGGAGGCCGCCGGAGGGCCTGGAACGTCAAGACCACACAAGGGAGAAAAACCATGACCAGCGCGGTCGGATGGATCAGCGGGGAGACGATGGAAAAAAAGGTCTGCAGGGCCCAATTCTTCCACGAGTTATCCCTCACCCACCTAAGAAAGAAAGCCGCCTGGCAAAGGGACGCGAAAACGGCGACCTGAAAAGGGAAAAGGCCTTTTTGCAGGAAGAGCCGGGAAATCGGCTCGATGAGCCCGTGCGTCGCTGCAACAATGAAAAATACGATCCAAGCCAACCTTGCTTCGCCTTTCCAAACGAAAGCGGCGAGCCAAGCCAGAAAGGGAAGGCTGAACATTCCGACGAATTCCATCAGCAGGAGAGACCGTCCGATGGAAACTGCCCAAGAGAGAAAATGGGGAACGGCCTCCAACAGCAGTCCCACCGCCGGATAGGAGGGGTATCCCGCCATCTGATAGGGATCGTACCCCCAAGCGCGCCCGGCATGCGCGAGGAACTCGTGCATCCGGAGAGCTCCGGCGTAGTAAACGGCGAAATCCACGTTCAACACGGGAAGGGGAAGCGACACATTCACGCCACGGAAGAATGAAAGGGCCTTCGCCGCCTGAAGAAAGACCAACAGCCCGGCGAAGAAACCCAAGGGAGGGAACACGCGGCGGAGGGTGGAAGGCTCTGGCGCTTTCACGCCTGGCATGGTATTTTTTCCCGCGTACCGGTTCAAACCCAAGGAGACACCCCATGACAACGACGGCTCGACCGAATTTCACGGACTATTTCATGAAGATCGCCCTGTCCGTCCGGGAGCGCGCCAACTGCCGGGGCCGCCGGGTCGGCGCCGTCCTGACCTTGAACGACCGCATCATCGCCACCGGCTACAACGGGACTCCCGCCGGGATCAAGAACTGCACGGAGGGCGGATGCTACCGATGCGACAACCGGGACAAGAAATTCAAATCCGGAACCGCCTACGACATCTGCATCTGCGTCCACGCCGAGCAGAACGCGCTTCTGTCCGCCGCCCGGTTCGGGATCGCCGTCGAGGGCGCGATCCTCTACACCACCCACCAACCCTGCTTCGGCTGCGCCAAGGAACTGCTCCAAGCAAAGGTCACCAAGGCGTTCTATATCGAGGAGTGGACCCATCCGGCCGAAGTCCACGACCAGTATCTCGCGCTCCTCGGCGGTTTCAAAGACGGGGTCCACAAACTGGGAACGGTTAAGCTCCCTGACTAGGGCCGAAGACGGGAACGTCCTGTTCCGGACTGGACTACCCTCTAAGGAGATCGTCTGGTTCGAGCTTTCTTACGCCGGTTTTTTGATGAAGGTCCCGTTGTTGAACTCCTCAAACGCCGTGCGAAGTTCCTCCTCCGTGTTCATCACGATGGGGCCGTACCAGGCCACGGGTTCCCCGAGGGGCTTCCCCGAGACCAGCAGGAACCGCACCGGCCCGCCTTCGGCCTCCACCCGCACCTGGTCCCCGTCGTCGAATAAGGCCAGCATGCCGTTCCCCACGAAGGGATCCCTTTTCATGTCGAAGTAGTTCACCCCGATCACCTCGTAGGTGAAGGGGTCTTTTTCCCGGCAAAAGGAGCCTTTGCCTTCGATCACGTAGGCGAACACGGTGTGGCCGCGCTTTGTGGGATGGACGTATTCCACGCCCGAGGGGACGGTCACGTCCAGGTATTCCGGATCGATCACAACGTCCCGCACGGGACCGCGCTTCCCCCCCGCCTCCCCGGCGATGACCCGGAT
>Ga0182011_10004489_pt1 | contig 11178 bp, 11 predicted proteins | sample 711E1DmetaG_FD_120481 | JGI IMG/M metagenome (GOLD analysis project Ga0182011, IMG submission 120481) | Permafrost microbial communities from Stordalen Mire, Sweden - 711E1D metaG | ecosystem: Environmental > Terrestrial > Soil > Wetlands > Permafrost | place: Sweden: Stordalen | collected... | reverse complement strand
GAGAAACCCTGGTTCATCGGTATTTCGGGGCGCGGAAAAGCCAAGGCATTACCCGATTTCCAATGGCAGGAGACCGAAGCACCTCTGCGCAGGACGCTTCTATATGAAGCCCATAAATCTTTGGGTGCAAAAATGGTCCCCTTTGCTGGTTGGGAAATGCCGGTCTGGTACTCGTCGGTGGTGGAAGAGCACCTGGGCACCCGCCAGGCCGCCGGCCTCTTCGACGTTTCGCACATGGGCGTCTATCAACTCGAAGGCCAGGATGCAGCCTCCTTCCTGGACTCGGTTTGTGGTAATTCGGTCGGTTCATTGCAGCCGGGTGAGTCGCTCTATACCCACTTTCTCGACCCGCATGCCAATGTCATCGACGATACGCTGGTCTACCGGAGGAATGTGAATAAATTCCTAATGGTGGTCAACGCTTCCAACGACGACAAGGACCGCACCTGGCTGGAAGCGGTCCGGGATGGGAAAGTGAAGATTGACAATCAGCGACCCGGCAGCCGCACGCCCGGTTATGAAGCCGCCATCCAAAACCTGCGCGATCCGCGCGCCGGTGCGGAAATGCGGGTGGACATTGCTCTGCAAGGCCCCAGGAGCCGGGACATCCTGCTGGCCATGGGCGTCAGCGCCGAAACACGCAAATGCATCCTGGCACTTCAGCGCACCGAATTGTGCGACGCCAAGGTGGGCGGATTCGACCTGATCGTTTCCCGTACCGGTTACACCGGCGAGAAGATGGCCTTCGAATTGTTCGTTCATCCCGAACGGGCGGTGGATTTCTGGAATGCCGTGCTGAAAGCTGGTGAAAAGTTCGGCGTGAAACCGATCGGACTGGGCGCACGCGATTCCTTGCGCACCGAGGCCGGCCTGCCGCTCTACGGGCACGAGATGGGGCTCGGCTCCGGCAAAACCGGCCAGCCTGACCTGGGCGTGGGCGAGGCCGGTTTCGGAGCCTATGTCAAGACCAGCAAACCCTGGTTCATCGGGCGCGAGGCCTACGTGGCACGCGAACAGGCCCGCCAGGGTGTGGTCTGCCGCTTCCAATTCCCCGAGAAGGGTGTCCGCATGGCTCACAATGGCGACCCGGTATTGGATAAGCGCGGCAGGGTGATCGGCTGGGTCACAAGTTGCGCCGCCGATATGGCCGGTACGCTGACCGGCCAGGCCTACGTGGAATTGAAATATGCCTTGGAAGGTACCCAGATCTACGTCTACCAGGGCGCTCCGAAGGAGGCCGGCCCCGCCCCAGCCGGCTTGAAACTCGGCGGGAGGGGCCTGGTGCCCACCGAGGCGGTGGTGTTGAGCCGGTTCCCGAAGCTATAGAGAGCAGGGAAGAGAAAATGGAAACCAAACCCCCTGCCTTCGACAAAATGACCCCGGCTGAACTGCGCCAGGCTTTCCAGGCGCTGACCGAACGACTGGACCAGATCGAGGCCGAGATTACCGCTCTGCGGGATGGCCTGGCGGCCGCCGCCAGCCAACCGCAGCCCTCCCCCGCACCGGCCGGCCAGACCGTCGACTTTGTCGCTTCCATCCTGCTGGTGGGAGTGGATGATAACGGCCTGCCTACGTACAAAGCCAAAGGCGGACAGTACATGAAGTTCGGCGTGCGGGTCTGGCCCGAGATCCTGCCCGAACTGGGCATCGATCCAGCCAGCCTGAAACCCGGCCCCAACCCGGTCAACCTGCATGTGCTTGCCCTGATGGGCGACAAAGGTCCCCGCAAGGTGATCGGGCTGGCAAAGTAGCCGTCAGTTCACATTGGTATCGGCAACGCAGAAAGCAAAGCGACCATGAAGGCAATATTCAACTTTCATCCTATTCTTGATTTTCTGGACAAGCTCGCTCAAAATAACTATAAAGCCTGGTTTGATTCGAACCGGGCGGAATATGAGTCTGCCCGCGAAATTTTTAATCAATTCGTCGACCACCTGATCGACGAGCTCAGGGTCTCCGACAATTTACAGGGTCTCACCGCCAAAGAATGCGTCACCCGCATTTTTCGTGACATCCGCTTCTCCAGGGACAAATCGCCGTACCATACCAACTTCTCTGCCATCATTGGGCCGGGCGGCAAGAAAAGCCCCGAACAGGGCTATTATGTTTCCATTCAGCCGCATGACCAAACCTTGGTCGCGGGCGGGCTGTATATGCCCAGCCCGGAACAATTGGTGCGATTCAGGCAGGCAATCGATCAGCATGCCGCCACCTTTAAGCGCATTACAGCCAAAAAAGACTTTATTGAGCAGTTTGGTAAAATCGAAGGCGAGCGCCTCAAGACGGCCCCGAAAGGCTATGACCGGACCCATCCTGAGATCGATCTGCTGCAGCTCAAGCAGGTGACCGTCTTGCATCACTTCACGGACAAGGAAGTCCTGGCCGGCAATTTTCCTGAAAAGGTGATTGTCGTTTGCCGGGCCATGAAACCATTTCTGAATTACCTGGATGAAGTATTGCAATAGATATTAAGGAATCAACATGAATATTTGGGAGTTAATCAAAAACGGAGCTTGGACTGACCCTAAAACTTTATCGGGCGCAATTCTCTATGCTTTCGTTTTTTTGTTCCTGGCCTGGCTTTTTGGCCGTGCATCGCATCTGGCAGTCCAACGACTGTTCATCAATGATACACACAATCGCGTGGACCGCACTGCGGTTAAATTTCTGGCACAACTCGCCCGGTTTGCCGTCTATATTTTTGCATTTATTTCTTATGCACATCTGGTTCCCGCGTTGGCGGGGTTAGGTACAGCCTGGCTGGCCAGCGCCGGTATTCTCTCGGTCATCATTGGTTTGGCTGCCCAAAATACGCTAGGCAACCTAATTGCCGGGATCTCATTGCTTATTTACCGACCCTTCAACATTGGAGACCACCTACAGGTCACCGCGCCGACCGGGTTGGAAACGGGATTGGTCGAAAGCATCAATCTTGGTTATACCCTCATTAAGTCTGATGACAACCGCCGGGTGGTCGTGCCTAACAGCATCATGGCGAGTCAGACCCACATCAATCTGACCAGTTCTTTCGGTGTAGTCACGTCCGGTTCATCTCCTGTCCAACCTCGCACCATCGCGGAGCATTTGCACGAGTTGCAAAACTTGCGTGAGAAGCAGCTCATTACAGATGAAGAATACATCCGCAAGCGCGAGGAAATTCTAGGTAGATTGTGAATGTCAGCCGAAAGGAAATCTCATGGATGAAATTCTGGAAAGCTTGTTAATAGAAGAGCAGCAGTTGCAATTTACCGGATTTAATGAGGATACCGCCTGGCAGATCGGTAGCTGGCTGGTAGAGTATGCCATCCAGAATGAACTCCCCATCACAATCGACATTCAGCGCGGCGAACAGCAGCTTTTCCACGCCAGCCGTCCGGGTACCAGCGCTGACAACGATGAATGGATCAAACGCAAGGTCCGGCTGGTCAATCGCATGGGACATAGCTCTTTTTACCTGGGCCGGTTGTTGAAGTCCGAGGGCAAAACCATCCAGGAGAAGTTCCTGCTGCCCGAAAGCGAATACGCCCCGCACGGCGGCTGTTTCCCGATCATGCTCAAGGGCACCGGGATGGTTGGCACAATCTGCGTGTCCGGGCTGGCGCAGGCTGACGACCATAAATTGGTCGTACAGGCCATCAGCCATTACCTGGAGGGCCGGTAGATGACCCTTAATCCGGTTATTTCAACGTTGGGGCGCCGGCTGCGGCTGGCAGTGATCGGCGGAGGGCCGGGGTCTTTCATCGGCGCCATGCACCGGCAGGCCGCCCGCCTGGACGATCGTTATGAATTGGTCGCCGGGGTGCTTTCATCCAAGCCTGAAAAAGCCAAGCAAGCCGGTCTCGAAATTGGCCTGCCTCCTGACCGCGCTCGTACCGATGTTCTGGAAATGCTGGATTCCGAAGCCGCCCGGCCGGACGGCGCGGATGTGATTGCCATCATGACCCCCAATGACAGCCATTATACCTACGCCATGGCGGCGCTGGAACGCGGTTTCGATGTCATTTGCGACAAACCGATGACCAATACTCTGGTTGAGGCGGAACAATTGCATCAAAAAGTGCTGCAGACCGGTCTGGTCTTTTGCCTGACGCATAATTACACCGGTTACCCGATGGTGCGCCAGGCCAAAGCTATGGTCATGGACGGCCAGCTTGGCACGATCCGGCTGGTGCAGGTGGAATATGTCCAGGGCGGCAAGGCTGCGGAAAATGACCCGCAGCCTTCCGCCGGGCAGCTGCCCTGGCGTTATGATCCGGTCAGGGGCGGCCCATCGCTGGTGATGGGCGACATCGGCACGCACGCCCATAACCTGCTGCGTTTCATCACCGGGCTGGAAGTGACGGAAGTGGCTGCGGAGGTGGGCGCCATCGTCCCCGGTCGGCTGGTGCATGATTATGCCGGGGCACTGCTGCGTCTGGACAATGGCGCGCGCGGCAGCTTCTGGGTCACTCAGGCTGCCGCCGGCGTGGAAAATTGCCTGCGGATCCGTGTCAGCGGCACCCGCGGCACGCTGGAATGGATGCAGGAGTTTCCCCAGGTACTGACCTTCAAACCCTTGCAAGGCCCCTCCCAGAACCGCACCCCCAACGGCCCCGGCACCCTGCCGCTGGCCGCACGCGCTTCGCGCATTGTGGCCGGCCATCCGGAGGGTTTCCATGAAGGCTTTGCCAACCTGTATTCCGACGCCGCTGAAGTCATCGCCGCCCGCCGCACCGGCACGCCGGTCGACCCGCTGGCTTTGTATTTCCCCAACTCCATGGACGGCTTGCTGGGTGTGCGCTTTGTGCATAGTGTGATCGCCTCCAGCCTTGCAGGTGGCAACTGGGTGAAATGCTGAAAAGAAGCGAAAAATGAAATCTTCCTACCCAAGTATTTTCAATGACGTGATCGGTCCGGTCATGCGCGGGCCTTCCAGTTCGCATTGCGCCGCGGCGGTCCGCATCAGCCGGATGGTGCGCGATTTAATGGATGGAGAGATCGAAGATGTGCTGGTTGAATTCGATCCGGATGGCTCTCTCGCCACCACGCATGCCAGCCAGGGATCAGATATGGGCTTGTATGCCGGGCTTCTGGGATGGGATACCACCGATGTGCGCCTGTTAAGTTCCTCCGAGGCGCTGCGAGCCGCCGGGATTAAAGTCAGGATCGTTATTACCCCCATAAAAGCCAGCCACCCCAACACTTACCGAATGACGGTCACGAATTCCACAGAACAGCATACCATCACGGCCATCTCCACCGGCGGCGGTATCATCGAAGTGACCGAGATTGATGGGGTCGGGGTGTCCATGGCTGGTGACTATTACGAAACGCTGATTTCCGCCGGTTCAGCCGGAGAAAAGCTGGTATCGTACCTGCAGGAGAATATCACGGCGGACGAAATTCTCCTTCTTCGGGAGGAGTCTACTTGCCTGGTCGAGATAAAATCCCAGCGATTCCTTCCGCAGGAAACCATCTTGGCATTACGAACCCTGTTTGATACACGCTTCTTCAAACAGATCGCACCGGTGCTGCCGGTCCTGTCACATGCGCAGATCACTGTCCCCTTCATTTCCTGCACGGAAATGCTCGCATACAACCGGGACAGGCAGCTCGACCTGTGGGAGCTGGCGGTCCATTATGAGTGCGCCCGCGGCCTCCTCAGCCCGGAGCAGGTGCTGGAGAAAATGGCTGGTATTATTGATATCATGCAGGACGCCATCCAGACCGGGCTGGCGGGTACGGAGTATGCCGACCGGATTCTCGGCTATCAATCCGGAAATTTCAAGATCCAAATGGAAAATCGCCGGCTGATTGACGCCGGCGTTTTGAACCGGATCATCCTGTATACCACCGCCTTGATGGAATCGAAGAGTGCCATGGGCTTGATCGTGGCGGCCCCCACCGCCGGATCCTGCGGCGGCTTGCCGGGCGCCTGCATCGGGGCCGCCGACGCGCTGGGTCTTGCCAGGGAGAAAATGACGCGTGCCATGCTGGCCGGCGGACTGATCGGCATTTTTATCGCCGCCCATGCCACTTTTGCGGCGGAAGTGGGGGGCTGCCAGGCCGAATGCGGCTCCGGATCAGGCATGGCGGCCGCCGCCCTGGTTTCGCTGGCAGGTGGATCGACCGCACAGGCAGTGACTGCGGCCTCCATGGCGCTACAGAACATCCTGGGCATGGTCTGCGACCCGGTCGCCAACCGGGTGGAGGTGCCCTGCCTGGGTAAAAATGTCCTGGCGGCCAGCAATGCCCTGGCGTGTGCCAACATGGCCCTGGCCGGCTATGATCCGGTCATTTCCCTGGATGAGGTCATCGAAAGCATGGACGCGGTCGGCAAGTTGCTGCCCTCCGCGTTACGCTGCACCGCCTATGGGGGTTTGTCCATCACAAAGACTTCCAAGGAGATCGAAAAGCACCTGGCGCAAAAGGACCGCGGAAGCTGAGGATATCCAATAGAGATCCGAAGGATTTCAGGATTGTGAATATCTGAATCAGCCCTCGGGAAACATCTCGTCCCATTGCACTAAAGGTAAATAGATCTCCGGCTTCGGGAGCGCAATTAAATTGTTTATGTCATTGCGAAACCGGCGATCCGACATAATGGAGGCCAGTTGAAGCAATCTCATCATTGCAATTTGGATTTGCTTCAGCTGAAAACGCTCGGCAATGACTCCTTGGCTAGGCTATACGAATAGCTTAGATGGATCAAGTTACCCTGGTGTTGCTGATATAATTTATTGGTAATAGTAGATCGACGGATGGTAAAAAAATAGATGCCTGATAGAAAAAACACCCTTGCTCCGAGCCACAGTGAAATCCTGGCCAGTGGACATGTTGTCCCCGAACCAACCCGCTGTGTTCAGTGCGGTATTTGTACATTTAATTGCCCCATCGGCATTGATGTTCGCCGGTATGTCTGGCTCGGCAAGCATGTGATCGATTCATATTGTCTCACTTGTGGTGAGTGTGTCAACCGCTGTCCGCGCGGGGTGCTACGATTTGAACGGATTAATCTTTTTCGGGAGCGCCAGGAATGACCCGGCACGTTATCGTAGGGATGGGTGTGGCCGGCATCTCTGCCGCCGGAGCGATCCGCAACGTGGACCGCTCCGTCGAGATTCTCCTCGTGAGCAATGATACCAACGGCTTTTATTCTCGCCCCGGGCTGGCATATCTCCTGACCGGCGAAATCAAAGAAGAACAGCTCTACATTTATTCCAAGGAGGATTGGCGCCAGCTGAATGCGAAGCAGGTGAAAGCACAGGCAATCCGGTTGTTGCCGAAGGAGCACAAGCTGGCGCTGGATCATGCCTCACCCCTGGTCTATGACCGGCTCCTGCTAGCCACCGGCACCACGGCTGCTCCATTATCCGTTCCGGGGGCTGATCTGAAGAACGTGATGTATCTCGACCATCTTGAGGATACGCGCGCCATCCTGAATCGGGTGCGGTACACACGCACCGCAGTGGTGGCCGGCGGGGGCGTAGTCGCGCTTGAGTTGGTCGAGGGGCTGGCCGCGCACAAGATCCAGGTACATTTCTTCCTGCGCGGCGACCGCTACTGGTCCAACCTGCTGGATGAAGTCGAATCGCATCTGGTGGAAGACCGTCTGGAACATGCCGGGGTTCGCGTCCACCCTAATACCGAGATCGCCGAAATTCTCGGAAGCCGCGGCGCGGTCAGTGCCGTCCGCACCACGCATGGAGAAACGATCGCCTGCGGGATGGTGGCGGTTGCGATCGGCGCCCGCCCGCGCATCGAACTGGCGCAGGCGGCCGGCCTGGAAGTGGAACGCGGCATCCTAATCAACGAAACCATGCAGACCAGTACTCCTGACGTGTATGCCGCCGGAGATGTCGGGCAGGTTTACGATCCGCTGACAGGTAAGAAGTCCCTCGATATGCTCTGGAATCCAGCCCGTGAGCAGGGCAGGACCGCCGGGCTCAATATGGCCGGCAGTTCTGCGGTCTACCGGCGCGCCGTGGCGGTCAATGTTCTTCGCTTGGGGGGGGTAATGACGACCATTATCGGTGCAGTCGCCAGCGGGAAGGATGATTCTCCGCTGAGTATAATGCGCGGCTCAAGCGAAACCTGGCAGCTCCTGCCGAATACGATCGCCGTGGCCAACGGAGGCGGTTTCAATCAATTGCGCCTGGTGCTGGGTGAACGGACCATCACCGGGGCGTTGCTGATGGGCGAACAGACTCTTTCAATACCATTGCAGGAATTGGTCTCCGGGCAGGTCGATATCACTTCCATCCGCGCGCAGTTGCTTCACCCTGGCGCAGCACTCGGCGAGCTGTTGTTGGAATTCTGGCTTAATTATTCATTGGAACGGAAAAATGTTGCGTAGAACCGGCTCCCCGGAATTCTGGTTTGCCCTCCTGGCAATGCTGGTCATCGGCGGCATTTATGCCGTGGTCGTCTGGCAAACAAGAGCCATCCCGGCTGCGGCAGGCTTGTTCGGCCACCTGCTTGGCATAATTGGCTTCCTGCTGATGCTGATGACCGAGATTCTCTATTCCCTGCGCAAACGCAGCCGGCTGGCCCGCTGGGGGCGCATGTCTGACTGGCTCCAATTCCACATCTTTACCGGCCTGGTCGGACCGTTCATGGTGCTTTTGCATACCTCCTGGAAATTCAACGGGCTGGCAGGCGCGCTGACACTTCTGACGATTATCATCGTGGCGAGCGGTTTCGTTGGCCGCTACATTTACACCCGCATCCCACGCACGTTGGAAGGTGTTGCATTGGAATCGCCTGCCGGGGAAACCCAGGGCGCTGCGCTGGCGCGCTCGCGCAAAGCGCTGTCCGTTTGGTATGCCGTCCACATCCCGATCGGGATAACCCTTTTCGCAACCGCTTTTTTCCATATCACCGGGGCGTTATACTACGCCACCCTGCTCCATTAGGATGAATTGTGGAAAAGTCTCGACTTGGATGTCTGACCCGTTCCGGCTTGATCATTGCAGTTCTGGCGATCCTAGTGCTGTCAGCCGTGCTCATCCTGTGGGGCGGCGTTCTTTTCAGCCCGGGGGCGCTTAACGACCAATCGGGCAAACCGCTTGGAGGCGTCAGTTCTCATGCAGCCATTGGAACACGGTGTTCAACCTGTCATGCGCCTTTCTGGGATGCGGCGGGGATGGCGTCCCTGTGCATGCAATGCCATACTGACATTTCCGCCCAGCAATTTGATTCGCAGACCCTGCACGGATCGCTGCTGGCGGGCGGAATGAGCGGTTCCTGCTGGACCTGTCACCCCGATCACCGCGGTGCAGTTGCCACGTTGACTTTCATGGATCCGGCCCATTTTTCCCATGCTAAACTTGGCTACCCCACCCCCTTCCCTTTGACCGGGGCACATGTTGGCCTGGTCTGCACCCGCTGCCATGCGAATAACATTTTCAACAACGCCCCGCGCGACTGTCTTTCCTGCCACCCCGAGCCAGCCTCCCATCTCAACCAGTTCAGCACCAATTGTGTCCAATGTCATTCCACCAGCAATTGGAATTCGAATTTTGCCCACCCGAACGCGTGTGGAGAAGGAAGTTGTCTCCGCCATCATCGTGCCACCTGCGCCGATTGCCATCCCGTTAATGACTCCACTGCCACCTGCTTAAAATGCCACCGGAACAACAATCCCGGGGGTGGTGAAGGTGGGGGTTAATTGGCATCTGCGCCATCCCAACGCTGGTAGGAATTTGAATCCTTTAACAATTAGATTCGGCTGCTGTGCCTTGCCGGTTGTCAGCATCCACGTCTGTTGCCAGAAACCTGAATAGTCGAAAATACCGCCAGGTTCAGCACCCCAAACCGGCTTCTTTCGGGCGTCCAAACACTCCATTTTCAAAGAAAATTCGATAAAAAATCATTTAAATCCCAACGGCAATCTTGAAATATGGGTCGCCAAAGCTCTTCATCCTGCCGGTTCCAATCGAACAAATTGAGCAGCTTGTCTGGCATGGATATGGATCGATGTCTGATCATCTGCAGGAAGTCGGCCAATTAGGACAACTAGGGGATATATTCTGGTTCCAAATAGCCCGCATGATGATATACTGATAATTAATACCTTAGTCATCATAATAAAGGAGTAAATTCAAGATGCACCCCATCAATCGCCGCTTCCTTATTCCAGTCCTCATAATCTGCTTCATTTTATCCGCCTGTAGCACCACTCCATCCACCGCCGCACCTGCGCCACAAACCAGCCCTACCGCCGAACAAGCCACCGCCAGCACAGCTGCGGTGAGTACTCTGTCAGGATCTACTGGCTCGGGGACGCTTGATCCGTGCATGCTAATCACGACCGATGAAGTTACGAAACTCCTGGGATCCGCCCCCACCCCGACAACTGGAGTACATGCAGATACCGGATTCCATTATTGTTATTTTCAGACGGATAGTGGCATTCTTGAAGTTGCCAGCCTTGCTACAACGAGTGCGGCCACCCAATTCGCTTCCGCCAATGCTTCATTCCAATCTGGACCGGGTTATCAAAAGATAAATGCCCAGGGCGCGACCATTGCCTTTTCCGGCGGTCCAGCCACGAACGGAAATGGCACGCAAGGACTGGTTGCGGCCATATTGAAGGGTAATTCGCTCGCCACTGTAAAATTGGACAGCAAAATCTATACGTACAACATCGCTCAGGCATCCACCCTCCTGGAGACTATAACTGGAAAATTGCCATAGGTTAATACATAGGGTGTATCCTTAGGATTTTTTAGTCGGAGACCGGATATTCGCCTATAATATCCACCTAAAACAGCCTCTCAACCCCAGGGCTATCGCATTTCAGCTTTTCGGCGCTCAGTACTTGTATGCCTTTCGAGCTGGCAATTTTAGCCCCGTAGGGGCTTCTATGAAATAAGCCGGAGCTTTAACCCCAAGCGAAACGGCAAAAATTGGCATCAATTGTTCCAAATGCGATTGCTCTAGGACAATCTGCACTCCCAGTTGCATTTTAATCAAGCGCCCGGATTTTCGGTCCATATATAATCTCACCCTTGCTTCCTTATACGTCTATCCTCCATGTGCTTGCCTTCCTTACTGGATTCCTGGTTGTCATCCTGACCCTTTTCTCGGCTCTTTCTACATTTGTTTTGCCGCGTGCTTCTCGCAGCCAGCTCAACCGGATCGTCTTTGGCAGCTTGCGAAGGGTTATCAACTTCATCCTGCGTTTTGTGAAATCTT
>Ga0182011_10004487_pt1 | contig 11184 bp, 12 predicted proteins | sample 711E1DmetaG_FD_120481 | JGI IMG/M metagenome (GOLD analysis project Ga0182011, IMG submission 120481) | Permafrost microbial communities from Stordalen Mire, Sweden - 711E1D metaG | ecosystem: Environmental > Terrestrial > Soil > Wetlands > Permafrost | place: Sweden: Stordalen | collected... | reverse complement strand
GAATACGAAATCACCACCATCGTCAATACCCACGACATGAACTCCGTGCTCAGCATCGGCGATACGGTTGCATTTATTTATAACGGGGAACTTTGGTGGAAAGGCACGAAGGATACGATCCTCAGTACCGGTAACAAAGAATTGAATGATTTTGTGTTCGGAACGGAACTTACATCGAGACTGAAAAAATAGTCAATGAATTACCTCGACATTGTCATCCTTTGCCTTCTCGGACTGATGGTCTTTAACGGAATACGGAAGGGATTCATCCACAGTCTGGCCACCCTCATTGCACTGGTTTTAGGAATATGGGCCGCCATCCATTTCTCAAGCTACATGAGCAATTTCCTCAACAGCACTTTCCATCCTTCAGGAAATTGGCTGGTGATCCTGTCCTACGTCCTCACCTTCCTGGTGGTAGTCATCGCAGTTATCATCGTTGGCAAACTCCTTGAAAAAGTGGTGAAAACAGTGGGACTGGGAATCCCGAACCGTATTATCGGGGGAATCTTCGGATTGGTGAAAGGGATTTTAGGCGTAACGATACTGTTATTTATCATCGTACACTTCGACCCAAAGGAAAAGCTGATCACGAAGAAAACGAGGGAAACGTCAATCTGTTATCCTTATGCAGAGAAGGTGTTTCCACTTTATACAAGGTTTTTATTCAAATGACAAAGGAATAAAATCCCACCCCGATGGGGGTTTATACTCATAAGCTCGTTAACTCATCAGCCCGCCAGCTACTTCTTCCGGAAGAATGCTCCGAATACATTCACAATTTCCAGACCTCCTGCAATCATTACATTTCTTATCCAGTACAAGGAACGTTGCATGCGTACCGATGGGTGCCCAGCGCTGCGGAAAGATGGGCCGCATGGGCGCATACAGTCCGATGACTTTTTTTCCCAGGGCCGCTGCGATATGCAATGGGCCGGTACTCGCGGCAACCAGGCCATCGGCAGCATTGATAAACGAAAGGAGTTCCGGAAGCGTAAGTTTACCGGTCATGTCGGTTACCCGGTTTTTGTGTTTCTCCAGGAATTCCTGCATCTGGTCCCCTTCCTGCTTCGTCCCGGTAATGAAAATATCGAATTTATCCTCTGGCAGGAGTTCAATCAAACGGGAAAAATTTTCCAATCCCCATTCACGTGCGCTGCCCTTTGATTTTGGGTGAAGGATAAGTTTGAATACGTTTCCAGCTCGTGAGCTCGTGGGCTCATCAGCTTGTGAGCTCGTGAGCTTGGTTAGGCCATAAAATGAAGGGATTTCTGAGAGCGTATAGTGCCTGGTGATTCCCAGGTGCTCGAGCAGCTTGAGATTAAGCTGGGCTTCATGCAGATTGGAACTTTTCCGGCTGTAATGAACCAGTTTATTGCAATATAACCATGAATAAAGACGATGGGAAGTACCGATCCGGACCGGAATTTTCGCTTTTTTTGCGAGTTTCTGGATTTCTTTATCAGGGAAAACGTGGAGGATGATATCTGCCTTTAGTGCAATAATTGCACTGATGCTGGATGCTGCCTGCCTGCCGGACAGGCAGGGATGCTGCCTGCCTGCCGGACAGGCAGGGATGCTGGATAACTCGTTCCAATCCAGGAACTCATCCACAAACTCACAAGCCCCGATGATGGGCCGGGTATAGCTTTTCCCAAGAAAAATAATTGTACAATCAGGAAAGTATTGTTTCAGCACTCCAGCGAGTGGTAATGTCAGGATGACATCGCCTAGGTTATCCGTGCGGCTGATGATGATCCGCTTCACTCGTTGATGGCTTTGACTCCCGGAAGTTCTTTTCCTTCGATGTATTCCAGCATGGCTCCGCCTCCGGTTGAAACGTAACTGATCTTGTCTGCCAGGTGGTATTTATTAATGGCGGCAACGGAATCACCACCTCCGACCAGTGAGAAAGCACCGTTTTCCGTTGCTTTTGCCACGGCTTCAGCGATTTTTTTCGTTCCTTCCTCGAAATTATTCATCTCGAAAACACCCATGGGGCCATTCCACAAAATAGTTGAGGATTTCTCTATGACGAGTTCGAATTTCTGGAGGGTTGCCGGACCGATATCCAGTCCCATCCATGGATCGGGAATATCATAGGCGTTGCAGGTCCTGCGGTTGGCATCATTCGAAAATGCGTCTGCAATGATGGCATCTACCGGCAAATAAAGATTTACTCCCATCATCTTGGCTCCTTCCACGATGTTGCGGGAGATTTCAAGCAGTTCTTCTTCAACGAGGGAGTTTCCTATTTCCCCACCCATGGCTTTGATAAATGTAAACATCATCCCCCCTCCGATGATCAGGTTATCCACCTTATCCATCAGGTGACTGATCACTTCGATCTTCCCTGAAACTTTAGCGCCCCCAAGAATGGCCGTAAACGGGTGAACAGCTTCTTTTAATACTTTTTCAAGATTGATGACTTCCTCGGCCATCACATAACCGAAGCATTTTGCTTTCGGAAAGAATTGTGCGATGATCGTCGTTGAGGCATGTGCCCTGTGGGCGGTGCCGAATGCATCGTTCACATAGATATCGCCGAGTTCGGAGAGCTTTTTTGCGAAACCTTCGTCGCCCTTTTCCTCTTCCTTATAAAACCGGAGATTCTCAAGTAACAATACTTCCCCGGGCTGAAGTCCTGCTGCCAGGTCCTTTGCCGATTGTCCGATGCAATCATCCGCAAATTTTACTGTAACCTTCAATTGCTCTGAAAGATACGGAACCAGGTGCTTTAAGGAGAACTTTTCCTCCGGCCCGCCTTTCGGACGACCAAGATGTGACATGAGTATAACTGAGCCCCCGTCCTCGAGAATTTTCCGTATGGTTGGTAAAGTGGCATCGATGCGGTTGGTATCGGTGATTTTAAAATTACTGTCTAAAGGAACATTGAAATCCACGCGGATCAACGCCTTCTTGCCCTTAAAATTAAAATTATCAATGGTTTGCATGGTTCATCTGTTGTTAATATTCAGACAAAATTAAAATTTTCAGATGGAAAACGACAACTATTTTTAATTTTACCCTGGAATTACCATCCATGAGCAGACAAAACCTGAATATCGTCCTCCTTCAATCTGATATTTCCTGGGAAAATCCTTCGAATAACATCAGACATTTCACGGAAATGATTGGAAAGATAAGCGAACCGGCCGACCTGATCCTGTTTCCGGAGATGTTCAGCACCGGATTCACTACCAATACCGGAACCTGCGCAGAATCCATGGAGGGTCCCTCCCTGACTTTCTTAAAAGAAGTTGCCCTGTCCACTGGCAGCCTGGTTATGGGAAGTATCCTGATCCGTGAGGATCAGGGGTATTACAACCGGCTTGTCTCCGTGTTTCCGGATGCAACCTGCCAGACTTACGATAAACGGCACCTGTTCCGGTTAAGCGAAGAGTATAAAGTCATGAACCCGGGCGACAGGAAAATTATTGTTGGGCACAAGGGTTGGAATATACTTCCGCTCGTGTGTTACGACCTCCGGTTCCCGGTATGGAGTAAAAACAAGTTCAGGGATGGAGAATATGAATACGATCTGCTCGTTTATCCTTCTAACTGGCCCCGCAGCAGGAGACATGCCTGGAAATCCCTGCTAATGGCACGTGCAATTGAGAACCAGGCCTATGTAATTGGCGTGAACCGGATCGGACCCGATGGATATGGTACCCCGCATGCGGGAGATTCACTGGTGATCGATCCGAAAGGAAATATTCTGGCTGAAGCCGGCGAAGAAGAGACTATTCTCAAGGCAACGATTTCGCTTGAAGAGCTGAACTTATTCAGGGAATCTTTTAAGATCGGACTTGACTGGGACCGGTTCATCATCGAAATATAAAACCATGCAACAATTATCGGTAGTCATTATTACACATAACGAGGAAGAAAACATTCTCCGGTGTCTTCTTTCCGTGAAAGATTTGGCAGATGAAATCATTGTCGTGGATAGCATGTCCACGGACCGGACTGCTGCGATATGCCGTGAATTTGGATGCAGGTTTATTTCACATCCTTTTGAAGGGTATGGGCAGCAGAAGCAGTTTGCAACGGATCAGGCATCAAACAACTGGGTACTATCGCTGGATGCCGATGAAGTGGTACCGGATAACTTAAAGTCGGAGATCAGGGCCCTGTTGACGCAAGAAACGATTGCACAGGCCGGATTCAGGATCCCATTTTCCCTGTGTTACATGGGCCGTACCCTCCGGTTTTCAGGAACCGGAAATGAATTTCATCTGCGTTTGTTCGACCGTACCCGCGGGAAATTTACCAATGTCTCCGTTCATGAAGGAGTTGAGATCAATGGTCCTGCAGGAACGCTGCGGGGAAAGATCCTTCATTATTCTTACCGGGATATCTCGCACCATCTTCAAAAAATAAACACCTACACAACACAAGCTGCCGAAGGATATATCCGCGACGGAAGGAAATTCTCCAAAGCCTGGGTTGTCTTCAAATTTCCTGTAAGCTTCTTGACTTTTTATTTTATTCGACTGGGTATTCTCGACGGTTATCCCGGATTTTTATGGTCATTCTTTGCGGCATTTTATGGTTCCATGAAAGTCGCGAAAACAATTGAAATGCAGAAGAAAAAACAATGATCTATATTTTGGTGGCATCAGCAGTTTTCATCGGGGTCCTGATCTGGCTGAACCTCGAGTACAGTATTTTCATCCCTGCAGGAAAGGGAATCCGGATTTTAATGTACCATAAGGTTTCTGATGGCCATGCAGACGGGATTACAATTCCTGCAGAGAAACTTCGTGTTCAGTTAGAATATCTTCGCAAAAAGGGATATCATTCCATTTCATTTGAGGACCTTTCATCCTTTCAGAAAACCGGGAAGCCCTTACCCTCCAGGCCGGTCATCCTGACCTTTGATGATGCCTACCGGGATTTCATGGAAAGGGCTTTTCCGATCCTGGAAAAAGCAGATCTCAAAGCCTCCGTATTTATTCCGGTCGGGTATTTGGGGAAGACCAATGTTTGGGACCAGGGATCAGATCCTATTTTAAATGTGGAAGAAATCAAATCCCTGGCGAATTCAGGGAGGATCGAATTCGGGCTTCATTCGTTTTTACATCGCAATTATGCTGAGATGGATGCTGCGGCGATCGAAAAAGATCTGCAATTATGCATCCAGGCACTCGAATATCATCTTATCCCGTTTACAAGGGTACTGGCATATCCCTATGGACAGTTCCCCCGGAAAGATAAGGAACTCAATGCTGCCATGAAAGAGATCTTCCGGAATGCAAAATTACTCTTTGCACTGAGGATAGGCAACAGGATCAACGGCTGGCCGGTAAAGGATCCTTTTGAACTGAAACGGATCGATATCCGGGGTACGGATAATTTTTATACATTCAGAACAAAATTACGCAAGGGGAGAAGGAAGTTATTTTCCTGAACACATGATCACTGAAACCAGATACACGCAATTTATACGGGCGAGTTATATTCTAGGCCTGGCTGTCATGTTGTCTTTCGTGGCCCAGTCGAAGATCATGATGAGCATCTCGCAATTCTGGCTGGCAGGGACATTTGCCATGGAAAGATTCAATACCAAACGGTGGCTGGAGTTTCTGCGGACAAATCCCCTTTGGAAATGTATCATCCTGGTATTCCCTTACAGTGTTTCCCTGTTCTTTATCAGTATCTATAAAGGATTGGGGACTTTTATCCGTAACCGGCCGGCAATGATCTTCAGTTCAATCCTGTTGTTACATTTTGCCGGGCTCTTCTTCACTACGGATTTCGACTATGCAGCCAAGGATATCCGGACCAAACTGCCTTTGTTCCTGCTCCCCTTATTCATTTCAACTTCATCTGCATTCAACAGGAGATATTTTTACGGTTTTCTTCTTCTTTATGCTGCTTCCGTGCTGGTAAGGACCGTGATCAATACTTTTATCCTGACAGGTGGCCATTTTGTTGATATACGTCAGATTTCCAGGCCCATCTCGCACCTGATTGTTGCTTTGCATGTAAGTATGGTGATTTTTATCCTGGGCTATTTTTTAATGAGAAAAGTGACTTTTCCGGTGGTGCTTAAATTCCTGTTCGGATTATGCCTCGCCTGGTTCCTCTTCTATCTTATTCTTGTAAGATCATCAACCGGAATCGTTATCACGGGATTGACGATCCTGATTTTATCCCTTGTCTTTATTTTCAGGAGTCCGAATTTTAAACTAAAGATCTCACTTACAGCTTTCATTTTTATTTTTTTCGGAAGCACCGGAATCTATATCGGCCGTATCATCCATGATTACTATAAGGTAAATCCTGTGGATTTTTCGAAACTTGACCAGGTTTCGGCCCGGGGTAACCGGTATTTCCATGATACCGCGAGCAGGGAAACTGAAAACGGGAACCTCTTATATATTTATATCCAGGTGGATGAGATGAAAGAGGCCTGGGAGAAACGAAGCTCTGTTCCTTATAACGGGCATGATAAGCGGAACCAGGAGATCACGAATACTCTCACACGGTTCCTTACTTCCAAGGGATTCAGGAAAGATGCTGCGGGGGTAAATAAACTATCAGACAAGGAGATCAGGGCCATTGAGAAAGGGGTAACGGATGTGGTTTTTACACAGCGGCTTAGTATCCGGGGACCGGTCTACGACCTGCTGGCCGGTTATGGCCGATACAAGGCCTCGGGGGATCCTACCGGTTCAAGCCTGATGCAAAGGATAGAGTTCTGGAAGGCCTCCCTGGGGCTGATCAGGGAGCATTGGCTGACCGGTGTCGGCACGGGCGATATGAACGAAGCATTCCAGGCCGAGTACGTGAAAATGAACTCCAAACTTGCCCCAGATCAGCGATGGCGGTCGCATAACCAGTTCCTTTCCATCTTTGTCGGGTTCGGGATCTTCGGTTTGTTATGGTTCCTTTTTGCCATATTGTATCCTCCGATCGTCCTCGGAAAATTCAGGGATTATTTCTTCCTGGTCTTCTTCATCATCGCCATGCTCTCCATGATGCCCGAGGATACTATCGAATCTCAGGCAGGCGTTACCTTTTTCGCACTGTTCTATTCCTTGTTTCTCTTTGCGAGAAAAGAAGAAGACAATATCTGAGAGCTTCCTTACCGGAAAAGTAATCCGATCCTGAATCCTGCAAAATTATAGGGGACTTTATAGTCGGTGGTCTGGAAATGGGTTGGCACGGTATCGTAATAATTCCGGAACCTTGACTGGATGGCCTGGTACCTGTAGAAAAGTTCATACTCAAACTGAAACCTTTTCCCTATCCTCATTTTATAACCGACCCCGATGTTGAGCAAAAAACCCCCTTTCCCCGAATCAAAATTGGTGGTACTGTCCCTTTTTCCGAAAGCCTGGCCCAGGTTAATATATGCAAACGGAGTGTTATCCCTGGGCATGAAGTCGTAATAGAAGTGAAAGAATACCGGGTAAAACCTTGCCTGCTGCCAGAACTCTGCCCCCGCACCGACCCCCAGTCCTGCCCTGCCGGAAATACAGACACCAACAATCGTCTGAATTGGAAGAATGATCTCATCATTCTTTAAAGTCTTCTGGAACCCGCGGATGACATCAGTCTTGAACTTTCCCAGCCCGATCCCGATCCCGAATTCGGTCTTGTTGAAGAACTGGAACGCCGGTGCAGGCTTAGTGTCCTGTGCAAGGACACTGATACCCAGGAATACCAGGAATACTGCAAGTGTTATACTTCTTTGCGCCTTTGCGCCTCCGCGGTAAAGAATAGTGAACATAGGAGTTAATGGATTATTACGAATGATGGGATAAAAGTACAAAATATATCCCCAGAAGAATTTTCTTATCTTGCATCCAATTCCAGAGGAGACGACCCATGACGAACATTCGACCCATCCCGCCGGATAAATGGCTGATCATTGTAAACCCCAATGCCGGCGTAAGAAAAGGTGCAAAAGACTGGCCCGTGATATCCGGTTTGCTGAATGAGGCTGATGTTGCACATCTTTGTGTTTTGACCGAACACCGGAATCATGCCAACCAGCTGGTGGGTGAATTTATCGGGGAAGGATACCGGAAAATTGCCGTTGTCGGTGGTGACGGGACTATGAATGAGGTTGTGAACGGCATCTTCATGCAAAACCATGTATCCCCGGCAGAGATCCACCTCGGCATGATCCCTGTGGGCACGGGTAACGACTGGTGCCGGACCTTCGGGATACCGTTTGATTACAAAGCCGCGATACAGATCCTGAAAAAAGAAAAAATCTTCCTTCAGGATGTTGGGAAGATAAGCTACTACAGGCAGAATGATCCACAGCTCAGGTATTTCATCAATATTGCCGGGATGGGATATGATGCCCTGGTTGCAAAAAAAACAAACCTGTTAAAAGAAAAAGGAAAAGGAGGACCGTTCGCATATTTTTATTTCGTGTTCGCCAGCCTTTTCCAGTATAAATTTATCGAGGCGGTCATTGATATAGATGATCAGCAGGTATTCAAGGGCGAGATATTTTCGATGAATATCGGCATCTGCAAGTACAATGGCGGAGGCATGATGCAGGTTCCGTTTGCCGTTCCCGATGACGGTTTATATGATGTTACCCTGATAAAAAAGGCGCCCAAGTGGATGGTGATCCGACATGCATCCAAGCTTTACGACGGAACGCTTGTCAAACTTCCCTTTGTAAGCACTTTTCGCGGGAAAATCATTCGCATCCGCTCGACGGGAAAAATTTACCTCGAAGCCGACGGGGAATCGCTCGGACATTCACCGTTCGTGTATGAGATGTTACCGATGAGTTTGAATGTTGTAGTTGGAATTTAAATAGCGAAACCTGCCTGCCGGCAGGCAGGTAGCGAAAAGCGAAATATATCCATTCTCGTCACGCGTCACGTTCTTTCCAATCTCCTTGATCCTGGATCAACTTTATCAACTTTTCAACAGCTACGTCTTCGTCGACGTTTTTCTCGATGAGTTGTTGACCTTTGTATAGCATGACCTTTCCCTTCCCCGCACCCACATATCCATAATCCGCATCGGCCATTTCGCCCGGACCGTTTACGATACAGCCCATGACTGCGATCTTTAAACCAACCAGGTGGCCGGTTTTTTCTTTTATTTTTTCCAGTGTTTCCTGGATATTGAACAAGGTTCTCGAGCAGGAAGGGCAGGAAATGAATTCTGTTTTGGTGATGCGGACGCCGGCAGCCTGCAGGATGCCGTATGCCACCGGGATCTCATATTCCGGGTCCTCGGTGATGGAAACCCGGATCGTATCCCCGATACCGTCTGCAAGCAAACTCCCGATCCCGATCGCCGACTTGATCCGGCCATCCTCGCCGGAACCTGCTTCGGTAACCCCCAGGTGAATCGGGTAATTCATCTTCTCTTCCTTCATCCTTTCCACCAGCAGCCGGTTGGCAGCGATCATGATCTTTACATTGCTGGCCTTCATCCCAAGCACAATCTCATGAAAATCCAATGATTTGCAGATCCTCACAAACTCGAGCGCCGATTCCACCATTCCTTGGGGTGTATCTCCGTACCGCTCCATGATCCGTTCCGAAAGCGACCCATGGTTCGTCCCTATTCTGATTGCAGTGCCATGATCCTTGCAAATTTTTATCAGAGGGGAAATCCTTTTACTAATCTCTTCCAGTTCACGATTATAGTTTTCATCCAGCATCCCTGCCTGTCCGGCAGGCAGGCAGTATCCCTGCCTGTCCGGCAGGCAGGCAGCATCCAGCATCTTTTTCTTATCCACATAATTTCCCGGATTGATACGCACCTTCTCCACGATCCCGGCAGCAATCTCCGCCAGCTTCGGGTTGAAATGTACATCGGCGATCAATGGTGCGTTATAACCTTGTTTTCGAAGTTCATTTTTGATGTTCCGGAGATTTTCCACCTCTTTCATCCCCGGCACCGCGATACGGACATATTCACATCCTGCTTCGATCATCCGGATCGCCTGTTCCACCGTGGCTTTCGTATCAAGTGTGTTGGTGTTTGTCATCGACTGCACGCGGATGGGGTTGGTACCGCCTAATGGGACATCACCGATGTTGACGATGCGGGTCGGGAAACGGAAAGGAATCATTTTAAGTTTATAAGGTTAATGAGACTCAAATTTCAGGAACGTAGTGAACTGAAATTTGTAAGTCGAATTAATCCCGACGAAAGAGGGATCTTATTCAGTTTGTAAAGTTAGCAAAGTTCATAAAGTTATATTATCATTCATAATCCATAATTCATCTTTATCTTTCATAATTTCTCATTCCTTTCGCTGTTCGCTTTTTTCATTATTCTCCACGAAGAAATTTTACCATTTTACCTCCCGATAGTCAGTCCGGAATTCAATTTTATGTTACATTTTGATGATATTATTTCGTAACTTTGGATAATGAAAAGTTCAAAAAAGACTCCTCTTGATTTTGTGGTTGACAAGCTTACAAATTCCGTTGAAAACACTACTACGGGAGAGGTTTTTGACACAGAAATTGTTCGAATGACTGAGCAGGATCTAAAACAAATCAAAAAAAATGATTGGCAATTTACCTGGAGCAAAGAGATTAAGGACAAAACAAAAGAAGTTTACAAACTAACGACAGAAAACAATCCGACAATTATTCAGGGACTTTTGAGCATTGAGGACAAGAAGGACCATTTTTTTATGCACCTCATTGAAAGTTCCAGATTCAACAAGGGTAAGGAGAAAGTTTATCTTGGAATTCCAGGAAACCTTGTTGCCTTTGCATGCAAAGTTTCTGTTGACAGAGGATACAAAGGTTTCCTTGCTTTTGACGCTAAGACCGCTTTGATCAAACATTATCAGGAAACACTTTACGCAACGCACTTTCGTGGTCTTAGAATGTTTATTGATACCAATGCAGCACTCAGATTGATATCACAATATTTTAAATCTTAATAAAATGGGACTTATAAGAGAACCAAAAAATGTTGATTTCACCGTGCAATCAAAACCCTGGACTGAAGAAGAACTTCGGGACTTCAGAAAATTGATGAAGGAACTGAAGGGGAAAAATGAGAAAAGAAAATTCCGGTCTAAGACAATAAAAAAGAAAGTTATTGCATAATTGGGTGACTTAACTTTGAACCTACAAAAACACAGCATTTACGCATAAGTTGAGGGTTCCTCGTATCACCTGAACTGCATTCATTCCTATCGATATTCGCTCTTCGATTAATTTCTTCGCG
>Ga0182011_10004485_pt1 | contig 11185 bp, 8 predicted proteins | sample 711E1DmetaG_FD_120481 | JGI IMG/M metagenome (GOLD analysis project Ga0182011, IMG submission 120481) | Permafrost microbial communities from Stordalen Mire, Sweden - 711E1D metaG | ecosystem: Environmental > Terrestrial > Soil > Wetlands > Permafrost | place: Sweden: Stordalen | collected... | reverse complement strand
TGTGTTGTTGGAGAGAACAGTGGTTCCTTCAATTTGGTAAGTCTTACCTGTTGCTAGATTCAAAACTCCGGTTGAAAGAGTTGTTCCCGAACCATTTAGAGGAGAAAGGGTAATATCTCCCGTAGTTAATCCGCCAATAATTAATTGCTGATTATTGGTGGTTGAGATTATTCCCGTGGAGGTAAGATATGTTCCTCCGGTTGCTCCCGAAACTGAGGCAACTGTAGGATTATTGGTTCCGACATTGAGAACTGCGAATTTAGCGGTATTGGTTGCAGTTCCTCCAATCAACACGTCCATGGTAGTGTTGCCCGGGTACAGTGCTCCGGCTGTAAAATTCCAGAATGACCCTCCATTGGCAGTTGGAAGAATTCCCGTGACATCAACTCCAAGATTAACTGCCGAAGAACTCAATACTCCATTGGCATTCGAATGAACAATGCCTGCGCCAAATCCTGAAAGAACAATGTTGCCGGTGTCTCCCCCTCCCAGAGTTAGAGCTTGTTTAGCAGTAGTTGCTAAATTTCCGGCTGCAGTTAGGTATGCTGCACCTAGTGTTCCTGCTGAGACAGAAGCTGTTGGAGTACCTGAACCAACATTTAAGACTGCGAACTTAGCCGAAGAAGGCGAACTGCTGCCAATCAGAAAGTCATAGGCTGAATAATCAGGCATATTGGGATAAAGATAATTACCCGCTGCCGTCCATTTTGATGCTCCGGATCCCGATCCCGGACAAGTAACCCATTGCGGTCCGGTCGCTGAAGATCTCAAGCACAAGCCACCGGTATCAGCAGTTGAGGCGGCTGTTAATGTTCCGCCAGTTCCAACGGACAGAACATTATTGGCCGGACTACTGCTAAAAGCAGGAAGGATAATCCCCCCCGTGTCTCCTCCACCCAAGGTTAAAGGCTGCTTAGCTGTGGTTGCCAATGTTCCTGAGGAGGTGAGATAGGCTGCTCCGGTTGTTCCCGAAACTGAAGCGGTAGTTGGATTGCTTGAGCTGATATTTAAGATTGCGAACTTTGCGCTGGCGGTTGATACTCCTCCAAGCAAAAGATCCAAAGATGGATTGCCCGTAGTGATTGTGCCATTCGAAACTACCCACTGTTCGCTTCCCAACTGACAAACTCCTACTCCTGTGACGATACCGTTTGTTACGGTTACGCATTGAGGAGAACCGTCCGTGACTCCAGCCAAACCATTTACAGTCAGAGATGAAATATTCAAACTGACTACTCCGGATCCGTTTGTGGGAGATAAGATGATATTTCCCGTATCTCCTCCTCCCAAGGTCAAAGCCTGTCTAGCGGTAGTAGCCAAGGTCCCGGCAGCCGTCAAGTAGGCTGCCCCCGCGGTCCCGGCTGAGACTGAAGCGGTTGGAATCCCCAGATTGACATTGAGAACTGCAAACTTGGCAGAAGAAGTAGAAACTCCACCGATGAGCAAGTCCTGAGTCTGATTCTTTGGGGTAATAACGCCATTTATCAGATCCCAATTTGATCCTCCGCATGGACCGAAGGCTGGGGCTGTTCCTCCCAATAGGCATTGTGAAGAATTTCCCGGTATTATCTGCGCTAGCGTTCCTGATCCATTTGTATACAGAATGCCACCGTTTGATGTGAATGTTGAAAGGGTAACTGTGCCATCGGCAGTCAAAGCTCCCGCTATGACGGTTTGAGCATTGTTAATAGTTGCAGTTCCCGTGGCAGCTCCGAGATTGAGGATATCTGCAGCTCCGGCAAAATTAATCGTAGTGGCAGCAGTATTAAATAAATCAAAGGAAGTTGAATTGGTAGTTAAAGAGGTCGTTATCTCAGGCGATGTGCCAAAGACCAAAACCCCCGTGCCTGTTTCGTCTGAAATAGCTCCTGCTATCCCCGCAGAATCGGTTATTCCCGTTATGGCATCTGTTCCGTTACCCTTCAAAATTCCGGTGAGACTATCTGCTCCCGTTCCTCCATTGCCCACGCTAATTTTAGCTCCATTCCAGGTTCCCGAAGTAATTGTCCCAACCGAAGTAATGGAGCCCAGATTCCCGGTAGTAATGAACGTGCCTGAAGTATCAGGCAAAGTTAAAGTATCGCTTGTGCCTGAGGCGCCGGCTGCAGCAAGCTTGATCCTGTTTCCTGAGGTGCCGTTAAACCACAAAGCTCCCCCTGTGCCTGTTTCTGTAAATGCGTCCCCCGTACTTGCGTTTCCCACCGCAGTTACCCCTCCTCCCACCGGCCGCCAAGCTGTTCCATCGTACATGTTGTAATAGTTCGTATCAGTGTTATATATAAAGAGACCGGCTGCCGGAGACTCAATTGCATCTCTCTGCGCCGTACTCATCCTCGGAGCCAGAAATCCTTTATCGGTTGAGGCGATCTCCAAAGCTGCAGATGGGTTAGATGTGGTCGTGCCTATTCCTACGGTTTGAGAGAAAACGGTTGGTACATTGATATTCAAAACAACATCGGAACCCGAGGCTACAGCCAAAACGGACTGATTATCCTGGGATACAAAGGCTAGGTCCTGAGCCTGCTTCTGCGTGGACGATTTTAATCCTAAATTAATCCTTGGGAGATTAGCTATTAACTTGGCAAATCCACTCCTCTGGGCCATCTCCTTTATGGGGTTATATTTCACTACTGCAACTGTCCCGGTGAAGACCAAAATCAAACCCATAACCGCAAAAACAAACCCTGTTTTGAAAGAACTAAACTTGGACATTTGGCCTCGAAAATCCGGATTTTCACCCCGGTCATTTCCCCCAAACTCATCCATCTCATTTTGGTGTTCAAAGAGGAACTGGCGCTGAAAAAGATCTTCGGAATATAGGCTGTTTAAAGCCGAGGGAAGAGTGTGTCTAAACCCCGCATCTTGCACGACCTCCTTTCTGATTTCTTCTTTGGCTACCGGCAGAACCTCCGGCTTGGATTCGATTCTCCCCCCATGAACGATAGGCTGGACAAATGTTGGTTTTGCTTCAAATCCCGCAAGTAAAGGAGCGGCAATAATGACTTTCTTCTTGTTAGCTTTAAATTCTTTGATTTGCTCTTGTGTGTAGCGGCGCTGGTTCCCCATTGTTCTTATCGGCACGAAACGCCCCCGTTGGTCCCAGCGGCGGAGTGTTTTTGTAGATACTCTTAATAAGTTCGCTACTTCCTGAATCGTGTATAGCCTATCGTTCATAAGGCAGTACTTCTGTTTTTTTAAACTTGGACATTTCGAATCTAAATGTCCAACATTGTCCAACTATTATTACGACATATTTCACAGCGCTTGTCAAGGAGTAATATAATCTTGTCTTAATCTTATCGTATTTTGCCAATTTAGCCTCATTTATGCTGGGGAGTTAATTTTATGCATCTATTGACTTTATGATAAGATTATGATACAAAAGGGATGAATCGGTATGTTAAGCATTTCCTACAACATTTCTCCGAGGCTACAGGAATATTTGAACCGGATTGAGGATTTGAAAAAACAGATACTCCTGACCCCTATTTCCCCCGACAAAGAACTTCAGCTTCGCTGGGAAGCTACTTTTAACCGCACTTACTACTCATTGAAGCTAGCGGACAATCCCGTGAAAAAGCCGGAAATGTTAAAGTTATTGTCCGAAATCACCCACAAAAAGCTTAATAACGACCAAAAGGGCGTAATTCAATACAAAGAAGCCCTGGATTATATTTCCAGGAATTGGCAAGGATCCCAAAGCGCTGTGAACGCTCAGGCTATAATCGACCTTCACAAAATGATCGATGGAGGCAAATTGAGGGTGCCCCAGGCAGGCTTACAACATCTCCTGGATTACCTGCAAACCACTTCGGAAAACTCAATAATCCAGGCTGCAATTACAGTCATTGAAATGGAAAAAATGCAGCTTTTTGCCAATCATAATACCCAAATTGCCCATTTAACCGCGGACCTTTTCCTGTATAAATCCGGCTATAGCTTCAAGGGCTTTCTGGCTTATGAAGCATCTTGGATGGGGGATGAAGGCGCCTACAAGGAGAGTCATGAACGGGCGCTGAACGCGGCCAGCCTTACAATTTGGTTGGAATATTTTGCGCAAAATATCGTTAAGCAGCTTGAGAACATTGTCCAGCTCATAAGCAAGCCCAAATCCCCTACTCTTGACCTAAAGAAATCCTTTTGGAAGCTGAACGAAAGACAGAGGTCAATTTTAAACTTCCTTGATCAACCCCAAATTACAATTACCAACCGACAAGTTCAAAAAAGATATAAAATTTCGCAAATAACCGCTTCAAGAGACCTGACAAAACTCGCAAACTTAGGATATTTGTTCTCCCACGGCAAGGGACGTTCGGTTTATTACACAAAAATCTAAATAAAAATTACAAAGGATTGACATTATATAGGAAAGAAACGTAAACTGGATATATAAAATGAAATATACTGCCCTTATTGTATCCATATTTTTCCTGGCTATTTTAGGTATTCTTTCTCCAACCCTAACTTATGCCCAGAATACATCTGTTGGCACAGCTCTTTCAATTCCAATTACCGATAAGAATGTAAAGGATGGAGACATTATCGTCTCCACCCCCAAGGGTTATGCCCTAACCACAGCTGCTTATGACCTCAATATCTACGGTGTTTATACCGAATCCCCGGCTATTTTTATTCAAAATACCAGTGATGCCCAGGGAAAACCGGTCACCACTTCAGGCAAAGCTGACGTTATGGTTTCGTCAATCAACGGGGATATTAAAGCCAATGATTTCATTACGACCTCAACTATTATCGGCGTCGGACAGAAAGCGACCAGGAACGGCATGATCCTGGGAACTGCACTTCAGAGCTACAGTAATCCCAATAAAAGCGCAATTGGAAAAATTTCAGTAGCGGTTAACCCCCGCTTCAACTCGGCCTTCATAGACAGCAAGGATAACGTCCTGGAAATTTTAAGAAATTCCGACCCCAGAGCCTTAACTCAGCTTACTTCACTCAGATATCTTTTGGCCGCAGCTATCGCTATAGTTTCTTTCGTCGTTGGCTTTGTCTATTTCGGCAGAATTACCTCAAGGGGAGTTGAGGCAATGGGAAGAAATCCCCTAGCCAGCCGAACAATTCAAATAAATCTGGTAGCCAATCTTTTCTTGATGATACTTATCATCGTGGTCGGACTTGGAATTAGCTATATGATTCTTGTCCTGTAAATAATATATTAGATATATGGATCCAACATCGATAATATTTTTTGACATGGTAGCCAGCATCGTGATTTTGGCTTTAGGATTGGTGGCAGCCGTTATCTATATTGCCAAACACCTGCATGGAAGTCACAGCTCGAAAGAAGAACACACAAGTACGCTAGATGATGCCAGAACGAAAGCCGTCAAAATTATTGATGACGCGAACAACCAGGCTATCGATATTGTCGGCAAGGTAACTCTGTCTGCAAACGTTGCCTCGGAAAGCTTCAGAAAGGATTTGTCGCAAGCCTCCTCCGCCCAAATGAAAAAGTTTGAAAAACTCACTTCCGATTTCACCGTTATGTATTCCCAAGTCTTGCAGGATCTAAAAACCAAGAATATCGAAACATTTCAGAATGTATCAAAAGACATCGAATTGAATACAATTGAGGAGATAAAAAACTTCAAAGAGTCAATCAAAAGACTAACAGTATCCTCACAAAAAGAAGTTAAGGAAAAAATCGATACCGAATATGAGGCTTCCAAAAAAGAAATAGATATTTACAAAAAAGAGGAGTTGAAAAAAGTTGACTCGGACATTTACGACCTCTTAGAAAAAATCGCTAAGGAAGTTTTAGGTAAAGCAATTAGCCTATCCGACCATGAAGCTTTGATTGAAGACGCTTTGGAAAAAGCCAAAAAAGAAGGAGTTTTCAAAGGCTAAATGAAAAAAAACATATTGATCTACTTCGACCTCATTACTTCTCTGAAAACCACCCAAGAAGTAGCGGACTTTGTCTTTGAAATCGATACTCTTATGCTGACTTTTTTTAAGTCCGAAAAGCCATCGATGACGAAAGCTCTAAATTCCATTAGCTCCGACTCCGCCAAGAAGATATCAAGCTTTTTTTCTAAAAACAAGCTTGATGTGACCAACAGAGATACGGTCACTAATTTTTTTGAAACAATCAAAGACTTAGCTAAAAAATTCAAAGTCATTAAGCTAACTTTAGCCTTCGACCCAACGCCAAAAACAATTGCCAATATCCATAACTTTACGAAAGACGCCTTGGGAATTGGCTACATTCTAGATATTGAGGTTTCAAAAGATCTCCTGGGAGGCGCAATTGTAGTTTTTAATGGAAAATATAACGATTACAGTTTGAAAAAGAAAATTGATGATACTTTTACCCTAAAAAACAAAGAAATTCTACAACTCTACAAATAAGCCTATGAAAGATTTCAAATATTATCTTGACTCAATATCGGAAATTGGCTTCGTAGAAGAAGCATCCAACACGATTGTTAACGTGAGCGGTTTACCAAAGATCAAAACCGACGAAATAGTTATTTTTGAGACAGGCGAAACAGGTATCGCCTTATCCTTTACGGCGGAAGTAGTGGAAATATTGGTTTTTTCCAAAAAGCCTATCGCTCACGGCACAAAAGTAGTTAGAACCAATGAATTTCTCAAAATGCCTGTCGGCAAGGAATTTTTCGGTAAAATAATTGATCCTCTTGGTAATCCCATAACTCTCGTGGATGCCTACAAGAAACCAACCGAATCTCGGGAGATAAATACGCAAGCTTTGGGTATTTTGTCCAGAAAAACTATCACTAGGCAGCTCGAAACGGGAATACCGGCAGTTGATTTAGTTATGCCGCTGGGATTCGGGCAAAAAGAGCTAGTTATCGGGGATAGAAAAACAGGTAAATCGAACTTTTTAATGCAGGTGATTTTGGCTCAAGCTAGACAAAAACATATCTGCATCTACGCTGCAATTGGAAAGAAAAAACTTGATATTAAAAATGCCGAAGACTTTTTCAGAAAACACGGAATTTTTGATCAAATAGTTGTGATTGCTACCAGCTCCGACAGCCCAATCGGACTTTCTTACCTGGCTCCGTTTTCCGCAATGACACTTAGCGAATATTTCAGAGATCAAGGATACGACGTATTGGTAATACTTGACGATTTAACCTCCCACGCGAAATATTATAGAGAAATTTCGCTTTTGGGTAAAAGGTTTCCCGGCCGCAATTCATATCCCGGAGACATTTTTTATACCCACGCAAAACTTCTGGAAAGAGCCGGAAATTTTGTTACACCTAAAGGGGAAAAATCAATCACCTGTTTACCTGTAGCTGAAACTATTCAGGGAGATTTATCAGGCTACATTCAAACCAACATCATGGCCATGACCGATGGTCATTTATACTTTGATTCCGATCTGTTTGCAAAAGGAAGAAGACCGGCCATAAACCCATTTCTATCCGTAACCAGAGTTGGTAGACAAACACAATCGACTCTAAAAAGAAGCATCAACCGCGAAATATTATCTTTCTTAACAATATATGAAAAAATGCAAAACTTCTCCCATTTCGGTGCGGAATTAACCGAAAGTAGTCGCGTCACCCTGGCAATCGGTGAAAAAATTGTCAAATTCTTAAATCAAGGACCATCGACCACCATGCCCATTGGCTTACAAATACTTTTGTTCTCAATGCTTTGGAATAGCATTTTGCAGAATAAGGACGTCGAACCGATTGGAGAAAACGTCGAGAAAATGATTGAAAAATATAAATCCAAACCCGATATCAGCAAAAAAATCGATGAAATGATCACTAATTCGCCAACGTTTAACGATTTGTTAAAGCCAATTAGAGAAAAAGGAGACCAAATATTAGCGGAGCTTAAATCTTAATTATGATTACCAAAAAAGAGTTAAAAAACGAAACGGAGTTTCTCTCAACTCTGCGTTCTGTTTTGGAGACATACGAAGAGGTTGCTGCTACCAGAATGACCCGTATCCGAAGTTCAGTTTTGGAAAGCCGGGATTTCTTGCTGGAAATTAACGCTATTTTCCAACAGGTCAGATCATCCTACAAGGAGCAAGTTGACCAGCTTATGAAACGAAGGAGAATCAAAGATCCATCCAAACTTACCTTCATAAACCACAATGGCAAGACCCTTTACGTTTTTATATCTGCGAATACCGGTTTGTACGGAGAAATCATCCGCAAAACCTACAATGTTTTTATAGAAAACCTTAAAAAAGATCCGGGAGATGTGGTAATTCTGGGTAATGTCGGACTGGAAATGTTCAACGCGGATAGAATTAAGGCTCCGCTCACTTACTTTGATTTTCCGGATAATGAAATTGACAACATAGCCGTACAAAAAATAACAGAACGTATTATTAAGTATGAAAAGGTCCTGGTTTTTTATGAACAATTCACTAACGTAGTCAATCAGGCCCCAATTATTACCAATATTTCGGGAAATCCCCTACCCTGGGAGAAAGCCGGACCGCAAGTTAAATATTTCTTCGAACCCTCACTTGAAAAAGTCATGGAATTTTTTGAAAAAGAAATTTTTGCCTCAATCTTTCAGCAAACAATCTTTGAATCCGAATTGGCTAAATTTGCAGTCCGTATGGTTTCGCTGGACCTTGCTTCCGAAAATGCCAGAAATCAGCTAAAACAAGTTAATCAGATGAAAAATAGAATAAAACATCAGGAAAATAACAAGAAACAACTGGAAAGATTCGCAAGCATGTCACTTTGGAGATAAATTTATGGACGATACAGGATTAATAGTCGGAATAAAAGGACAAATTATCGAGGTTGAATTCAAAAACAGTCAACCAAGCATTCACGATATCTTGGTTTTGGAAAATGATCCAAGTGTCAAAATGCAAGTAGCCATTCCCAATGGCGCTTCCTCATTCTTTTGTTTAAGTCTTAGCTCAAACGAGAAATTATGCCGGGGATTGAGGGTTATAAATACCAGAAAATCAATTCTAATCCCAACCGGACCGGGCGTTTTGGGACGGGCAATGAATATCTTCGGAGAATCGATTGACGGACTGGGCCCAATCAAAACAGAGACCGAAAGACCAATCTATTCGGAAAGCTTGGATTATAGCGAAATTATTAAGCATGACGAAATTCTGGAAACAGGAATCAAGGTAATTGACTTTTTTTCACCAATGACCAGAGGTGGAAAAATCGGTCTTTTTGGAGGAGCAGGAGTCGGAAAAACAATTTTACTTACCGAAATAATTCACAACATTATTATCCTACGCAAAAAGGAAGGAGTTTCCGTGTTCGCCGGAATTGGGGAAAGGATTAGGGAAGGTCATGAACTTTACCACACTTTGGCTGAAAAGAATGTGCTTCCTTCTGTGTCTTTAATTTTGGGAACAATGGGAGAGAACCCCGCAATCCGCTTCCTGACCGGTTATTCTGCAGTCACCTTGGCAGAATATCTCAGAGATAATCTCAAAAAAGACGTGCTCTTTTTTATCGACAATATTTTTAGGTATGCTCAAGCCGGAAATGAGCTCTCCGTCCTAATGAACACAATTCCATCTGAAGACGGTTATCAGGCAACTCTTACTTCGGAAATGGCATCTTTACACGAGAGACTGATTTCCAACAAGAGTAATTCAATCACTTCTATTGAAGCAATTTATATTCCTAATGACGATATTTTAGATCAAGGAGTCCAGGCTGTTTTCCCGTATCTTGATTCATCGGTCGTTCTGTCAAGAGGAATCTATCAAGAAGGCCTCTTACCGGCAGTTGACCTCTTGTCATCCAGTTCGGCTAACTTAAATCCGGAAATAGTCGGACAGTTACATTACGATACAGTCCTCAAAGCGTTAAATCTCCTGAAACAAGCTTCGTCTTTGGACAGGATCGTCTCATTGGTTGGAGAATCCGAGCTATCGCCTAAAGACAAGCTGGTTTATCAAAGAGCCAAAAAGCTACGCAATTTCATGACTCAAAACTTTTTTGTAACTGAAAATCAAACGGGCAGAAAAGGTTCTTATGTGCCAAGAGAAACGACTGTTTCGGACGTAAATGATATTCTGTTGGGGAAATTTGATGATGTTACTGACGAAAAGTTCAGCTTTATTGGAAGCGTCAAGGAGATAGTTAAGGAAACAAAAGAATAATTACTGTCTGGCAAAAAAACTTCTGTTTCCATAGCGAGTAAATATGCTTAAAAATTCCACCCTCACGGTTGTAATAAGAAACAAAGATAGAATTCTCTACAGCGGTCCTGCTTATGCGGTAACCGCTATTGACGATCGAGGACCATTTGACGTATTGCAGGAACACGAAAATTTTATTGCCATCATCAAAGAAAAAGTAGTCATTTACAAGACCCCAAAAGAAAAGCAGGAAATTCAAATCGAGAACGGCATTGTAAGGGTATATCAGAACAAAGTGTACATCTACATCAACTTTAAATTTTAAGGCTTTAAACAGCCTTGTGGTACTCTGCGCGGTGACTTGTTGTTATTTTTTCTTCTTTTGGATTTTCAAAATGTTCCTTAATGAACTCTATTGTTTCATTTGGATCTTGAGTGTTTACGAAAATACCGGTTCCGACTTCAAATCCTCCCAAAGACTTAACTCTTGGGATAATCCTCATGTACCAGTCCCCTCCGGGGTAAATGTAGAAATTAAAAGGAAATTCCAAACCATGGCGCAAATCGAAAATCCGGATTAACCGAGCAAGAACAAATGCCAAATCGGAAATTTGAGCATCGGTTATTGCGCCAAAAATATTCCCTCGGGCTTTCGGAGCAATCCAAACCTCGTCAGGCCATTGCGAGGTTTTGGGACAAAATATCACTAAATGACTGGTCTCTTTAAATATTTGCCCCTTGGTTGCGACCTCCATTTCCTCAGGAGTCGCAAGTCTGGGTATCTCCATGGTAACATCAAAAGGAATTGCTACGATTTGAGTATGAGGATGCGGCAGACTCTCCCCCCCGGCTCTTCCATGATTATGAAAAATATAAACTTGACCTTGACTCTTGTGCACGTTATAGCGCTGTTTGTAAGTTTGCAATATTAATTCTACTTGAGGTTTTGGCAGCTGATCAAAACTTTTACTGTGATCGGGAGAATGGATAACAAGCTCGTGGACCGGAGCAAAAGGAAATTTATTATTAAGGACTTTTATTTTCCATTTTGAACCATCTTTTACTTCGTAGACCGGTTTTTCATCCAGATCTTTTCCG
>Ga0182011_10004484_pt1 | contig 11186 bp, 9 predicted proteins | sample 711E1DmetaG_FD_120481 | JGI IMG/M metagenome (GOLD analysis project Ga0182011, IMG submission 120481) | Permafrost microbial communities from Stordalen Mire, Sweden - 711E1D metaG | ecosystem: Environmental > Terrestrial > Soil > Wetlands > Permafrost | place: Sweden: Stordalen | collected... | reverse complement strand
CGGGGGTCATTCCAAACGGAAGGGTCTGACCGCAATGACAGGCCTCGGAATGACGGGGGTCATTCCCACCGGAAGAGTCTGACCGCCAGGGCACAGGAGACCACTCCCCAGAGGACGAGCCCCAGGATCTGGGGGGTCACCTGCGCGAGGGTCGCGCCGTCGATCGCCACGCTCCGCAATCCGTCGGCAAGGTACGTCAGGGGAAGCACGCTCGTGATGGAACGGACGAAACCGGGGAGATTCGACCGGCTGAAAAAGATCCCGGAAAGCGCGAGCATGGGAAGCGTGATGATGTTGGCCAGCGGGGCGACCTGGTCTTCTGATTTCGAGATGCCCGCGAGTGAGAAACCGAACCCGAGGAAGACGACCGCCCCCAGGATGCCCATGAGGTAGATGAGTGCGATGTTTCCGATGAAATGGAGGTTGAGGAACAGGATGCCGACCCCGACCATGATTGTCATCTGGAGCAGGAGGACGAGCAGGCGCATCGCCACCTGCGCGATGATGAAATCGTTCGGACGGATCGGCGTGACCCAGAGACGCCGGAGGATCCCGCGCTTTTTGAGGGAAACGAATCCGAACGCGACGCCGAAGATCCCCATTTGCATGATGGACATCGAGAGGATCCCGGGAAGAAGGAAGTCCATGTACGTGAGGTTCCGCGATTTGAACGGGAGCGTCGAGAGCGCAGTCCTCCGGAGTCCCGGGGCACCGGCGAATGCCGATTCGTCAAGCACCCGCTGGAGAACAAGCCCCCCGAGTTGCGTCACCTGCGGCTTCGCCTCAAGGTCGCCGTAGGCCGTCATCTCCGCCGACGTCGCGGGGGCATACTCGGCCGGGATGAGGAGAACGAGGTCCCTCTCCCCTTTCGCAAGCTCTCCCATCTCCGATTCCCGCGTCCCTTCGGTGACCTCGAATGTCCGCACGGACTTAATGCGGGCGAGAAGATCGGCACCGGTTGCGCCCGCCTCGTTGACGACCCCCAGCCCGATGCTTCCCACCCCGTTGAACCTCACGAACCCGAAGAGGATCACGACAAGGAGGGGGAACAGCAGTGTCCAGAGAATCGCCTCGCGCTGACGCATGAACATCTTCATCGAGGCGAGCGTCAGCATCCATTTAATTCGCATAGGGTCCCGTCGATAACAAGAGGTGGCGCTGAAGTCCTTTATTCATCCCTGATCGTGTGTCCCGTGAGACTGAGGAAGACGTCCTCGAGGCTCGCAAGCCTCTCGACCTTCTCCTTCCGGAACCCGCCGGCGAGGAGCGTCGTGATCATCTCCTGCGGCGGAGCCATCGCGATGATCTTCCCCGCGTCCATGATCGCGACCCGGTCGCAGAGCTCTTCCGCCTCATCCATGTAGTGCGTTGTGATGACAATCGTCTTTCCTTCCGAGCGGATACGCTTGATCACGCCCCAGAGGTGGCGGCGCGCCTGCGGATCGAGACCCGTCGTCGGTTCGTCCAGAAAGATCACCACGGGGTCATTCACGAGCGCCGCGGCGATCGAGAAGCGCTGCTTCTGCCCTCCCGAAAGCTGCACCACCTGCGCCCGGGACTTGTCCCGCAACTCCACCTCATCAAGCAAGGCCAGGGGATCGACACTCCTCCCGTACATCTCCCCGAAGAGCACGAGCAGCTCCGCAAGGCTCAGCTTGTCGAAAAACGAGGAGGACTGGAGTTGCACTCCGATGATCCGCTTGACCTCCTGCGACTGCGTCCGGACGTTCAGCCCGTTCAAAAGGATCGTCCCGGCATCGACCGGCCTCAATGTTTCGATGCACTCGAGCGTCGTCGTCTTCCCCGCGCCGTTCGGCCCGAGGATTCCGAAGATTTCCCGCGCGCGCACGCTGAAGCTCACACCGTCGACTGCGGTGATGGCGCCGTACCGCTTGACGAGGTCCTGCACATCGAGAACGATATTCCGGGATTCCGTCACTGTCTCCTCTCTTCCCGGGCGCCGAATGTCGCGCCCGCGTTGACGATCGTCCGTTTCACAAAATACGTCATTTCCCTGCCGAGCGCCAGGGGATACGCGAGAGAGTCGTACGTGACCTCGACGGTCTCCCGGACTCTCTGCGAGTCCCTGAGTGTGAATGTCACCGGGACCACCAGGGGCGTGTCAGGAAACGCGTACCAACTGAATGTCTTGCGCCTCCCTGCATCGGCGATCAACCCCCGCCGCACGCCCGCGACCCACGGGGAAGACGCGGTGAAGGGTTGTTCGCTCCGGTAACTGACAGAAACGCTCAGCGGCCGGAGCGCCGAATGGAGCACGAGACGCCTCGCGATGACACACGTCGAGTCACCCTCCTCCGGGCCCCGGGTCATCGACGTGTCCAGGGCGAGCCACCCGACCGTTGCAGGACGCAGTGTGCGGAGCGGCATGCCCGTGACCCTCCCCTCGAGCATCGAGTCGCGGCCGTCGTACACGCACCTGATCCCCTCGAGGTACTCGCCGCTCGCTAGGCTCACGGCACCTGAATCGGTACCGAGCCTGTAGGTTTGTGTGACGGAGACTGAAGTCTCCCAGAGGGGATCGTAGACTGGACGGAGGAGAAGAAGGACCGCGGTGGCGGCGGCGCCGCATCCTGCGATGGACAACCCCGCAGCTCCCCTGAACCTCTTCACCCAGAAAAGGTCCCGCCCCGAATCCCTGTACACGGCCGCGAACGCGTACACATAGGGGAGCGATATGAGCGTGAAGAAGAGGACGAACCCCGTGTCGTAGAGTACCGACGACAGGAATGAGGGCATCGCAAGATGCGAAAGCATCCTCTGGTAGAGCCCCGTGTATTCCGAAAACACCAGGCGGACAGCCGGATACGGCGTCAGCAGGAGGAACACCCCTTTGAGCAGCGGGTGGGGGAGCAGGAGCGCCAGCGAGAGGAATATGAGCGAGAGGGCGGGATAGACCGCAAGCTCCGCGTTGGGGATCGAGAGCAGGACGAGCAGGACAGAGAGCAAAATGAAAGCCCGGAGGTAATACGGGAACGGGTCCCCGGAAAGAGGGAGGCGCCGGACCATCCGGAGCGAGAGCCAGAGACCGATGAGACCGCAAAAGAGTGCGAGGACCACAAATCCGCCGTAGTTATTCACCCAGGGGAAGCGGTAACCGCGCACAAGGCCGATCACGTTTTCCGAGAGCCAGATGAACGCCTGGATGATGAGTGCGAACAGGAGTAGCTTCAGCCCGGACCATTGCACGCGGGGGACGGGAGCAGGCGCGGGGGGGCGTTTCCTGACGAGAAACAGGACCGCCAGGCCGAGGAGGAATGCCAGAGCGGCAATTCCCCGGAGCAGCGGATGGGAAAAAAACACCGGCGTGTGCCCCACAACGAGGAGCCAGTACTTTTCCGTCGCGCGTGAGGGAACGCCGCCGTCGAACCGCTCGAACAGCCTGAGCACCAGGTCCCCGGTACGGGGAAGTCCGTCAGGATTGAAGTTGGCCCAGTTGTCCAGCGGCGTGTGTATCGGGTACGAGACGTCAGACGTAAAATCGATCGCGGGGATCCCCTTCGCCAGGAAGGGCATATGGTCGGAACCGGTCCCCCCCGCGGAGGAGGAGTTCACCGTCGCCGCCTGCGTCGGGTAGACCAGTCCCTCTGCGTGGAGGTCGTTGTAAAAAATATCGAACGCCGCGTCGACGAGCCAGCGGGGGGCGCTCACCTGGTACGCGCCGTCGGGATCAGCATCCAGGTTTCCGGATCCGTCGGCCATGTCGATCTGGAGCATGAGCGCCACGTCGCCGATATCGGGGTAGTGCGCGACGAAGTATTCCGACCCTCTCAGCCCCTCCTCCTCCCCCCCCCAGCAGCAGAAGACGACTGTTGATTCATGTTCTTTCTTGCCGATCACACGCGCAAGCTCGATCACCGAGGCCACACCCGAGCCGTCATCGTTTGCGCCGGGGATGTCGGGGCCGGCGGAGTCGATATGCCCGCCGATAATGATCTTCCGGCCGGTTTTTCCGCGGAGGACTCCCACGGCGATGCCGCTCGACGTGTTGACGCCCGCGGCATCTGTCATCGGCATTACATAGGCCTCCTGGCAACCGTATTCCCTGAATCGCGCAGCTGCAAACCGGAGGGCCCTCGCTTCCGCCGGTGACCCCATGGGGCGCGGACCGATGGCGTTGACAAGGACGTTCAGATTTGCGTACGCACTGTCTTTCGAAAACCCGGTCTTCTGCGCCGGGGCCTGAATCACCGCAAGTGAGCAGACGAAGCAGATCAGGAGAATCCGTTTCATGACAGGGGGTTTCAGGGTTGTGGAGTGGCGGTCAGGCCTGACCGGTCGCCCGCCCATCCGGGCCGGGGAGTCCGGAACGGGACCCGGCCGGCGCATGAGCTACGATTTCCAACGGATTTCCGAGATTCCCGCGGACTGGTTTGCATACCGGGCGAGCACGAACAGGAAATCCGAAAGGCGGTTCAGATACATCTTTACCCCCTCGCCGATGTCCTCGTTGCGCGACAGCCGGACGACCGCGCGTTCTGCCCTCCGGCAGACGGTGCGGGCGAAGTGGAGGCGCGCCGCGAAGCGCGATCCTCCGGGGAGTATGAAGCTGTGGAGAGGCTTCAGGAGCGTGTCAAACCTGTCGATCTCCCGTTCCAGCCAGAGGGAATCGCGGGGTTCGATCCGCTTGACCTTCTTCCCCCCACCGGGTGACCGGGGGGTGGCCAGATCGGCCCCCAGAGCAAAGAGCCTGTGCTGGATCTGCTCGAGGACCGACCGGATATCCCCGTCCGGACCATCGGCCAGCGCGATCCCGAGCACCGAGTTCAGCTCGTCAACCGTCCCGTAGGCTTCGATGCGGAGGGCGTCCTTGGGGACTCTCTGTCCGCCGAAGAGGGAGGTGTCCCCGCTGTCGCCTGTCTTTGTGTAAATTTTCATCCGCCGGAGAGTTGTGACGCTCGGAATGTACCCATTTCACGTATGACAATCAATGAACAGAATGCACGCTGTTGCCGTTCCGTTGACACTCCCGCACACATTCGGTATGTTTCTTCTGCACGCCGCCGGAGGGCGGATCACTCTCACTTTTCTTCTTTGAAATGCAATGAGCCCGACAGAACGCCTCTTCCTCCTTGACGGGATGGCGCTCGCCTACCGCGCCTATTATGCGTTCATCAGCCGCCCCCTGATCAACAGCAAGGGGGAGAACACCAGCGCGATCTACGGGTTCGTCACGGCCCTCATGAAGATACTTGACGAAGAAAAGCCCGACCATATCGCGGTCGTGTTCGACACGAAGGAACCGACATTCCGCCACAAGCTCTTCCCCGGGTACAAGGCCACGCGGCAGAAAATGCCGGAAGACATGGCCGCGCAGATGGACAGGCTGAAAGAGGTCGTCCGCGCGTTCAACACCCCGCTCCTGGAACTCCCCGGGTTTGAAGCGGACGACATCATCGGCACACTCGCCCGGCGCGCGGAGAGGGAAGGGGTCCTCACGATGATGGTGACCGGGGACAAGGACTTCATGCAGCTCATCTCCCCCATGATAAAAATGTACAAACCCGGGAAGTCGGGGGGGGAGCCGGAGCTCGTCGAGGAGCCGGGAGTCAGGGAGAAATTCGGCGTCACGCCGGACAGGGTCATCGACGTCCTCTCTCTCACCGGCGACACGTCCGACAACGTCCCCGGAGTCCCGGGGGTCGGGGAGAAGACGGCGATCCCGCTCATACAGAAATACGGGACGCTGGAGGAGCTCTACGCCCACGTAGGGGAGATCGCGCAGAAGGGGCTCCGCGAGAAGCTGATCACTCACAGGGAGAAAGCTTTCCTTTCAAAACACCTCGTCACCATCGACACGGACGTTCCGCTCGATCTGGATTTCCATTCGCTCCGGGCCGCACCGCGCGACACATCCAGGCTGATCCGCCTGTTTTCTGACCTGGAGTTCAAATCGCTCGCCGCACGCCTGAGAGAGAGCGAGGTCTCCGGCGCAAAGCCCGCGGCTCCTCCCCCGGTCCCACCTCTTGGGAAAGAGACGCCGGAGACGCACGCAGTGGGGGCGCCTGTGCCGCAACAGGCGCCAGCAGACATGGAAACGGACAGGCATGAGTACACCTGCGTCACAACCGCCGACGGACTGGAGGAGCTCGTCAGGGAGCTCATGGGGAGCCGGCTGATCGTATTCGACACGGAAACCACATCCACCGATCCGCTCCGGGCGGAGCTTGTCGGGATTTCGCTCTGCACCTCGGAACGGCGCGCCTGGTATGTCCCCGTCCGGTGGGATCCCGCCCCGGAGGGGGGGACGGGGCTCTTAGAGGACCGGGAGGTCAACAACACCGTGGCCGCCCTCCCGCGGGAGTCGGTGCTCCGGAAGCTCGGGCCGGTGTTTGCGTCGCACGAGATCAGGAAGGCCGGACAGAACGTCAAGTACGACATGCTCGTCCTCATGAATCACGGAGTCGTGGTGAACGGCGCCGGTTTCGACACGATGGTGGCGAGCTACATCCTCCGCGCGGACGGGCAGCACAACCTGGACGCTCTCGCACTGGAGTACCTGAACTACCGGATGGTCTCCTTCGACGAGCTCGTGGGAAAGGGGAAGCAGGCCCGCCACATCACCGAGGTCCCGCTGGAGTCGGTCGCCGTCTACTCGGCGGAGGACGCGGACATGACGTACCGCATCAGGGAACGGCAGATCCCCCGCCTCAGGGAGATGAACCTGCTGGGCCTGTGTGACGAGATCGAGTTTCCGCTCATCGCTACGCTGGCGAGGATGGAATTCGAAGGGATAGGGCTGGACGTCCCGTGCCTGGAGGAGATGTCGAAGGACCTCGAGCGGCAGATCGAGAACCTCATCACGGATATTCACCGACAGGCGGGAGGGGAATTCAACATCAATTCCACCCGGCAGCTCGGCGACATACTCTTCAACACCCTGAAGCTTCCCACGGTGCGCAAGACAAAGACCGGGTTCTCCACGGACGTCGGGGTCCTGGAGACTCTCCGTGGAATGCACCCGATCATCGAGAACCTTCTCAATTACCGGCAGCTCACGAAGCTGAAGTCCACGTACATCGATGCGCTCCCGTCGCTGATCAACCCCGCCACGGGGAGAGTCCACACTTCGTTCAACCAGACTGTCGCCGCCACAGGCCGGCTTTCCTCCAGCGACCCCAACCTCCAGAACATCCCCATCAGGACGGAGATCGGACGATCGATCCGGAAGGCATTCATCCCCCGCTCGCCCGAATCGGTCCTGATGTCCGCCGACTACTCGCAGATCGAGCTGCGCGTCATGGCCCACATGTCGGCCGATGAGAGCCTCATCGCGGCATTCCGGAACGACGAGGACATCCATGCGACGACCGCATCGCGCGTGTTCGGCGTCCCCGCCACCGGCGTTTCTCCCGACATGCGGAGGAAGGCGAAGGAAGTGAACTTCGGGATCATATACGGGATCGGTCCGTTCGGGCTGGGCAACAGGCTGGAGATCACGCAGTCAGAAGCAAAAGAGATCATCGCGAGGTATTTCGAGCGCTTCCCGAAAGTCAAGCAGTACATCAACGACACCATCGCCGGGGCACGCCGGGAAGGGTACGTCGCGACGCTCACGGGGCGAAGGCGGTACCTCCCCGACATCAACAGCCGGAACATGAACATCAGGGGGAATGCCGAGCGGCAGGCAATCAACATGCCCATACAGGGGACGGCGGCGGACATGATCAAGATCGCCATGGTCCGCCTCGACGGGTCCATATGCGCAATGAACCTGAAGAGCAGGATGCTCCTGCAGGTCCACGATGAGCTGGTGTTCGAAGTTCCGCGCGAAGAAGAGGAGAAGATGACCGCGCTGGTACGGGACGGGATGCAGGATGCGATGACACTTGCCGTCCCGATCAAGGTCGATATCGGGACGGGAAAGAACTGGCTGGAGGCGCACTGACTCCGCCGCGCGGGGGAAGATCCCCTACTCCCGCCGCCGGGCGGGCCAGAGAGGATTCAGGAGCAGGGCCATCCCGAAGAGCACGAGCCCTGCGGGCCACCATCTGTTCACGACCGGCGCCACCTCCCACGTTGCCCACACCCCGAGCTCCGTCGAGAGGATTGCTCCCCCCACGATCAGAAAACATGCAGCCGGGACCAGGAGATACCAGTCGCGGGGCGACACGAGGAACGCGAGGAGCAACCCCGCGCCGGAGACAAGGAACAGCCCGGAGACCATGATTCCCGGGTCAAGCCACAGGACGTCGCATGACCGGAGCAGACATGCTCCCCCGAGCACAAACCAGAACAATCCCCAGAAGACCCCTCCCCGCGACTTCAGCACCAGTCCGTTGTAGAGCTTGACGCCTCCTCCGACGGTCACAAACATCCAGAGGACCGCGGGCCATCCGAACCACATGAAATGGAGGCGATGGAGGAGCATTCCGGCGCCGATGAGTATCAGGAGAACCGGAAACCAGAAACTGCGGGCAGGGAGCGCGTGCATGGGGTTTCCTCCTCACTTATGCCATGACCGGTTCACGCGGCGTGACGATCGCCATGATGACATAGAGCAGGAGCATGAACCCGAATGAGGCGAACGAAGCAATGATGAACAGCAGCCGGACAATCGTGGGGTCGGCGTTGAAATACGCGGCGATCCCGCCGCAGACCCCGAACATCTTCCTCTCCGTGCGAGACTTGTACAGGCGCGGCGGGAGCGCGTGGGGGACCGGCTCCGCCGCCGGTAACTCCGGTCCCGGGGACGGTTCTGACGGCACGGACGCCGCGCTGAGCCAGTTCCTCCCCCCGAACAGGAACGCCACACCGGCGAGTATGAGCAGCACGGGGAGAACAACGTCCCAGGCGAGGCCCCACCAGTGGTGCCAGAGGGGGATCCCGAGATTGCCGAGGAACCAGACGGTGCCGACCACCACCAGCAGGATCCCCCAGAATTTGCTGTTCCGTTCCCGGACAGCCACGGCGGGGGCGGATGTCTCCCCCCGGTTGACGGGCATGATGATCATTGCGACAAAATAGAGCAGTATCCCCATCCCGCCCACCAGGATCAGAAGAACCCACGCGAGACGCACGAGAGTAGAATCGAGGCCGAAATACTCTGCCACTCCTCCGCACACGCCGTCCAGCATCCGGTCGACGCGCGATTTGTACAGGCGATGCATTCCGTCATGTGTACTCATTGGCCACCTCCAGGTTTTCTTGTGAGGTCCCTCCCCTGTATTCTGATACGCACGGCGGAGCGGCAAGTTACGAAAAAGCCCCGCAGGGTGCGGGGCTTTTTTGGTTTGCGGCGGCGTGTGTCTCACACCTCCATGATGTCTTTCTCCTTCTGGGCCAGGAGGCTGTCGATATCCTTGATCCCTTTGTCCGTCATTTTCTGTATCTCCTGCTCCCCTTTCTTCCGATCGTCTTCCGAAAAGTGCTCCGCCTTCTCGGATTTCTTCAGGTGCTCGATCGCATCGCGCCGCACGTTCCGGATGGCGATCTTTCCGTCCTCGCCGAATTTCTTCGTCAGCTTCACAAGCTCCCTCCGGCGTTCCTCGTTGAGCGGCGGGATGGGCACGCGGACGATATCCCCGTCCTTCACCGGGTTAAGCCCCAGGTTGGCGGTCTGGATCGCCTTGGCGACGTGCTCCAGCATCGCCTTGTCGTAGGGCTGGATCGTGAGAGTGTGGATATCGGAGACGCTCACGTTCCCGCAGTGCGCCAGCGGCGTCATCGTCCCGTAGTAATCTACTCTGACGGTGTCAAGGAGCGCCGTCGTGGCCTTGCCGGTCCTGATCCTGATAAGCTCCCCGCGGACGACTTCCACCGCCTTGTGCATCTTGTCTTCCGTTTCCTTCAGAATTTCCTTCACCATGATGGCCCCCGATTCCGGTTGTTAGCGAGCAGATGACGAGCGCTCCTGCACGGTCGTACCCACGTTTTCCCCGAGGATGAGTCTCTTGAAATTCCCCTTCGTGTTCATATTGAACACGAGGATGGGGAGCTTGTTCTCCTTACACAGCGTAATCGCCGTCATGTCCATCACCTTCAGGTCCTTCTGCAGGACATCGAGGTAGGAGAGTTCGGTGAACCTGAAGGCGGCGGGGTTCCGCTCCGGGTCGGAGTCGTACACACCGTCAACGCGGGTCCCCTTGATGATGGCATCCGCCTCGATCTCCACCGCACGCAGAGCGGCGGCGGTGTCGGTCGTAAAATACGGGTTGCCGGTCCCGGCGCCGAAGATCACCACACGCCCCTTCTCCAGGTGCCGCACGGCCCTCCGCCGGATGAACGGCTCCGCAACGACATCGACGCGGATCGCCGACATCAGGCGCGTCAGCGTCCCCTCCCCTTCCAGCGCGCTCTGCAGCGCGAGCGCGTTGACGAGAGTGGCAAGCATCCCCATGTGATCGCCGGTGACCTTGTCAATCCCGTCCGTGGAGTCCGCGACGCCCCGGTAGATGTTCCCTCCGCCGATCACGATCCCGAGCTCGACGCCAAGGTCGTGCACGCCCTTGATCTCCGACGCGTACTGCTTCAGGACGGCGGGATCGATGCCGAATTGCCGCTCGCCCATGAGCGCCTCGCCGCTCAGCTTGAGCAGCACGCGCCGGTATCGGGGTGCGCCGGTCACTTCAGCGGGCCTCTTCGCCCAGATGGTAGCGGCGGAACTGCTTCACCGTGGTCCCTTTCCCCGTCTCCGCGAGGTAATCCCTTATCGTCTTTCCGCCGTCCTTGACGAAGGTCTGCTCGAGGAGGCAGACCTCCTGGTAGAATTTTTCCAGTCTCCCGTTGGCGATCTTCTCCACGATGGGGGCGGGCTTCCCTTCATTCTTCGCCTGGGTCCTGTATATGTCGAGCTCCCGCTCAACAGTCTCCTTTGCGATCCCTTCCCGGCCGACGGTCACCGGGTTCATCGCGGCGATCTGCATGGCGACGTCCCGGCCGACTATGGTGCCCGCGGGGTCGTTGCCGAGATTTGCGCATTCGACGAGCACGCCGATCTTGTTCCCGAGATGCGTGTAGGAAAAGACGGCACCGTCCGGGGAATCCAGGATGTTGAACCGGCGCACATCGATCTTCTCCCCGACCTTCGCGAGCAGATCGTTCGTGAGATCCGTGACGGTCTTCCCGTCCGGGCCTTTCAGGCTCTTGAGCTCCTCGAGCGTCTTCGGCTTACGCGCGGCGATCAGGCCCGCGACCGCACGGGCGAACGCGGCGAAATCGTCGCTCCT
>Ga0182011_10004483_pt1 | contig 11186 bp, 15 predicted proteins | sample 711E1DmetaG_FD_120481 | JGI IMG/M metagenome (GOLD analysis project Ga0182011, IMG submission 120481) | Permafrost microbial communities from Stordalen Mire, Sweden - 711E1D metaG | ecosystem: Environmental > Terrestrial > Soil > Wetlands > Permafrost | place: Sweden: Stordalen | collected... | reverse complement strand
CTCTGCAGGCAGCGGCACTCTTGGGCGACACGGTGGACGAGGACACAATCTACCTGATAACCTCAACGGCTAAGCCCGAGGAGATCAAAGAGCTGATAAAGGCCGCTATATCAGGGGATTTCGTGGCTGCCAGGGGAAAGCTTGACGACCTTCTTCTTTCCAAAGGGTTGTCGGGCGAAGACGTGGTGGTCCAGCTCCACCGAGCGATGCTTGGCATGGACATCCCCAATGCCGAAAAGGTCAGACTCATTGATAGGATAGGTGAGATAGACTTCAGAATGACTGAAGGTGCCAACGAGAGGATACAGTTGGAGGCCCTCTTGGCATATTTTGTTCTTGCAGGATCAAAGTGTTAGATAGCCTTGAATAGCCGTTTTCCTGCACATGACATGCTTATCCTAGGTCCATAATTGAACCGCGTTCTACTATTATCTTGCTGCTTGAGGGCTCCACAGGCTATCCCGTCATTTTTCTACCCGACAGCACGCGAACGGCTTGAAGGGCTTAAAGCGGCAAGAGGCCGCAATTGAGGCCCCATGTAAAGCAGAGCACGCCAGCGTTTTCATAGCCACTAATACATCAAAAGGATGGCGATCATGGATCTTTCAGACATCAGTAAATTAGGGTGCATTCAGCCATGGATAAGCCCAGTAGTTCCAGTTATCTCCGCCACCGTGTCCGTTATAAATCCCGTTGTAAGGACCATTGTAAAATCCGTTATAAAATCCTCCGTTTAATAGTGATCGAAGATCGATCGAATTACCATACGGGAAGACACATAAGTCAACATCTCCATAAGGCGTATGTACGTTTGATACTCCGCCACCCATTTTCTCGCATGTCTTGGTTGCAGCCGCAATATCCAATGCGCCTTGAGGATCGTTATTGAAGTAAGGATTATAGCCTTGAGGAATGTTGTAGGGGTAAGGGTAGGATCCTTGAGGATTGTTATAGAGAGAAGCGTTGTAGTAACTGTTCGAATTAGCATTGCAGTCTCCATTGAAGAATGAATGTGCATCACATGAGGTACCATCCGGGAATTGACAGATTGCCTTGCCGTTATTCACCCCTGGGACCGTCTTATAGAGATAGCCCATACTTATGCAGTGAGCTCTGTCCGGGCCTGAAGTATCGAAACCTAGGCTGGAATTTATTTGCAAACCAATTGCTGGAAAGATCAAAATGCAAAGCACGACGCATGCAAACCCAAATGTTCTGAAAGTTGATTCTATTGCCATCTTCATCACCCCATTTAGGGCCTTATCGACCCAAAGAGAGACCATCTCCAATCAGCACCGTCCATACTGCGAGAAATTGTTCTTTACCTGTTTTCGATCCCTAAATCCTGAGCCGATATCACCATGGATGCAGCGAGATTTGCAAGCACAGTAATTAATGACTCGTTAAATCTCATTGAAGAATCTCCAGAAATATAATGTGTGTTTCATGTTCATAAATTCTCTTATGCATTGATTAGTGATACAATTATGAATTCATCCGAATTATCTAAGCACTCTTCAAACTGTATAACTGTTTGAAAGGGATTGACTTCTCTCCCATTTGCTGAAAGATATGCGTTAGCCTGCATTTGGGACGATGTTGGGAGATTATATGCTGTTCCAGGTGTGATACATAGATCATTAACGTAAAGATATCATATCCCCCGAGAAGCTTGACCTATCAGAAGCTTAATGCCTCCTTTGGACACGCTTCAAACACACCGAGCGCACTTTATGCAATCTGGTTTCTCCAGTATCTCGTTTACATGAAGCGGCATGGGACAGACTTTCTGGCATATGCCGCACTCATACATTTTTTCCGATCTACCTTGAGCTGGTATTTGGACCCTCCTAAGGTCCTATGTAGTGTGCCCATAGGGCAGAAAGAGCACCAAGCACTAGGTGCTATAGTCACACCGAAGAAAATGGCAACCGAGGTCGTAAGTATGCAGATGGTCACAAAGACAATCCCGACCTTGTCCACTATTCCGTTTGTGCCAATGATCCGGAAGATCATAATCCCATGACGATGAAGATTGGTATCCCGATTCACGTGCTTCTTAAGATCGACGGAATTCTGACCTTTCGGCTTATCGGGCCGAGCCAGAAGTCGACAAAGCTTCCTCGCGGACAGAGGTTGCCGCAAAACCACCTTCCCCTGAAGGGAGCGGTGACCATCGGGCTGGCAAAGACCAGCAGCAAGAAGTACATGAGTTTTGGGTAGAAGATTCCTCCAAAGGGAGATGATCATCACAATTATCCCAAGATACGGGGTAATTTTAAGCATCGGTTTGCCTCATAAGATCTTGTACTCCATTGGCTATAATTATTTCTTGATCTGTTAGTTTATACGGGTTAACCAAATTGATTTTGTAGCCGGTTTGTAGCCAATGTAGCAATCCGAGGTTGAATCGTTCATGGAACTTTGGTCAAGACACATTCCTCTGCTTGAATCTGATCAACGCCGTAAGAAAGTCATTGTAGGGAGTCTCTATGCCCAGTTCCTTGGCGTACTGCGATATGGCCCCGTTCAGTGCATCTATCTCCGTCTGCTTTCCTCTAGCGATATCCTGGAGCATGCTAGAATGGTGGTCAGCTGTTGGTGGGAGCTGCTTCTCAATGAAGAAACGGTAGTAGTCATCGGAGTCCTTGAAGGGGACACTGACTCCTTTCTTCTCCATCACCTGGAATATCTCCACCAGCGCATTCTTCATGATCTTCCGCGTCTCCTGACTCTGGCCCAATTTTCCGTACGGCACCTCCAGGATGGCGCTCAGAGGATTTAGAGCGCTGTTGTACAGCACCTTAACCCATAAAGCCGACCAGATGTCCTCGGAAGACACGATCCCAGTTGGAATGCCTGCCCCGTTCATGTCCCTGCTCAAAGCTTCCAAGAGCGATCGATTAACCTGTACAAACGGCTCCCCCAGCAGCACCTTGTCTGCTATAACTGTGACCTTGGACACGCCTGGCTCAGGGATCTCGGCTCCGAATATTACGCGCGCTCCCACTGTACTGTTCTCACCGATGTGATTTGCTATTGTCTCCCAGTTGTTTAGCCCGTTCTGGATAGAGACCATGATTCCGTCGTCTCCGAGCAGCGGTTCGGCCTGACCGACCGCCTCATCGGTGTGCATAGATTTCACGCACAGAAGAATTACAGAGAACTTTTCCCTAATCTTAGTGGGATCTGAGAACCCATTTATCTCGGGTGCGGGGATGTAATGCTCTCCCCAGATGCCCGTTATCTTGAGACCCTTCTCCTGGACGGTTTTGAAGTGCTCGCCTCTGCCTACGTAAGTGACATCACAGCCGCTCTCCTGAAGAAGCCCTCCTAAGACGCTGCCCAATGCTCCTGCGCCGAAGATGAGATATTTGGGCTTTGAATGGTCAGCCATTAATTCGAGGGTGCGGCCTCAAGTTTTAACTAGCTTTTGTATCTCTTTCAACGTACTTCGACTGCTAACGGAGGCAATTGAGAGCTAGCGTGATCTATTGGGGACTATTGGGGACTATTGGAGACTATTGTGAAGAAGGATACCCCTGGACTAAACGAAAGTAGCAACTCATCATGCAGACGTCGTCCTCTCTTCCCAGTTGCTCGAACTGCTCGCACGGAGTTCCTCGGTAGATGGGAAGTCCATGAATTTTGCACACAGCCTTACCGTTCATGTAGATCAGATGCGGGCAAGGCTGGCCTTTTGGCTTGAACATGACCGAATCGCAGTTTTCTGGATCGACAGTCCCATCCCGCCGGATGGATGCCGGATTAACGATGGCCACGTCCAGATAAACACAGCAGCAACCGCATCTTTGGCAGATCATTTTGGACTCCGTATCCTAAGTAACTTTGTTCCGGCAAATCATGCTATCGCTTCGATCTTCTTCATCCTTAGCAGCGCAAGCGCGGCTATCGCTGCAACAACCGCACCGAAAAGGAAGGTCCACTTCGCACCACTGCTCTGCCACAGCTCCCCGGCGACTGCACCTGAAATTATGGATGCAATTCCGACAGAACCATAATAGATCCCCAGAGATGTGCTCCGCGATTGAGAGTGGCTGAGATCGGAGACAAAGGCGCTCTGGGCTCCGTCCACTATGGCGAAAACCGATCCGTAAAGGATGAAAAGGATGACCAGACCGCCAGTCGATGATACATAGGCAAAGCCCAGAGCTACAAGAGCAAAGAGTGCGTAGCCCAAGGTCAGCACGTTCTTCCTGCCTATTCGATCGGAGATAACTCCGCTGGGAATGGCAAGGCCAGCGTAGAATATGTTGAAAAGTATGTAGAGCAGCAGAGGAGCACCGACTGCCAGTGCGCCGCTGAAGAACTGCTGGGCCCTCAGGATGAAGAACATGTAGCTGAAGTTGGCCAGGGCAAAAAGCGAAGCTATTATCATAAATCTATTGAGGTCCGGCGATAGAGACGAAAGCCTCAGAGAGTTATGGTCATTGGGAGCCCTCACAACGTCCTTCACCCTGACAAGTGGTGCAAAAGACAGCACGGCTACCAGTGCTGCTATCACGAATATCATCCTGAAGTCCAGGCCTGCTTTCCAAAGGAGATAAGCCAGGGCTGATCCGATCACCGCCCCGGTGGTGTCCATTGCCCTTAGAATCCCGAAACCCCGTCCCCGATTCTCTAGGGTGGCAGAATCGGCGATTATGGCATCCCTGGGAGCTGACCTGATGCCTTTGCCGCTGCGCTCGAAGATCCTCAGGATGAATATGTGCTGCCAGATGGTGGACAGGGGGAAGAACAGCTTCGAGAGCGCAGACAGGCCGTAGCCTGCTATTACCAGGGGTTTACGTCTCCCCAGCCTGTCTGCCCAATAGCCGGAGAATATCTGAAGGATGCTTGGAATACCGTCGCTCAAACCTCCAATGAGGCCTACGGCTACTCCACCGCCGCCCAGATAAATGATAAAAAGGGGGAGGATAGGCTGAATGATCTCGCTGCTGATATCGTTTAGGAGGCTCACCAGACCCAAGAGAGGTATATTGGACTTTGAGCTGTCCTTTGTCTTGGGGATAGTGTAATCTTTGGGCATTCCACCAATAGATGTGCAGTAAAGTATTACTTTTTGTCGGTGATCTCCTTGTTGCCGTATTTTTGGGATTTTAATTTGTAGCATTAAGCGAGGATTCCTATTAACCTCTGATTTTGATCAAGCTTTATAAGCACTATTTAAAGCCTATGAATTTTTGGCAGGTTTTAGGAATCCTCAAGCAGTTATAAGCGGCGAGGTAGAAAGGTGTAAATACAATTGTGCATATACTTATTTAGGGAGATATTATGGCGGTTGAAGACACTATCAAGACAACTATCGACGAACTTCAAAAGGTTCTGTCCGCAAAAAACATAATTGGTGAGCCCATTGAAATGGAGGACAAGATAGTCCTTCCCATAACAAAGATGGGCATGGGTTTTGGAACAGGATCGTGCCAGGGTGGAAATAACAAAAATGCAGAAGGGGCATCCGGTGGTGCAGGAGGAGGAATAGGCGTTTTTCCTGTGGCTGTAGTAATAGTCTTCAAAGGTGTTTCGGGTCCAGAAGGCGTCAAAGTAGTACCTCTGGGAACTCCTAGTGCTATGTCAGAATCCCTCGGTGAGGTAGCGTCAGCGATCATTGAATGGTTCAGCGCGAAGAAGGAGTCCAGCGAAAAGAAGCACGATAACCCACACGCCAAAGCAATTGAAGTTGAGTAGGACAAACCTTCGATGCATCTTCTACCGATACTTTCGATTTTTTTATTCATAATTGCAGCATTAATTCTTGTTCCCTTCCACATGTGTTTAGATCTCAAAATAGATGGTTTCTCAGTCACCAGTTTCTACAAGGTTAAATGGTTTGGATTGACACTACGAAGAGCGGAGCTGTCCGGGCTGGGAGTGGATGAGGATAAAAAGAGATTTGAAGGTAAAAAGAATATGAGGGATTGAGCGGTGTCTGGAGAGAAGGATGTCGAAAATAGGGACACTGCGGACAGAAGATCCAAGTCCGATCGTCGTCGGTTCCTCAAGGATCCGCGCATGTACATAGATGCCCTGCCATCCATCTTTCGTGTCGTAAAGGATTTGATAGGAGCCGTTCACATAGAGCGGTTGTTGCTAAACATCACCTTAGGGCTAGACGATCCGGCGAAACACCGCAGTACTATGTGGCTATCTTTGGTCGATTGCTTCTTTCGTTTCGACACCAGCGACCATACGCATCGAACCGTTTTTTGTAGGAGACAAATTGGATGGATCTCTGGACGCCGAGGTCTGGGGCAGGCTTTTATGGGTATTGTTGGCTTTCATTGGCGCCCTGAGAGAGAAACCAATTAGAAGGCTATTGAAAGATATGAGTCGGAAAAGCTTTAGAGGTTTAAGAAATAAGCCACAAATGAGGCGGCCTATCTGGGGTCCCAAGGGAAAAGGCAATGGAAACGGCGTTTAGCTCTGATATCGCCTGGATCTCGGTTGGAGATCCCATCAAGATAGATCAAAGATGCATCTACCCGGTAGCAAGAGTATTGGCCTTGAAAGGGTGCGGGTGCATCCTGGGATGCATAATATCACCTGAGGCCTTACTGATAGTGGAGCCAGCGCGAGCTTACGCTGTTTCGCTGACAGGGCAGGAAATAACTTTGGATCAGCTCTTGACAATGGCCTCTTCAATTAGGGAGATAGTTGAGAAGGTGACAGGCAAGAAGTACGAAGAAAGAAATAGTGAAGCAGAAAAATAGAGAACTAAAGTGAGATCGTGAAGATCATGCCCTTACTACCACAGTTTTGGCAACCATGCCCCCTAGACGCTGCTTCTTCGAAGAGCGCCATATGAGTATCGCTCCTACAAGATAAACAAAAAACCATTGACTATTTCTGAGAATATTTCTTATGAAGGCGGTGCTTATGTCGATCTCGCCTCCGTCTTCCCTGACGACTTTGATCTTGGTTACCATCTTAACAACTGTCTGCCCTAAGGAGCTTGGCGGGGCCTCAGATACGAAGCAAGATGCGTTCTTCCATAAGTAGAGCTTATTACGCGTCGTATTGTAATACGAGAAATTATATGCTGGGTCATGGTCATATCTCAATTCCAAAGTGCGAGCCTGTTCATCAATATGCAATTGAATACTTTTGGGGATTCAAAAGAGAATCAATAAAAACACATAAAAGAAAGAGATCGCATAATACTGGACCGAATGCGGAAACGCAGTGAAGCATGATGATAGATGGAGTATTCTAGCGCATAGATAAAATATTTCTGATTTAGTGTGAGCCGAAAGCTACGATGAAGCTCATTTCGAGGCTTATCTGAGGCGCAGAAGAGCCAGACCACCCTAGGGCCTGGACATGATCAAATTGCCGTGGAAGCGTGAGGCCAGACCGCTTGAGCCCAGGCCGAAGGTAATCTCAGGATCCACCAGTTTTGTTTAGAGCTAGAAGTGCCAGGCTCTTGCCAGTTAAAGCATTTGCATTCTGTGGCTCAAGCTTCAGCAAAGCATTGTAGGCATTTAATGATGCCTGGTAACTGCCCAGGAAATACAAAGAGTTCCCCAGGTTTAGCCAACCCTCTGATAGAGATGGATCAAGGCCCACTGCATTAGCATATGACAATGCTGCTTGCTCATAGGACCCTGTCAGATAGGACATGTTTGCTTGGTTGAGCCAATAAGTAGCGCCGTCATTAACGACACTCTGGTTATAGGCGAGCGTATTGGATGAAGGAAGCGTACTATATTCGGCGGTGTACGTGGGTGCAGGTGCAGGTGCAGGTGCAGCCGAATATGTGGGTACAGCCGAGTATGTGGGTATGTTATACGCTGGCGTGCCATATCGAGCTTGGCTATATGCAGGCCCGTAGGCGGGATCATAATAGTTTAGAAAATAATTTGCTTGATTATCCCAAAAGGACTGCTCTATATCTGCCTGACTGGGTTGGTTGTAGTACGGCCAATCATAACCATAACCGTTCCATCCCTGGCCAGTGACCCAGGAAGGTTCCATGAATATGCAAGTCAAGGCTAAGATCACCAATAAAGACAATCGATGAATTATCCTCACATCCAACCCTCCTTTACCCATAAGAACCAACTGAATATACTTATATATGGAATTCTGTCGCTCCAATCGCTCATTAATGATTTTCAGATTCCAGGGGTCCAATCATATAATGCAGTTTCCAGGGGGTTCAATATTCCGGATTGATTTAGCGCATAACCACTCGATATGTTCCCCCAATTCAAAAGACCAGTATTTGTTGAGAGATTAAGGATTTGTCCTGAACTCGATACTTGGTTTAAAATGGCCTCACCGTTGCTTCCACCTAGCTGTACTGGAGCAATTGCTTCGCAATTAAAGGCTAATGTCAAAAGGATTAAGCCGCATAGGACCAGATTTCTCATATATCCCTCCATGAGAGTTTTAATTCGCTCAATTAATTCGTACATTCAATTGAACTAATATAAAGACGTGGTACGGCAAGGCATAGGGATCTTTATGTTTGCCGAGCTGGGGCTCAGCTCACGACCTTGGGTGGATCTGGCGATGGCATAGTATGGCTTGAACGCTCCTGAGATCATATCCCCGGGAGATGAAAAAGGGCTGCCCTTCTGGAAGGGCAATCATGTAGACCAATGAATTTCCAGAAATTCGAAAATATAGTGAAAAATCGCTGATCATGCCTTTATAACTACCGTCTTGGCAATACGATCACCCAGACGCTGTTTCTTTTCCGACCTCCAGATTAGGATAGCACCTATTAGATAAGCTAATAGGCCATCGATTACGCGGAGTATATTACGGGTGAAAGCCTGGTTCATATTGATCATTTCACTATCCTCTCCGACCACCTTAATCTTGGTCACCATCTTGCCGATAGTCTGACCTTTTGATCCTTCCAGATAAGTAAAATAAGCCAGAAATATGATAAAGGATAATAAGCCAAAGCCCCAACCGGCCGTTCGAGAGACAACGCTAAAACCCAGTATGGAGCCAATGACTCCAATCAATACTCCCAGAACTATGGTATCTATCAGGAATGAAATAAACCTTATCCAGATACCTTGATACTGCATAGTGACTGCTGCTTTAATTATCTCTGATTGATCAGCCTCGGTCATAATTCATACCCTCTGCTAAGATCGAGTAAGGAAGCCTCATACACAGCTCGTATAGCTTTACTATCCATCGGTGACGCATATAAATTTATTTCCAATTCTATTTAAACATTGGGACTCTCGGCCAAACACGGCGGAAAGATGGATGCGATCACTGCCACCAAAGATACACGCAAGCTCAGCATGATAACGGACCTGAAATCGTAGCCATCACCGCCTTTGCTCTTGAGGGTGACCATGATCCCAAGATAAAGATCATTTATAGTCGCGAATTTGAAGCTCAATAGTCTGCATTCGCTGCCCAGACATCATAAACTGAGAGAGTACTAGTACTTTATATTGGTAACTAAGGATACACAATACTTATATTTTTAGACATAGTTATAGATGAGCTAAGGAGATGAAAAGTGATGGAAAAAGGAAAAGGTAAAATTCGCAAGCTAGGACTCATCATCACCGAACAGCTAAAACGTACCGCTGCAGAGGACGCCCGAGACATAGCTCTTGATGTCCATACCATCTGGGGCACACCGGCCTCATGGAACTGGCGCAATGTCAACGGCAAGAACTATACCACACCCATCCAGGACCAGGGTGATTGTGGAAGCTGTGTGGCCTTTGGCTCTACGGCTGCTCTAGAAACAACTCAGATGGTTGCAGACAAGGCTCCCGGAGAGGCCGTTAAGCGGTCTGAGGCTGATCTATTCAGCAATGGTGGCAACTGTTCATCTGGATGGACTCTTGAAGCCGCAGATGCCGTTCTCCAGTCCAAGGGCTGCTGTCTAGAGGCATGTTGGCCATATAATGGCTCAAAAATGTCATGCTGCGACCAAAACCGGCTCAAGATCATTTCAGCAACCAGAATCACCTCGGATGCCGTGGCTAAACAGTGGATAAGCTCCAATGGTGCCATTCAGGTCGCGATGGAGGTAGATTCTGACTTCTTTGATTATTCGGGCGGAGTCTATTCTCCTGAGTACGGTGATTATGTGGGAGGCCACTGCGTCTGTATAATCGGCTACGACGATGTACAAGGCTGCTGGATCTGTAAGAACTCTTGGGGCACAGAATGGGGCGACCCAAACGACCCAGGCTGGTTCAAGATCGCATACGGCGTATGCGGCATCTTCCGAGCTTATGCAGGCTATGGCTACAATTTGTCGGTGGTGCCTCCTACTGGTCAGACCGGTATCCAGATCAACACCGCCGGATCGCTTAAGGCCGATATCGTGGTTAAAGGCACTGTCATTGGCCAAACAGACAACTTCATCGCACTGACCGCAGGTTACTATTCAGCGACAGTCAGAAAGACGGGCTACAAGGATTATCCTCTGACCTTCACGGTAATCGACAAGCAGACGTACCAGACGACCATAACCATGACTCCTATAGCCCCGACTGGTGACATTGTCCTTCCAACAGGAGGCGTTCTGATGGTCATGCCCATCACTGGGGTCAAGACCTCAGACCTTATTGTCCAGAGGAAGGGATATTCAGATCTGGATGTACCTCTCAAAGCCATGGAGTCCTACCAGTACAGGAGCTTGGGCAATTTCGCCGCTGGTGGCCTAACTTTCCAGCTCAAAGACACGAATAGGCTGTATCACAACATCCTGGTCCAACTAGCAGGTACTAACCTCTGGCTGGTATGGATGAAGCTTACCGGATCTGGAACCTACAACTATTCCTTCCAGTTTAAGTTCATTCCAGCAACGCAGGGGGTCGAGGACCTGATGCAATCCGAGATAATGCTGGCCTTTCTCGGCATCGACGCAGGAGGAGAATGAAATGGGGCGATCCCGTATCTCCTGATCCCAATTCCAAGACATTGAAGCGCGGGTCTATTCTCGCGCTCTATGTTTAACGATCGTTGGGCTTGTCTCTTTCGATGTTTCCAGCACACGGGATTATACAACCATCTCCAAAAGCCTAAATCGTCTTAACTTTGCTCTCATGGCAAACTGGTTATTCCACATACTCTCGATAAGCCCTAGTCGGCCATAGCTCAACTTCCAGGTCCTGGGCACGATGAAGCTATCATATAACGTCCAGACCTATATGAAGTTCGAGCAAGACCGG
>Ga0182011_10004480_pt1 | contig 11192 bp, 18 predicted proteins | sample 711E1DmetaG_FD_120481 | JGI IMG/M metagenome (GOLD analysis project Ga0182011, IMG submission 120481) | Permafrost microbial communities from Stordalen Mire, Sweden - 711E1D metaG | ecosystem: Environmental > Terrestrial > Soil > Wetlands > Permafrost | place: Sweden: Stordalen | collected... | reverse complement strand
TGTCTCCGGTTTTTTTCTCCTGTCCGGGGTTAGCCCCGATCTGCCCTGGAGCACCGCTATGACCCTCAGCATTTCCTGGTTTGACTAGCTGCTGTCCCGGTGCTGCAGAATTAGCTTTGTCTGACTTGCAATCAACAATACCGGCGAAAACGATGCCTAAAAGAAGCAACGAACCGATGAGTAATACCATGACTTTCATAATTATGAATTCTCCGTACTTTCAATAGTATTAATAGTACTTCATTGGATATAAGGACTCACTCTTATTTTTCTATATTGATCGAATATCACTATCCGCAGAAACACTATCTTCAGAAAAATCCTGTTCTTTGTTTATATCCCATCCAAAGCCTTGAAGAAGGGATTGGCAAATTCCTTCTGACTTGAGTTTCATTGTATTGCCTGTGAGTAATTGCTCGGAATGCCATGGAACTTTTTGCAGGGTGCAGGTTGCACGTACTGCCTTACGCATCCCTTCAGGCTCGCATAAGAGCCATAGATAATATTATAAATATGTTTTCGACCTCGCAGTTGTGTTTGCGAAAAAGAGAGATGGATTCTTGCAGGTTATAAACACTCGAGGGGGCTGGAATCAGCCCCCTGCCCCAGCACCCTGGCAAATGCCGCATTGCATTGCCCATCTTATACAACGCTTTTATGTGATATTGACCGGGAATATCCGGCGCTCTCCAGTGGTGCTGTTCTCCCAAGGCTGGAGCAGCAGCATGGTCACATCCGTGTTCCCTGCCATCTTGGCGCTGAAGGTTAAGACCTTCTCTCGTGGAGCACCTACCATTCCCGAACCGGAATCCTTGACCACGTCAGATGAATTCACAAGGTTCAAGTACGCTGGATCGAAATTAGTCCACCATTCAAAGCCGGTTCCAGAATAGAACGGTAGGGTGATAGCGAAATTTTCACCTACAGTGGCGTTGATGGTTTTCTCACAGGGCGCATTGTCGCAGACGTTAGCAGAAGCGGCGGCGATTGTAAAAAATGCCACAGCCAGGATTATATATGCAACTTTCTTCATCGAACATTCCTCAAACCATACTACAACAATACGAATATTTAAGATTTGTTTAATAAGCATTGCAGGAAAAGGGAAGATTGAGAGGCATTTCTCAATTGTTTAGCTTTCTATAGCAGGTTCAAGTCCCATCCACAATCTTGATCTCCTCTTCAGTCAGCCCGTAAAGCTCGTAGACCACTTTGTCGATAAGTCTGTCTGTCTGGTCGATCTTCTCTCGAAGAGGCCCGAGTTTGTCCACCGACTTCATCCTCTAGCCAGTCCAGGAAGCCTTTGATCTCCTGCTGCTTTTGCTTGTTCATCTCCAACATTCTCTCTGCCAGGAATGCCAGAAGGTCGTGCAACACATCCGATTTCTCCTGTTCGGAGATGAAGTTGCCAGCCGCATCTTTGGGCAGGCAGGCTTCTGTCTGGACCAGGGCATGGGTGATGCTTGCGTTTTTCCCTTTCGCCTGCTTTCGAGTGAGGTGCAGCGCGCGGGTTTTGCGCGCGGGTCGAGCCGGGCGCCCTCAACGCCGGGCGGGCTTGAATACTCGGCTATGGTGTGGTTGATGGATTTGGGCAGAGTTTGTTCTTCCAGTTTTCTGGGGTTTGTGCTTCGAGGGCTCTTCTTTTTTTATCGGTCTCCAGTGATTTGCGAACAAATGCAGGCATAGGCCGGAAAGTGCCCTTCAATTTTTATGATTTAAAAAATATTTCTCCGGTGGGCCATGCCCAACTGCTTCTCTCTCTTATCGACTAATAGAGCAAATGGTGCTTTATGCTGCAAGCAAGCCTCTACCTTGACCAGTATTTCAGCAAACCTGGCTCTCAGCATAAAGCTCTTGCAACCCCGTGCGCTGGTTTGTCTGCCCGAAGGGGATAGATCTACTATAAAAGAAAATTTCAAGGTCCAGAAGCTTAGGATTTAGACTTCAGCCTCTCCAATGTTCTTTGGCCCGCCTAAAGATTTCTTCTACACTCTGATTTTCATACAGCCTTTTAGAGACCTCAACGTAATCAGTTGGCTCATGGTGGAAGAGGGCTAGAAATCTGAGCGCTTCGGCTGGACCCAAAGCCTTATTCAAGGCATCTATTCCAAGAACTCTCAATTCAGATTCGTCTATTGTTTTGGCCCTTTCTGTCATAGATCCTCCATTCTGATGTAATCTACAGGATTCAAGATCGCCATTTTCAATCCTAATTTATTGGCCTGGCTTACAAATCTATCATCGCAGCTTAAGAAGTAATCGGCTTTGATAAAATGTGCACATGCGAGATGGATGGCATCTTTCGACGTAATTTTAGATCTTTCCTGAAATTTCAGGGCAGATTCATAGATTTGCTCTTCAGGCCCAATTCTTCTCTTACAAAGGGTGGAGAGAATAAAGGCAACATTCAATCGGTTCGGGAAGGGACAAAGCAAGGTCTCATCCGCATGCATGAAGGACCAGGCTAATTGGATCTCTTCAATCTCAGCCCTTAGGAAAATCTCTTCGCAGGCCAGAGCTTCAAGCTGTATTCTTATCTGGCTGGGATCATCGAATCTTCTTTGAAAACAATTATAGTCAAGATAAATCAGATCCATCGCATCTTCCCTCCTCTGATAATCGGCATATTCTCTCAACCTGCATTTCCTTCCACAATCCTGATCTCCTCTTCCGTCAGCCCGTAAAGCTCGTAGACCAGGGCGTCTATCTGCTCATCTGTGGCCTCTATCTGGCGCTGGTGGAGAGGTTTAGCCGTTATATCCCAGCTTCTTGGCCTTGGCGAAAGCAGCATCTGCTTCGCTGGTCCTTCCAATGGCTTTGAGAGCATTGCCCAGGTTATTCTGGGTCCCGGCATAGTCAATTGGGTATCTCTCGACGGTATAGATTTTGAGAGCCTCTTGGTAAGCCTCGATAGACTGCTTGATGATCTCCTTCAGGGGCTTATCATCGATGTTCAAGCTCAAGGTTAGGGTGTCGGGGCTCTCCCGGCCGGGTTCCTTCTCAAAGTGGAATATGCCCGAGTTGTACCGCTCATCTGCCCGGCGGAAGAATTCACAAAGCCGGGGATAAACTCGCTCACCATTGAGCAGGTCCTGCAGACGCATGGATCTCTCTATGCCCCGGTCTTCGCATATTCGCAGGAAAACAATCCGATCGACTATTGCTTGAACTGCATAATTGAGATCTTTGGTGCTGAGTTCAGTGTTTCGCAGGGCGATGTTTCGGGCAAGGATCTCTCTCCAGCCGGCGATCTCTTCCAGGAAGACGACATCAACCGCAGACGTACCTCTTTTGCTCTTCTTATCTGCTGCATACCGATCGAAGGATCCCTTCATAACGGCATTCTTGGAGAATATCCCGGCAATCTCATCCCAACGGGTCAGATAGTCCTTGTAATTCAGGTAAAAAATCCTGGCGTTGGAGGCTTTATCCATTTTATCTGGTTTTACACTACAATCGTAGACAGCGAACTCCTCAAAGTCGGTGAGAATCGATAATGGCAACTTCATTGTCCAAGCATAGCGGCGGAGCTGGAAGGCTGGATGGATGTCATCCTTGATGTCCACTGAAGGCTTTTTGGCCTCCAGGAAGAACTTACGCTGGCCGCCAATACGAAAAGAGTAATCCGGGGCTTTGGTGGTAGTTCCTACCTTGACAGCATCCTCATGGATAACGTCCTTGTAAGCCTCAGCAAAACCTTGCTCGTTATCTATGTCCCATCACAGGGCCTTGAAGAACGGATCAACGAATTCTATTCTAACTTGAGTCTCGTTGTAATGCCCGGATTTGTAGGACTCAAGATTACTCTCGAATCTTTCCACAAGGTCCACGACCTCTTTGGGTGCCGCCAATTGCCTATCCTCTGGGTATGGATCTTTCTTCATATCCAAAAGGTTTGTGGGATGACCTAAAACCTGAATAACGCCAACACACGGATTTGCTATCCGCCTACTCGGTTTCACCTCGATATTCGCGATATGCTTTAGGTTCAATGTAGTTGAGTTCCCACTTCGATTCTATCAAACTTATATATGTATAGCTTAATATGTTTTCATATTTCGGTACCAAAAGCTTTTTATTCAATAGCTTCCTATTAGGTTAGCTATGGTAACAGAAGAGTATAAGCAACTGTCCTGCAGCGATGTGGGTATGGCGTGCGGCTTCCAGGTACGCGCAAAGACTGAAGCGGAAGTCATGAAGCATGCCAAGACTCACGCTGCTGAAGCACACGGCTTGAAGGAAATTTCGGCTGATACTGAAAAGAAAATAAAGGCCGCTGTAAAAACCGTGTCGACAGATGTTCCGGCAAAGAAATAAGAATAATCATAATATAAATTGAGGTGATTTTATGGAAAGCATTTATGGTGGCGGACTAATTGGTCTTGTGGTTTTGATCATATTGGTCATCGTGCTTCTAAGGATAATATAAATTCGGTGCTACCACAAAACTGGTAGCGGCAATCAATTTTAATGCTGACAGCAAGCCGATTTGGTAAAAATCGATCCTTTTTCGTGCATTTTGTTTATGTTTCTTACTTATTATATCTAAATTTTATCCAGGCCGCCAGCTCACGGGAGGAAGAGCCAAAACTCGTGTCTTCACGTTTTTCTATGATTGATCGTGATTCCAGGGCCAGGAAGAGCGGCTTCTTCAGAATAAAACCGTTGAGCGCTCTTTTGGAGCACTCACGTACTGGTAGTAACTCGCAAGAGGCCAAAGACGATATCCAGCCCCAATATCACTGCGCCTGCGCCTATGCAGGCTCCAAGCACCAGCTTGGGATCGAGCTTGATCGCGGTATCATCGGCCTCGAAGTACCTCATCAGGCCGGCTGACGACTGGAGACCGCTGCCTTCATTCTTATTCTTTGCCATATTCTTTCACCTCATCTCTTCAACTTAAGTAGATTGTGGTTTCAATAGTTTTAAGCTTTTGCCATGGAGGAAGAGGCAGCAGCTTTTGCTGCCAGCCAGCCGCTCTCACTCTGGAAAGGATAGCGGTCCTGCATAATTCCTCCTTTGATCTGCCTCGGCCAATTATTGCTGGGATTGCCTTTGGCCACATGATCGTTCCAGTGGTTGCCGCCTGAGACGTTGCCGTCATCCCAGCTATTGTTGCCCTTAACATCTTGAGATTGCTCTTTGTTGTTAAGGAAGTTATTGTGGAATATCTTGTTTCCTGTGGAGGACTCAATCTGGCAACCAATAGCATTGCGGGAGATGTTATTCTGGTCGATCCGGTTATCATTGGAGAGATTGAGCCAGACTCCCGTATCGTTATTTCTCTCTACCACGTTGTCGCGAATGGTGTTCTGGCTGCAGGAGAGAAGAGATATGCCGTTCTGGTTGTTCAGGGACAGGTTATTCTCTCCAATCTGATTCAAGTCCGAGCCGTACAGGAATATCCCGCTGTATTTATTGCCAAGAAGGCGGTTGCCCGAGATCTCATTTTCAAAGGATTTCACGAGGCGCATGCCGAAGCATTCCGATATATCGTTGTTCAGGATCTTGATGTTCTTGGAGTCGTAGAGGAAGACGGCATCGCGGGTAATGGTTGTATTCTTCACGGTGACATTGTCGCAGTAGGCGAGGGTAAGGTGAGCAAGTTTCCTATCTTGAATCTGCCCGCCGGACTTGCCAAATAAATAGACTATGGGGACCTGATCCACCATGTTGGATTCGTTAATGGAATTATCGAAGCCTTCTTTTGATTCGCTCTCTACATAAAGGCCCCACTCCATGTTCTTGAATTGGTTGTTCGCCAGCAGGTTGGAGGGGGATTCTGAAAGAATAAATCCACGGAAACCATTGGTGATGCGGTTGGCGAGAAAGATGTTCTTACTGGAGGATGTGATCTGGACCGCCGTGTCCTTTGTGTTCGAGATCTGGTTATCGATCAATGTGTTCTGTTTGCTCGCGCCTATGTCAAAGCCTATGGTACTGTTTTCAATAATGTTTTGTTTGAGCGAGTTCTGGCTGGAATTGTCCAGTCTTATGCCATAATCCACATCATTGATGTGATTGTTATCTACCTCTTGTTTGTTTGTGTCCTGGATAAAGACCGCATTCATGCTGCCTGCTATTGTGTTATCCGTAAGCCTGTTGTTGAGGCTCTTCAAAATGCCCAAACCGATTGCTCCACCGCGAATTCCGTTCCTCTGCAATTTGACCTTACTGGTATTTGCGAGAAGGATGGCACGTGTGCTGATAGCGCCATTATTTTCAATCTGCACAGTGCTATCAGTAACATTGATGCCGCTGCTGTTGAAGAGCAAAATGCCGTAGTTCTTGCTTGCTACATCATTGCTATTGATCTCGATATTGCTGGAGTTGTCAACCCATATGCCCCAAAAAGTATCTGAGATCTTGTTGCCAACGATGCTGTTCTTTCTCACATTCCCCAGGAAGATGGAAATATTGCTGCCTGCGATTTCATTTTTTTGTATGATGTTATCGTTGGAGTTGTCCCGGAGGGCCACCCCGCCCTCGCATTTCTTTATATGATTCTCATTTATTGAGTTCTTATTGGAGCCAAGAATCATTATGGCAGGGCTGGCATCTTCAAATACATTATTCTTGATGGTGTTTCCGTCGGAAAGAACACTAACTGCCGATCCGGTGTAGTTTTGCAGGGTAAGACCTTCCAGAGAACAGCCGTTTGAGGTGATTTTAATTCCTGTCTGCAAACCGTCTCCATTTAGAATTATCGGGCCGCTTTCACCGAGAAGAGGCATAATGGTTACGCTCTTGTTCAGGATAACCTCTTCTTTGTAGGTTCCAGGCTTGACATATATCGTATCTCCGTTATTTGCGACTACAACGGCTTCTTGTATTGTCTTATAGTTGGCAAAGCCGTTATCATCCACGATATAGGTTCTTGCTCCATCTATTGGTGAGAGCCATACCAGCAGAACTATGAAGATGATCAATATCAGTTTAGGCATGAGTATCTACTTGCCAAGGGTCCTTTTATAGTTAATGCAGAATTATGGGGGCCAATATGAGGACCCATCAGACGAACTCCGGCGGACCAACCCCTTTATTTCCACTGGAAAAATAAACCTCAAATTTTTTCCCAAATGAAAAGATCTCATCTTCAAGTAATACCAAAATGTATGATTTACTTATTAATGTTATTTATTAAGTTATATATGTTATATTGGATGGGGTGGTACGTTCTAACTCGAAAATGTGTCCATTTACGGGAAAATACTCAAATTACTTCTCTGCATGCAGAGAAATGTTTCCGAACTTGCAGATTGAAAAATAATGACAGATCATTCTTAAGATCTAATTTGGCGTACCTGCTGGCCGTCTTCTCAATAGTTGCCTTTGAGATCTTCTCAATAGATGCCTCGATATCTTACCCGGGCAAAACCTTATCAGGCAAAACCTTATTTACTCACTCCCCCAAAGCCTGGGTTAATTGGTGATTTGATGACAGAGATACCGCTGCACAAGCACTGCCTGATTTGTGGCAATGCCGTGCGCCCGGATGAGAATTTCTGCGATGAGCTCTGCGAATCCAAGTTCAAGTCAGCTCAAAGAAAGCAACAGCTTTTATTCGTGGCATTTATTGTAATAATGGGACTGGTTTTGTTCTTGCCTTCAATTCTTAAAATGAAAGGATAGAGATGCGATACCTTACCGTAACACTTGCCATCTTGGCCATAGCAACTATGGTCGTCTGCAGAAGTGCTGATGGGGAATGTATCTATGTGAAGGATATCACCATGCATCTGGATGGAGATGATGCCACTTTTGAGCTCAACTACTCCCTGGATACGTTTACCCGCTTCTATGTTCTAGCCTTGGGATGCAGGCATTTGGAACCGGAGCTGCTCTCCTTTCTGAGTGGATACCGGGATGTAAAGCTTTTGAAAGCAGATGCGGACTGTGCGGCGTTGCAGGTAAAGGGGGCCGGAAAATATAACGGCAGCTATTATCTTTTTGGATCTCACTCCTTCGGCTCGAAGAATAATCCACTGAAGACCGGCATCGCCAAGCTCTCGGTCGTGTATCCAGAGGGATGGACTCGAACTTTCTATAATGTAACCTCTACACAGAGCGTCTCCTGTCCGGTTGGGAGGGCAACTCAAATCCTCCCGATGTCTGTGAATGCCAAAATGTGAGATCAGAACTATTTCAAAATCTGAACCTTATAGCGGCTGGATATTCGTGGACATCCGAAAATCGTATCCGGATCTCTCGGCATAGATCGGATGGATTCGAGAGTTACGCCGATCGGAAAAATAGGCGTACGGTGCTCCGAATAACGTTAAAAAATCCCCCAATAAATCGAGATCCTCGATATATTTTCGTCGATAACTGTTGCAATTAATTAAAAATCGTAGTACATCTGTTCGCACTTTGTGCTATGGTCCGTAATCTGTGTCATAGATCCTTAATTAGATGAATGCAATACGTATGTATTACAAGTCCCGATTGGAAATTAGGAACATATAGGAGAGTGGTGGTTTGAAGAGGAACAGAGAAGAGATTATATCGCAAATTCTTAACGTATGCAGAAATGGTGCCATTAAGACTCGTGTAGTATATCAAGCAAACCTCAACTTCAAAACAGTAGAGCCTTATCTGGATCTCCTGGTCAAAAATAATCTATTAGAGGTCCAGCAAGGAGAAAAGAAGATGTATGAAACCACAGAAAAAGGCGAAACCCTGCTGGAAGCTCTCAATCAGGTAAGTGAGCTCTCTGGAATTTAGTCTCTGTTAGCGGAACGAAAGAGCACCAGATGAACGTCGTCGAGATGGTTCACAGAGATTAAGAATAATGTGGCGGTAACTGCGACTCCTTCTTGTAGATCATCATCCTTTTTAGTATGCGATTCAGGTTCTCTTGGTTTGGTCCAATGTATATCTTCTTTGGAATCATCAAAAGGTCAAGGAGATCTCATAGAATGAATCTATAAACCCTGATTCGCGCCTGTTTCTATGGTGGCGGAGTTTGGCGATTCGTCCAACGGGACGCTTGACCGCAATGATTTTGCGTTTCACGGCATGTATTACGAGATTTCTTCGGAAGGCTGGACCGAACATTTGAATTTGAGCTTATGGCCGCCATGTACTGCTAGAAATATGTAAGTTCGAGGACATTGATGCCGGGACAAGCTGACGGAAAAATGCCAGATGACCAGCAACCCGGCCAGGAAATGTTGGTCGCCGGTAGTGGTGGTCTTGTAACGCAAGGTGCGATTCTCAAATGTGATTATTATCTTCGTAGATTTAAAGTGTATTCAGATCAGAATTAGCGCCATATGGCCGCAATCTATATAAATTTTGACATAAAGGGAAGACAGAGGTAAGTATGACAAACGAAAAAAAGAAGAGCAAGGGTCCGCAAGATCGCAATAGCAATTATCAGATGAAAAATGGCAATTCACTCTCAAAGAAGAACAAAAAGTCCAAGGCAGGCAAGCTCGGTGAGAAGAAATCTGTCTCCGCGGCAAAGTCCGGAGAGCAGAAGAGCCTATTCTCAGGTATCTCCAGCAGCATTTCCAGTGCTACTAATAGCATAACAAAAATGCTAAAGAACAGATAGACCTCCTGTACGCTAATAGAAGAAAAATGTGGGTCCGGGCACGATATTAGTGCGTCCGGACGTAGCGTTTTTTTAGTGTGTTTTATAAAAAAGTTATATCCAGGATTGAATTTTCGGTTACTTTAAGCCTGCTCTTTCGTTCTGCTCTGGAACTCGTTCTGCACATCGCAACCCAATCGTCCTATGGCATCGGAGCGGCACTGCCGGCAGTGCTTCATCTGCTTGATGATTGTGCCCAGCTCTTCCTGGATCTTTCGCTTCTCCTCAGGCGAGGGCGGTGTAATGTGCGCAAACTTATACTGGGGAATGAGAGGCATGACATTATGAATGAAGACTCCCATGGACTTTATCTTACGGGCGATGTCGAAAACGTGCTTATCATTGATGCCAGGGATAAGGACGGTATTGACCTTCACGATCTTCTTGAGCTTGAGGGCCTCTTCAATGCCCTTTAGCTGATGGTCGCGTAGGAGCGTCGCCGCCTCCAGGCCTTCGTATCTCTTTCCGCGATAGTTCACATATTCGTAGATCTGCTGGCCGATCTCCGGGTCTATGGCATTCATGGTTACTGTGATGTTGCAGACGCCTAGACGGTCAAGCTCCTGGATCTTGTCGGGCAGAAGCAGGCCGTTGGTGCTGATGCAGAGTATGATGTTAGGATACTTCTGACCAACAAGGCGCAAGGTCTCAAATGTCTCCTCATTGGCCAGCGGCTCTCCAGGTCCCGCTACTGCTACTACTTTGATATAGTGGTATTTCTCCAGAACCTGGTCCACTCGCTCCAGAGCTTCCTCGGGTTTGAGAACCTGGCTGGTCACTCCAGGTCGCGATTCGTTGACACAATCGAAGTCACGCACGCAGTATTTGCACTGGATATTGCACTTGGGGGCCACCGCCAGATGCATCCTGCCAAAGGCATGGCACGCCTTCTCACTGAAACACGGGTGCTCCTGAATCCTTCGGAGCTGTTCTGGGTCGTATGGGATCTCCTTTCCACCGACATTGGCAACGGGAAAAGTCTCTTGGCTCATGACTGGAACTCCAGTTGTTCTGGCTCACCATTATGGCCCAACATAGCTAAAAGACTTGCGTATCGGAGAGAAGTTGCCCCGAATTGGGACAAAGATTTTTTAAGGACGCCAGACAAGACTACAGTCTATGCCTGAGAAGGATAAATATGTGATATGGCCCATATATTTTGATGCCGCCCGCTCCAGGGTCGAGGGCCGGATGGTCTCCCTTAAGGATGCTGTCAATGAGCCCGACCTGGATATGATAATCTCGGCATCAATCAAATCCGGTCTTAAGCCGGAGATCGAGCGCGAAAAGTTGCACCCTAAGACCTGGCACCAGGAAGAGGCTGCGGGAAGAATACTTGTGGCAAAAAACGGCCCCAAATCCGCCATCTTGAAGAGAATCGCGGGCTCTCTGAAAGTAAAATATAAGAAGCACGGCCATCAGAGCAAGAAAAATATCAATAGAGTTTAAAGAGATTTTGATGTTGTTCTTTGAGCGAAAAAGGCTCAGAACATGCCGGAATAGAGCGAGGTTGAGAATCTTTGTGAACTCCCAGGAATTTAAGTTTTTAAGTTTTTAAGGCTTCATATTCAGAAAGGGTCTTCGCTTCTCATAT
>Ga0182011_10004479_pt1 | contig 11193 bp, 9 predicted proteins | sample 711E1DmetaG_FD_120481 | JGI IMG/M metagenome (GOLD analysis project Ga0182011, IMG submission 120481) | Permafrost microbial communities from Stordalen Mire, Sweden - 711E1D metaG | ecosystem: Environmental > Terrestrial > Soil > Wetlands > Permafrost | place: Sweden: Stordalen | collected... | reverse complement strand
TATTCCAAGAATCTATCTGACTGATAAAGAAATAAAAGAAACTGAGGATTTTTTAAAAACCAAGGGCCTAGAAAAGGGAAATTATTGTTGTGTTTATCCTATTCCCTCTAAAATATCAAAAATGTGGAAACTTGAAAATTTCAGAAAGGTTATTGAAAATTTTCCAAAAACAAAGTTTGTGGTTTTTGGTGTTGAAGACGACAAGGAAAAGATAGAATTTATTATAAAAAACTGCAAGAACTGCATTCCACTCTATAATTATGATTTAAGAAAATTGTATTATGTTTTAAAAAAAGCAAAAGCAGTACTTTGTGTAGACGGAGGTCCGATGCATCTTGCATGGATTGCAAATAAGAAGGTTATAGCATTATTCGGACAAAATGACATATCGCTTTGGAAACCTTTAAACAGTGGAGAAGTTATAACTCATTTCCCTATTGAGAAACAGGGTTTAAAAAGAGAAATTCCCTATTTTGATAAAGAAAATAAATACATGAACATGATAAGCGTAGAAGAAGTTGCAAATAAATTAAAGAACAAATTAAAATAGATTTTTAAAAATGAAAGAGCCCAATGTTACAATAATAACAACAGTTTACTCTGCAAGTGATGATTTCTTAAAAAAAATGTCAAATAGCATAAAGGAACAGAAATATTCCGGGAAGATTATTCATATTTTTATAAATGACAATGCCAAAATACAAAGAAAAATAAAAGGACTTAATATTCTTAATAATGAAAAAAATGTGGGGCTATCTGCAACACTCAAAAAAGGCTTTGAACTTGCAAAAACAGAGATTATTGTATCTCTCCTTGATGACTGCATTCCATCTTCAGATGATTGGTTAAGGAATCTAATTGCTCCATTAAAAGATAAAGAAGTTGTTGCAACTTCTTCAAAAGTTGAACTTCCAAAGGAGTTATGGGATAGCTTTGATTATTTTACAAGAGCACTTACTGAAAAAGAGCAGAAAATAATTATACCAGGACTTGATGAAAAAGGATGTGCATACAGAAAATCAATAATGAAAGAATATGGGTATTTTGACTCTGAATATTTTAGAAATGGGGGAGAAGATGTAGATGTTACTGTAAAAATGGAAGAAAGGGGGAAGATTATAAATACTGACGCAAAAGTCTTTCATTTACATAATACTAATATAAAAAGCCGAATAAAAAAAGAAATACAATATGCAAGAATTGCAGGATTAATTACAAGAAAGATGTATTTCAAATTGCAACTTTATTATAAGGTACATGTTGCATTAAAAATAGGGCTGTTCTTATTGTTTTTAGTTTCTTTAATTTTTAATTTTCATCCAATAATCATCTTTATTTTAATGTTTGGACTCGCTAATATAAGGTTTCCATTTCAGTTCAAGAGGTTATGGAAAGATTTTAGGATAATTTTAGTTCCATTCCTGAACCTATTCATTTATGTCCTTTATGTAATCAATCTATTGTACTCTTTAATATTTAATGTAAAAATTTAGAAATACAGATTGCTTAGGTTTTTCTCTGGGATAATATTTTCTCATAAACTTCTTGATGTTTTTTTGCAATTTCAACCCATGAGAAAGTCTTTATCTTACTTATATTTTTTATAAGTTTCAAACGAAGTTCTTTGTTATTTGCTAGTTCAAGCAAACCTTTTTCAAAGTCTTTAGTTAATAGTGCATTTTCCCTGTTTTTGAAAAAGTAATTTGGCCTTCCATCAAATCCAAGAATTGGTTTTTTTGCTGAAATATATTCAAAAAACTTAAAATTACTATCCTGGTCACTTGGGTTAACCAATATGTCTCCTTGGATGAGAATACTTTTTATTTCACGCGGATCTACTTCTCCAAGAAAATGAATATTTTTTCCAGAAATTTTTTTAAACTCTTGATTGACTTTTCCTACAAGAAATAAATCTCCAGAAATTTTTTTCATTGCATTGATTATTTCATCTGTTTTTTTATATTTGCTTTGTTCTCCAATATAAATTATCTTGATATTTTTGGGGTTTGTCTTCAATTTATTTAGATTAATTTTTGTTTTAATTGTTCGGTTTTCAATACCATGGGGTATGAAAAAAACTTTTTTACCTAACTTTTTTGCTAGAATTTCATTATACTTGCTTACTGTTGTTATGTAATCTGAAGTCTTTATGCAATAATTTTCCATAAAACGAATAATTGATTTTGGATAATTAGTCATTTGCTCTGTATAATAATCATCCCATTGATGAACTATCGGAGTTTTTATCAAGCCTAATTTTTTAAAAAAAATTGGAACAATTCCTGCAGGTATCCAGGATGTAACTATTATATCTGGTTTTATTTTTTTATAGACCCTATAAAAATTTAACATGTCGTGTTTGCCAAGTTCTGTTAATTCATTACCAAATTCTTTTAAATAATGATTTATTGCAAAAATCCCCCTGGGACATATGGAATAGTCGTATTTTTCAGAGTTTGATAAAAATAATATTTTCATTTTATTGTTTTTACTCTATAAATCCATTAAACTAAGGATTTTTAGAAATTGTTTCACCATTAACTATCCACCAATCTGGATAATGAATATGGGGTTTAAATTTTTTTTCGCTACAGAATTCAACAAATGCTCTTGTCACCCCATATTCAAGGTTTATATTTTCAATATCGTGCCCTGCCATTACTCCGTCAGGAAATAATTTTTTTATATAGTTTTCCATATCTTTTTTTGCAAACTCATAATCATGGTTTCCATCAATATAAATAAAATCTGCTAAAGGAATATCATTAATTGCTTCATTTGAGAACTTTTTTATCCATACTATTTTATCCTTGTATTTATTGAGCTTTTTCTCTGCAATTTTTTCTGCTTTAAAGACCTGATAATATGCTGGATCGTTTTTATAAGACTCATATTTTGTATAAGGATCAATTAAATAGATTTTCTTAATGTTTAAAGTTTTAAGCATACTTAATGCATTATCTGCTTCAAAGGTTCCAATCTCAACTACAATTAATTCTTTATTACCAAATTTCCTTTTTGCAAATAATACAGATGGCCTTGGTAAAACTCGTTTTATTGCATACCCTGCTCTATGAAGACTTTTTTCAAATATTCCTTTCATTTTATATATCTTTTAACCAATTGTTTAATTTTTTTATAATTTGGCAATCTGCCATTTTTTATATAGCTAACTATCTTTTTTGAATAAGAACCTTTTTTTAGTTCAATCTCAACCAGTCCATAGTATTCTTCCAGTGTTTTATCAGGAACTTCTGATACATTCAATACAACTTTGTCAAATCCGGCCACATATCTCGAAGCCCATTCTTCGGTTGTTTTGGGTATTTCCTTGATCAGATTTTTTTCAATGCAATAGTCCCATAGTTTTGTTTTGGGAAAAGGTTGAAATATCTTGACTCCGCCATTGTCACATTTGTTTTCTTTTATAAATTTAAATGTTAATTCAATATCTTCTATTGTTTCAGTGGGCAATCCTATCATAAAAGAACCTTCTGATAAAATTCCTATCTTTTTTATGTTTTTTATTGCTGTTGCGTTCATTTCAACAGTTGTTCCTTTTTTCATAAAATTTAAAATTTTTTGGCTTCCACTCTCAAAACCTATACAAACATTCCAAGCTCCTGCATTTTTTAAATAAGATAAAGTTTCAATATCACAATTATTTGCCCTTATTAAACAATAAAATTTTAATTTTAATTTCGCAATACTATTGCAAACAGTCTTTAATCTTTCTTTGTCTGCTGCAAAATTATCATCTGGAATTGTAAATGTTTTTATTTTATATTTTGAAGTTAACCTTGTAATTAATTCTATTGTTTTTTCTGCACTTAAAAATCTATAAGGCTTTATACTCTTTTCACCATAACTATTATAACAGAATGTACATCTAAAAGGACATCCTCTTGAAGTTAATATAAAAAATTCACTATAATCCTTTACATTGATAAGATCATAATCTGGAAAAGGAAGCTTATTTATGTCAACAGGATCTGCTAAGGGATTTAAGTCAAGACCTCTTAATTTTGAATAATTTTCTCCTAAATCATTTAATTCAACCATTTCCAAGAATACATTTTCACCTTCGCCTCTTATTATATGATCTACATACTCATTTTCCAATGTCTGTTCGGGCATTATTGTTGGATGAAAACTTCCCCATATCACTTTTGAATTTGAATTTTTTTTTGTAATTTTTGAGACATGTATTGCATCAAATAACATTGGTCCTGTGAAAGTTCCTATGCCTACAAAATCATATGCTTCTGACAATAAATTCTTGAGATATTCATCTGAATTATTTATATTCCTATCAAGAATTTTCACTTGATGATTTTTTTCTTTTAAGACTGTTCCCATATAAATTAAGCCAAGAGGCATTGAGGCATTATCTTTATTATTCTTATTAAATTCAAAAGCAGGTTGAATTAGCAATACTTTTCCCATATATGTTTAATTAAAACTGTTTATTTTAAATCTTTGTATGATTTATAATCACTTTGATTTATGTAACAAATCTTTGACTGTTTCAAAAAACTAGGTCATTACTATTATTTTGTTTATATATAATTTTTAATGAGATTGAAGGAAATCACTAGAAATTATATTAAAACTATTATAATTAAATTATTTATTTTTTCTATAAGTATCTGCAGCTTTTTCAAATTCTTCTAAAGTTATTTGTGTCATAGGATGATACAAAGAATTACCAATTACTATATCATCAGAATTTATGGTTCTCTCTGTATTTTTTAAGGATTCTATATCTTTTAATTCAGTTACTATTTTAAATGGAATAGTAATTATCTGGGGTTTTGCTCTAACTAGTCTGGATATGTCTTCAGGCGTTCTAATACTTCCAACAATTAGTTTTGTTGATTTATTTTCAAGATTTTTTGCAACATATGAAATCTGCTCTAATGTTTTTTCCCAGGCTTTTTCAAAATATTTATCTTTATTTGCTTTTACTATATCTTTCCAATCTGTTTTTTGTGTTAAAATATTAAGAGAGTTGCCTGAAAGTTCTATAATATGAGAATCGAGCATTCTATTTGCAAATAAACTGACATAAGTTGCTCCTGCTTCTGCTGCAGCCAAGGCTTGGTAAGGAGTCATGCATGCTGTAACATTTGTTTTTATTCCTTTGCTTGATAAAACTTTTGTTGCAACAAGCCCTGCTTCACAAATTGGAATTTTTACAACTACATTATCTTTTAATGAGCATAATTTGTCTGCCTGAGATAATAAAACATCTTTTACTTCGTTTATCCTTAATCCAAGGTTTGTTGTATCTCCATTAAGGTCTGTTTCCAAGCTTACTGGCACTTGCGGATATTTATCTAAGATTGTTTTACAGGCTTTTGTAAAACCCATTGTTAAGTCTCCTGTTGTTTCTATTATTTTTGGATTAGTAGTAATACCATCATTAACTCCTCTTTCAAAACAATATGAAATTTCTGGAAGGCTTGCAGTATCAGCAAAAAATTTAATTGCTGAAGTTGATTTTTTAAAATCTTCTTGTATTAATTCTCTAACTCTATCAACAATTAAATGCTGAAGGACCACATGGAAACCTTCAACATGAGGAGTAGAATCTATTGGAACAACAACACATGCATCTGCTAATTCTTTTAATTTTCCTCCGTCAAAACCTGAAAGACCTAATATTTTTCCTTTTCTTTTTTTAACAGTTTCCATTGCTTTAACCATATTATTACTCCAACCCGAGCCACCATGCACAGAAATCAGGATTAAAACATCTCCTTCTTCAAATAATGAGTTTAATAACCCGGAATAAGCATTATCCCAACCAGAATCATTTATCCATGCTGTAAGACCTGCTGAATTATCATTCAAGCAAATTGCCTTAAATCCTTTTCTTGTTGCATCAATATCTTTTTCAGAACTTGAGTTAGCAACTGTTTTTAATAAATCTCCACAGAAATGAGAAGCTGTTGAAGATGAGCCTCCATTACCTGCACTAAAAACTTTTTTAGAATTCTTCCATGCGTCAAACAAGATATTAATAAATTTATCAATATCATCATTATTAACCTTGCTTGATATTTCTGCAGTTTTATTCAAATAATTTTTTATAAATTCAGAGCTATTCATTTTCCTTCATAGATTACTTTACATCCATCCATATCAAATTTGAATGGAAGTTCTTTTAATCCCTCCTTTGTCAGTGCATCTCTTAATTGTTTTTTATTATTATCGCAATAAAATAATAAGAATCCGCCGCCGCCTGCGCCTACTAATTTTCCACCAATTGCCCCGTTTTTTAACCCAATCTCATAGTATTTATCTATACTATCTGAAGACATTTTTTTACTGAATTTTTTTTTGGTTTCCCAGTGAGCATTTAACCACCTTCCAACTTTTAATGTGTCTCCATCTTCAAGTGCTTTTCTTATTTCTTTGCCAATGTCTTTTATTATATGCATTTGTTTCATTTTTTCTTCATCTGATTCTGCATTTTTTGTCTGGTCGTTAATAACATCTGATGCGTCTCTTTTAACTCCTGTACTAAATAAGAGAGTGTTATTTTCCAATTCTTCCATTGTTGAAAATGAAATATTTAGCGGACTTGCTAAAACATTACCATTTTTTTCTATTTCTAATTGGAGCAGGCCTCCAATAGAAGCCATGTACTGGTCTTGTTTTCCAATTGGTTCTTTTAAAATATTAATTTCAATGTCTGATGCTTCTTCAGCTAATTTTTTTCCAGAAATATCTTCTCTTTTGTATGCATGTAATGCTTTTAATAATGCAACTAGAAATGTGCTTGAAGACCCAAGACCTGTCCCTGCTGGAACATCAGAGATTGCTGTAATTTCCAAGGGTTCTGTAATATTCAAATATTCTAGTGCAGCTCTTATTCTTGTGTGTTCAATATCAGAAACTTTTTTTACTATTTCTGTTTTTGAATATCTTATAAAAAATTCATCATAAAAATCCCTTTTTTCAACTATAATATAATTATATTTGTTTATCGCAACAGATACTAATAGTCCTCCGAATTTTGAAGAATAAAATGGCAAGTCTGATCCTCCGCCGCCTAATGGAAGTCTTAATGGGGCTCTAGTTACTATCATTTTATCAATGCCTTTTTAAAGTTGAAATAATCAATGATAAGCAATATATAAATCTTTCGTAGAAAGCTTTATATATTAATATTAAAGACTAAAAATTTTGGATAATTTTATAATATCTCGAATTTTAGAAGTAGAATGAAAGTTGCAATTGTTGGATTAGGTTATATTGGAAAATTTCATATTAGGGAATTTTTTAATTCGGGTTGTGAAATAATTGCAATCGTTGATACTAATCTGGAAATATTAAATAAGACAAAGATTGAAATTGAGAAAAAATATGGAATCAAAATTAATGTTTATCAAAATATTCTGGATTTATTAAAATCTGAAAAAATCGATTGTGTCTCTATTTGCACTCCTGCCAAGTCTCATGAATATATTATAAGAAAATTTCTAGAATCTGGAATTCATGTTTTTTGTGAAAAGCCATTCATATTAAATTCTGAATTTGATAATTTAAAAACTGCCAAAGATTTGATAAAAATTTCAAATAAAAGAAACCTAATTTTGAGTGTTAATAATCAATGGGCAAGTGTAATTAATTATGTAAAAGATATAATTGATTTAAAGAATATCAATAGTTTTTCAATGCATATGGAGCCAGGGGTAATTGGGGTTGATATGTTAATTGATTCAATATCTCATATGAATAGTATTTTAATAAAATTAATTCCTAATGGTCTGATATCAGATATTAATTTTCTAAAAAAGACTAATGACAATATAAATATTGAATTTAATTATAAAAATTCAAATAATTGCAAGGTCAATTATGAGTTTTATTATAAATCAGAAAGACCTAGAAATGTATATTTTTCTATTAATGGGGTTAAGTTTATTCGTGAAATTGACAAGGATTATAATATTTTTCTTATTTATAATAATAAGAAAATTAAAATTGAAGATCCATTAAAAACTTCTATAAAAATGTTTGTCTCTGCAATAAAAAATAAGGCAGAACCATTGATTAATAAAGAAGAAATATTAAAAAACACCGAGCTACAGGATTTAATTGTAAAAAAATTTTTATCCTGATTCTATCTCTTTAATCTTTTCTGCAACTTTAATTAAATCTTTAACTGTATAGTCTGGAAATATATATTTTTTATGCTGCAACTCCAGAATATCTTCTCTTATTGTTCCAATCATAAAAGTTTTTTTTACTTTTGCATTTATTCCTGTTTGAATATCGCTTAAACTGTCTCCGACCATATAAGAACCTGTTATATCCAAGTTATAATCTTTAATTGCTTTTAATATTAGACCAATTTTAGGTTTTCTACAATCGCATTCTCCTGAATATTCTGGATGATGAATGCATGAATATATTTCGTCAATTTCTAATTCTTTTTTAAGGAAATTATTTATTTCCTCTAGTTTTTCTTTTGTTAAGTAACCAAAATCAATTCCTGGCTGATTAGTTATTGAAATTATCTTAAAACCCATTTTTTTTAGTTCCTTAATTCCTTCCTTTATATTTGGAATAATTTTTAATTGCCCTAAATTTGCAGGCGCCATTATTTTTCCATCGGTTTCATAGACTATTTCATTAATTACTCCATCTCTATCTAAAAAAACAGCTTTATTTTTCATATAATCAAGCTTGACTTTGCCCGACTCAATTTCTTCTTTTGCTAAATTATATTTTTCTATTTTACCTATTTCCCTGAAATAATAGTCATCAATATTAAAACCAAATATATTTTTTTTATTTTTTATCAAATCTGGAAAAATATCATATGAAAAGTCAGAAAATCCCTTAGGGATAAAATTTAATATTTCTGGCTCAAAAATATAAATTCCTGAATTAATCAGTTTATAATCTTTTACAAGTTTTTCTACTTCTTTATCACTTGGTTTTTCTATGAATTTTGTTATTTTTAATTTATCATCTGCAAAAATCAAACTCTGAGTTTTGTAATCTTTTGGTTTCTTTCTTATTGCTATTGTTGCAATTGCTTTTTTTTTCTTATGATAATCTATCATTTTTGTTAAATCTATATCAGTAATATTATCCCCGCATATTACAACAAATGTTTCTGTAAAAAAATCTCTGAAATTGTTCAATGCACCTGAGGTTCCAAGAAGTTCGGGTTCTAAGGAATAATTTATTTTTACTCCAAATTTATTACCATTTCCAAAATATTCTTTTATTTTTTCAGGCAAGTATGATGTATTTACTGCTACTTCATTAATATTATGTTTTTTTAAAAGAAAAATTAAATACTCGAGTGTTGGTTTTCCATTGATTAGAACCATTGGCTTTGGCATATTGTTGGTTAGAGGTCTCAAACGTTCGCCTTTTCCAGCACATAATATTAAAGCTTTCATTAAACTACAGGAAAAAATAGCTTTAAAAATATTCCTTAGGAATGAAAGATAACCTTTAATAATAGTAATTTATCTTTAAGCTTATATGGAGACGATAAACAAAATAAAGGGAATTTTAATATATCCTCCTAATCAATTAATGGATATAGAAAGACCAAGGCCTGATGGTTCTCTTGGACTTTTGTATCTAGCTGCTGCTTTAGAAAGAAATGGTATATCAACAGATGTATTAGATGCTAGTGTTGGAACAGAAGAACAAAGTTTAGATGAAACATTTTTTAAAATGGTTAAACAGGATAATGGTCTGATTAAAATTGGAATGGATTTTAAGGATATAGCAGATTATGTTGCTAAAAAAGGATACGACTTTGTTGGGATAAATTCTAATTTAACACCCCAAACTAAAATGGCATTTGAAACAGCAAAGGCAATAAGGGAAAAAAATCCCAATATTAAAATTTATGCAGGCGGGGTAAATTCAAGAGCATTAAGAGAGAGATTTTTAAAGTCTGGGTATTTTGATGCAATCTGTTTAACTGAAGGAGAATTAATATTTCCAAGAGCAATTTTAAATGGTTATGAAAACACTTCTGGATTTGCTTATTTAGATAAAAACAAAAATATAAAAACTAATCCGGTTGATGAATCATGTTTTGTAAAAGATCTCGATATGTTACCAATGCCTGCATGGGAAAAATTACCCTTTGAAAAATATGATATATTAGACTCTACACATGGAACTGACACTACTAAAGACACAAGTCAAAGATTTGCACCAATCATGACATCTAGAGGTTGTATCTGGCAATGCAAATTTTGCCATATTTCCACTGAAAAAAAAGATATTGGAAAACTAAGGTTACATTCAATCGATAGAGTAATTGAAGAAATAAATAAATTAAAATCACTAGGGGTTAAAAAAATTTACTTTGAAGATGATACTCTTTTAGCAAAAAAAGATAGAGTAAAAGAGATCTTTAGAAAAATAAAAGATGAAGGACTTATTATAATGAATGTTAATGGCGTAAATCTTATTGATTTTTTTGATAAAACAAAAGAAAATAATGGAAAGTGGGAAATAGATAAAGAATATCTTCAAATCTTGAAAAACGCTGGTTTTGGGCAGATAGTATTCCCATTAGAATCTGGAAGCCAGAGAATTTTAGATAAATATGCAACTGGAAAAGTTAGGTTAGATAAAATGGATGTTATTCAATTAATGAAAACAATGACTGATATTGGAATAAATGCTCCTGTAAACATAATTATAGGATTTCCAGATGAAACAGAAGAAGAAATAATGCAGAGTATTGAATTAGGAAGAAAATTAAAGGAAAATGGAGCACCTTATGTGAGCTTTTTTTTACCAATTCCTTTTCCTGGATCTAATCTTTATGATATTGCAATTGAAAATGGAAACTTAGATTATAATTTTGATCCTGATATAATGAACTGGAAAAGACCAATAATGAAAAATACATTGATTTCACCTGAAAGATTGATTGAGTTAAGGGATTATGCAAATGATTCAATTAATGACAAGGATTTTATTGCAAGTGCGGTAAGAAAGACTGTAGGTTTTAGATGGAGTTCTAATAAAGATTGATTAATATCCTAGTTTATAACAAGATTTATAAGTTAAAGAATTATTTTTGGATTATGAAACGTATTGGCATTATTGGTTCAGGAATCTTTGGTTGCATGGCTGCAATTGAACTTTCCAGAAAAGGTCATAAAGTAACTGTTTATGACAGGTCTGGAGATA
>Ga0182011_10004478_pt1 | contig 11194 bp, 13 predicted proteins | sample 711E1DmetaG_FD_120481 | JGI IMG/M metagenome (GOLD analysis project Ga0182011, IMG submission 120481) | Permafrost microbial communities from Stordalen Mire, Sweden - 711E1D metaG | ecosystem: Environmental > Terrestrial > Soil > Wetlands > Permafrost | place: Sweden: Stordalen | collected... | reverse complement strand
CCTCCGGCAGAGGTTCCGGGATCGGCCTCTCCTCGACCCTTATGTCCTTCTCCCCATAGAAGATAGCCGCCTTCATCGTCCGGACGCGGGTGACTGCTGTCATCGCGTGTCTCCTCTTCTTAGTGCTCATGCGAGATCAACCGGCCTGGCGTGAGAGGCAATGGCGCGGTCGTGCGCAACTTCGGCAGGGACGGCCACCATGAGTCTGCTGGACCGGCGCCTCGAACACATTCCCCTGAGACCGTGCCCCGCGCGGCACTCGCCATCGCACCGGCGTGAAGCTCGAGCGCCGAGACCAGTGGGGGGACAAGTGCTGGCGAAGAGATTGGCAGGCCGGCCGCCACCGGCCGCGGAAAGCACGCGTGCGATGCTTGCCAGCCGCCCCTACCAGGCGGCAGCCTCAGCCCGTCGCCGCTGTCCGGTAGGGACGGAAGAAGGCGCGCAATTCCTCCGCGTAGAGCTCGGGCTCCTCGAACGGCGCGAAGTGCCCGCCGCGCGCAGGCTCGGTCACGCGGACGGCGTTCGTCGTGCGCTCGAGCCATGCCCGCGGCGGGCGGACAATGTCCCCGCGGAAGAGCGAGAAGCCGGACGGCACCTCGACCCGGCGGGCGTGCTGCGCGGGCGGAATCGCGGCGTTCGCGCGGTACATGCGCATCGACGAGCCGATCGTCCCCGTGAGCCAGTAGAGCGTGACGTTCGTGAGAATCTCGTCCTTCGTGAAGCGCCGCTCGACGTCCCCGTCGCAGTCGCTCCACGCCCGGAGCTTCTCGACGATCCAGGCGGCGAGCCCGGCGGGCGAGTCGGTGAGCCCGAAGGCGGCGGTCTGGGGCTTCGTGCGGTGCATGGCGGCGTAGGCGCCCTCGGTGGCACCCCAGGCCGCCGCGCCCTCGATCCAGGCGCGCTCCTCGGGCGCGAGGTCCGTCGGGTCGCCCGTGAAGACCGGGATGCCCGCGTCGGTGCGGTGGACGGCCACTACCCGGTTGGGGTGGTCGAGCCCGAGGTAGCGGCTCACATGGCTGCCCATGTCGCCGCCCGCTGCGCCAAACCGCGCGTAGCCGAGGACCCGCATGAGCTCGGCCCATAGGCCGGCGACGGCGATCGAGTCGAGGGGCGGGCCGATGGGGTGGTCGGAGTAGCCAAAGCCCGGCATGTCGGGCACGACCACGTCGAACGCGTCGGCGGGGTCGGCGCCGTGGGCGCCGGGGTCGGCGAGGAGCGGGATGACCTTCGCGTAGCGCCAGAAGGAGTCTGGCCAGCCGTGGCTGAGGACCAGCGGCAGGACGGGACCGGCTGGCGCGGCGGCCCGGACGTGCACGAAGTGAATCCCGAGGCCGCCGATTCGGACGCGGAACCGGGGGAGCCGGGCGAGCGCCGCCTCCTGAGCCGGCCAGTCGAACCCGTCCGCCCAGTAGGCGACGAGCTCGCGGAGGTAGTCGAGATCGGTGCCAAGCGACCACCCTGCGTCCGCGGGCGCATCCGGCCAGCGTGTCGCGCGCAACCGCGCGCGGAGGTCCTCGAGCGCCCCGGGGGCGGTCTGTGAAATGAACGGCTCGGGGCGGGGCACGACGTCAACGATGGGATCCATCTTACCGGCCGTGCCGCTTCAGGGCCCGAACTCGCCCAGCTCGGCCACCGCCGCGCCGAGGTGCGCAGAGGTGGTCCGGAGCCACGCGCGTTCCGGCCTCGAGAGGGGGAGGTCGCGGAGGTAGCCAAGCACCTCATCGACCGCCGCGGTGAGAGCCGATCCCTGGAGCCCTGAGGCGCCAAGGACGGACGCGACCTGGCCGGCATCCGGCGCCTCGGTCCGTAGGAGCAGCCACACCTCCTCGCGATCCTTCTCCCCGGGCAAGGTGTCGGGACGGTCGAGGAGGGCGGCGAGCTTGGTCGCCAGATGAGCCGGCGCGTCGAGCACGCGCCGCCCCTGCAGGCTCACCGCGTGGGGAGGGAGAGCGCTCACCGGCAGCTGCAGCCGAGTGCCCAGGGTCGACTGGTGAGGGACGTAGAGGTCGACGTGGATACCGTTGACCTCCGAACGCCACTTCGTCCCCAGGTGGGTCGTCTTGGTCACCGGCCAGCGGGCAGCCAGCATATCCAGCTCATGAGGCTGCAGGACGAGGTCGATGTCGTGGCTCCGGGGTGCCCCGACTCGAAAGTGGCTGGCCCACCCGCCGATGAGGATGGCCTCCGGAACGACGGCGAGAACCTCTCCGAGGGTCCGCTCGCTGAGGCTGGTGAGCTCGGGAGGGTAGAGCTCAGGCGGCATGCGCGAACTCCACGATGAGGCTCTCGATGAAGCGAGCGGCGGCCCAGCCCGGGGTGTTGAAGAGATCGACGAACGCCTGGCAGAGCGGCACTACGGGTCCGTACCGGCCCAGCCAGGGATCGGACCTGTGCACCTCGAGGACGGTGCTACCACCTCGCTCCCCGGCAGGCCACGGATCGGGTAGGCGCGCCGGGTCGCCGTAGCAGAGGACCCGGTCGTAGTCCGAAACCCGGTTGCCCCCACGCCGTGCCACCACGGCCCCGAAGCCGCTCAGGAGGAAGCCCTCTGGAAGCTGGCGCTCCACCTCGGTGGCTGGGGCACCGATCTCGCGCCGGAACGCCAGGTCACCGGCCATGTCGCGATGGCCAGCCCAGAGCAGGAGCAAGCGCAGGGGATCGACCAGGCTGAAGCCGCCGCCCGGCCGGCGGGTCACGGCGCCGATCGCCATCGGCCGCTGCAGGGCGCGGTGCACCGTGGACACGGGGAGACCCAGTTCGGCCGCGACGGAGGCGAGGCTCGCGTAGCGGCGGCGGCCGACCAACTCCTCGCGGGCGAGCAACTCCCGCCACACGACCTCGGTGTGATTCACACGCTCAAGGTTACCAGTTTCCAGCTATGGCTGTAAACTAGCCCGTCATCGATCAGCCCCGATCGGGCCGCTGGTCGGGGCGCCCAAACTCGAACTGGGGACCTCGCTATTTGAGCTGGATTGCTCCCGTGGACAGCATGCCGCACGAGGGAGGCCTCGGAGGGGGCCTGATGAGCGGGCGGGGGTCGCTCGCGTGGACGCACGCCGGCGGCGACCGAGCGCGGGTGGACCCACAGCAGCTCGGCCAGGGTCGCGTCCGACACGGCGAACCTCCCTCGGGTCGGCGGAGAGACGGCGTCCCGGGTGCGGATCAAGGGCGCGTTGCTGGCGACGGGAGGTCCGGGGACCACCTCGGCTGGCAGGGCGGGGAAGCTCTGGACAACGATCGAGCGAGTGTTCCAACGTGGCCACATGACGGTTTCCTCCTGGTGTCGGCGTAGGCCGCCGGCGATATCCTTTGTGCCTCACACGCTAACCGGTGATGCTGACGCTGCCCTGACGGTGGGGCGGGGCTGCCCGGCCGATCCAGCCTCGCACGCCGGGCGTTCGACGGCCGGGTCAGCGATCGCCTGCGATGCCATCGGCTCCAAGTCCAGCGCTCAGTGCCCAGGTGGGATCACGAACGGGGACTGCCATGCGAAGGTGCTCGCCGCCAGCGCGACGCCCATGACCAACGAGGCCGTGACCCAAGCTCGGCGGCCTGTCCGACCTGGGAGCGGCGGCCGCTCACCGGCGTCCCGAAGCACCAGGGTGGGTGCCTGCTCGAGGTGTCCCACGACATGGATCGCCATGAGACCGAACCGGAGGACGAAGGTCGCCTTGTGCGCAGTCAGCCAGATCTCCCCGAAGCTAGATCACGTCGCCCGGGCGCAGTCCCCAGGTGCGGGGGACCCGCAGCGAGTGCCGGGTGGCAGCAGACACCGGCCTGCCGGCGGCGCGCGACAAGGCTGTCGATGAAGTGGGCTGGGCCATGACGGCGATGCTGAGCCGACCGGCTGACGGGAAGCTGACGGCGATGGCGGGCTCGGCCGGGGAACGGCGTGTCAGCTCGTCCCAGATGGCTTCAGGATTCCGCAAGGCTGGGGGGCCAGGATCCCGATCGTGGTTGATCGCGCGCTGACCGCAGCCTGCCCCTGGGCGCCCTGCCGGGAGGTACCGTAACGGAGATGCGACTCCTGTTGGCCGAGGACGACAGGGCGCTGCTCTCGGTGCTCGCCCGCGGCCTTCGCCAGAACGGTTACCTGGTCGACACCGTGGAACGGGGTGACGACGCTCTGCACATGCTCAGGGTGGGCGAATTCGCCGCGGCGGTGTTGGACTGGCGAATGCCAGGCCTGGACGGAGCCGAGGTGATCATCGAGGCGCGGCGCCGGGGGCTTCGCCTGCCGATCCTGATGCTCACCGCCAGGGACACCTCCCAGGATCGGGTTCGCGGCCTGGACTCGGGCGCCGACGACTACCTGGTCAAGCCGTTCGACTTCGAGGAGCTGCTGGCTCGGCTCCGGGCCCTGCTCCGGCGGGGTGGTGCGCCTGCCGGTCCCACCCTCCGGGTGGCCGGTCTGGAGTTGGACCCCGCGACGCGCGAGGTCCACAGCGGAGCACGGCTCGTCGCTCTGACGCCGCGCGAGTACGCCATCCTGGAACTGCTGCTGCGCCGGGCCGGGGCGGTGGTGACCCGGCAGAGCATTGCCGAGCAGGTCTGGCCGGATGCCGAAGCGAGCTGGAACGCCATGGAGGCGCACATGGCCCGGCTCCGCGCCAAGCTCGGCGGTGACGCGGGAGTCGCCATCGTTGCGGTCCGCGGCACCGGATATCGGCTGGTCAGCGGATGAGCACGCCGGCTCGCAGCCGGCTACGTCGGCGCGCCCTGCGGACCTCCGCCCTTGCCACCGCCCTGGTGGCGGTGGGGCTCTGCAGCGTGCTCACCGCCACCGACGTGCTGGTCTCCCACAGCCTCACCACGGCGATCGACGGGCGCCTGAGCCAGTGGATGACGCGAGCCGCGGCCCAGCCCACTGCCTCGCTGGCCATGATCGACCCTGACCGCGACTTCGATGAACCCCTCCTGGCCTGGGTGATCCAACCGGATGGCCGGTGCAAGCCCGTCGGCGTCGCTCCCGCCCTGCCCTCCCGTCTCTGCGCGGCGACGCCGCCGATCACCGCCGACGTCGCGGGCAACCCGTTCCGGCTGCTCGGGAAGCGCATCGGCGACGGTGGTTTCGTCGTTGGGGCGAGCCTCACCCCTGCGGGGCAGCAGATGGGGGACCTGGTGCTTGCCGAGCTGGCGGTGGGCCCCCTCCTCCTCGTCCTCGTTTTCGCCGGCGCCTTCGCGGTCGGCAGCCGCGTCGGTGGCCCGCTGGAGCGCATGCGCCAGCGGCAGCTCGCCTTCACCGCCGATGCATCGCACGAGCTGCGCACCCCGCTCACGGTGATGCAGGCGGAGACCAGCCTGGCCCTGTCCGGCGATGACCGCGATCTCCGCCCCGCTCTGCGCCGGATCAATGGCGAGATCGGCCGCATGCGCCGGATCGTTGAGGATCTGCTCTGGCTCGCCCGCGTCGACTCTGAGCCCGGATCGCCGAGTGCAGAGTTGATCGACCTGGGCACCGCCGCTCGGTTGGCGGAGGAGCGCTTCGCCTCGGTGATGGCGACGCGGTCCCTGACGGTGACCGCGCTCGCCCCGGAGAGCGTCCTGCTGGTCTCCCTGCCGGCCGAGTGGCTCGACCGCCTGGTCGGAGTCCTGGTGGACAACGCCTGCCGCCACGCTCGCACCGCGGTGCGAGTGGAGGCGCGCGCCATCGAGGAGGGGCGAGCGGAGTTCTCTGTGAGTGACGACGGCGAGGGGATCCCGGAGGCCGAGCTCCCCCTGCTCTTCCACCGGTTCCATCGGGGCACCTCGACCGGCGAGGGTGCCGGATTGGGTCTGGCCATCGCCGACTCGATCGTGCGGGCCACCCAGGGGCGCTGGCGCGTCACCAATCTTGCGGGCGGAGGTGCGCGCTTCGCGGTGGTCTGGCCTCTGGGGAGGGGGGCGAGCTCCGGCCCCGCCGAGCTCGCCGCCACGACGCCGGGCCCCCCTGCTGCGCTCTGAGCGGAAGCGCCCGCGGGAGTGGGCTCACTCCCGCTCAGACGCGAGAGCCGACCGTCTGCCCGGGGAGCCCACCGGGGCCAGGTGCACCAGCGCGGGATAGGTGATGAGGGCGATGGCCAGGTGCATCAGCATGAGAACCCCAACGCCGCGGACCGGTTCGCCGTGACCCAGTATCCACAGGTCGGGCAGCCACAGCACGAGGGTCACGAGCACGGCGAGCCGCAGGAACAGCCAGCGCGGCTGGGACGAGATCCAGGTCACCACCGGCCACGCGATGCAGGCGATGGTCACGCCGACGATGGTGAGCTTGGCGTAGTCCGAGAACCGGGAGTGCGCGAAGTTCTGCGTGGAGGGGAAGATCCACTTCCCCATGGCAACCAGGATCGCATCCGCTATCAGGGATCCCACGTTGGCAACGATGAGCGCGATCAGCCAGCGAACCGGAGCCGGGGGGACCTGTCGCGCTCCCGGGTCCACCTTGAAGAGGCGCAGCCAGCGCCGGACCGTGGGGGGCAGTCCATCGAACACCGCCTCGAGCGAATGCGCAACGCGCTCGCCCATGGGCCGATCGGAGTACGACACCTCAGGAGCCTCCCGTGACCACGCCGCCACCCTGGCCGAGGCTGGGAAGCTGGCTGGGCGGCTGCAAGGCGCTGCTGGAAGTGGTGCTGCTGGTGACGCTCGCGGCCGCCGAGCCGCCGGTCACCACACTGCCGACACTCTGGCCCGCGATGGGAAGCTGATTCGGCGGCTGAAGCTGGCTGCCGGTGGCGGGGTGCCCGGGCAGGGTCGTGGCGGCCACGGCGGCGAAGACGGCGGTGCCGGCGGCGGCGAGCCCGATGGAGAGGTTGCGGATGTGAGCGCGGAGCTCGAGAGCGCGATCTCGCTCCTCGCGACCGCGCCTCATGGCCGGCGCCGGCCGCGAAACCCGGTGGAGTCGCGTTTGATCATCGTGTCCATGGGCCGAGACTAGGGGCGGAGCCTGACGGAACGCTGACGTCAAGGTTCCGCAAGGTGACCCGCCTAGCCTGGTGGGCATGACTTCCCAATGGCTCTGGTACACGACCCGAGGCGCCGGCGTGATCAGCCTGGTGCTGCTGAGCGCCGTCGTCTGCCTCGGGCTGCTGACCCGGCTCCGGGTCAGAGGCGAGGGGTGGCCCGGCTTCCTCACTGCGGCGGTCCATCAGGACCTGGCCCTCGTAGCGCTCTTCTTCCTCGGTCTCCACATCGTCACGGCGGTCGTTGATCCCTTCACCAGCCTTGGCATCGTGGCGGCCATCGTGCCCTTCGGTTCCTCGTACCGCACCGTATGGCTGGGGCTCGGCACGCTGAGCTTCGAGCTCGGGCTCGCGGTCGGGCTGACCAGCCTGGCGCGACGCGTGATCGGCGCCCGGCTTTGGCGGGCGGTTCACTGGCTCGCCTACGCGTGCTGGCCGCTGGCCGTGTTCCACGCGGTGGGCACTGGGACCGACGGCCACTCCGCCTGGCTGCTGGGGATCACCATGGTCTGCGGCGGTGCCGTGCTCGCCTGTCTCGCCTGGCGTCTGGCCGCGGCACCGCCGGACCCGCTGGCTCAGCTGAGGTCAGCGCGCCTGATGGCAGGGAGCGACCGATGAGCCTCACCCCCCTTCTGGATGGTCTTGACCTCCGCGAGGGAGCCGAGCCTGCCGCCCATCACCTGGCACGACTCGGACCCAGCCTGCTCTCGGGCCCGGAGCTGATCGACGCGCTGGATCAGAGCGACCTTCGGGGCAGAGGCGGAGCCGGCTTCCCGGTGGGACGGAAGTGGCGGTCGGTGGCCGGGCGCCAGGGCCCTCGCGCGCTGATCGCGAACGGGGCCGAGGGCGAGCCGCTCAGCTTCAAGGACCGTCTGCTGATGCAGGCCCGGCCCCACCTCGTCCTCGACGGTGCCGTCCTGGCCGCGGGCGCCGTCGGGGCCGAGCAGATCGTTCTCTACATCGGGCGCGAACACTCCGCGGCGGCCGATGCGATGCTCCATGCCCTTGCTGAGCGCCCCGCCACAGAGCGCGCCCGCATCCGGATCTCCCGCGCGCCCGTCGCCTACGTATCCGGGGAGGAGACCGCGGCCGTTCAGTTCGTCAACCGGGGCGTCGCCCTCCCCATGAGTGTCCCGCCTCGCCCCTTCGAAGCCGGCGTCGGGGGACGGCCGACCCTGGTCCAGAACGTCGAGAGTCTGGCCGCCGCGGCGCTCATCGCCCGCCGCGGCGGCGCCTGGTACCGCTCCTCGGGCACCCTGCTGGTGACCGTGACCGGAGCCGTCGCCCGTCCCGGCGTTGTCGAGACCCCGCTCGGGACCCCCGTCGCCGAGGTGGTCGAGAGAGCCGGCGGCCATCCGGGGTCCGTCCAGGCGCTCCTGCTCGGCGGGTACTTCGGCGGCTGGGTCGCCGCCGACGAGGCCTGGGACCTTCCCCTCCACCCCGAGCGCCTGCGGGGCACCGGCCACGCGCTCGGCTGCGGGGTGGTGGCACCTCTCCCGGCTGACCGCTGCGGAGTCGCCGAGACCGCTCGGATCGTGAGCTACCTGGCAGGTCAGAGTGCCGGGCAGTGCGGACCCTGCGTCTTCGGTCTGGGAGCGATCGCCGAGACCCTGCGGCGGATCGCCGTGGGGCGTTCTCGCCCGGACGACCTGGCCCGGCTCGATCGCTGGAGCGCGGAGCTCCCCGGGCGCGGCGCGTGCCGTCATCCCGACGGTGGGGCGGGGCTGGTCCGCTCGGCCCTGGGGGTGTTCGCCGATGACTTCGCGCATCACCTCGCGCGTCGCGGTTGCGCGGCCGCCAGACCGCTCACCGCCGGAGTGGCCTGATGTCCGAGCCGTCCGCGCGCCCTTGGGACGGGGCTCGAGGAGTGGCCCGCGTCGGGAAGTCCCGCGTCTCGTTGGGGATCGATCGGATCAGGTGCGACGGTCGTGGGTACTGCGCCGAGCTGCTTCCGGAGATGATCCGGCTCGACGATTGGGGCTACCCGATCGTGAGCTCGGAACGGGTGCCTGACCACCTTCTCGATCACGCGCGCCGAGCCGTCGCCGCCTGTCCGCTGCTCGCAATCCGCCTTGCTGCGGACGGAAGGTCGAGATGATCGAGATGGCGATCGCTCGCGATACGGTCATGGGCACCTCGATGGAGGTGGCCTCGGCAAGGCCGGATCGACTGGCCTCGGCCAAGGCTGCCGCCGACCGCGTCGTCGCCGCCATCGACCAGAGCTGCAGCCGGTTCCGCGAGGACAGCGAGCTGAGTGCGGTGCATCGGCAGCGTGGCCGTGAGGTGCACGTCTCCGGGCTGCTTGCCCGGGCTCTCCGGACTGCGCTGCGCGCCGCCCGGCTCACCGACGGCCTGGTGGATCCCACCGTCGGGGCGGCGCTCCGGGCAGCCGGGTACGACACCGACTTCGATTCCGTCCCACGCTGTGCGAATCCGGTCACGCTGACCCCAGGGCCGGTGCCGGGATGGGAGAGGATTCACCTTGACGAGTGGCGACGTCTGGTCTTTGTTCCCGAGGACGTCGAGATCGACCTCGGCTCCACAGCCAAGGCCCTCGCCGCCGACATGGCGGCGGAGGCCGCCGCCCGCGAGGCGGGATGCGGTGTCCTGGTCAGCCTCGGTGGGGACATCGGCACGGCGGGCGCGCCCCCTTTGGGCGGGTGGCCTGTCCAGGTCGCCGAGGACAGCGCGGCGGCCGTCGATCCCGGTGCCGAGACCATCCTGATTCAATCAGGGGGGGTCGCCACCTCGAGCACCACGGTGAGGCGCTGGACTCGGGGGACGTTGTCCCTCCACCACATCATCGACCCCCGCAACGGGATGCCTTCCGTTGGCCCGTGGCGCACCGTGACCGTGGTCGCAGCCTCGTGCGTGGATGCCAACACGGCCTCCACGGCTGCGATCGTTCGCGGCGTCGACGCGCCCGTCTGGCTCAGTGCTCGGGGACTGCCGAGCCGGCTCGTCGACCAGGGAGGCACGGTCACGCGCTGTGCCGGCTGGCCGCTACCGTCACCAGCACCGCCGGCGCACTCCAGCGCCACTCCCGCCGGAGGGTGATCCAGAGGTCGGGCTTGACGAGCGCCGCCAGGGTGAATGGCCAGAATCGTGGTCTGTCGCACTGATAGAAGCTGGGGAACACCGAGCCGTCATCGATCTGCGCTACGCGCTGGAGCGCGTGGTCGAGGCGACGTGTTCAACCGCACCCCTTCGAGAACGAGAGCTGCCAACGCAGCCTCATCAACGCTCTGGCCCTCGCACGAGTCGATGGCACGAACTGTCTTGCTGTCCAGTCTCGCGTTGAACAGCTTGTTCGGATCCTTCATCCCCGCGCCCTTGGGGAATGTCAGCCTCACGGCGTTCTTGAGCACATCTCCCACACAGACGATCCCGTCGTGAGACCACACGGGAACTCCCATGGGATTGCTGGGCTTCTTCCACTTCACCTCTTCGACCACGAGAGGGTCTGCCCTCCTGATCGAGGCGCGCAGCTGAGCCAGCGTGTTGCCGCGCCAATCGCCCGACTTTTCCACGATGGCGTCGATCAACTGGGACGCGGAAGGCTCTTGCGGCGAGGGGCTCATCTCTGTCTTGATCCTCAGGAGTTGACGCCCCACAGGATACTTCCCGCGGATGCGATCATCGAGGGCGATGGACGAGCTCCACCCGCACCCCTCCCCCGCCGGTGACTCCGCCGAGCTCGACGCGGGCGCGGCGGGGTGGTCGGAGCACATTTCCGCCGCCCGTGCGGGCGTCACCCTCCCCCAGCATCCCCTACCCGCGCCCGCCGCGGACGAGCTGGCACCGCCCCCCACGGGGTGGCGTCGCTTCCTGGTGGAGCCCGCCCGCCCGGCAAGCATCCGCGCCCGCCCCGACGCCCCCTGGCTGGCGGTGGGGACCGTCTGCATCGGCGCCTTCATCGGCCAGCTCGACGCCAGCATCGTCACCGTGGCCTACCCCACACTGCACACGGCCTTCCACGTCGGGCTGGGGGCCGTGACCTGGGTGGGGCTCGCCTACCTCCTCACCCTCGTGGCCCTGGTCATGGCGGTGGGCCGGGTCGCCGACATGGTCGGCCACAAGCTCCTCTACACGTACGGCTTCATGGTCTTCATCTTCGGCTCGGCGCTCTGCGGGCTGGCCCCCAGCCTCGGCTTCCTGGACGGCTTCCGCGTGCTCCAGGCGGTGGGGGCGGCGATGCTCCAGGCCAACAGCGTCGCCATCATCGCCCTGGCGATGCCGCCGGAGAGGCTTGG
>Ga0182011_10004474_pt1 | contig 11201 bp, 10 predicted proteins | sample 711E1DmetaG_FD_120481 | JGI IMG/M metagenome (GOLD analysis project Ga0182011, IMG submission 120481) | Permafrost microbial communities from Stordalen Mire, Sweden - 711E1D metaG | ecosystem: Environmental > Terrestrial > Soil > Wetlands > Permafrost | place: Sweden: Stordalen | collected... | reverse complement strand
GCCACGCGCGAGCACGGGGCGCTCCTCCTCGTCAACGACCGGCTCGACCTCGCCCTCGCCGTCGATGCCGACGGCGTCCACCTCGGCCAGGACGACGTCCCGGTTGCGACCGCACGCGCGATCCTCGGTCCCGACGTGCTCATCGGGCTCTCGATCACGGACCCGGCGCAGCTCGAGGCCCTCGACGTGCGCGACGCCGACTACCTCGGGGTCGGCGCGGTCTTCCCGACGGGCTCGAAGGCGGACGCGCGGTACACCGGGCTCGAGCTACTCGCGGCGGCCCGTGCGGCGGTGGACGTGCCCATCGTCGCCATTGGCGGGATCACCCTCGCGAACGCCGCGTCGGCGATCCTGGCCGGGGCGGACGTCGTGGCGGTGATCAGCGCGATCGCCGGGGCTCCCGATCCGGGACTCGCCGCGCGGCACCTGCTCGAGGCCGTCGCGGTCGCCGGGGGAGCGAGGCCCCGCGTCGCCGGGGCGACGACGTGACGGAGTCGCTCGGCGAGTTCGGACTCGTCGCCCGGCTCGCCGCCCTCTTCGGGAGTCCACCCGACGGCCTCGGGATCGGCGACGACGCCGCGACCTGGCCGGCGGACGTCGGCAGCATCGAGGTGGCGACGACCGACATGCTCGTCGAGGGCGTCCACTTCCGGCTGGACTGGACCAGTCCCGAGGACCTTGGCTGGAAGGCGCTCGCCGTCAGCCTCTCGGACCTCGCCGCCATGGGTGCCAGGCCGGGCCACGCGCTGGTTTCGATCGCCGTCGATGCCGCCCGGCGGGCGCTCGTCCTCGACGTCGCCCGCGGGTTGCAGTCCCTGGCGGGGCGGACGGGGACGTGGATCGTCGGCGGCGACACGGTCCGCTCCCCCGGTCCGCTCGTCGTCAACGTCGCTCTCGTCGGCCGGGCTGCCCCCGCGCGCCTCCTCCGGCGCGACGCCGCCCGCACGGGCGATCTCGTCGGGGTGACCGGCGTCCTTGGCGCAGCGTCGGCGGCGCTCGCGCTGCTCTCGGAGGCTTCGGCCCCGCCGGATCCCGCCGCCGCGCCGCTCCTCGCCGCGCTCCATCGGCCGCTCGCCCGGCTTAGCGCCGGGCAGCGTCTCGCGGCGAGTCGCGTCCGCTGCGCCATCGACATCAGCGACGGGCTCGCCAGCGAGGCGCTCCATCTCGCCCGCTCGAGCGGCGTCGGCATCGAGATCGACGTCGCGGCGGTGCCGCTCGCGCCGGCGGCAGTCCAGCTGCTCGGCGCGAGGCGCAGCCGCGAGCTGGCCCTGAGCGGCGGCGAGGACTACGAGCTCCTATTCACGTTCGGCCCGCGGCTGCGGGCCGAACTCACGGCGGCCCTCGCGATCGACGGGGGGCTGACGGTCATCGGCGAGGTAACCGATCGCGTTCCGGCCGGATGCGCCAGCTTCGTCGAGGCCGGCCGGGCGATCGACCTGGCCGCGCCAGGATACGTCGCGTTCTGATGACGGCCTCGCCCGGCCTGCCCGGGGGATCGGGGGGCGACCTCGCGGCATCCCAGCTCGGGATCGAGCCGATCCCGGAGCGCCATCGCGTGCTGGGATTCCTCGACTACTTCGTCCTGTGGGCCGACTTCGGCGTGGGGCTGCTGGTGCTCCTGGCGGGCACGCTCCTGGTGCCGGGCCTCGGCTTCTGGGCCGCGATGGCAGCGATCGTGCTGGGGACGCTCGCCGGCGTCCTGCTCCTCGGGCTGGCAGGAGTCGTGGGCAGCGACCACGCGATCCCGTCGATGGTGGGCCTCCGGCCGAGCTTCGGGGTCCGCGGGAGCTACCTGCCCAGCCTCGTCAACGTGGTCCAGCTCGTCGGCTTCGGCGCCTTCGAGGTGGTCATCATGGCCCAGGCCTCCGCCCGGCTTGCGACCCCGATCCTCGGCGCTGACACCTACCCGGTCTGGGCCGTGGCCTGGGGCGGGGTGGCGATCCTCATGGGTCTGGGCGGGCCGCTCGTGGTCGTCCGCCAGTGGCTGGAGAAGGCGGGCATCTGGATCGTCCTCGCCACGGCGGCTTGGATGGTCATCTACATCGTCGGTCACTTCGACCTCGGCGCAGCCGTCGCGCGCCCCGGCGACGGGAGCCTGACGTTCGCCCAGGCCGTCGACCTGGTCGTGGTCATGCCCATCAGCTGGCTGCCGCTCGTTGCCGACTACAACCGGTTCGCGCGCGACACGCCGTCCGCGTTCTGGGGAACCGTCACTGGCTACGCGGTCGCGAACATCGGCTTCTACGCGCTGGGCGTGCTGCTCATCCTTGTCGTGCCGGGGAGCGACCTGATCGGCTCGATCCTCTCGATCGCCTTCGGGACGGCGGGCCTCGCATTGCTCCTCGGCGACGAGGCGGACAACGCGTTCGCCGACATCTACTCCGCGGCGATCTCGATCCGAAACGTCCGGCCCGGCTGGTCGACTCGCTGGCTCGTCGTCGGCGTCGGGGCGGTCTGCCTGGGGATTGCGCTCGCCGTGGATCTCACCCAGTACCAGAACTTCCTGTTCCTGGTCGGCTCGCTCTTCACGCCGCTCTTCGGGGTCCTCTTCGCCGACTACTTCCTCATCCGGCGACGCGTCTTCCGGACGGCCGAGCTCTACCCGATGGGAACCGGGACCACGCGTCCTGCCGCGATCAACGTGGTGGCGCTACTCGCCTGGGCCGCGGGCATCGCGAGCTACTTGCTCGTCATCAACACCGCGCCGTGGCTGGGCGGCACGCTCCCGTCGCTCGGCGTGAGCCTCGTGGCCTACTTGGCCCTCTCGCGGCTGGAAAGGTCACTCGGCCGCTGACGCGGGGCGCGCCTGCCGTCTCGCTCCGGATCGCTCAGCCGAGGATGCCGGCGACCCACGCCGCCACGGAGCCCCAGGCTTCGCTCGCCCCCGCCGCGCGCAGCTCTGCCCCCGTCGCAAGGTCGGTCCGGATCCCGATGCCGCGCGCCCCGGCCGCCACCGCCATCCGCATGTCGTCGAGCGCATCGCCGACGTAGGCCGCCTCCGCGACGTGCTCCGTCATGCCGAGCACGCCCAGGGCGTGGCGGAGTCCGGCCGGGCCCGGCTTCGGCTCGAACGGGTCGTCTCCGTAGACGCGCACCGCAAGGAGCCCAGCAAGACCGTGACGCACGAGCTGCGGCTCCACGCTGTCACGCCGGCCCGCCGTCACGATCCCCATCGCCACACCCGCGTCCGCGAGCTCCCGGAGCGCCTCGGCGGCCCCCGGAAGCAGCCCGGCCTCGTCACGGCCGCGGTAGAGCGACCACCAGCGGGCACCCACCGCGTCGATGTCCTGCTCCGGCAGTCCGAATCGACGGTAGAGGAGCCGCCAGTCGGGCGTGAAATGGCGCCGGTACTCGTCCCAGCTGATCGGCGTGCCGTACTCCGCCATGACCAGCTCGGTCGCGGCGTACATGAATGGGAGCGTGTCGACCAGGGTTCCATCCCAGTCGAAGAGGACTGCGCGCACGGGCTCGAAGCGTACCGCGTCGGCGTCGGCCGGATCGAGCGGGCGGGGCGCCACGTGCGGGAGATTGCCCGCGGGAGGCTGCGCGCGGGCCCGATGCTAGACTCCCCCCGTGCCCGACCCGGTCGATCCAGCGGCGCGCACCGACCCCGGCACGCCCGATCCGGCCGTTCGGCGCGTGGTCGAAGCGGCCGCCCGGCGCGGCGTGCGGCTCGAGATCCACGAGCTCGCCGAGACGACGCACACGGCCGAGGACGCGGCGCGCGCGCTCGGCGTCGAGGGCGCCCAGATCGTGAAGTCGCTCGTCTTCGTCGTGCCGGGCGCCGACGGCGCGCTCGAACCGGTCATCTGCCTGGTCTCCGGCCCGAACCGCGTGGACGTCGGGCTGTTGTCCGTCGTGATGGGCGAGGTGGGCATCCGGCGCGCCACCGCGCGCGAGGCGAGGGAGCTCACCGGATTCTCGATCGGCGGGATCCCGCCCGTCGGTTACCCACGGCCCGTGCGGGTCGTGATGGACCCGGACCTCTGCCCGTACCCGGAGGTCTGGGCCGCCGCCGGCCGCGACCGATGCGTGTTCCCGATCACGCCGGCCGCCCTGGAGACGCTCACGGACGCGATCGTGGCGCCCATCGCCGAGACCCGCGCGGACGGGGCATGACCGCGGAGCCACGGCAGGCCGTCGCCGCATACCCGGGCGGAATCCGGGTGCGCTCGCGCTGGGCCGGAACCGGGGGCGGAGACGCCGTCTTCGCACTGTCCGAGGCGGGAGGCGAGCTCTACGAGTACGGGGACCGGGCCGGCGCCGCGTTCGAACGACTCTGCCGCGCCGAGCTGCGCATCGAGGGCCCGGCCGGGGCGTGGGCCGCCCGCCTCGCCTCGCCGATCTTCGACGAGCCGGCCTGCCTGGTCTGGGACACGGAGGGGCTCCTCGTCGTGAAGTACGGCTTCGTGACGTACGGTCTGGTCGCGCGGTCCGGCGAGCTCCGCTGGTCGCATCGCTCCGGGTCGCCGGTCCTGGCGGTTCTCGGCTCGTCGCGCCTGCCCCACGTCCTGGTCCAGGCCGAAGTCGAGACGTTCGCGCTCGAGCCGGATGGCGAGGTCCGCTGGCGCGTCGCGCACTCCGACGTCGTCGCCGAAGCCGAGCTGATCGGCGGCCGCCTCGTGCTCGCGAGCTATGCCGGCCTGATCTCCGCGCTCGATCCGGTCTCGGGACGGGCTCTCGCGTGAGCCCGCCGCCCGGCAGCGTGGACGCCGTGTGGACAACCGCCACGATCCCGGCCCACTTGGTGGACGGCTGCGCTTGAACGGGCCCGCCCGGCCGCCTACCGTTGACGTCGACCCGGAGGGGTCATGAGCTCGCTAACGGCGGAGGCTTCGCGGCCGATGTCCACGCGATGCGGAGGTTCCTCCGGGTCGTTGCATGCTCGGCCGCCGCGGCGCTGCTACCATCCCCGGCCGTGACTCCCTTGCTCGTGGTCGCCGCCGGGATCGTCGCGATCGGGCTCGGCACGCTCCTCCTCGGCTCGTACGGGGGGCGTGGCCGCGTCGGCCGCCTTCTCGCCGTGACACCGGCGGTGACGCTCGCAGCCGCCCGGGACCTGGCGGCATCCGGCGCCCGCCGCTACGTGCGGATCGAGGGGCGCCTGGACTCCGACGAGGAGCTCCCCGACGAGCACGGCCGCCCGCTGGTCCTCCGACGCCGCCGGGTCGAGGCGCGCCTCCGCGGGCGCTGGCACGTTCTCGACGAGCAGCTCCAGGCCGTCCCGTTTCGGCTCCGCGACGGCCTCGAGGTGATCGCCGTGGACGCCGAGGCGCTCGACGAAGGGCTCGTGACGCTGGCGCGGGAGTCCACCGGCACCGCGTCCGAGGTCGCAGACCAGCTGGCGACGCGCCTTCCGCCGGCGACCCCCGTCCGGCTGCGGATCGAGCAGCTCTCGTCGGTGGAGCACGCGTCGGTCCTCGGCGTTCCCATCGGCGGCGCGGATGGCACCGTCCGGATGACCCGCGGGACGGGCCGCCCGCTCGTCGTCTGCACGCTCGAGCGCGAGGAGGCGATGCGCGTCCTCGCCGACGGCGCCCGGGCCCGGCCGGTCGCGGCGGCACTCGCCCTCACCGCCGGCCTGGCCCTGCTCGTGGCGGGCCTCGGCTGGGGCCTGGTCATGGGGTCGCTCGCGTGAAGTGCCAAGGCCGCGGCTTTCGGCGCCGCTCCTGGGCGGCCGCCTGCCTCCTGCTGTGGCTCCTGGCGTTCGTCGCCCCCGCCCTCGGCACCAACCCGACGCCGAGCCCGGCCACGGGCGACGTGCGCAGCAGCACGACCGCGCCCGGCCTCGTGGGCGACCCGCTCTTCGCCGTCACCGGGGTCGTCGTCATCGGGCTCGTCGTCATCGGAGCGACCCTGCTCTACGTCCGGCTGACTGCCCGACCCTGAGGCCCGGCACCGACGTCCACGGCGGACCCGGGCTGCGAACCGTCCGAGGCGGCGGCATGATGCCGCTTGCCCCGGCCCGCCATTCGGGGTCGAACCCCTGACGTTTCACCTATTGGCAGGAAATGGCAGGTCCCCGAAACTTGCCAAAACCGCACGAATCCTCCACCCGAGCAGGCCAGCCACGACATGACGCCCACCCGGCATCCTGCGGATGCGACGCTTTCCGTCACGAAAGCGGCTCGCGTTCTCGGCGTGCACCCCAACACGATTAGGGCGTGGAGCGCGCAGGGGCGCATCCGCTACTACCGCATCAACGATCGTGGCGACCGCCGCTATCGGCTGGCCGACCTCCAGCGGTTCATGGCCCAGGCCGAGAGTCGGCCGGAGCCCGTCCATGCGCGCCGCAACCTGGGTGGCATCGCGGTCCGCTCGATCGCTCCGCCGATCGGGGCCGAGGTCGTCGAGCTCCGAACGCGTCCCCTGGACCACACCCCAGCAGGCCCGACGGCGGTCGTCCGGCCCATCGTCACGTCGAAGACGGCGCGCGAGGCCCCCGCGAGAACCCGGCTCGACATGGCCATCCTGGCGCACCTCGCCGAGATGGTGGCCCGGGACGCCGACGCCAACGCCGTGGCAAATGCCGCCGTCGAGCTCATGCACGACCGCGCCGGCCACGACCTCGTGGCGATCTTCGAGCGCCGGGATGGCCGCCTGGTCGTGCGGGCCGCCCGGGGCGTCGGCGCCGAGCGCCTCGGGCCGTTCGCGGAATCGCAGGGCCTCCCGGCCCGTGCCCTGCGAAGCCCGGGGCCGGTCGCCGAGACGGCGCAGGTCGGGATGGACTGGCTCGTCGGCTCGGGGAGCATGCTCGGGAGCCGCGTCGCGGTCGCGATCCGCGACGGAACCGGGGAGGCGTGGGGAGTGCTGCTGGTCGCCGACGAGGGCGGCCCGGCTCCGCAGGAACGTGTGCTCTCCGTTGCAGCCGTTGCCCGGGCACTCGCCGTCGCAGTCTATGCCGACGAGCTCCGCAGCATGTCCGCGCGCCGGCTCCGTCGCGCCGAGGCGCTTCGCCGGATCGCGGACGACATCGGCAGCAAGCTGGACAACGAGCGGATCCTTGCCGGGGTCGTCGAGCACGCACGCAGCCTCTTCGGGGCCGAGCGCGCGGCGATCCACCTCCGCCGGTCCGACGGCGCGATCACCGCCGAGGCGAGCCGGGGGCTCTCCGCCGGCTATCTCGCAGCGGTGCGCGACGCTCCGCTGCCGGCGCTGCCCGCGGAGGCCGAGACGACGCGGCGGCCGCTCTTCGCCGTCCGGTATCGAGACGACCCGCGGGCACAGGCGATCCGGGCGGCGGTTGTGCAGGAAGGATACGACACGCTGGCGGCGGCACCGCTCCTGGACGGCGACAGCCTGCTCGGCCTGCTGACCCTCTACCACGACCGGCCCCATCCATGGGACGCGGAGGAGCTCGAGGCGCTCGCGGCGCTCGCGGCGCACGCGGCCACAGCCGTCAGGAACGCCCAGAACTTCACCCAGATGGCGACCTGGGCAGCCCAGCTCCAATCGATCCAGCAGCTCGGTGCGCAGCTCGCCCGGCTCACGAGCGAGCAGGAGATCGGTGATGCCATCGCCAACGAGCTCGAGGCGCTGATCTCGTTCCACAACGTCCGGGTCTACCGGCTGCGCGACGACGGCTGGCTCGTCCCCGTCGCCATGCGCGGCCTCGTCGGCGAGTTCCAGGACGAGACTCCGGACCTCCTCCGCACCCGGATCGGCGTGGGCATCACCGGCTGGGTCGCCCTCCACAACGTGCCCCAGAACCTGGGGGACGCCGCCCACGACCCGCGAGCGATGACGATCCCGGGAACCGAGGAGGGCCTCGACGAATCCATGCTGCTCGCGCCGCTGGTCTACGAGGAGGCGGTCCTGGGCGTGATCGTCCTCTCGAAGCTCGGCCTGTGGCAGTTCTCGGACGACGACCTGCGCCTCCTCGTCATCTACGCGAGCCTGGCCGCCCAGGCCATCACGAACGCCGAGAGAGCCGACCGCCTGCGCGAGCAGTCCGCGATCCTGGAGCGGCAGCTGGCCAGCCATCGCGCGCTGCTGGCCATCACCGAGTCGATCGTCGGGACGCTCGACGCCCGGGCGATCCTCGAGCAGGTCTGCGACCGGCTGAGCGCGGTCGTCCGCCTGGACACGATCGCGATCTCACTGCGTGACCCGGAGACCATGGCCCTCCGGCCGATCCTCGCCCGCGGCGTTCACGCCGCGGCCCACATGGAGCCGTGGGAGCCCGGCCAGGGGGGACTGGGGCCGTGGGTGCTGGAGCACGGCGAGCCGCAGCTTGTTCGTGATGAGCTTGCCGACCCCCGTGTCTACCAGTTCGAGACGACCGGACCGCTAGAGGGAAGCCTGATCTGCGTGCCCCTGCGCGGCGCCACCGGCACGACCGGCGTGGTCACGCTCGAACGACTCGGGACGGAGGATCGCTTCGACGACGAGGACTTCGAGCTCGTCCAGCTCTTCGCGGCCCAGGTATCGATCGCGCTGCGAAATGCGGCGGCCTTCCGGGTCAAGGAGATCGAGGCCCAGACCGACCCGGTGACGGGCCTCCTCAACGCGGGGATGTTCCGGGCCTGGCTGGACGGACCGGCCCCGGCGGCCGGCTGCTACGGGCTCCTGATGCTCGACATCGACGACTTCAAGAACGTCAACGAGGCGATGGGCCATGAGGCGGGCACCGATCTGCTGCGCCGGATCGCGCAGACGATCGCCGGGGTGAGCCGCGCGAAGGATCGCGTCTTCCGGTACGGCGGGGACGAGTTCGCCGTGCTCGTCGCCACCCCGGATCCCGGGGGCGCCATGGCCGTGGCGCAACGGATTCGCGAGGCCCTCCGTACGCTCTCGGACGATTGGCGCCGGTCGACCGGGGGCCCGCCGGTGAGCGCCTCGATCGGCGTCGCGACGTACCCGGCGGACGGCGCCACCAACGCCGAGATCCTGCTGGCTGCGGACCGGGCCTGTTTCGTCGCGAAACGGCGCGGGCGCGACCTGATCGCCACCGCGCCCGAGGGGCTGGCGCTGGCCGCGGACTTCACCCTCTCGGAGCCCACCCCGATGGACCCGGTGGCTGCGACCCGCGCCTGACCCGGGCGTCCCGAGGGCGGTCGCCCGGTCGGCGACCGGCGACGCGCTACAGCCGGCCCGCTTCCATCACGCGCTGCAGGAAGCGCTGCGTGCGCTCCTCCCGCGGCGCGCGGAAGATCTGCTCGGGCGGCCCTTCCTCAAGGATCCGTCCGGCGTCCAGGAAGCAGACACGGCTGGCGATATCCCGGGCGAAGCCCATCTCGTGGGTGGCGATCAGCATCGTCATGCCGCCCTGGGCGAGCTCGCGAACGAGCGAGAGCACCTCTGCGACCAGCTCCGGGTCGAGGGCGCTCGTGACCTCGTCGAGCAGGAGCAGGTCGGGGTGCATGGCGATGGCCCGAACGATCGCGACGCGCTGCTGCTGCCCGCCGGAGAGCCGGTCGGGGAACTCGCGCGCCTTGTCGACGAGCCCGATCCGGCCGAGCAGCTCGAGCGCCTGCGCGTCCGCCTCCGACCTGGAGAGCTTGAGGACCCGGCGCGGAGCGAGCGTGACGTTGTCGAGCACGCTCATGTGGGGGAACAGGTTGAACGCCTGGAAGACGATCCCGATCCGGCGCCGGATGCGGTCCACGTCCACGCCGGACGCGGTGATCTCCTCGCCCTCCACGGCGATCCGCCCCGCGTCGATCGGCTCGAGCAGGTTGACGCAGCGCAAGAGCGTCGACTTGCCGCTCCCCGACGCGCCGATCAGGCAGACCACCTCGTGCTCCGCGAGCTGCAGGTCGATCCCCCGGAGCACCTCCAGCGAGCCGAACGACTTGCGCAGGCCATCGATCCGGAGGGCCACCGCCCCCGTTCCGAAGGGGGAGCCGGACACGCTGCCCCGGCCGCTCACCGGTTCGCCGCCGCCCGTCGCCGGTCGCGGGCGACCAGCCAGTCGGTGAACCGGGCGAGCGGGATGGTCACCACGAGGAACACGAGCGCCGTGGCGAGGTAGGGCGTGTAGTTGAAATGGGCCGCCTCGGTGATCTGCGACTGGCGGAAGATCTCGACCACGCCGATGTAGGACACCAGGACGGTGTCCTTCTGGAGCCCGATGAAGTCGTTGAGGAGCGGCGGGATGACCCGCCGGATCGCCTGGGGCAGGACGACGTAGCGGAGGGCCTGCCACTGGCTGAGTCCCAGCGACCGGGCCGCGGCCGACTGGCTGGGGTGGACCGAGTCGATGCCCGCCCGGTAGACCTCCGAGACGTAGGCCGAGTAGATCAGGGTCAGGGCGACGACGGCGTAGAAGAACGGGTCCGTCGGCACCCCGTTCACGTTCAGGCCTGGGATCCCGAAGCCCAGGATATAGATGATCAGGACGCCCGGGAGCGCCCGGAAGACGTCCACGTACGCGGTGGCGAGCAGGCGGATCGGGAACAGGACGGGGCCCGGGCTGCTGCGCAGGACCGCGATCACGAGCGCCAGGACGAGGATCAGAACCTCGGCGATCAGGAAGAGCTGGACGTTGACCCAGAAGGCACCGGCGATGTCCGGCAGCGAGTTCGCGAACAGCTCGCCGTTGAAGAACGCCTGCTGGACCAGGGGCCAGCCCGGGGAGTTGACGGCGATCCAGGCTAGGAAGCCAAAGAAGACGAACGTGCTGAGGAAGGCGATCGCCGTGGACCGGAGCGCGCCCTGGCCCGATCGACGCGAGCGGGAACGGCGACCAGGAGAGCCGAGGAGATCCCCCTGGTCGCGCGGGCCCAGACCGCCGAGGGCGGTCATCGATCAGCGGCGATGTGCGTCAGGGCTGGAAGACCGGCGCGTTCGCCTTGTCGGACAGCCAGGTCTTCGTGATCTGGTCGAGCGAGCCATCCGCCTTGAGGGCATCGATGGCCTGGTTCACGCAGCTCGTCAGCGGGCTGTTCTTGGCGAGGACCAGGCTGAAGTGCTCCGCATTGGGCCCGGCCTGGACCGGGAACTGGCCGACGATGCTCGCGAGCGGGTTGCCCTTGGCGTCCACGATCTGGGCCGCCGTGACGTAGAACGCCGTCGGGAGATCCACGACCAGCCCGTCGATCTGCCTGGCCTGGAGCGCCTTCACGGCGGCGTCGTTGTCGTTGTAGACGGAGATCTGGGTCGTGGGCTGGATGACGTTCTTGATCGTGTCGTAGGCAGTCGTCCCGACCTGGGCCCCGAACTTGAAGCTCTTGAGCCCCGAGATCGTGGTGACCTTGGCG
>Ga0182011_10004473_pt1 | contig 11202 bp, 7 predicted proteins | sample 711E1DmetaG_FD_120481 | JGI IMG/M metagenome (GOLD analysis project Ga0182011, IMG submission 120481) | Permafrost microbial communities from Stordalen Mire, Sweden - 711E1D metaG | ecosystem: Environmental > Terrestrial > Soil > Wetlands > Permafrost | place: Sweden: Stordalen | collected... | reverse complement strand
TGCCATCCAGGTTCAAAACGAGCCGGGTATTATCGGCAGCGACCGCGATTATGGTCCGAAAGCTCAGTCTGTTTACGATGGTTCGGTGCCTGCTAAATTGATATCCCAAATGAAGGCTGCCGGTAAAGGCAGAATATTTGATATCTGGCAAAAATCCGGTGGTATAAATTCCGGCGCCTGGCCTGAATTATTCGGTTGGGAAGCCGGTGAAATCATGAGCGCCTGGAGCATTGCCGGTTATATTGACCGCATCGCCGCTTCGGGGAAAGCGGTTTACGATATTCCCATGTTCATCAATGTCTGGATGATGGAACAGCCGTGGTGGCCGATTCCCGGCGAAAGTTATCCATCCGGCGGCGCAGTCAGCAAAGTACTCGATATTTATAAGTGGTTCACGCCGCACATCGATATTATCGCTCCGGATAATTATGCGGACGATGCCGATGGTTACAAAGCGAATTCCGCCTCCTACTCCCGTGCGGACAACCCCTATTTTACCCCGGAAACCGCCGGCGACCAGAACATGTTCCGCGGTATCGCCAACTATAATTTAATCGGAAACTTCTTTTTTGGCATCGAATATATCGTTACCCCGGATGGTACTATTCGTCCGGAATACCAATCTTTGGTCGATAATTTTCATTGTGTCTCTTCTGCCATTCCGATCCTTCTCAAATATCAGGGCACCGGTAAAATTCATGCCGTCATCCAGGATTATAAATTACTGACCCAGCGCCTGGACCTGGATGGTTACATGGGTATCGTGGATTTCGGTGAGAAGACTGCCCGCTGGGGCGGCAAAGACTGGCGGCACAATGCCGGCTGGATGTGGAATGAGCAGCCTTCCCTTAATCGGGGCCGTGGTTTGGTCGTACAGGCCTCCAGAAATGAGTTCTACCTTGTCGGTGTCAATTACCGTTTATTCCTGCGCCGCAAACCCACTTTGGACAAAATGGGGGCTCCCCTGTTGGTTTCTGACTGGGCCACCAAAATTTTTGGCTATATTGTCAGTGTCGATGAAGGCCATTTCGACCGCAAAGGCGAATTCGTTGCCGACCGCCGCCGTAACGGTGATGAAATCTTCCGCCGCGGTTTGTGGGTCGAGCCGGATATCGGCGTCCTCCGCGTAATCACCTGCGATTAAACGTGTTGGCCGGATTTGTTGAGCCACGGCATATTTCTTTAGAAAAAATTAAGGGGACAATGATGACACGTTCACGCGAACTTTTTGATGTCGGCTGGAAATTTAATAAAGGCGATATTGCCGGCGCCGAACAAACCGCTTTTGACGATTCGGCCTGGCGTGTGCTGGACCTGCCGCATGATTGGAGCGTCGAAGGCCCCTTTGACGCCGGTAACATCTCCGGGCAATCACTCGCTTATTTACCCGGTGGTATCGGCTGGTATCGTAAATCTTTCAAATTGTCGAAAGGCGATAAAAACAAGCGGGTTTTTATCGATTTTGACGGCGTCTTCCGTTTTTCTGATGTCTGGGTCAACGGGTGCCACCTCGGGTTTTTCCCTGACGGTTACACCGGTTTTCAATACGAATTGACTTCGCATCTGGTTTTAAATCGGGAAAATGTAATTGCCGTCCGCGTCGATAATTCGCAGCAGCCCAATTCGCGATGGTACACCGGTTCCGGGATTTACCGGCATATATGGCTCACTAAAACATCCCCTACCTATATCGTCAAAGACACCACTTATATTCAAACACCGGTTGCCAAGACAGATTTCTCGTCGGTTTATATCCAGACGCGTATCAAGAGCGAACTCCCTGCCGTCGCCGGTTTTCTGCTGAACGTCGAGATATTGGATTCGGCAGGGGTGAAAATAGCGGAAACATTTGATGCCCGGTATATCGATCCCGTTCAGGAACAGCGCTTCACGGTTTCTTTCTGGCTTCAGGATGTTCACCTATGGGGCATTGAAAACCCTTATCTTTATACTGCCCGTTTCAGTGTTTATGCGGGAGAAGAAATCCTTCCCGGTAAACTTGTAGACCAAATTGAAATACCCTTCGGTATCCGTTCCATCGAATTCACCAAAGACGATGGTTTCTTCCTGAATGGCCGACACGTGAAAATCCAGGGTCTGGCCCTCCATCATGATGCCGGCCTCTTGGGGGCTGCCGTCCCCGAAAAAGTCTGGGAAAGGCGCCTGTTGAAACTTCGCGATATGGGCTGCAATGCCATTCGCAATGCCCATTCTGCCGCCGCCCCTGAATTACTCGATATGTGCGACAATCTAGGGTTGATGGTCTTCGACGAATTTCATGATGAATGGCAGATTTCCTGGGAAAAGAATCATTCTAATATCCATTTTAAACTCTCGAAAACCAGTGATTCCCGCTTCGGCGCCAGCCAGTATTTTGATGAATGGGGTTATAAAAATACCGCCGCCGTTATCCGCCGCGACCGCAATCATCCCTCGGTAATCATCTGGGGTATCGGCAACGAAATATATGAGCAGGGACAGGCCGGCGGCCACTTGATTGCCCGGAAACTGCATGAAATCTGCCATGTCGAGGACCCCACCCGTCCCACCATGACGGCCAACAATGATATCCATAACGAGACGCCCGGCGCCAAAACCACGATTGAATTTCTGGAATCTACCGACTTAATCGGTTACAACCACATCGGCAACTGGGGCACCGTCTACCGCCGCCTCTATTTTGAAGATAAGTGGGCCCATCCTGATTGGAAGGTCATGGGTTCTGAAAATGCTTTCTCTTCTAATTACCGCGGGGAATATGTTCTCGAACCCCGCGCGTCCAGCCATCACAAACCTTATTACATGGGCATGCTGGACTCGGAAGAATTATGGAAATTCACCAAACTTTACGATTACGTCATGGGCGACTTCCTTTGGGCCGGGATCGATTATATGGGGGAATGGGCATGGCCCAATATCCTGTCTCCCTGCGGGTTGCTTGATACCTGCGGTTTTGAAAAGGATTCCTACTACTTTTTTGCCAGTCAGTGGAGCGATAAACCTGTTATCAAATTAGTCCCTCACTGGAATTGGCCCGGGCAGGAAGGGAAAGCCATTCCGGTCATCTGTTTTACCAACTGCGATGAAGTGGAGCTTTTCGTCAACGGCCAATCCTTCGGCAAGCAGGCTTATGATTATTTCCGCCCCGGCGCTGTCAAAAGTCGGGATTTCACCGCCAAGCCGCGCCGCGTCACCACCAACGAACTTCATCTCCTCTGGATGGTACCCTATCAACCCGGGGAGATTCGTGTCGTCGGCACGATAAATAATGCTGTTTTTGAGGATGTTGTCCTTACCTGCGGCCCCGCCGCTAAAATTGAATTGACCGCCGACCGTTCGCAAATAAAGGCCGATTCCAATGATATTTGCCATATCGCCGTCAAGCTCCTTGACGCTCAGGATAACTTCGCTCTGCTTTCAAACGACCGGCTAAAGTTCTCCATCGAGGGTTCCGGTGAAATATTGTGTCTTGATAGCGGCAGCCCCACCAATCACGATATCGGCATGCGCGCTGACAGTATTCAGGCTTATAACGGCATGAGTTTAGCCTATATCCGGGCCGGTAAACCCGGCCGCATCAAGTTGACTGTCCGCGGGGACAATATTGCTCCGTCGGTTATTAATATCAAGGCTTCGGCATGAGTCAGCCGATATTTTGTAATATCTTTTCACCGCTGGTAAACTATTGGTAGCGAAACATATAACCTATTCAGGATAAACAGGAAGGAGAAACATAGTGTTCGATACAAAAATGAGGGATAAACCCTGGGGTTGGAAAGGGGTCATGGGTTACATCAGCCCTGCCGTTGTCTTATCTTATGGGGCCGAAATGGATTATCGGTTGGGTAAGGTCGGGTTCGGCACAATGCAAATAACCTTGGGGCTCGTTAACGCCACCGATGATAATCTTGGAAAAGTCCTTCCCGGGTTGGATAGCGCGGCTAAAACGCTGGCCGACCAGGGTGCGCAATTTGTCTGTCTTGGCGGTCCGCCTTCCACGCTGGTTGACGGAAATGACCTTAATCTGCAAATTAAAAAGAGATTGGAAACAATCACCAAAGTTCCATGCACCACCGCCCTGTTAGCGACATTGGATGCGTTTAGTTCTCTTTCGGTTAAAAAGATAATCATTGTCGAACCCGGCGCCAGTGACGGCACCGATATTTGGGCGCAGCGCATGAAAAAATATTTTGAAAAAAACGGCCTCAAAGTGCTTAATACTAAAAGTGCCTATTCGAAAACCACTACTCTGGGAAAAGCCAAATTACCGATGCAGCTGCCCCTTGATTTAGCAGGAGAAGCAATGCGTGAGACACCGGAGGCGGAAGGTATTTATCTGGCCTGCGGGGTCTGGGGCGGTCCGCCTGTAGTACAAAGGTTAGAAGCCAAATTCGGTGTCCCTGTCGTTTTTGATGATGCCAATTGTTACTGGGCAGGTATGAAAGCATTAAATGTTGGAGGTCCCGTTAAAGGCCTGGGAAAGCTTTTTGAAACCCTCTAAACCTTCTAAAACATATTACCGCTTTTAAATCGGATATCTGTTCCCGTAATTAATACTTTGATTTACTAAAAAAAAGGGGCTGCGAACTTTAGTTCGCAGCCCCTTTTTTGTTTAACTGATAACTTATTCAGTCAGGTTTAAGGATTAGTGACCTAAACCTGCTTTCATTGTCTGATCAATCCACATTCTCTTGATCATCGGGATCTGGTTGTAGTATGAAGCATCAATTTCTCCATAATAATTCTTCAACCACGGCCACCAGCAGTTCAGGACGTAAGGATTCGCGAAACCCAGAGCGCCGCAATCCCACTGATATGCTTCCTGGAGTTTTTCCAGTTGCAGTTCACGGGATGTAACATCAGCGTTAGCCGCTGCCTGTTCATACATCGCTTCCATGCCGGAGGGGTCACTGGTCAGATAAGTTGAACCGGCCAGACCTGCCCGTGCCAGGTTTAAAACCGTGAACGGATTGACGTCTGTAAAGTTCGACATCATCGCATCTTTATAAGTAACGTTGTTATACTCAGCCGCTGCTGTTGTCGCGTCGATGACGTTAATTTTTACTGTAACGTTGATCTGTTTCCATTCGCTTGCCAGGATATTGGCCACATCCTGTTGGGTTTGAACTGGACCGACATCGATCTGAATCGTGAACCCGTTCGGGAAACCGGCTGCTGTCAGCATTTGTTTCGCCAGAGTCGGGTTATAGGTCCATAATGTTTGGATGTTCGCAGGTAACTGGTTTAGCGGGACATATCCAGCAGCGCCGGGAGCTAACGGCCAGCTGTAGGCTATGCCGCCGCCGTACTCAAGGGTAGCAATAGTATTCAGGTCGGTGCCGATCTGTAATGCCTGGCGTACCGCTTGCTGGTTTACAACTGCCGAAGTGAGTCTGTTGTACTTCAGGAAATCAACCGTGCCTGCTGTGTATTGTGTCGCAATCATTTGCGGCGCGGAACTGGCTAAGTTTGCCTGATATGTAATCGGAACTTTCGGGTCCCAGTCCAGTTTGCCGGTTCTTACGGCCGCTATTTGGGTAGAAATATCGGGGATAATCGGATAATCCAGTTTCTGAATAAACGGTTCTTGATATGATTTACCGTTAATAGTGACGGAAGCCCAATAATTGGTATTTCTGGTGTATTCTGCTTCTGAACCCTGGATGTAAGAAGTCAGAATAAAAGGTCCAGAACCGCAAGCATTCTTCCAGTTATCGGGGCCGCCCTGAGCGGTGGCGTTAACAACTTCTTGCGCCCAGATTTGTCCTAAAGCTGTGCCGCCCAGTCTCCATGCCCAGTTAGTGTAGAAGCTGGCGCAGGTCCAGACGACGGTATAGGTTCCGGTCGCCTGGGTGGATGATAGCCATGAGAAAGCCGCGGCAAAGCCGGACCGGGCCATTGCGCGCTGTTCGGAGTAAACCACATCAGCGGCGGTCAGGGCCCGTGGCGCCATGCCGATGTTGGTATTCCCTGTGAACATGATACCCTGCCGGATTGTCCAGGTGTAGGTCAAAACCGGCGTCAATTGCACTGTCCATCCTGAGGCGACTTCTCCGCCGAAATATTGTTCGGGGACGCCTTCGTACAGGTTAAAGGCGAACGCACCGCTCGCGCCCGGCCCAAGGCCGTATGTCGCGATATCGCCGGTGAGCAGCCATTCCATGTAGGGGTTGCCCCAGCGGGCTCCGGAACCAAGGTCTGAGGTGTACATATGGTCCCACCCAGTTGGGTCCTGGTTGCCTGAACTGATGAAAAGTGTTAAGGTCCCGCCGTACGTCGGGGCGGTCAGTGAGCCGGGATTGATTGTGCCCGTTGTAGTGGCGGTGGTGGCCGTGGTTACCACAGCCGTGGTAGAGGTAGTTGTGGTTGTCGACGCTGTCGTCGATGTGGCTGTTGTCGATGTTGTGGTTGTCGGAGGTGCTGTCGTCGTGCTTGTCGTTGTTGTTGTTGTTTTGCTACAAGAAGATAACAACATAGCAGCGACGATCATGCAGCTTAACGCTAACCACGCAATCTTTTTTCGCATTTCTGCTCTCCTTTTTTTTATTTTGTATATATATTGGAAATTTTTATCAATATATACCTTATGTATTGTTTTGTCAATCAGCTTTTATAATATCAGATTGAACATTTGTCTGGTTTTTTATTTTCTCGATGCTCTTTGTTGACAAACCATATCGCCCGATACCGCCTCTGAGCCTCGGGTCCAAAATATCTCTTACCGCATCGCCAAACATATTCACGCCCCATACCACCACGCTTAAAACCACACCCGGCCCTAAAACCATCCAGGGCGAAATGAACATATAAGTCCGCGCGCTGCCGCTGAGCAATGCGCCTAAACTTGCATTTGGTAACGGTATCCCGTATCCCAGGAAACTCAGACTGGCTTCGGTCAGAATGACTGCCGGCATTCGTGTTGAAAATTCGATGATTATTGGTGCCATGATATTTGGCAGCACATGCTGCCGGAGGATGTCCTTAAGCGGAGCGCCGATCGCCACCGCCGATTGAATGTATAAATTTTCTTTAATCCCGATGGTTGCGCTTCTGATTACGCGCGAACCGCCGATGCCCATTTGTATCCCCAGCACAGCGATGATATTAATCATCGAGGGATGAATAATTGAAATAATCACCATTAAAATGATTAATGAAGGGAAACACATCACCGCATCTACGAAACGCTGTACAATCAGGTCGAATGTGCCGCCGATGTATCCGCTCAAGGTACCGATTACAACTTCCACTACCGTCGCTATTAGCGTGGCGGCCAAACCCACCACCAGCGAAATGCGGGCGCCGTAAATCACCCTGCTCAGGACATCCCGTCCCAGCCAGTCTGTCCCGAACCAGAATTTTAGAGAAGGCCCTTCGAGCGCATTCAACCCGTGAATTACATTTGGATCGTAAGGCGCTATGAACTTCGCGAATATCCCGATCAGCAATAATAAAATAGTAATGATGCCGCCGATCAGGCCCATCGGTTTTTCCCGGATCAGCCTGATAAAGAAATCCGCGATACCGGAGCGTTTTTTTGTTGTTTTAGTTATTGTTTCGTCTGCCATTCTTTTATCTGTCTTATTATTCTTATTTTTTAATTATAATGGACCCTGGGGTCGAGCATCCCGTATGTCAGGTCGGTTAATAAATTGATTATTACCATCGCCACGGCATACAGCAGCACTACGGAACTCACTACGGTGTAGTCTCTTTTTGATATAGCGTTAATGAATAGTTGTCCCATACCCGGCAGTTGAAAAATATTTTCAATAATCACCGAACCCCCGACCAGTAGCGGAATCTGTGATCCGATGATAGTGATAATCGGAAGCAGTGCGTTCTTCAATGCGTGCCGTAAAACCACGACTCTCTCCGTCAGGCCCTTGGACCAGGCTGTGCGTATATAGTCCTGTCTTAATACTTCCAGCATCATTGTCCGGGTCATCCTCATCGTTAAACCGGCCATTGAAATGCCTAACACGATGGCCGGAATAATGAACATTTGCAAATTACCCAACGGATCTTTCGTAAACTCGATCAGTTTTATTGACGGCATATAATGCCACCATATCGAAGGGAAGACAATAACCAGTGTTGCCAGGAAAAAGTTGGGGATTGAAATCGCCAGGATCGCGAAACTCCTTGCGAAAAAGTCACCGATTGAATCCTGTCTGATGGCCGAATAGATTCCGATCGGTATTGCAATTAACTGCGCGAATATCAGCGCCAGTATACCCAGTTCGACGGTAACCGGCCATCTGGCTTTTAAATCCTCGACTACCGGCGTCTGGTCGATCATTGATTTTCCCAGATTGCCGTGGACAATAATCTGTCCCATCCAGATGCCGTATTGTTCCACCATCGGTTTGTCTAATCCGAGTTCATGCCTCACCTGCTGCAGGTCGGCTTTTGTTTGGAACTCGTAGGATGAGACGATGTAATCCACCACGGTGCCGGGTATTAAGCGTATACTTGTAAAAATGATCACACTGACGATAAAAACTGTCGGGATAATTAATAACAATCTTCTGATAATATAAGCGCGCATTTATTGGCTACCTGCTTTCCTTAAACTGACATATGATAACATTTATACTCATGCCTGTCAACCGCAAAGTGTCTGTTTTACAAGCAAAATTACACATCTTGAAACCAAAACGGATTTTATACCTGATTTCATACCGAATTTACTATTTGAAATTCTCATCTTCAATTTTGGCTAAAGCGTCCAGCGCCGCGGCCCGTTTCTTTTTTCCGCTTTCGGTAGCATCTTCAGCAAATTTCCGGGTTAACCATAGGTCTGCTGCCTTTTTCGCCCGGGTTTCGGATATTACCTTTGCGCCCATTGCCAAAATATTACAATTATTCACCAGTTTGCACATTTCCGCCGTGAATTCGCACTCACACAAACCGCAGCGGATGCCTTTGAATTTATTCGCCGTCAGGGATACTCCCATGCCGCTCCCGCAAAATATTATCGCTCTTTCCGCTATTCCGTTTTGTATCGCTTTCGCCGCTTTGGAACCCACTTCATAATAATCGATAAAGTGGTCAGGAGAATCAGTGCCGAGATCAAGTATCTCATAACCTTCGCTTAATAAATGTTCTTTGATTGCTTGTTTAAGTGGAAACCCGAATGGGTCTGCAACCATCACTATTTTTTCAGCCATAACTTCTCCTGTATTATTTTATCTACGAAGTCATTATAAACCATTTCCGGTTGGAAATTCTATTTTACTGATTATGTCTACTTCCCGTTCCGGGCTTGCTGAAAAAGTTAAAACTCTCCCTTTCGCGAAAGTCCATGGGTCCCGGAGACACGATCGGGAGAGACAAGGCTATAGTACTTACGAAGTAAATGTATACAGAGGGATTTATCTTTTATTAACCATCGCTTATTTTTAGGGAAATAGATTATTTCAGCAGTTGGCCTCCGTTATGGCTGCATGGTTGTTTAAAACATAATGGATTGAGTCTACACATAAAAGTTATGTTACAATGAAAACAAAAGCAAGATGTTTCTCTCACGGATTACATCCTTGCTAAGTCTGTCGAGTAAGTAATATAATCTTTTTCGATACTCCGGAACCGGTAATTTACCACCGGGGTTGCCATAACTGAAAACACAGGAACACTGATATCCGGGTATTATCGGAATATTAATTACGGAGCGCATAAATGTACGAATTTAAAAAACTTTTCCAACCCATCAAAATCGGGACGATGGAACTTAAAAACAGGATTGCTTTCGGCGAACAGGCCCCTCAGGCTTCCCACGGCTACATCACGCAGGCAACGGAAGATTTTTACGTTGAGCGTGCCCGGGGCGGCTGCGGATTGGTTATGGTCGGTGGTATTTGCCCTGATATCTCGGGGTGGGGTACCGAGTCCATGGCCAGAATCGATGACGATAAATACGTTCCTTTGTTAGCCCGAATGGGAAAACGCATGCGCGAAGCAGCCCCGGATGTAAAAATCGGGATTCAGATAATGCACGAAGGCAGGGCTATGCGTCCCGATGAAGCCGGCGCCGCTAAAAATTTGAAACCGGTTGCCCCTTCTCCCGTCAAGTTTAAATTTGGCGTAGTTCCTCATGAATTGACTGTTACCGAAATTAAGCATCTGGAAAATCAGTTTGTTGAAGCCGCCCGGCGCGTCAAAGATGCCGGTTATGATTGTGTCGAGATTCACGGCGCCCACGGTTACCTTATCGGCTCCTTCATGTCCCCCTATACCAACCGCCGCACCGACGAATACGGCGGCAGCATTGAGAATTGCGCCCGCTTCGCCTGCGAAATTATCCGTGGCATCAAAGCAAAGTGCGGGAAAGATTTCCCCCTTTTAATCAAAGTCAATGCGTTAGACCGGCTCGATAAAAAAGAAGCCCCTGTGCAATTGACCCCTGATATCATTACTGCTATTGCCCCTTACCTGGAGAAAGCCGGTGTCGATGAAATTCATCTCTCAGGCGGCACCCACGAAGCTCCCATGTGGTCTGCGGTTGGGCCTTATTATGTTCCTAAAGCTGCCTTTGCCGGTTATGCGGCACAGGTCAAATCTGCTGTGAAAATCCCCGTCGGCGTGATTAACCGCATCAACGACCCCGTTCTGGCGGATGAACTTATCATTGAAGGAAAAGTAGATTTAGTCTGGATGATGCGCCCGTTGGTTGCGGACCCGGAACTTCCCAAAAAAGCTCAGGAAGGGCGCCTCGATGAAATCAGAACATGTATTGCCTGCAACACCTGCCACGATATCCTCTGCCAGGGCTGGTTCCACGAAACCAGATGCGCGGTAAATCCGGATGCCTGGCGTGAAGGGGTATCTCACCTCGAACCTTCGCTGCGAAAAAAGAATGTTTTGGTCGTCGGCGGCGGCCCTGCCGGTATGGAAGCCGCCCGTATCAGCGCTCTTATCGGCCATAACGTAACCCTTTGGGAAAAAGACAATAAACTCGGCGGTTTATTGAACCTGGCTGCAATTCCCCCGCTAAAAGGCGAAATTATGAGTATCCCCAGATACTACAATTCACAATTCAAGAAACTTGGCGTAAAAGTCGAACTGAATAAAGAAGCCACTCCCGCCCTTGTCAAACAGATGAAACCGGATGTCATCATTATCGCCAGCGGTTCCAGCACTTTCTTTCCCCCCATCCCGGGAATTGACAATAGTATTGTTGTCGATGCTCGTAAGGTATTG
>Ga0182011_10004471_pt1 | contig 11202 bp, 12 predicted proteins | sample 711E1DmetaG_FD_120481 | JGI IMG/M metagenome (GOLD analysis project Ga0182011, IMG submission 120481) | Permafrost microbial communities from Stordalen Mire, Sweden - 711E1D metaG | ecosystem: Environmental > Terrestrial > Soil > Wetlands > Permafrost | place: Sweden: Stordalen | collected... | reverse complement strand
TTCGAGTTTGAACGCGTGCTGTGGACCAAAGGCCTGTCCCGGTTCGCGGGTGTGGATGAAGCGGGTCGCGGTCCGCTGGCCGGCCCGGTGGTGGCGGCGGCGGCCATTTTGCCGGCGAAATGGGCGGAATCCGGCCTGCCACGCGAACTCGAAGGCTTGAACGATTCCAAGCAACTCACCAAAACTCAGTGCGAAAAATTCTTCGCCTTTCTGACCGCGTGCGGCGAAGTGGAGTTCGCCATTGCGCAAATTGACTCCGTTCAAATTGATGAAGTCAACATTCTGCGCGCCACACATCGCGCCATGAACAGCGCGCTCGCGCAATTGCAGCCCGCACCGGAACACGCGCTTGTGGATGGCCGGCCCGTAAAGACATTGAGCGTCCCGCAAACGGCGATTGTGAAGGGTGATGCGCGGAGTTATTCCATCGCCGCTGCCAGCGTGCTGGCCAAGGTCACGCGCGACCGGCTCATGCTCGAATTCGACCGGCAATGGCCGGTTTACGGATTCGCCGGGCACAAGGGCTACGGCACGGCGCGGCACCTGGCGGCGATTGCGGCGCACGGCCCGTGCCCGATTCACCGGAAAAGTTTCGCACCGCTGAAGCAGAAGGACGCAGAATTGTTTTAAATGCGAATCAGATTCCTCCTCGTCGTCGTCCTCGTTCTCGTAATCGAAGAACAAAAATCGAGGACGAGGACGAAAACGAGGACGATGGCATGAATCTGTTGGAAAAATTAAAGGCGCGGTTCGCCGGCAGGGAAAAGCCGGAGCATTTGCGGCGCGGCGAACTGGGCGAGCGGGCGGCAAAAAGGCATTTGCGGCGGCACGGCCTGAAATTCCTCACGGCCAATTTCCGTTCGGCGCGCGGCGAGATTGATTTGATCTTTCGCGATGACGACTGCCTGGTGTTCGTCGAGGTCAAAACCCGGTCGTCGGAGGATTGGACGCGCCCGGCGGCGGCGGTCAACGCGCGCAAACGGCGGCTGCTTTCGCAAACGGCGCTGGACTATTTATGCCGGTTGAAAAATCCGGCGGTGAAGATCCGCTTCGACATCGTCGAGGTGTTGCTGGCGGACGGGAACGTGCGCGAGGTGCGGCATTTGCCGAACACGTTCGCGATGGCAAAGCCGTATCGTTACGGGTGAATTCAGTGGGATCGGTATCTTAATCATCATCGCAAGCGCAGAAGTTTTTGCTCAACACAAGATTGCGAGCCGGAGCATTTTTGAAATCAGGTTGGCGAGGAGCTATCGCAAAACTTCAGCCGTATGCAGAGCGAATCCGCCGCACGGCCCGGCATCAAAACGAATTGACCCAGATGAAGTCCGCGTCAGTGTGGACAAGCGTTAATCCATTTCCCACTCTATAAATTCCTTAAAAGAATATCGAGGTGTGATACCCATTTCTTTTTCGTCGCAAGGGCTGGTCCAATGAGCAAAAACCGAACCGCAGCGGTCGGAAGTCAATCCAAATTCCAATCCTTGCCGCGGACGCCAGACGTGCCAAAACACGCCAGGGCGAGCCGGGGCCTGGCACCACTTTGCAGCAAATAAATCCATTTATTTAGCCAACCCAAAGGCAAAATCCGTGGATTGACAGAATTTTGAAATAATGAGTGAATTGGAAGTGCTGCGAAAGGTTCAAAAACAACAGCCCACAGCCAGCACTTTGCCTGCTGATGCAGAATAACAAACCAACTCGAAAACAAAAACTTAGGAGCACATTATGAAAAAACATCTATCAATCACAATCGCGAGCATTCTGGCCTTGAGCGTTCCCAGCATGGCCAAAGCCCAGATTTACGTTACCGCTGAGGTCGGTGGCGTCCCAAGTGTGAGTGGAGCTGCGTTGGAGACTTTTGACGAATCTTTGCCGTCCATTCTTACACTTTCCGGGTCGGCTTATCTTGTTACGGGCGCGAATTATAGCGTTGCTTATGTACCGCCTTGCTTTTCCGGTTCGCAAGCGGCCTTTTTTGGCGAACCCACGATCCTTGGCTATAATAACTATCCCTGGGATGGCAGCCAATATGTCGCCGTTGAGGTTGGGGGTTCAGCAACACTCGGCTTTTCAACTCCCCAGAATTATTTGGGCCTTCTTTGGGGCACAATTGATGCAAAAGACACTCTGACTTTCTACGACAGTGCGAATAACTTCATTGGCACGGTTTCGGGGGAGAACCTTCCTTTGGTACCGTCGAACGACTGGGGTCCGAATGGCACCGCTTATGTCAACATTGCTTCCACGACCGCATTTTCGAGTGTGGTCGCCACATGTCCGGGTTATTCATTCGAGTTCGACGATGTTGCCTACGCACAGGTAGTTCCAGAACCCGCCAGCATTTCATTGTTGGCTTTCGGCATGTTCGGGACAACTCTCTTGCGTCGGCATCGGAGTTGACGGCTGCGCGTGCCAGGATTTGTTTTAAGGGGCCGGGGTGCCTGATTATCCGTTGACCCGACCGGGGCATAAAAGCCCGCCCTGCATGTGCAGGGGACTGGAAAACGCACGCCCGGCGCGCTTTCCGCCGATTTCCATCAATGCCAATTCACGTTAAACGAAGCAACGTGAAACGATTATGATTAAGAACAGGAGCAAGATTATGACAGGGCTGAATTAAGCTTGCGCCAGCCGGAAAACGGGACGAGTTTGAGCCAACAGCCGTGAAACAAACCCTGCAAATCGTGGTGGAGGTGATTTTGTCAGTCATCGGCTTTGTCTTTCTCGTCTGGCTTGCCATTCGCACCCTCAAACGAACGGAAGAACCGCCCAAGTTGATATTCAAATGGGTTTTCACCACTTTATTCGTCATTTTTTGCATTTGGACTGCGGGACAAATTGGCCTTGGCGGTCCATTCCTCATAGTTTTCATGGCTGTCGTTCTATCGCCCATCTGGTCGCCGCACATCGGCGAATGGCTGGCCAAGCCGCTGACGGGCTTGTACGACGGCGGCGACCGGGAAATCGAGCCGAAACCGTATTATTCCATTGCGCGTTCCCTGCGGATGAAGGGGAAATTTCCGGAGGCCGTCGTCGAAATCCGCAAACAGTTGAACCGTTTTCCCAATGACATGGAAGGTGCGATGTTGCTGGCCGGCATCCAGGCCGAAGACCTGAAGGACCTGCCCGGCGCGGAAATCACACTGCGCAACTTCTGCGATTCACACGGCGCCCCGCCCAAACAGGCCGCCGCCGCGCTCACGCAACTGGCCGACTGGCATCTCAAGCTCGCGCAGGACGCGGATGCCGCGCGCGTTGCGCTGGAAAAAATCATCGCGCGGTTTCCGGACACGGAATTGTCGCTGCAAGCCGCGCAACGCATCGCACACCTCGGCGGCGCGGAAAAAATATTTCTGGCGGCGCACGACCGCCAGCCGGTGGCCGTGCCGCAAGGCGTGAAAAACATCGGCCTGCTCGAATCTTCCGAGTTCCTGCGGCCCGTGGAAATGGAGCCGGGCAAGCTCGCTGCCGCCTACGTGAAACATCTGGAACAGCATCCGCTCGACACCGAGGTCCGGGAGAAACTTGCCATCATTTACGCGGACCATTACCAGCGATTGGATCTGGCCACGAACGAATTGAAGCAGTTGATCGAATATCCCAATCAGCCCGCCAAGCGCGTGGCGCACTGGCTGAATTTGCTGGCAGACTTGCAGGTTCGCCACGGCGCGGACTACGACATGGTGCGCGAGACTTTGGAAAAGGTTGTTGAGCGGTTTTCCAATTCGGCGATGGCCGAACTGGCGCGGGCACGGCTGGCGCATTTGAAACTGGAACTCAAAGGGCAAAAAGAAACGCCGGGCGTGAAGCTCGGCGTTTATGAACAGAAACTCGGTTTGAAACAAGGCTCACTGCGACGCCAGCCTTAGCGCGATCTCCTTTTCCAATTGATGGGCGAGATCAATGTCACCGCTTGTCTTCGTGCGCGCCTGTACGGTGATCTGCGTGATTTGGGTGTCCACCGCGGCCACGCGTATCCATACGTTGCGCTGGTTCACCTTGGCTCGCAACGCGCGCACAACGTTGGTCGTGTCGTGCGGAATGTATTCCGTCACCATCACCCCGTCGCTTTGAACGACCTGCACCGCCGCTTGATAGACCTGGTCCACCGAACGTTGATAACGGCCCTGAATCTGATCCCGGTTATACACCAAGGCCCCTGTTTTTGTGCCGCTCACCGTGCCGACGCAACCGGCGGTAATGATGGCCACTCCCAGAAACGCCAGAAAGATTTTCGTTTTCATCTTGCCCACAAGACAACCCAAACCGCCGCCCGCGTCAAGCTTTTTACTCAACTCGACAAGCGACTCGGAAAGTGCGAGTTTTGGGGTCGTGTCAGCAAACAAACTTGAACAATTGCGCCGGGTGTTGCGCGGCTACGGCTCATGCCTGGTGGCGTATTCGGGCGGCGTGGACTCGGCTTTTCTCGCGCGCGTGGCGCATGAGGCGCTCGGCGAAAAATTCCTGGCCGTCATTGCCGATTCGCCAAGTTTGCCGCGGCGCGAACTCGCCGACGCGCTGGCCCTGGCTGAAAAATTCTCGTTCCCCGTCCGTGTCATTCAGACGAAGGAATTTGAAAACCAGGATTACACGGCCAATCCGGCCAACCGCTGCTATTTTTGCAAACACGAGCTGTTCGAACAACTGGCGCCGCTGGCGCGCGCAGGCCATTTCGCGGTGATTGCCTATGGTGAAAACGCGAGTGACGCGGGTGACTTCCGTCCCGGGGCGCAGGCGGCGGCGGAATTTCAGGTGCGCGCGCCGCTCAAGGAGGCCGGCCTGACGAAGGCGGAAATCCGCAAGCTGTCGGCGCAACTCGGTTTGCCGACGGCAGACAAGCCGCAGATGGCGTGTCTGAGTTCGCGCGTGCCGCACGGCGAGCCGGTGACGCCGGAAAAACTGGCGATGATCGAACAGGCCGAAAATGTTCTGCGCGATCTGGGATTTCACGACGTGCGGGTGAGGCATCATGAAATGGGCGTGACAAGTGGCAGGTGGCAGGTGACAGGAGAACCGCCACCAACCGATGCTGGATCCGTCACCCGTCACCCGTCACCTGTCACCCATCTGGCCCGCATCGAGCTTGGGCCGGCGGAGATACAGCGATTTTTAGAAGACGGCATTTCGACAAAGGTCACCGGCGCGCTCAAAAAAATCGGTTACACGCACGTGACACTGGATTTGGAAGGCTATCGCCGCGGCGGCGCATGAAACTTTTGGCGCGCAACGGTTTTTAACAAAGGGATATGCCGCAATTTTCCTACAAGGCCCGGCGCCGCTCCGGCGAACTGGTTGAAGGCATTTTGGAGGTGGCCGACCGTCCGGCGGCCCTGGTGCAAATCCAGCGGCTCGGGCTTTTTCCCATCGCGGTGGACACGGCCAAGGCCGGTGCGTCTGCCACCGGCCAGCAGCGCGACGGGAAAAAAGTGGATTTGCTCGCGTTTCTGCCGCCGGCGGTGCGCGCGCAGCTTCGAAAGAAACGCAAACCGAGGATGCAGGAACTGGCGACGTTCACCCAGCAACTGGCGAACCTGCTCAACTCCGGCATGCCCCTGACGGTGGCGCTGAACAGCATGACACATCTGGAGTCCAAGGGCATTCCCGCCGGAGTGAGCCGTGACTTGAAACAGGAAGTCTCCGAGGGCCGCGGCTTGTCGGAGGCGATGGCGCGGCAGCCGCACATTTTTTCGGATTTGTACGTCAACATGGTGCGCGCGGGCGAGCAAAGCGGCTCGCTTGTGGAAGTCCTGCGGCGCATGGCGAACCATTTCCAGCAGTTCGCCGAGGTGCAGGCAAAGTTCACCTCGGCGCTGATTTATCCGGCAATGGTGTGCTGCGTGGGCGCGGGCATCATCACCTTTTTCATGTTCTTCATGATGCCGCGCTTCGTGGAAATCTTCAACGGGTTCGATGTTCAACTGCCGCTGCCGACACGCGCGCTGATCGCGTTGAGCAATTTGGTGCTGCACTACTGGTGGCTGCTTGCGTTTCTGATGATTATTGCGGTCATTGTGTTCAAGCGCGTTCAGGCCAGCGAGGAAGGCGCGCGCAAACTGGACGAATGGAAGATGAAGGCGCCGGTGTTCGGCAAGGTGGTGAAATTGAATCTGTTCGGCCAGTTCGCGCGGACGCTCGGCACGCTGCTGGAAAACGGCGTGCCGGTCTTGACGTCATTGAAAATCACGGAACAGGTCATGTCCAACCGCCTCATCAAGGAGGCGATTGCCCAGACGCGCGACGCCGTCACGGACGGCAAGACGCTCGCGCAGCCGCTGGCGCACAGCAAACTTTTCCCGCAGTTGATGGTGGACCTGGTGCGCATCGGCGAGGAGACCGGTGACGTGCCGGGCGCGTTGAACAATCTCGCCGACACCTACGAGGGCGAGTTGCAAATCGCCCTGCGCGTGATGACCAACCTCATCGAGCCGGTGCTCATCATCTTCATGGCGATCATCGTGGGCTTCCTGCTGTTGAGCATATTGCTGCCGCTGTTCCGGCTGGTGGCGCAAATCCACGCATGAACCCGTGTGACCAGTGGCGTGTGACGAGTGACAAGAAACCATCCGCGTTGCGCACTGCGCCTTCGCGTCACGTGTCACGTATCACCCGTCACGCGTCAGCCTTTACGCTGATTGAGGTCATGATCGTCGTGGCCATCATGGGTCTCATCGCGGCGATGGGGGTGCCGTCGATGCTCCAAAGTTTCCGCAAGGAAGGAATGCGCAAGGCGGTGAGCGACGTGATGGACGTTTGCGGTGAGGCGCGGACACGGGCGATTTTGCAGAACCAGAAGACCGCGGTCGTTTTTCATCCGCAGGAGCGCCGATTCGAAGTGGAGGGCGCGGCGGGGGGCGGCAATGCATCTTCCGGCAGGGTCACGTCCGCCACTTTGCCCACCGGTGTCGAGTTTGCGATGCTCGACATCAGCTTGCAGGACTACGGCGGGTCGGAATGGGCGCGCGTTTTCTTTTATCCTGACGGGACGAGCGACGAGATGACGCTGGTGCTGCACTCCAGCGACGACTGGCGCAAAATCACGCTGGAGTTTTCCACCGGCCTGACCATCGTGTCAGACGTGAACAGATGAAAACGGAAGGCAAAACCGCCGCGCTACGGCATGGATTTTCACTGCTGGAAGTGATGATCGCCATTGGCATTTTTTTCATGTGCGTGTTCACGATTTTGTCGCTGGTGTCCAGTTCGCTCCAAAACGCGCGGCGGTTGCAACGGCCGCTGGTGGACGCGGGCGCGGTGGCGTCCTGGCTTGCGGTGTCCAACAACTTTGTCGAACGCACCTATACCATCAACCTCGGCGATCTGCTCGGAGACGCCTACAACGGGTACGATTGCACGTACGATGTCCAGGAGGTGGGGACCAATAAACTTTACCAGGTGGGTTATTTCGTGCGAAGCACGACCGGCAACCATGAGATCGTCTCTAGCATGACCAATTGGTTTTTCAGTCCCCAGTCGCCTGCCGGCAGTCTTGATGGAGCCACGGTGGCAAAACCATGAATTTGAAAGAGACATTTCCAATTCCGAAATTCGCCCGCGCCTTCACGCTGATTGAAATCATGGTCGCCATCGCGATTTTCAGCATCGTCATCGCGGCGATTTATTCAACGTGGACGCTGATTTTGCGCGCGTCGCAGGTCGGTCAGAACACCGCGGCGCAAGCCCAACGCCAGCGCATCGCGCTGCGGACCATTGAGGATTCGCTCACGTGCATCCAGTCGTTTCAGGCGTCCATGAAATATTACGGCTTCATCATCCAGAACGGCGACCAGCCGGTACTGAGCTTCACCGCGCGGCTCCCGGACAATTTTCCGCGCGGCAGAAAGTTCTTTAATCCGGATTCGGGCCTGGACTTCAGCCTGCGGCGGCTCACCTTTACGCTTGAGCCGGGGGCGAATGGCGAAAAAAACCTGGTGCTGCGCCAAAGTCCGGTGCTCATGGACATGGACCCGGACGAACTGCAAACCCCGCTCGTGCTGGCCCGCGACGCGAAAAAATTCACCGTTGAGTGCTGGGACACCAAAGCGATGGACTGGGTTGATGAGTGGGACGCCACGAATTCGATTCCTCCGATGGTGCGCATCAGCCTTGCGACCGGCGGCAACGCCGATGCTCGAAACGCAGCGCCGGGATTCGCCATAACGCGCGTCATCGCAATCCCGTCCGTCACCCTGCCATCCGTCCTGCAAACCGGCCGCTGATGAAAATCCGCCTTCACACCAACTCCGACGGCATCGCACTCATCGTCGCGTTGATTGCGGTTTTGGTGTTGTCCGCCCTGGCGGCGGGTTTCGCACTGTCAATGAGAGTGGAAACCCGGCTCGCGTACAATGCGAATTCGGAGACGCAAATGTACTGGCTCGGCCGCTCCGGCGTGGAGTATTGCCGGTGGGTCCTGGCGCAGGAAAAGTGCCCTTATGATTCCTTGAATCAAATCTGGGCCGGCGGATCCGGATCGGAGTGTGATACAAACCTTGAAGCCGCAAACCCGGTTCAAATAGGGGGCGGCACCTGCACCTGGCAGATCATTGACCTCGAACGCTATGCGAACATCAACACCGCCAACGGCCTCGAAATCCAGCAGGCGCTCACGGACATGGGCGTGGACGCCAATGAAAGTTCCGTGGTGGCGGACTCAATTCAGGACTGGATTGGTCCGCCCGGCACGCCGCGTGTTGCCGGTGCGGAAAGTGATTATTATCAGGGACTCGACCCGCCCTACTATGCCAAAAACGCGCCGGTTGACGACATGTCCGAACTGCTGCTCGTCCGGGGAATTCTGGATCACCGGGAAATTTACTGGGGCGGCTGCGCGACGAACCGTCCGGGCCCGACGTTCCACCACAAGCTCGGCTTCGGCAACTCGCCCGGCGAGAATCCGTGTTATACGTTCGGGTTGAAGGACGTTTTCACCGCAATTTCCAGCGGGCACATCAACATCAACACCGCCGGCACGAACGTTTTGGCAATGATTCCCGGCATGAATGCCGTGACGGCCGACAACATCATCAAACTGCGCGCCGGTCCCGACGGCGTGGACGGCACGGAGGACGACACGCCGTTCCAAAACCAAGGCGCTGCGAGCGCAGCAATTCAAAGCGCGGGAGGCAACCCGAATCTCTCGGGAAACTTTGTCGCCACGCGCAGCTCCACGTTCGAAGTCCACATCTCCGCGCAAATCGGCAGCGCCCCGCCGCGCAATTACACCGCCATCCTCTACCGCAATTCGGGGTCGGACATCCGGGTTCTGAGTTTTTATTGAAAATGACCGGCCGGCGTCTCGATCCGTTTTATCCAATGATCAAGAGCAGGATTGGGGCGTTGCCGGAAGGTCAAATTGGAGTTGAGTTTGCCACGCTGTTCGTTATTGTTCCGTCATGCGCCGGTTTTTGACGATTTTGCTGCTGCTCGCCGTGCTCCCGGCCTTCGCGGACGGAATTGAAAAGGGCCGCATCGTCAAAATGCTGCCGTTGTTCCTCGACTTGAAAGGTCACGACGCGGTTTCGCCGAGTCTTTACGACCGCGACGCCTACCAGGCTTACCTGCGCCAGCACACCAATGAAATTTCAGCCATCCGCTTCGACTTTTTGTGGCAGGTCGAGAACCCTTCCGCCGCAAAATACAAACTGCGCATCGAACTCCGTGGCATCGGCGCGGGCGGAAAGCCCACCCGGACCGTGCTGGAACAGGAAGCGCAGCCGCCGCTCCTGCGCCGCTGGAATTCCCTGATCCTTGGCGGCGCGGATTACAAGAATTTCGGCGGGCTCATCGCGTGGCGCGCCACGCTCCGGCGCGGCGACCGGTTGTTGAGCGAACAAAAATCGTTTTTATGGTGAAAGCCGTTTCGCGCCGCCCGGCTCTGGCATGATAATTCCCATCAAAATCATTTGCGGCTGCGGCCAGAAATACGCCTTTGACGTGTCTCCGGTGAACGGCAAGATGCCGGCGCCGATTCAATGTCCAGGCTGTGGCGCGGACGGCACCGCCGTCGCCGACGCAATCATCGGGCTTGCCCTCGGCGTGCGTCCTGCGTCGAATCACCCAACCCGGCAAAATGCAGAGCAGCTCGTTGCCACGCGCGACGCCCTCGCGCCACTTCTGGCGCAGGCGGTCAAGGAAGCCGTGGTTCAGGAACTGGCCGCGCAACGCCGCGAATTGCTCCGGGCGCAGGAAAACGCCGCCATGGAACTGGTTGCGATGATTCGCCGGCTGGACTCGCTGCAGGCGCCGCTCCAGGAACGGATGCGCGCCTACGAATCGCGCATTCAGGAACTCGAAAAGGACCTCGCCGCGCGCGCCGAGGAAAACCACGAGTTGCTCAAACTCAAGATTGAAATGCTCCGCCGCCAGCTTGATACCGAGCGCGTCCGCAATCGGATGGATTTCAACTGACGCAACGGCGGAACCGCCCGGCCTTCACGAAAACTTCTTCTCCTGCGTCTGCAACGCCTGTTCGTAACACCGCAACGCCTCGTCGTAGCGCGCCATGCGGTTGTACAGGCCGCCCTTGTGGAGATAGGCGATGGTCATCGAGCCGTCTGCCTCAATGGCGTGATCATAACAGGCAATGGCGTCGTCCAGCCGTCCCAGCTTTTCCAGCGCGCCTGCTTTTTTGACCAGTGCCTCGGCATGTTTCGGCTGCAACTGCAACGCCACCTCAAAGCATTCCAGCGCCTTTTGCGGTTCGTTGGCGCCCAGCAGCGACTGGCCCTCGGTGATCAGGTTGGCGACGCATTCTTCGCGGTCGTTCCCATCCGACGGCGATCCATTTTTGCTGGCGGAGGATGGCGCGGCTGATTCGGTCAGCGGCGGGCGCGCGATTTGTTCCAATTCCAAAATGCGCTTTTCCAGCCGCTCGACCTCGCCGAGCAAACGCGCATTGGACGATTCCACCGCGGCGCGGCCCGGTGCGGCGAGTTCGCCGGCCGCCTCCACCAACGGCAACGCCCGGTTGTTGCCCAGGGCGAGCGCGGACGGCTGCCGCGTGGTGATCTTGATGAGTTGTGTGAACACGCGCCACTGGAAATAAACCATCAGCAGCATGATGCCCAAACCGATCAGCCCGAATGCGCCCGCCATGAACAGCGCGACCTGCTGCGTTCTGCGCGCCGCCTCGATTTCGCTGGCGCGCTGGTCGGCGATGATTTGTTCGAGGGACTGGATGCGCGCCGTCAAAGCGGCGGC